>Ga0224505_10000377_pt1 | contig 30820 bp, 29 predicted proteins | sample SF_Jan12_sed_USG_FD_169102 | JGI IMG/M metagenome (GOLD analysis project Ga0224505, IMG submission 169102) | Sediment microbial communities from San Francisco Bay, California, United States - SF_Jan12_sed_USGS_4_1 | ecosystem: Environmental > Aquatic > Marine > Sediment | place: USA: California... | reverse complement strand
ACCCGGGATGACCAAACCCGCGCAGAGGAACTGCACGTTGACCCGGGTGGCCTCGACCCCGGGCGGTTGCCGGGTGGCCAGCTGGCGGAATCGATCGGCGGTGTCACCCCGGAGCAGGGTCATGGGGTCGTAGTTCCCGGGTTCGGCGATGTCGTTGTAGTCCGCGTAGTAGGCGAGGGCGGCGGCGTATTCGGCCCGGATCTCGCCGATGCTCGAGTCGTAGGCGGTGGCGTAGAAGGTCTCGGCCAGTTGGGGGACCTTCCCGGGCCACACGAAGGCCTCCGACGCAGCCGAGGTGGCGAACTCGGTGGCGGCCAGACACAGCGCGGTCACCGGACGGGTGTCGTCGCGTGGGTCGAGCGTGGTCGTGGTGGAGGTGCTGGTGGTGGTGGGTGGGGCGAGGGCGTTGCCGTCCAGCTCGGTGCCGGTGCGATCGAGCAGCACCACGAAGCACCCCGCGATGAGCGCGCCCACGATCAGCAGGGACAGGGCACCTCGGATCTCGCTCCAGATCATCGCCGGTCATGGTAGGGAGCCTGCGCCCCGAGGCGGTGTCGGCGCCTGAAACACCGACGGGCCCGGCCGCTGGAGGGGCGTCGGCCGGGCCCGTCAGATCTGGTGGCTCAGGCGGTGGCGGGCTCGGCGAGGGCCACGGTGGCCGTCGCGATCTCGATGCGACGCGGCGTGGCCGAAGCCCGCACCGGGATGGTGATGGTCAGCACACCGTTGGAGTAGTCGGCCACGAGCTCGTCGGTATCGAGCTCTTCGGTCAGACGGAGACGGCGATGGACCACGCCGAAGCGGCGCTCGGCGATCAGCACGGTTTCGCCGTCGGCCGCATCGGCCAGCCGCTCGGCCCGAACCGACAGGGTGTGGTCCTCGATCCGGACGTCGATGTCGTCGGGCGAGACGCCGGGGAGATCGATGCGAACCTCGACCTCGTTCTCCCGGCGCACGGCGTCGAGGGGCAGCGTGGGACGTCCGACGGTACCGAAGAAGCGGTCGAAGTCGGAGAAGGGATCGTTGCGGAACATGGCCGCCTCCTGGTTTCTGGGGGGATGGCGCCCGGCGACACCGAGCGGGGGATTCGAAGTGTACAGCTAACCTGAGTGTAAATGACTCAAGAAATCATCGTCACTCGTCAGGAAGTCGATCCGGGTCCGGCTCGGCCCGCAGGTGGCTCGCCCCGGCCCGAGGGAATCGGTCGCCCGGTTGGTCTGGCGCCGACCCGACACGCCAAACTCGGCTCGTACGACCTATGGACAGCTCCGGACCGAGCCATCACGCTGGTTCGGTCGTTGCGCTGAACGAAAGAGTCCGAGATGACCGTTGCCGAAGAGCTCGAGGCCAAGTTCGGCCTCACGTCCGTCACGTACAAGTCCGGACTGAGCCAGGACGAGCTGTTCACCGAGGCCATCGCCAACGACCGTGGGCGGGTCCACGCCGACGGTCCCGACGACGAGCAGAAGGCCTTCCCCACCGTGCTCGGCACCGACGGACCCCTCGTGTTCTTCAGCGATCCCTCCTGTACCGGCCGGCCGGTGAAGGACACCTTCGCCGTGGCTCGGCCCCAGTTCATCGACGACATCTGGTGGAAGGGCGGTTTCCAGCAGTTCGCCCCCGACGCCTTCGATGCGCTGGTGCCCCGCGTGGTGGCCCACCTCAACGAGCGCCACGCCACGCTGTACACCACCGACGTGTTCTGCGGCTGGGACCCCCAGTTCGCCGAGCCCTACCGCTTCGTCGGCGAGTACGCCACCCACGCGTACTTCTGCAACATCATGTTCCCCAAGAACGTCCGTGAGGACGGCGACCGGGCCGACGCCGGCTGGACCCTCATCAACGTGCCGTCGTTTCGCTGCGACCCCGCACGCGACGGCACGTTGTCGGAACGAGCCGTCATCATCGATCTCGAGAACCGCGTGGGCCTGGTCCTCGGTCGGGCCGACTACTGCGGCGTCAACAAGAAGACGATGTTCACCATCATGAACTTCGTGCTGCCGGCCAAGGGGCAGCTGTCGATGCACTGCTCGGCCAACGTCGGCCAGCGGGGCGACACCGCCATCTTGTTCGGGCTCTCGGGCACGGGGAAGACCACGCTGTCGGCCGACCCGGCGCGCAAGCTCATCGGTGATGACGAGCATGTCTGGACCGATCGCGGCGTGTCCAACTTCGAGGACGGCTGCTACGCCAAGCTCATCGATCTGGACAAGTCCAACGAGCCGGTGATCGCCAGTGCCCTCTCGATGCGAGGCACGCTCATCGAGAACGTGCCACCGCGGCCGGGCCGGGCCATCGAGGACACCGACCCGCAGGACTTCGACCTCACCGACGGCTCGATCACCGAGAACACCCGTTTCGCCTATCCCCTGGACTGCAACCCCGACGTGGCCGAAGGGGCCTGGGGTCCCCATCCCGAGACCATCGTCTTGCTCACCGCGGACGCGTTCGGCGTGCTCCCGCCGGTCTCGTTGCTCGACCGCGACGAGGTCATGTACCACTTCGTCACCGGGTTCACCTCCAAGCTGGCCGGAACCGAGGTGGGGGTCACCGAGCCCGAAGCGACGTTCTCGGCCTGCTTCGGCGCCGCATTCATGTCCCAGAAGGCGTCGGTGTACGCCGAACTGCTCTCCGAGCGGATGGCTGCCCACGACACCCGCTGCGTGCTGTTGAACACCGGCTGGACCGGTGGCGCGTACGGCAAGGGCGAGCGCATGTCGCTGCAGTACACGCGTGCCCTGCTCGATGCTGCGTTGGCCGGCGAGTTCGACGAGGCGGCGACCGAGGTCGAACCGACTCTCGGGATGCGCATGCCGACGACGTGCGCAGCCGTTCCCGACGACATCCTCAATCCCCGCAACACCTGGGATGACCCCGAGGCCTACGACGAGGCTGCGGCGAAGGTCCGTGACCTGTTCCGCCAGAACTACGAGGACCAGGGCTATGCCGCCCTGGGCATCAAGGCCGTTCTGTAGTCGGCGCCTGGGGCGTGAAGCCCGGGATGTCCGGGGTGCCCATGTCGACCTCGGCGCCGATGCGGAGCTTGGTCGCCAGCCCCGAGTCGTCCAGTTCGAACAGCACCCGCTGGCCCTGCCGCAGCATGCGGAACAGCGAGCCCTCCAGCGCGTCCGGGGCCAGGTCGTAGTCGGCCAGGTCGGTGTCGCACATCACCACACCGTCGCCCGATCCGGGGTCGTAGCTCTTGATCACGCCCTGCATGGCCGATGAGCGTATCCGGTGGGCTCGGTGACCGAGGAACCCGGCGATCGTCCCCGCCTCGGAGCACGTGGACGGGGTCTGGTCTGACTACGATCGGCCCACCATGAGTGCACGTGTTCTCGACGCGGCGACGCTGCGCTCCGTCGTAGCGACCTTCCGCGATGCCCTGGCCGAGCATCGTGAGGCCATCAACGTGCTCAACGTGTATCCCGTGCCCGACGGCGACACCGGTACCAACATGGCCCTCACCCTCGAATCGGTGGCAACGGAGGTGGATGCGGCCGGCGACGACCTGGCCGCGGTCTGCGCGGCCATCAGTCACGGGTCACTGATGGGAGCGCGAGGCAACTCCGGGGTCATCATGTGTCAGCTGCTGCGGGGGCTGTCCGAGGTGTTGGCTGAAACGCCGGCCGACGGCGCGGTGTTCGCCCGTGCCCTCTCGGGGGCCAGCACCGCGTCCTACGGGGCGGTCGGCAACCCGGTGGAGGGCACGATCCTCACGGTGGCACGCGAGGCGGCCGAGTCGGCCACCGATGTCGCTGGACGCTCGTCCGATCTGGTCGTGGTGCTCGACGCGGCACGCACCGAGGCGGCCGCCTCGCTCGAGCGGACCCCCCAGTTGTTGCCGGTGCTGGCCGATGCCGGCGTCGTCGATGCGGGCGGTGCCGGGTTCTTGTTGTTCCTCGATGCGATGTTGGCCGTGGTGGACGGCCGCGACATCCCCGAACCCGACGTCCCGGCCGACGGGCCCATCCTCACGGCCCGGTCCCGGGCCGACGGTGGTGCCAAAGATGTCTCGGAGCTGCGGTACGAGGTGATGTACTTCCTCGATGCCCCGGACCATCTCGTCGACGGCTTCAAGGCGGCATGGGCCGGCATCGGTGACTCCATCGTCGTCGTCGGCGGGGACGGCACCTACAACTGCCATGTCCACACCGACGACATCGGGGCTGCGGTCGAGGCCGGTATCGCCGTGGGTCGACCCCATGGCATCCGCGTGACCGACCTGCTCGAGGAGGTGGCCGAACGGGACTGGGTCAACGAGGCGCTGGGCGGCACGCCGCCCCAGCCCACCGAGGTGGTTCCCACCGCGGTCGTTGCCGTCTGTGTGGGCGACGGGGTCGAGGCCGTGTTCCGTTCGCTCGGCGTCCACGGCGTCGTGCGAGGTGGTCAGACGATGAACCCGTCCACCGCCCAGTTGCTCGAGGCGGTCGAGGCATCGCCGGGCGAGGAGGTGATCATCCTGCCCAACAACAAGAACATCATCCCGGTGGCCGAGCAGGTCGACCAGCAGTCCACCAAGACGGTTCGGGTGGTACCGACCCGGGGGATCGCCGAAGGCTTCGCCAGCCTCCTCGAGTACGACCCCCAGGCCCCGGTCGACGACAACCACCGGGCCATGTCCGAGGCGGCCGAGGCCGTGCTGGCCGGCGAAGTCACCCGGGCCGTGCGCGATGCCGCTTCCGATGTCGGTCCGATCGCCGAGGGTGACTGGATCGGCATCAACCGCAGCGGCATCCGGGCCGTGGCCGACGGCATGGTGGCGGCCACCGTCCTCTTGCTGACCGACATGCTGGAGGACGGGCACGAGATCCTCACGGTGATCGTCGGCACCGACGCCACCGACGACGACGTGGCCGAGCTCCAGGCGTGGGTGGGGGCCAACCATCCCGACCTCGAGGTCGAGGTGCACCAGGGTGGGCAGCCCCTCTATCCGTTCTACGTCGGCATCGAGTGATCGGCCGTGCCGGCCGGTGATCCCCCGCTGACCGTCGCCGAGTTGGACGAGCTCGCCGTGGCCCGACTCAAGGGGGTCGGCGAGAAACGGAAGGCTGCACTGGCCGCGGCCGACATCCACTCGGTGTGGGACCTGCTCACGCACTATCCCCGGCGCTACATCGATCGCACCCGCCAGGCCACCATCGCCGATCTGCCCACCGGGGAAGAGGGCATGGTCCTGGTCGAGGTGGAGCGGGTCTCGTCGCGGCGGACCCGCAATCGTCGGACCATGGTGGAGGCGGTGGTCACCGACGGCACGGGCCGCCTCACCCTCACCTTCTTCAACCAGCCATGGCGAGAGCGACAGCTGGGCGCCGGTCTGCAGGCGGTGGTCTTCGGCAAGGTGGACACCTACCGGGACAAGCGCCAGATGACGAATCCCATCGTCGACCTGGTGGGAGATCGCACCGGGCGGATCGTGCCCGTGTATCCACAGTCCGAGAAGGCCGGACTCATGACCTGGGACCTGGTCAAGCTGGTCAGTGAGGCGCTGCGCCGCTGCGAGGACCGCGGCATCGCCGACCCCGTTCCGCCGGCGATCCTCGCGGGTCTCGGCCTGACCGATCGCAGCGACGCCCTCCGACGCATCCACGAGCCCGGCGAGATGAAGGACGTGGTGGTGGCCCGCCGCCGACTCGTCTTCGACGAGCTGTTCCGCATCCAGGTGAAGCTGGTGCAGCGCAAGCGCTGGCTGGAGCGCACCCAGCGCGGGGTGGCCCACGACACCGGTGGCCGGTTGATGGCCCGCTTCCACGAACGGCTGAGCTTCCCGCTCACCCCGGCCCAGCAGCGGGTCATCGCCGAGGTCGTGGAGGATCTCGCCGCCGGCGCGCCGATGCACCGGCTGCTCCAAGGTGATGTCGGTGCGGGCAAGACGGTCGTCGCCGTCAGCGCGTTGCTCACCGCCATCGAGGGAGGTCATCAGGGGGCGTTGATGGCGCCCACCGAGGTGCTGGCCGAACAGCACCACCTGGGAATCTCCCAGCTCCTCGACGGATTCGAGGTGCCCGACCCGGGCACCCTGCTGGGCGAGCGCCCACTGTCGGTGGAGTTGCTCACCAACCGCACCGCCGCCGCCGAGCGCCGTCGGGTGCTCACCGGGCTGGCCGACGGCAGCACCGACCTGGTCATCGGCACCCACGCGCTCATCCAGGAGGCGGTCGATTACCGCTCGCTGGGTGTGGTGGTGATCGACGAGCAGCACCGGTTCGGGGTGGAGCAGCGGTCGGCCCTGCGGGAGAAGAACGTCGACCACACCGTGCCCGATGTCCTGGTCATGACGGCCACCCCGATACCCCGGACCGCAGCCATGACGGTGTACGGCGACCTCGACGTGTCGGTCCTGGACGAGCTGCCGCCGGGCCGGACGCCCATCCACACCGTCTGGGCCCGAACCGACGAAGACGAAGGTCGGGTCTGGCAGCAGGTCCGCGACGAGGCCGCGGCTGGTCGACAGGCCTACGTCGTCTGTCCGCTGATCGACGAGAGCGAGAAGCTCGAAGTGCGATCGGCCGAGGAGACCTACGAGCAGTTGACCCATGGTGAGCTGGCCGAGCTCCGGGTGGGTCTGCTGCACGGCCGGGTCACGCCGGCCGACAAGGAGGAGACCATGGCCCGGTTCCGCGAGGGCCGCATCGACGTGCTGGTGGCCACCACGGTCATCGAGGTGGGGGTCGACGTGCCCAATGCCACCGTGATGGTGATCCTCGATGCCGCCCGTTTCGGGATCGCCCAGCTGCACCAGCTGCGGGGGCGGGTGGGTCGCGGAATCCACCCCTCCACGTGCCATCTGGTCGGCGAGGCCACCACGCCTGACGGTGAGGCCCGATTGGAGGCCCTGGTGCGCACGACCGACGGGTTCGAACTGGCCGAAGTCGACCTCGAGCTCCGGGGCGAGGGCACCATCATGGGCGAGCGCCAGAAGGGCCGGAACGATCTGAAGCTGGCCTCGCTGCGACGAGATCGCGAGTGGGTGGAGCGGGCGCGCGAGGCCGCGTTCGATCTGCTGGACCGCGACCCCGACCTCGCCACGGTCCCCGACTTGGCCGCCGAGATCGATCGGGTGCTCGGTGATGACGAGGCCGAGTACCTGTTGAAGTCATGACCGACGAGGAGCGCCCCCTGGATCCGCACGGTCGGGTCATCTCCTCGGCGGTCTTCGCCGACAACTGGTGGGTCATCTTGCTGGTCGACGCCATGGCGGGCCTGGCGGTGGTGGCCATCGGCGTCGGTCTCGCCGTGTGGTGGACGCCGATGGCCGGAGTGCCGGTGATGGTCGCCGGTGTTGCCTATCTGGTGCTGGTGGGGCGCCGGGGCTTGCAGTGGCGCTGGCTCCGGCGGGAGGCTGGTCGATCATGACCGCCATACGAACGGCCCTTCTCACCGATCAGCGAAAGGTGCTCGACACCCTCGCCGATGCCTTCTTCGACGATCCGGTGCACGCCTGGATCTTCGAGGACACCGCCGTGCGGACCGCCGAGCTCCCCACCTGGTTCCGCCACCTGATCGACATGGTCCCCGTCGGCGGACACGTCGATGTGGCCGACGACCTGTCCAGCGCCGCCGTCTGGCACCCGCCGGCGCCGATGCACGGCCCACCGCAGGACGTGGGCGAGATGCCCGATCAGCTCCCACCCATCGCCCAGCACCTGCTCGCCGTGCTCGACCCCGAAGCCGCCATCGACAAGCTCACCCGGCTGGCCGTCGTCATGGACAAGCATCCGCCCGAGCCCCACTGGTACCTGGCCGTGCTGGGGTCCTCGAGCGAGGTACGGGGGAAAGGTCAGGGCAGCGATCTGCTGCAGCGCCAGCTCGACATCTGCGACGCCACGGCGACGGCGGCCTACCTCGAGTCGTCGAATCCCCGGAACGTGCCCTTGTACGCACGACACGGGTTCGAGGTGATGGAGACCGTCCACCTCGCTGCTGGAGGGCCCGAGATGACGTTCATGTGGCGCGAGGCCCGATCGTGACCAGTCGTGAGGACGACACCGATCTGGGATCGATCAGTACCGAGGTACGGGATCACATCCTGCTGATCGGGCTGGACCGGCCGGCCAAGTACAACGGGCTGACGCCGCCGATGATGGACCAGCTCATCGAGGCGTACACGACACTCGACCAGGAACCGGACCTGTGGGTGGGGGTGGTGTTCGGCCACGGCGACCACTTCACCGCCGGGCTGGACCTGCCCCGGTGGACGGCCGACATGGAGGTGGGAGCATCCGGCGGTCGGGAGGGCCAGGCCGCTCGGGTCGATCCCATGGCGTTGGGTCGGTCGTGCGCCAAGCCGGTGATGGTCGCCGTGCAGGGCATCACGTTCACGTTCGGGATCGAGCTGATGCTCGGCGGTGACATCGTGGTCGCCGCCGACAACTGCCGGTTCTCCCAGCTCGAGCCCAAGCGCGGCATCCACGCCACCGGCGGGGCCACGATGCGCTTCGTCGAGCGGGGCGGGTGGGGCAACGCCATGTACCACCTGCTCACCAGTGACGAGTTCGACGCGGCGGAGGCATACCGGATCGGTCTGGTGCAGGAGGTGGTCCCGGCCGGCACCGAGCTCGATCGGGCGCTGGCCCTGGCCGATGTCATCTGTCAGGGCGCGCCGCTCGCGGTGCAGGCGACCAAGGCCTCGTCACGCCGGTACCTGCTCGAGGGCCACGACGCGGCGCGGGCCGCCTTCGCTCCCACCCAGGCCGAGCTGGCGACGACCCAGGACTACCGCGAGGGCATCGCGTCGTTCGTCGATCGGCGTGCGGCCCGGTTCACCGGTCGCTGATGTCGTCGTCGGTCAGCTCGACGTCCCACCGATCGAGGCAGTCCACGCAGCGGTAGGCCACGATGTCGCCGCCCCGGAAACCCTCCTCCGGCGGGTACGACAGCAGCCGGCACTCCCCGCCACAGTCCACACACACGATCTCGGCCGGCACGTTCGTCATTCGCGCCGCACCCTACAGGTCTCTGTCGGAGCGTTCCACGCCGAGGCCCGAGGCGAAGGCCAGGGCGTACATGAGCTGGGGGATCTGGTGCTCGGTGACCAGGCAACCGTCCAGTCGCCCGGCGGCCTCGAGCCCCAGTTCGGTGGTTCCGCGGAGGTCGACCCGAACGGCGCGCATGCGGTCGACGTTGACACTGATCAGCCTCGAGCCGTCGAAGCCGACATCGGTGAGGTCGATCTCGTAGGCATCGGTCTCGTCGAAGGTGCACTCGTCGAACCGGACCCGCCGCAGGCGGGCGCCGCGAAGGTTGGCGTAGCGGAACGAACACCGCTCGAACACCACGTCGTCGATGGTGGCGCCGCCCAGATCGGCGCCGACCAGCTTGCTGTCGACGAACCGGCACGCGTCGAGCGAACGCAGCCGCAGTCGGCTGAGGTCACACCGTTCGAAGACGCAGTCGGAGGCATCGACGACCGATCCGACGCCGGGTTGGAACACCACTCCCGTGAGCATCGTCCCGGTCACCCACAGTTCGTCGTCGTCGAGCAGACCGCGCTCACCCGACCACCGCTCCTGTGGGTGCACCGAGGCGACCCGCGGTGCTGCGGCGAACGGCTCCTCGACTTCGATCCACGGCATGATCGCAGCACCCTACCGGTGCCCGATAGCCTCACCTGGAGTGGATGTTCCGCCGCCCCGATCCCTGTTGGCGCCGGGAGCGGCGGTGCTGGGTCTGACCTCCTTCGCCATCGCCCAGCCGGCGCTCGACATCCTCGGCGCCAACGCCGAGTTCTTCGTGACGCATGATGCGACGGCCTCGCAGGTCGTGGTGTTCGCGCTGGCCGTGTACCTGGTACCCGCCGCCGTGCTGGTTGCGGTGCTGCTGATGCTCGGCCTGTGGCGACGCTCGGTGGGCAGGGCAGTACTGGCCGCGGTGGGCTCGGTGTTGGCGGCCATGGCCGTGGTGCAGGCGCTGCCGGGCGGACTGCGCGACCGCACGGTCATCTACCTCGGACTGTTCGTGATCCTGGTGGCAACCGCCGCCTGGGCCTTCGTACGCACCGAGGTCATGCTCGGCTTCTGGCGGATGATGGGCGTCATCTCGCCCGTGGTCGTCGTGGCCTTCCTCTTCTTCTCGCCGGCATCGGACATCGTGTTGGCCGACGAGGTGCAGGTCAGCGGGGTGGGGGCGGCCGGCGACGAGGATGTGGTGTTCGTCGTGCTCGACGAGTTCTCGTTGGCGGCGATCCTCGACGACGACGGCGCACTGGACCCGACCAAGGCCCCCAACCTGGTCCGCCTGTCGGAGATGGGGACCTTCTACGCCAACGCCACGACCGTGTCGGCCGAGACGGCGCGAGCCGTGCCCAGCCTGTTGTCGGGCCAGATCGCCGAGCCCGGTCAGCTCCCGCTGGCGTCACAGTTCCCGCAGAACCTCTTCACCATCCTGGCGCCGAGCCACGAGCTGATGGTCGATGAGATCGTCTCCCGCCTCTGCCCGTCGTCGGTGTGCCGGGATCAGGACCGCTGGTCGGCCGAGCAGCTCTACGACGACGCCCGGATCGTGTATCTGCACACGCTGTTGCCGGCCCGGTGGGCCGCGAGCTGGCTGCCCGACATCACCACCCAATGGGGTGGGTTCGGTGACGGCCCACTGGTCGCGCCGACCGATGACGAGGTCGAGCCCAGCTACATCCGTGTCGAGGAAGAGGTGGCCGACGATCAGGCGGCCCGGGCCGAATCGTTCATCGCCGAACTGGCCGAACCCCACGGTGGGCCTCGATTGGCCTACACCCACCTCGCGGTTCCGCACGTGCCCTACACCTATCTGCCCGACGGTCGGCGCTACAACGGCGACCGTCTCGACGGCCTGGTCGACGGCCTCCGGAGCTCCGATCGGGCCCTGGCCGACCTGGCGGAGTTCCGGTACCAGCTCCAGGTGGCCTACGTCGACGGCCTCATCGGCCGGATGCTAGACGCGCTCGAGCAGAGCGGGCGCCTCGACCAGACGATGCTCGTCGTCGTCAGCGACCACGGTGTGGTCAATCGGGCCGGCAAGCGTCGCCGCATCCCCGAGGCCGCCACCGTCGGCGACCTGGCCTGGGTACCGATGTTCGTGAAGTACCCGGCGCGCCGCCAGGGGGAGCGCGTGGACGACCCGGTGCAGACGATCGACCTGTTGCCCACGGTCGCCGACGCGCTGGGTGTCCGTCTGGTCCGACCCGCCGACGGCCGGAGTCTGCTGGACGAGACCCGGCCGGTGCCCGAGCGCCGGCTGGTGGGGCATCCCGACCTCGACATCGACGTCGACGGAGACCTCGCCGACGCGGTGGCGCGATCCCGGCGCGTCGTGCCGGCCGGGGTCGCGCCCGAGGACGCCTATGGCTGGGGTGAGCTCCGAGGCCACACGGGTGAGCCCATCGACCGGTTCCCCGTCGGCGAACCCACTGCGGGACGGCTCACGCCCGAGCGTCTGGACCTGCTGGCTGACATCGACCCCGATTCGACCTTCGTGCCCGCCCTGTTGCGAGCCGAGGCGGACGGTCTGGCGGCGGGCGACCACGTCGCCGTCTTCATCGATGGGCGGCTGGCGGGGTCGGGGCCGGTGGTGGATGCCGCCGACCGTGTCCTGCTCATGCTCGATCCGGCCACACTGCTCGACGGGACGAATGTGCTCGACGCCTATCTCGTGACGGGCGGTGTGCTGCGCTCGGTCGACGTCGCCCGCTCCCTGCCGTACACCGTGACCTTCGACGGCGACGAGGTGCGGCAGGTCACCGGCGAGGATCGGGGATGGTCCGATCTCGTCCCCCACCCCGGCTCCATCGACGTGCGCCCGGGAGACGCCCCGGCCGATGCTTCGCTCCTGGTGGGATGGGTGGCCCACTGTGACGCCGACCAGCCGGCGGCCCGAGCGCTGATCCTGCTGCACGGCACCGAGGTGGTGCCCACCCACTTCGACCGGTTGTCGCGCCCCGACACACCCTGCCTCGATGGTGAGCACGAGGTCGGATTCTCGCTCCAGGTCACGCCGTCGCTGGCTGAGCGGGGCGACGAGCTCCGTATCGTCGCCGTTTTCGACGACGGGTCGTTCGCCGTGCTGGAGTAGGTCCATGCCCACGCATCCGGTCCGAGACGACATCCGCCTGCTCGATGGTCGGTGGTACGCCGATGAACCCCATGAGGCCTGGTCGTGGATGCGGGCCAACGCCCCCGTGTACTGGGATGACGAGTTCGAGGTGTGGGGCATCACCCGCTACGACGACATCCTCACCGTCTCCAAGGATCCCGGACGCTTCAGCAGCTTTCGGGCGCCGCGGCCCCATGGCGACCCGTTGCCGATGATGATCTCCATGGACGACCCCGATCATCTCCGCCGGCGAAAGCTGGTGAACACCGGATTCACGCCGCGGCGGGTGCGGGACAAGACCACCGAGATCGATGACGTGTGCGATCACATCATCGACCGGATCTGCCAGCAGGGTGCGTGTGATTTCGTGTGGGACATCGCTGCGCCCCTGCCGTTGCTGCTCATCGGCGACATGTTGGGCTTCCCGCGGCATCGCTACGACGACCTGCTGCGGTGGAGCGATGAGCTCATCCGCGGCACCACGGCCACCGACGACGCAGCCCGTGAGAAGGCGATGTTGGCCGGCATCGAGTTCCGGGCCTTCCAGATGGAGGTCATCGAGGACCGCCGCTCACGCGACCCCGACCGCGATCTGGTGTCGACGCTGTGCCACGCCGAGGTGGATGGCACCGGGCTCGACGACGAGTCGATCGTGCAGGAGAGCCTCCTCATCCTCATCGGGGGTGACGAGACCAGCCGTCACGTGCTGACCGGTGGGATGCTCGCGCTGATGGCCCATCCCGAGCAGCGGGCCCGGTTGGCCGCCGACCCGCAGGGACGCATCGACGGGGCCGTCGAGGAGATGCTCCGATGGGTGACGCCCATCAAGAACATGTCGCGCACGGTGATGGAGGATGTCGAGCTCGGCGGCCAGCAGCTGCGCGCGGGCCAGGACGTGATGCTGTTCTATCCCTCGGGCAACCGCGACGAGGCCCACTTCGTCGAGCCGTTCGTGTTCGACATCGAACGCGACCCCAACCACCACATGGCCTTCGGCTTCGGCACCCACTTCTGTCTCGGGGCGTCGCTGGCCCGACTGGAGCTCAACCGGATGTTCCGTCGCCTGATGGAACGGCTCCCCGACATCGAGCTGGTCGACGACACGCCTCTGCCCTATCGGGCTTCCAACTTCATCAGCGGACCCGAGGCCATGCCCGTTCGCTTCACCCCGACAGCGCCGGTCGGGCCCTGACGTGCGGGTGATCGCCGGCGAGCACCGAGGCCGGCGACTCGTGGCACCCGAAGGGATCGCCGTGCGCCCGACCGCGGACCGGGTTCGTGAGGCGCTGTTCAATGCCCTCTACAGCCTGGGCGGTGTGGAGGGGGCCACGGTGCTCGACCTGTTCGCGGGGAGCGGCGCGCTCGGCCTCGAGGCCCTGTCGCGAGGCGCGGCAGCGGTCGTCTTCGTCGAGCAGGCACCCGACGCGCTGGCGTGCATCCGCGAGAACATCGACACCCTCGGTCTGAGCGACCGGGCCGAGGTGGTGGCGGGTGACGCGTGGTCGTGGTTGGCCACCCACAACCGGCCTTTCGACATCGCGCTGCTCGATCCGCCGTACGACTTCGACCGGTGGGTGGAGCTGCTGGCCGAGCTCGACGCCGATGTCGCCGTGGCCGAGTCCGACCGGTCGTTGCCCGACCTCGACGGGTGGCGACTGGACCGCGAGAAGGCCTACGGCGCTACCGTGGTCACCATCATCAGCCGGGAATCGCGTCCCGGAGACCCTGCGGAGGCCACCCCGTGACCCGAGTCCTCTACCCCGGCTCGTTCGATCCGGTGCACATCGGACACGTCGAGATCGTGGACACAGCAGCCACCCTCTTCGACGAGGTCGTCGTGGCCACGGTGCGCAACCCGCAGAAGGGCACGGGCCTGTTCGCCCTCGACGCTCGCATGGACATGCTGTCCGAGAGCTTCGCCCACCTCCCCAACGTGACCATCACCATGTTCTCCAGCCTGGTGGTGGACCTGGCCCGCGATCTCGAGTGCGACTTCATCGTGAAGGGCCTCCGGGCCGTGTCCGACTTCGAGAACGAGCTCCAGATGGCGCAGATGAACCTGGAGATCTCGGGGGTCCACACGATGTTCATCCCATCAGCGTCGAAGTACTCGTTCCTCGCCTCGAGCCTCATCCGCGAGGTGGCCAAGTTCGGCGGTGACGTGTCGAGCATGGTGCCGTCGCCGGTGGCCAAACGGCTCGAAGAGCTGCAGGGCTCGTGACGACCGCTGGTCCCACTCCCGCCGACGGGTCCTACGAGGCGCCACAGTTCGAAACCCTCCTCCAGCGCGGGATCGATCTCGTGGCCGGGGCCCGTCCCATGCCGCTGTCCACCTCGTCGATGATCAACAAGGAAGAGATCCTCGAGGTGCTCGAGGAGGCACAGCGCCGGGTGCCCGACGAGCTACGGGCCGCCCGCTGGCTGCTGAAGGAGCGCGAGGAGTTCCTGGCCAAGGTGCGGCGCGAAGGCGATGACATCCTCGAGTCGGCGCGCGACCGCGCCGCCCGCATGGTGGAGCGCACCGAGGTGGTGCGGGCCGCCGACGGCCGGGCCCGGCAGATCATCGAGTCGGCCGAGGCCAAGGCCCGCCAGATGCAGCACGAGGTCGAGGACTACTGCGACCAGAAGCTGGCCGGCTTCGAGGCCGTGCTCGACCGCACGGCGCTGCAGGTCCGCGAGGGCCGGTCCCGCCTGAACAAGACGGCGCTCGACCAGGAAGGTGCCGCCGACGTCAAGGAAGAAGCCCTGCCCGACGTCGACTCGTCGGGCTTCTTCGACCAGGACGCCTGACGCGTGCCCGGGACGCGGTGATCGCCCCGCTGCGGATCCCGGTGGCCGAGCTCATCGGCCGACCGGGGGCGGTTCGACGGGTCTCGGGGGCGTTCGAGCTACCCGGACTGGTACTGGAGCGCACCGGTACCGGCATCGATCCCGCCGTGGTCGTCGGGCTCGAGATCGTCACCATCGTGGCCGGGCTCTCGGTGACCGGTTCGGTTCGGGCTCGCTGGCACGGCGACTGCCGACGGTGCCTCCTTCTCATGGGCGAGGTCATCGACGTGCCGGTGTCGGAGGTGTTCGAGGACGACGCCACCGAGGCCGAGACCTGGCCGATCGCCGCCGAGCACGTCGATCTCGAGCCGGTGATCCGTGAAGCCCTCCTGTTGGCACTGCCGTTGTCGCCGCTGTGCCGGCCCGAGTGCGCCGGCCCCGATCCCGACCGATTCCCCACCGACGGCGCCCGCGAGGACGAGACCGCCAGCTCGGCCAGGGATCCCCGCTGGGCGGCCCTCGAGGATCTCCGCTTCGACGAGAGCCCGAGCGAGTAGGCCGCGGCCTGAGCGGCCCTGTGGGCGCAGCGACCACCAGGGGCCTGATCCTCGTGCGGTCCGCCGACCCCCTTTCGGGCGGCGGGTGGGCGCGCGGGGGACTCGCCGGTACGCTGTGGCGTTCCCGAAACCTCCGGTGTGCAGGAAGCGACGATGGCAGTTCCGAAGAAGAAGACCTCCAAGGCCAAGTCCCGCAGCCGCCGGGCATCGGCATGGACGATCGGCATCCCGGCTCGGAGCTCCTGCCCTCGCTGCGGCGCCATCAAGCGACCGCATCGCATCTGCGGGAACTGCGGCTGGTACCACGGTCGCGAAGCCATCGACGTCGACTGACACGTCGATGAGCGACATGTTGCCCATCGCACTCGATGCCATGGGCGGCGATCATGCTCCCGCGGCCGTCGTCGCCGGTGCCCGCCAGGCCGTCGAGGAGTACGGGATCCCGGTTCTGCTGGTCGGTCGGGCCGACGAAATGGGTGACACAGGCGGTCTCGAGGTCATCGAGGCCTCCGAGGTGATCGCCATGGACGCCGAGGCCGGGGCCAGTGTCCGCAAGATGAAGGACTCATCGTTGGTCCGGGCGGCCGAGGCGGTTCGTGATGGCCGGGCGTCGGCCATGTTCAGTGCCGGCAACACCGGCGCGACCATGGCCAGCGCCCTGCTGCGCATGGGCCGCATCAAGGGGGTGAATCGCCCAGCCATCGCCACGCCGATCCCCACACCGGAAGGCAACCCCACCATCCTCCTCGACGCCGGGGCCAATGCCGAGTGTCAGGCCGACTGGCTGGTGCAGTTCGCCCAGATGGGTGCGGTGTACGCCAAGGCCCGGTACGACGTGTCCACGCCCCGCGTGGGCCTGCTGTCCATCGGCGAGGAGGACACCAAGGGCAACGACCTGGTGAAGGAGACGCACAAGCTCATGACCGCCGTCGACTGGCGCGCGATCGGCGCGGAGTTCGTGGGCAATGTCGAGGGGCGCGATGTGATGAGCGAGTCGCTCGACGTCATCGTCACCGACGGCTTCACGGGCAACGTGGTGCTGAAGACCCTCGAGGGCGGCATCAAGGGCATCATCGCCGCCTTGTTGGGTGCCTTCGGCTCCACGCCCGAAGCGGCTGCCGCGGCTGACGTCCTCCTGCCCACCCTCGAGCCGCTCTATCGCCGTTTCGACGCCGAATCGGTGGGATCGGCCATGCTGTTGGGGGTCAAGGGCGTGTGCCTGATCGGCCACGGATCGTCGTCATCGGCGGCCATCGTCAACGGCCTGCGTCAGGGTGCCGATCTCGTCCAATCGGGTCTGGTCGACCGGCTCACCGTCGCCGTCGGCTCCCCCTGAAGCGGCCGTTTCCCCAGGTCAGAGGCTATTCACAAGCGGGCAAAATCTTCTCCCGATAGGCTGTGTCGTCCCCGGCACCAGGTGGAGGAGAGCCCGTGCCCGCAGAAACCCACGTCGAACAAGGCCCGCTCGATCGCGGCGGCGTACTGTCGCTGATTCGCGACCGGTTGGCCGACATCCTCGAGATCGAGCCCGATGCGATCAACGAAGGTGACTCCTTCGCCGACGACCTCGACGCCGATTCACTGGCGCTCATCGAACTGGTGGAGGCGCTCGAAGAGGAGATCGGTGAGCGCACCGTCGGGTTCCGGATCGAGGACGAGGATCTCGAGGATCTGAAGACGGTACGTGATGCCGTCGATTACGTGGTCAGCAGACTCTGAGTGGGCGACCGACCCGACGCCCGGTGGCGACACTGACGACCACGGCACCTGATCGTCAGGATCCATCGATGGCCGACGCGACCCCCAGCGACGACCCCGACCCGGCCCTGGCGCCCAGCCTCGACCACCTGATGGCGCGGCTGCCGCATCGGTTCGCCGATCCGGACCTGCTCACCCTCGCGCTGACCCATCGCTCGTGGTGCGCCGAGCACCCGGGTGCTCAATCCAACGAACGGCTGGAGTTCCTGGGTGATGCCGTGCTCGGCGTGGCCGTCACCGACGAGCTCTACCAGCGGTTTCCCGGTCGGGCCGAGGGAGAGTTGGCCAAGATGCGGGCCACGGTGGTCAACGCCGCCACGCTGGCGGAGCTGGCCGAGGAGCTCGATCTGGGCGCCGGGCTGCGGCTGGGTCGGGGCGAGCACGAGAGCGGGGGCCGGGACAAGGCCTCCATCCTGGCCGACGCCATGGAAGCGGTGATCGGTGCCGTGCACCTCGATGCCGGGGTCGAGGACGCCATACGCTTCGTGCTCGAGATCATGGGCGACCGCATCACCACGTCGGCCGCCGCCGGTCCGGGGGCCCAGGACTTCAAGACGCGGTTGCAGGAGCTGGTGGCCAGCGAGGGCCTGGCGCCGCCGCAGTACGAGATGAGCGAGACCGGCCCCGACCACGAGAAGCGGTTCCACGCCACCGTGTACATCAACGGCCGGCCGCGGGGACGCGGGCGGGGATCGTCCAAGAAGCAGGCCGAGCAGGACGCGGCGGAGAAGGCCTGGCAGGACTCGGTCTCCGAGTCGAACACAACCAAGGAAGACCATGCTTGAACTACCCGAAGTCGAGACCATCCGAAGGGATCTCGATCGTGAGTTGACCGGCAAGAAGATCAAGTCGGTCGAAGCCGAGAGCATGGCGGTGCTGGGCCACTACAACAACCGGAAGTCCTTCACGTCACGCTTCGACGGCCAGAAGTTCCTCGGGGTGGGTCGTCGAGGCCTCACGTTGTTGGTCGCCATGGATTCCGACGAGACGCTGGTGATCTCCCTCGGGCCCGACACCAACCTGATCCGGGCGACGAACCGCGCCGCCGACATCGCCGGTACCGAGGTGGTCTTCACCTTCACCCAGCACGGTGGACTGCGGGTGGTCGATCCCACCGGTGGCGGCGATCTGCATGTCTGCGCCACCGACGAGCTCGATGAGGAGCACCCCGAGTTCGCCTCGTTGGGCATCGATCCCATCGAGGAGCCCATGTCCTGGACCCGGTTCGGCGAGATGTTGATGCAGCGCGGGACGAAGCTGAAGACGCTGATCACCGACGACGCCTTCCTCATCGGGATCGGTGAGCTCTATGCCGATGAGATCCTGTTCACGGCCGGCCTGCGCCACGACCGCCTCTCCAACACCCTGTCCACCCAGGAGGTGCGTCGTCTGTATCGGGCGCTGGTCGAGACGCTCCACGAGGCCATCAAGCACCGGGGGACCACCCTCGAGGGCGGGTCGTACCGTGATGCCTTCGGCGAACCGGGTGGCTACGCCGAGCACCTCCAGGTGTACGGCCGCGACGGCGACCTGAGCCCCCGCTCGCGCACCCCGATCCAACGGGTGAAGTTCGGCGGCAGCTGGACCTACTACTGCGACACACAGGTCTGAGCCCATCGGGGTGACCCCGCGGTGAACTACAGCGATGTGATTCCGGTCGGCTAGGTTGGCGCCGATGCATCTGAAAGCCCTGTCCCTGAAGGGGTTCAAGTCGTTCGCCGACACGACCACGCTCGAGCTCGAGCCCGGCGTCACGGTGGTGGTTGGACCCAACGGATCCGGTAAGTCCAACGTGGTCGACGCCATCGCCTGGGTGCTCGGCGCGCAGGCTCCCTCGTTGGTGCGGTCACAGAAGATGGACGACGTCATCTTCGCCGGTACCGAGTCCCGTGCGGCGCTGGGCCGGGCCGAGGTCGCCCTCACCATCGACAACGGGGACGGGTTGTTGCCCGTCGAGTTCAGCGAGGTCACCATCAGCCGCACGCTGTTTCGCACCGGCGACAGCGAGTACGCCATCAACGGGGTGCCCTGCCGGCTCCTCGATCTGGTCGAGTTGTTGAGCGACTCCGGCGTCGGGCGCCAGCAACACGTCATCGTCTCCCAGGGTCACATCGACGAGGTGCTCAACGCCCGATCCGAGGACCGTCGTTCCATCATCGAAGAAGCGGCCGGCGTGTTGAAGTACCGCAAGCGCAAGGAGAAGGCCGAGCGTCGTCTCGATGCCACCGAGGCGAACCTCACCCGGATCCAGGATCTGCTGCGAGAGGTCCGGCGCCAACTGCGGCCGCTCGAGAAGCAGGCCGACGCCGCCCGCCGCCACGGCGACCTCGTCTCCGAACTGGCTGCGCTCCAGATGTTCGCCGCCGGACGCGAGCTGGTCTCGCTCAAGCAGCGGGCCGGCGACGCGGCCGACGAGAAGGCCGGTCTGGCCGCGCAACGCAAGGATCTCCAGCGCGAGCTCACCGAGCTGGACACGTCGGTGCTCACCACCGAGGCGGCCCTCGCCGCGCAGGGCGGCGACGATCTGGGCGATCAGTTGGCTCGGGTCGAGGCACTGCGCGCCCGAGCTCGGGGCCTGGACGCCCTGCTTTCCGAGCGTCGCCGCGGCATCGAGCGCGAGCGAGGAGCGTTCGTCGACCAAGCCGTGATCGCCACCCTCGAGGCCGAGGCCGATCGCGTCGCTGGCGACCTCGAACAGGTCGGCCGGGACCATGCCGAGCTGGCCCCCGAGCACGAGCAGCTGGCCGCCGCCGAAGCGGCGTTGGCCGCCGATCGGGCCCGGTACGAGGCCGATTGGGCCGACGGGGTCACTCCACCGAGCGGGCAGGCGGCAGAGGCACGCGGCGAGCTGGGGGCCTTGCGGGCGTCGATCGAGCGGTCCCAGCGCGAACAGGCCCAGGTGGACAACGGTCTGGTCGGCATCGACGAGTCGATGGTGCGGCTGGCGACCCAGCGTGACGTCATCGCCGCCGAGCTGGCCCAGGCCGAGGCGGCCGAAGCATCGCTCGTGGAGACCCTCGATGCGGCCGAGTCCGCCTTGGCCGGGGCCGAGTCCCGGACCACCGAATGCGAGGACGCGAGCCGGGTGGCCGAGCGCGAAGCCAACGCCTGGCAGGCTCGCGTCGATGCTCTCACCATGGCCCTCACCGAGGCCCGCCGTGAGGCGGGGGTCGACCGGGTGGCCGATCTCGACGGGGTCCTGGGCACCCTGCGCGAGCTGGTCGTGGTGGATCAGGGATGGGAGCAGGCGTTCGCCGCCGCCGCCCACGATGCCGTCGACGCCGTGGTCGTCAGCAGCGTCGAGTCGGCCCGCCGGACCCTCGATGCCCTGCACCGCGACGAGTTGCCCGGGGTGGTGCTGGCGTTGGTCGCCCACCGACGACGGGGCTCGGTTCCCCCGGGTGCAGACTCCCTCCGCGCCCACGTGCGGGGCGCCCGGCCCGAGCTCGAGGCGCTCCTCGATGGGCTCATCGGCGACGTGGCGGTGGTCCCCGACTGGACCACCGCGGTCGATCTGGTGAGCCGAGAGCCGCACGCCGTGGTGGTCACGCCCGACGGCGATCGCTTCACCAGCCGGGGCTGGCGGCTGCGGGCCAGCGAGGACGGTGCCACCGGTGCGGCGTTGGAGGAGGCCCGGGTCCGGGCCGAGTCCGCTCGCCAGGACCTCACCCGGGCTCAGGCCGAGCTGGACCAGGCTCGAGCCGATCTGACCCGTGCCCGCCACCGTGCGGCCGATGCCCGCCAGGTGCTCGACGGCAACGACGACCGCATGGTCGGTGGCGCCGATGCGCTGGCTCGTCTCGACACCGAGCGGCGAGACCTCGATGTCGAGCGTCAGGCTCGATCGGCCCGGGTGGCCGAGTTGACCGCTCGGACCCAGCGCGAGCAGGCGCGGGTCGACGAGCTCGAAGAGCTGCTTCCCCGGCTGGAGAACGACGAGGAGGCGGTGCTCGCGGCCGGCCGTGAGATGGCCCGCATCCGGTCCGAGATCGAGGAACGGGCCGCGGGCGTCGGCGCCCGGCGGGCCGATCTCGATGTTCGGGCCGCCAGCATCGCCGAACGTCGATCGGGCCTCGAACGCCGTCGGTCAGAGATCGACGAGCGTCTCGAGCGCCACGCCGCGCAACGCCACGAGTTCGAGAGCCGGCGCCTCGAGCTCGACCGGCGCGAGCGGCTCACCGTCCGCCTCACCGAGGTGGTCGGCCAACGGCTCGGCATCGTCGATGTCGAGCTCGACGAGCTGCGAGCTCGACGTCAGGCCCAGTCCGATCAGGCCCGGGCCATCGCCACCGAGCTCGACGGACTCCGGCGCCAGCGGTCCCAGAAGGAACGCACGCTCGACGAGCTGCGCGAACGGGCCAACCGGGTCGAGCTCACCGAGGCCGAGGTGAAGGTCCGGCTCGAGGCCGCGGTGGAGTCCATCCGGCGCGATCTCGACACCGAGCCCCATGTGGCCATGCAGGCCACCTGTCCCCAGTTGCCCGAAGGCGTCACCGCGCCGGCCCGCATCCGCGAGCTCGAGCGCGATCTCAAGATCATGGGCCCCGTCAACCCGCTGGCGCTCCAGGAGTTCGAGGAGCTCCAGGAGCGTCATGGCTTCCTCCAGGGCCAGCTCGACGACATTCGCAGCACCCGACGTGAGCTCAACAAGGTCATCCGGGCCATCGACGAGGAGATCGTCACCGTCTTCGCCTCGGCCTTCGCCGACGTGGCCGACAACTTCGAGCAGCTGTTCGACACCCTCTTCCCTGGCGGAAAGGGCAAGCTCAAGCTGACCGATCCCGAGAACTTGTTGTCCACCGGCATCGAGATCCAGGCCCAGCCGTCGGGCAAGAACGTCAAGAAGCTGTCGCTGTTGTCGGGTGGTGAGCGCACCCTCACGGCCATGGCCTTCCTGTTCGCGGTGTTCCGCAGCCGCCCGTCGCCCTTCTACGTGATGGACGAGGTCGAGGCCGCGCTCGACGACGTCAATCTGCACCGCTTCTTGGGACTGATCGACGAGTTCCGCAACGATGCCCAACTGCTGATCGTCAGCCACCAGAAGCGCACGATGGAAGCCGCCGACTGCCTCTACGGCGTGTCGATGCAACCAGGTGGATCGTCGAAGGTGGTCAGCGAGAAGGTCGACGCCGACACTCGCCAGCCGGCGTCTGCCTGAACATCACGGGAGGCGCTGGAACCAGGCCAGCGACGCCAGCCCGGTGAGTAGGGCCACGGCCAGGGCGGTGCCCACGAACCAGGCACTGATGTCCTCGGTCTCGGTCTCGAAGCCGATGTCGCTGCCGATGCCGCGGTAGACGGACTCCAGCTCATTGGCGCTGGCCGCAGCGAAGAACTCCCCGCCCGTCTCGGCCGCGATCTGGCGCAGCTCGTCCTCGTGGACCGGCACCGGAACCGGGAACGGCTCGCCGGGAACCTCGATGATGCCTGCGCTGGTGCCGAACGCGATGGTCGACACGGGCACGGCCTGGCGCTGGGCCTCGCTGATGCCGTCCACGTTGGGTCGGCCAACCGTGGTCTCGCCGTCGCTCATCAAGACGATGGCGCCGGGCGCGGGCTGGCCCTCGGCGTCGACGAGCGGAGGTCCGGCGGCCAATGCCTCGAGGCTGGCGAACAGCGCATCGCCGATGGCGGTGGCCTCGCCCAGCTCGAGGATCTCGATGGCATTCTGCACCGCCTCCCGGTCGGTGGTGGGGGCCACCCGGACGGTGGCGGTGCCGTTGAACGAGACCAGCCCGAGGTTGACCTGCTCGGGTACATCGGCCAGGAATTCGATGGCCGCCGACTTGGCCGCGTCGATTCGGCTGGGCGAGACGTCGTCGGCCATCATCGACAACGAGGTGTCGATGGCGAGGACGACGGTCGCCCGCTCGCGGGGTACCCGTACATCGCGGGCCGGCTCGGCGAAGGCCAACACCAACAGCGTCACCAGGCCGAGGAAGCCTGCGGCCACCACATGGCGCCGCCATCCGGGTCGCTGCGGGGCAACCTGGTCCAGCAGCTCCACATTGGTGAACCGGACGACGTACTGGCGGCGGCGGTACTGCACCACGCCGTAGAGCACGGCGAGAGCGGCGACCGCGAGCAGCAGGGCGAGTCGTTCGGGGGCGAGGAAGGTCACGGGCGAGCCATCCGTGTCCGGCGTTGGAGCGTGACGAAGCGGACCACGTCGAAGAGCCAGTCGCGGTCCGTGCGGAGTTGGAGATGACCGGCGCGGGCGGCTCGCAGGTGCTCGGCGATGGCCGACCGTTGGGCCGCGGCGGCCGCGGCGTATCGAGCCCGCAGCGCCGGGTCAGCGGTGTTGACCTCGCGTACGGCACCCGTCTCCACGTCGAGAAGCGGTACCAGGCCCACGGCCGGCAGCTCAAGCTCGCGGGGATCCACGACCTCGATGGCCAACAGCTGATGCTCGAGACCGATCCGCCGGAGCGCGAAGGGCCAGTCGTCGGTGGCGAGGAAGTCGGAGATCACCACGACGAGCCCGGCCCGTCCGGCCGTCGCCCCCAGACGCCGAAGCGCCGGACCCAGGGCGGTGGAGCCGGTTTCGAGCCGCTCGGCCGACTGGATGCGGTGCAGGATGGCCCGGAGGTGATCGCTGCCACCGCGCGCGGGCACGTCGCGGAGCTGATGACCCTGGGCGAGCAGGGCGCCGAAGCGGTTGCCCGACCGGGCCGTGATGAAGCCGACCGCGGCGGCGGCGGCCAGCACCAGATCCCGTTTCTCGCAGTCGGCTGTTCCGAAATCCAGGCTGGGTGACAGGTCGACCAGCGCACGGGTCTCCAGCTCGCGGTCGGCGATCGTGGTGCGGATGTGCGGGTCCTGGAGGCGGGCCGTGACGTTCCAGTCGATCCGGCGGACGTCGTCGCCGGCCTGGTACGGGCGGGTGTCGCCCGGTTCGCTGCCGTGCCCCGGCACCAAGCCCTGGTACTGGCCGTGCAGGAGTCCGTCGAGCTTGCGGGTGATCTGGAGCTCGAGACCGCGAAGCACCTCGCGATCGCTGGCCTCGGGGGCCGCCTGGAGCTCGCTCACGCCGCGTGCACGACCCGGGGCGCGGGAATGGTGGACAGGATCCGTGACAGCAGGTGATCGGTGGTGACCTCGCGAGCCAGCGCCTCGTAGGACAACACGATGCGATGGCGGAGCACATCGGGGGCCACGGCGAACACGTGCTCGGGCATGACCTGCGGGTCGGCTCGGAGCAGGGCCAGGGCCCGAGCGGCCCGTATGAGTCCGATGCTGGCGCGGGGGCTGGCGCCGTACTCGATGAGCTCGGCCAGGTCGGGCAGGTTCTGGGCCGCGGGGTCACGGGTGGCGAGCACCAGGTTGACGGCGTAGTCGACCACCGTCGGGTGCACGAACAGCGCGTCGGCTTGGCGCTGGAAGTCGATCACCTGGTCGGGGTTGAGCACCGGTCCGGCCTCGGGCGGGTTGCTGCTCATGCGGTAGACGATCTCGATCTCCTCGTCGCGTGTGGGATAGCCCACCAGCAGCTTCATCAGGAAGCGGTCGGCCTGGGCCTCCGGCAGCGGGTACACGCCCTCGTGTTCGATGGGGTTCTGTGTGGCCAGGACCAGGAACGGATCGGGAGCCCCGAAGGTCTCGCCCGCGATGCTCACCTGGCGCTCGGCCATGATCTCGAGCAGCGCCGACTGCACCTTGGCCGGTGCTCGGTTGATCTCGTCGGCGAGCACGAAGTTGGCGAAGACCGGGCCCAGCTCGACATCGAACGTCTCGGTGCTGGCTCGGTAGATCCGGGTGCCGATGATGTCGGCCGGGAGGAGATCGGGCGTGAACTGGAGGCGCGCGAAGGTCCCACCGGTGACCCGGGCCAGCGTCTCGACGGCCAGCGTCTTGGCCACGCCGGGTACGCCCTCGAGCAGGCAGTGGCCGCGGGCCAGGACGCACACCATCAGGCGCTCGACCAGGCGCTCCTGGCCGACGATCACCCGGCGGGTCTCGGTCAGGGCGTCGTTGAGGGCCGCTCCCGGGGGAGGGGCGGATGGGGGAGTCGGTTCGCTGGTCACGATTGCTTTATGCCGGTCTTCGGTTCGGGAGCGTGTACTGGCAGATGATGACAGGGAATCAGGCCCCACCGAAGGCGGGCGTAAAGTCCGCCCGTTCCGATACCGTCCCCGCCATGCGGATCCTGGTCGTCGATGATGAGATCGACCTCGCCGAAGCCGTGGCCCGAGGATTGCGCCGCGATGGCTACGCCGTCGATGTGGTGCACGACGGGACGGCCGCGCTGGAGGCGGCCCGGCTGACGGCATTCGATCTGGTCTGCCTCGACCTCACCCTGCCCGACCTCGACGGCCTCGAAGTGTGTCAACGACTCCGATCGGACTGCGACCCCTCACCTCGGGTGCTGATGCTCACCGCCCGCGACAGCGTCGATGATCGCATCGCCGGACTCGACCAGGGCGCCGACGACTACCTGGTGAAGCCGTTCGCGTTCGGCGAGCTGGCCGCTCGGGTCCGGTCGCTGCTGCGACGCGATGCCGGTGGCGGATCGGCCGTGCTCGAAGTCGGGGACATCTCCCTCGACAGCGCCCGCCATCGGGCGAGCCGGGGCCGGCGTGACCTCGGGTTGACGGCGAAGGAGTTCGCGCTGCTGCGCTACTTCATGTCCAACGTCGACCGGGTGCTGTCCCAGGAGGAGCTGCTGGAACACGTCTGGGACGCCCACGCCGATCCCTTCACCAACACCGTGCGGGTCACGGTGGGGACACTGCGCCGCAAACTCACCGTCGACAACGAGGCTCCGCTGCTGGAGACGGTCATCGGACGGGGGTACCGCCTGCTGCCCGAGGCACCCCCGTGATCGATTCCGCCGGCGAGGACCGCACCGGAGAGCCGTTGCGCAGTGTGCACTTCGGTCAACGCATCGCCGAGAAGCTGCCGTCGTGGATGGGCTCGGTCCGGGTTCGCCTCACGGGCCTCTACTCGCTGATCCTCTTCGGCCTGGCCGCCGTGGTGGTGTTCGGCATCTACACCGGGTTGGCCAACGAGTTGGACGAGCAGCGGGTCTACCGGCGGGCCGAGATCCGCGGGCTCGTACCACTCGAAGGCGGCGGCGCGCTGGTGGTGGGCGGGGAGCAGACCGTGGTCGACCCGCTTGCCCTGTTCGAGCAGGAGGTCAACCGCGAGGCACTGGACCGGCTGCGGCGTTACAGCGCCTACTCGTTGGGCTTCCTCTTCGTGGCCAGCCTCGGAGTGGGCTGGTTCGTCTCGGGCATGGTGCTGCACCCCATCGGTCGCATCACCCAGGTCGCCCGCGACATCGGGGCCACCGACATGAAGCGCCGGATCCGGCTGCGAGGCCCCAACGACGAGCTCCGACAGCTGGCCGACACGTTCGACGACATGCTCGAACGGCTCGATCATGCCTTCGAGAATCAGCGGGACTTCATCCAGGAGACCTCGCACGAGCTGCGCAATCCTCTGGCGGTGATCCGCACCAATCTGGAGCTGCTCGAGGCCGATTCCGAGGCATCGCTCGACGACTACCGCGAGGTCGCGGCGCTCGTCGGTCGCACGGCCGAGCGGATGTCCACGCTGGTGGATGACCTGCTGTTGTACGCCCGCCAGGAGATCCCCGATCGCAGCGCGGTCGTCGACCTGGCCGATGTGGTCGCCGACGTGGCCGCCGAGTACGGGGCCCTCGCCGAGGCCGAGGGCATCCAGTTGTTGGTGAGCGCACCGCCCGGCCACGTGGTCCACGGTGATGCCGTCGGGCTGCGACGGGCGCTGGCCAACCTCCTGGCCAACGCCGTGCGGCACACGCCCACCGCAGGCCGGGTCCGCGTCGCCGCCGGCCGCGAGCCGGGTTGGGTGTGGGTGGCCGTGGAGGACAGCGGTCCGGGAATCGCCGCGGCCGACCACGGTCGCGTCTTCCAGCGGTTCTGGCGGGGAGGCCGACGGCAGTCGGCCGAACCCGGCCGTAGCGGTCTCGGTCTGAGCATCGTGCGACAGATCATGGAGGCGCACGGTGGTGAAGTGCGGTTGGTGTCGGTCGAAGGACACGGGTCGACGTTCTCGCTGTGGCTCCCGGATCTGTCGGACCGGCCCCCGGGAGATCGTCCGTCCAACACGGGTGAGATCCGACTGCCCACCGCCGATCACATCCAGATCGGCGCGGCCGACGAATAGTGGGACGAAACGGGAACACCGCCAGGATCTCCATCGTTCTCCTGGAGGGTTTACGACCGCTTTCGGTTCCGCTGCCTACCCTTCGAATCCATGGATGCGTCATCTCGCCACGATCACGACCAAACGCCGAGCACGGCGTCCGTGCCGTTGATGGCTCCCCCCGATGTGACGGCGGGGTCGGGTCCGGTTCCCGCCGACCGGCGACTGGGGGCACCGCCCGCCAACAGCCCCCAGTTCGTCCCGGCCCCGCCGTCGCCAGGTGTGTTCGAGTCCACCGGCTCCACACCGCCGCCCCCCCAACCCCCCGACCCACCGGTGCCGCCGACCGGCGCGACCCAGGGGGCGGTCCTTGCCCCCGCACCGGAGCCCATCCGGACGTCTCGCGTCGGAGGCGGCCGGTTGCTCCTGGGCGTGATGGCCGCCATCTTGTCGATCGCGCTGGTGGCCACCGGGTTCGCGCTGGCCCGGGCCACCGACGACGACGGTCCCGTCGCCACCGAGCCCAACCGGCCGGTCATCGCCACGGTCCCGGGCGACACGCCCACCATCCCTCCACCCGAGTTCGACGACACCGGTGAACCGGTGGCCGATGTGGCTCGAGTGGTCGCTCCGTCCGTCGTCCTGGTGAACGTCGAGGAGTTCGGCCAGGGCTCGGGTATCGCCTACACCGACACCCTCATCGTGACCAACGCCCATGTGGTCGGGTCGGCCTCCGACGTGTCCGTCCAGCTCAGCGACGGTCGGGAAGTGCCCGGCGAGGTGCGGGGAACCGATCCCGACCGCGACATCGCCGTGGTCGAGGTCGACGCGTCCGTGGGTCTGGTGCCGGCGTCGTTCGCGCCGTCCGACTCGGTCCAGGTCGGACAGTTGGCCGTTGCCGTGGGGAGTCCCTTCGGTCTGGACCAGACGGTGACGTCGGGCGTCGTCAGTGCCGTCGACCGCGTGGTGCCGGGGGGCCTCGACGGTGGTAATCCGGTGGCCATGGTGCAGACCGATGCGCCCATCAACCCGGGCAATTCCGGCGGTGCGCTCGTCGACCGCCGGGGACAGGTGATCGGGATGAACACCGCCATCCGCACCGAGACCGGCACCTTCAGCGGCGTCGGCTTCGCCATCCCGAGCGACACCATCACCCTCATCGCCGAGCGCATCGTCAACGGAGAGACCCTCGACATCGCCTTCCTGGGGGTCACCATGGACGACGCTCAGGGTGACGTGGTGGGTGCGCTGATCGTCAACGTCGAGGCCGACTCCCCGGCGTCGGCGGCCGGCCTGCAGGCGGGCGACATCGTGATCCGCCTCGATGACATCGCCGTGACCGATCGTGGCGATCTGGCGGCCAATGTCCGGCTGAAGAACCCCGGCGACCGGATCGAGATGGAGTTCGTGCGCGACGGCCGCAGCTTCGTGGTGGAGGTCGCACTCGGTCAGAGCTGACGTCGCGGCTCGATAGGCTGCCGGCGCCATGGAAGCGCTGATCATCATCCTCATCGCCGTCGTGCTGCTGGTCGTCGTCGGCGGTGCCTTCTTCCTCAGGGGTCGGGGCGACACCGACATCCTCGAGCGGCCGCCGGCCGCCCCGCCGGCCGATGCGACAGTGCTCGAGGAGGCGCCCACCGAGGTGGTCGCCGAGCCCGAGGCACCACCCGAGCCCGAGGTCGTCATCCGGCCGAGCTTCCGTGAGCGCATCGGCCGGGCCCGCGAGTCGCTGGCCGGCACGCTCGGTTCGATCCTGTCGCGCGGCGTCGACAACCAGACGTGGGAAGAGCTCGAGGAGGCCCTCATCCGGGCCGATGTTGGCCTGCCGGCCACGATGGCCATCCTCGAGACGGTGCGCCAGCAGGCCGACAGCGCCAAGACCACCGACCCGGCGGAGGTGCTCGAGTTGCTCAAAACCGAGCTGAAGGCCCGACTGGGCGGCTTCGATCGCTCTCTCGTGCGGGCCGAGACCGATCCGTCGGTGTGGCTGTTCGTGGGCGTGAACGGCGTCGGCAAGACCACCACCATCGGCAAGCTGGCCAAACAGCAGATCGACGAGGGTTCCCAGGTGGTCATGGCCGCCGGCGACACCTTCCGCGCCGCGGCGGCCGAGCAGTTGGAGATGTGGGCCGATCGAGCCGGGGCCGCCATCGTCCGGGGCACCGAGGGCGGCGATCCCAGCGCGGTGGTGTTCGACGCGGTCGAGCATGCCGCCGCCCGAGGCGCCGATCTGGTGCTGGCCGACACGGCCGGCCGACTCCACACCAAGTCCAACCTGATGGAGGAGCTGGGCAAGGTGCGCCGCGTGGCCGAGAAGGGGGCCGGAACGGTCAGCGAGGTGCTGCTGGTGCTCGACGCCACCACTGGCCAGAACGGCCTCACGCAGGTGCAGCAGTTCACCGAGGCGGTCGACGTCACCGGCGTGGTGCTCACGAAGCTGGACGGCTCGGCCAAGGGGGGCATCGTGGTTGCCATCCAACAAGAGCTGGGGATTCCGGTGAAGCTGGTCGGGCTCGGCGAGGGCCTCGGTGACCTGGTGGCGTTCGACGAGCAGGAATTCGTCGATGCCCTCTTCTCCGTGGAGTGACGGAACTTCCCCATCGTGATGGGGTGCCGAACCGGGCGGTCTCCGGGTTCGGTCGCTCTCGGACTCCGACTTCGTTCAGCGGACCAGGACCGTCATCGACTCGCTCCACGAGAAGGACCCTCGGCCGCGCGGCGAGGACGGGTACGGCACGGTCCCTACGAGCTCGCCCCGGCTCGGGTTCACCAGGGCCGGCCAGGCTCGGCTGACGCTCGACGATGACCTGACCGAGCGGTCGGTGCCCGATGTCGCCCACGACTTCGGTCTGGTCGAGGACGCCGAACAGCTCCTCGTCGCGGTACCGGTTCTGACCCATCGGCGGACGGTGTGCCGCGAACTCCAGTGGATCACGAACGTCGGATGGCATCAGGACGGGCCGTCGTTCGGGTGCGACGCCCCGTCTCCGTGCGTCTGGGCGACCGTCGATGAAGGTGACGGTGAACGGCCGGCCCTCGATCTGCTCCCGAAGCGGTTCGACGCGCACCTCGACGCCACGGGTGTCGACCAGAGGATCATTCCCCTGACGCGGTCGGGGCACGCCGTCCGGCGGGCCGGAGACGGCATCGATCCGGTCCGCCCCCGCTTCGGTGTCGGCGACGCACTGTTCGTCGACGACAAGCTCGTGCCCGTCAGCGCCATGTTCGACGGCACCACCGAATCTCGCCGCGGTCTCGAGCGCTGGTTCTTCCCGCAGGGACGCAGCCCGACCGACCAGGGCGAGGTCGAAGTCGCGTCCCGATAGCCTCATCCTTCGTGTTCGACACCCTGTCCGATCGTTTCGACGGCATCTTCAAACGCCTCCGCGGCAAGGGGCGGCTGAGTGAGGGAGATGTCGACGAGGTCCTGCGGGAGATCCGCCTGGCCTTGCTCGAAGCCGATGTCAACCTCGACGTGGTTCGGAACCTCCAGGGCCGTATACGTGAGCGGGCGGTGGGCGACGAGATCCACGCCGCGCTCA
>Ga0224505_10000376_pt1 | contig 30828 bp, 34 predicted proteins | sample SF_Jan12_sed_USG_FD_169102 | JGI IMG/M metagenome (GOLD analysis project Ga0224505, IMG submission 169102) | Sediment microbial communities from San Francisco Bay, California, United States - SF_Jan12_sed_USGS_4_1 | ecosystem: Environmental > Aquatic > Marine > Sediment | place: USA: California... | reverse complement strand
TCATGTCGGTCAATGGCAACCCGTTCCGCCACTCCATCGTCATCGACAAGGGCTCGCGTGACGGCGTGTACGACGGGCAAGCGATACTCGACGCAAACGGCGTGCTCGGCCAGGTCATCGGCACGGGCGCCTTCTCGTCGGAGGGCCTTCTGATCAGCGATCCGGATCACGCCCTCCCGGTGGAGGTCAATCGCAACGGGCTGCGCACGATCGCCCGCGGCACGGGCGAGTTCGACAGGCTCGACCTGCCGTTCCTGCCGAACAATGCGGACATAAAAGAAGGCGACATCCTCGTCACGTCCGGGCTCGGCGGATCGTTTCCGGCGGGCTACCCGGTCGCCGTGGTCGAATCCGTGCAGCGCCTTCCGGCCGAGCCGTTTGCGGAGGTATCGGCCCGACCGTCGGCGGCGCTGAACCAGGTTCGCGAAGTCATGCTCGTCTGGTCCATAGCCGAAGAACCGGGCAGCGAGGCGGAAAATGAGTAACGCATTCCGGGCACGCCGGCTGCCGGTGATCCTGACAATCGTCGCCGCCATGATGCTTGCGATCGTGCCGCTTCCGGGCTGGGCCGAACCGTTCCGGCCCGACTGGGTCGCCATCACACTTATATATTGGTGCCTGCACATGCCGCGTTACTTCGGCGTGGGCAGCGCGTGGCTCGTAGGGATCGTACTCGACGTTGCGCAGGGCACATTGCTCGGCCAGCACGCGCTCGCGCTGAGCCTGATCGCTTTCCTTACCGTGAAGTTTCACCTGCAGCTGCGCGTGTTCCCGCTGTCGCAAATGGCCGCCACCGTGCTCGCGCTGCTCGCCGTCTACCGCTTCGTACTATTCTGGATCAATGGCGTCGCGGGCGTAGGCGCGCCGCTCGTCGCTTACTGGGGCCCGGTGCTGACCGGTACCCTGCTCTGGCCGGTCGCGGACTTCATCCTGAGAACGATCCCCCGCCGCCGTCGCCCGAGCGGCTGAGGTCGGCGCCGTGAGCCTGCTGTCGCCAATCAAGGACCACTATTCCGAGCGCCGCCTGTTCGTTTCGCGCGTGCTGCTGTCGATCGTCGTCGGCACTCTGTTGCTCGGCGTCGTGGTCGCGCGACTGGTGCAGCTCCAGATTATCGAATACGAGCATTTCGCCGAACAGGCACAGGGCAACCGGCTGCGCATCCAGGCGATACCGCCCACTCGCGGCCTGATCTTCGATCGCAACGGGCGTGTGCTGGCGGAGAACGTCCCCACCTACCAGCTCGAGCTGATACCCGAGCAGGTCCCGGACATCGACGACACGCTGCGGCGCCTCGATGAACTCGGACTGATCGACGAAGAAGACATCCCGCGCATCAAGCAGGCATCACGCGAGGGTCCACGGTTCAAGCCGGTAACGCTGCGCTTCCGGCTGCAGGAGGAAGAGATCGCGAATTTTGCGATTCGCCGGCCGCGCTTCCCGGGCGTAGACTTCCAGCCCCGGCTCGTCCGGCACTATCCGCATGGCGAATACACGGCGCATGCAGTCGGCTACGTCGGAGCGATCAGCGTCGAGGACCTGAAACGGCTCGACGAGGCCGCCTATGCCGGCACCGTACACACGGGCAAGACGGGTGCCGAACTCGCCAACGAAGACAGCCTGCACGGGGACCCGGGTTATCGCCAGATCGTAACGAACGCGCGCGGGCGCGAGGTGGCGGTCGACACCCGTGACCCGTCGAACGCGATACCGGAGGGCGAACTGCCGGTACCCGGCCTGAACGTTTACCTCTCCATCGACCTGGATCTGCAGGTCGTTGCAACCGACCTGCTGCGCGGCAAACGCGGTTCCGTCGTGGCGATCGATCCGAACAACGGCGAAGTGCTCGCGCTGGTCAGCTCGCCATCGTTCGACCCCAACGTGTTTCCGCTGGGTATGACGCGAACCGAATTCAATGCGCTGCAGTTCAACCTCGACCAGCCGCTGTTCAACCGGGCGGTCCGCGGCACCTATCCGCCCGGCTCGACAATAAAACCGATGCTTTCGCTGGCGGCACTGGAAACCGGCGCGACGAACCTGACGCGGCGCACGCTGTGCCGCGGCTTTTACACGCTGCCCGGCAGCACGCACCGCTACCGTGACTGGCGCCCGGAAGGGCACGGCGAAGTGGACCTGCACGATGCGATTGCCGAGTCCTGCGACGTTTATTTTTACGAGATCAGCCGAGACATCGGCATCGAGGCCATGCACGACTACCTGACCCGGTTCGGGCTCGGGAGCACTAGCGGCATTGACATATCGGGCGAGATGCACGGACTCGTCCCGTCGCGCGAGTGGAAGCGGCAGGCCTTTCGCGAGCGCGCGGACCAAGTCTGGTTTCCAGGCGAAACCGTCATTGCATCGATCGGCCAGGGTTACATGCTGGCTACGCCCCTGCAGCTTGCCAACAGCACGGCAACGCTCGCCATGCGAGGGCATCGCTTTCGGCCCCGCCTGGCGGTCGCGATCGAGGAGCCCGTCAGCGGCGAGCGGCGGCTGCTGCCGCCTCACGCTCTGCCAGACGTTGGTATAGAGAACGAGTTCTACTGGGAGAGCGTACTCGGTGCGATGCACGACGTGCTGCAGGGAGAAACGGGAACGGCACGCGCGACCGGTCGCGGCGCGCCGTACACGATGGCGGGCAAGAGCGGCACCGCCCAGGTGTTCTCCGTGGCCCAGGAAGCGGAATACGAAGAGGAGGAGGTCGAGGAGCGCCTGCGCGACCATGCATTGTTCATCGCGTTCGCGCCCGTCGAGGAACCGAAAATCGCGGTGGCGGTCGTAATCGAGAACGGCTCGAGCGGGAGCCGAATCGCGGCGCCTATCGCACGCGCGATAATGGACAAGTACCTCGGTTACTGAGCATGCGCTTCACCGACACACAGAGACTGCTCGAACGCAATGTCGCCCCGCTCGGCGGCATGTCCCGCATCTTTCGCAACTTGCATCTCGACGGGCCGCTCCTCGGCGGGCTGATCGCGATCTGTTGCTTCGGTCTGGTCGTGCTGTACAGCGCCGTGAGCGGCAGCCGGGACCTGTGGGTCCAACAGCTCATCCGGCTCGGCGTCGGCCTGCTCGCCTTGCTGTTCGTCGCCCAGCTGCCGCCGGACCTGATGCGGCGCTGGACGCCCTGGGGCTACCTGCTCGGCCTGGGCCTGCTGTCCCTGGTGCTGATCCGCGGCGACATTGGCCAGGGCGCCCAGCGCTGGCTCGACATCGGCATACGCTTCCAGCCCTCCGAGATCATGAAGCTGGCCGTTCCGATGATGGCCGCGTGGTACCTGCACGACCGCCAGCTGCCGCCGCGTTTCGCCCAGCTGCTGCTGATCGGCGCGTTGATCGTCGTGCCGGCCTACATGATCGCCGTGCAGCCGGATCTCGGCACCGCGCTGCTGATCGCCGCGGCCGGCGTGATCGTCGTAGTTCTGGCCGGCATGTCCTATCGGCTGATGATCGGCCTTGCAATCGCCGCGATTCCCGGCGCAATCGTGCTGTGGAACTTCATGCAGGACTATCAGCGGCAGCGCGTGCTGACCCTGCTCGACCCCGACTCCGATCCCCTCGGCGCCGGTTACAACATCATCCAGTCGAAGATCGCCATCGGCTCCGGTGGATTGTTCGGGAAGGGCTGGACCAACGGGAGCCAGTCCCAGCTCGAGTTCCTTCCCGAGCGTGACACGGACTTCATCTTCGCTGTGCTCGCGGAGGAATTCGGATTGCTCGGCGTACTGAGCCTCCTTATCCTTTATATGTTCGTCGTCGCCCGGGGCATGTATATAGCGTCACAGGCAGGCGACACGTTCTCCAGGCTGATCGCCGGCAGCATCAGTCTTACATTTTTTGTCTACGTCTTCGTGAATACCGCGATGGTCTCGGGTCTGGTACCGGTCGTCGGCGTGCCGCTGCCGCTCGTCAGCTTCGGCGGCACGTCCATGGTGACCCTGATGGCCGGTTTCGGTATTCTGATGTCGATACACTCGCACCGGAAGCTTTTGCCGCATTGATGCTTATGGACAAGACGCCTCTCGCCGTCCTATCACTATTGCTAAGCCTGCACGCGGCGAACGCCGCGCCCATAGACGTCGAGCGACCGGAAGTCCGCCGCTTCATCGACAACATGGTGGAGCGCCACGAATTCGAGGTGGACTCGTTGCGCTCCGTGCTCGCGGGAGCAGAATCGCAACAATCCATACTGGACGCGATCGCCAGGCCCGCCGAGAAAACGCTTGCCTGGCACGAGTATCGCGCCATTTTCCTGACCGACGAGCGTGTCGCTGCCGGCGCCGCGTTCTGGCGCGAGCACGCTGGAGAGCTGGGGCGGATCAGCGAGGGGACCGGCGTCGATATCGAGATCCTCGTCGGGATCATCGGCGTCGAGACCTACTTCGGGCGGATTACGGGCCGCTACCGCGTGCTCGACGCCCTTGTCACGCTGGCCTTCGATTATCCGCCTCGATCGAAATTCTTTACGCGCGAACTCGAGGAATTCCTGCTGCTGGTGCGGGAGGAAGGTATCGAGGCTGGCGGCCCGACCGGCTCGTACGCGGGGGCCATGGGTGCCCCGCAGTTCATGCCGAGCAGCTTCCGCGCCTACGCGGTCGATTCCAGCGACGACGGCAGGCGCGACATCTGGACCAACTGGTCCGACGTTATCGGCAGCGTTGCGAATTACTTCGTCGAGCACGGCTGGCAGGCCGGCAACGAAGTCGTAGCGCAGGCGACCTTGTCCGAAACCTGGCAGGGACCGCGGCCGGAGAACGGGCTCGCGCCGAAGGAAACGGTCGGCTCGCTCAGCCAAAAGGGCGTACTGTTCTCGACCAGCATGCCGGTCGACCACAAGAGCGAATTGATGGTCCTCGAGGGAACGGAAGGCGACGAATACTGGGTGGGCTTCCACAACTTCTACGTCATCACGCGATACAACCGCAGCGTGATGTACGCGCTCGCCGTGCACCAGCTGGGGCAGGAAATCGCGCTGGAGGTCGGCAGTGACGCGTCTTGAACGCGTCGGCGGCCTGGCCCTGGCGACAGCCCTGCTCACGCTCGCGGGCTGCGCAGGCCAGAAGCCGGTCGACAGCGCGCCTCGCGCCGGCACGGCCAGGCAGAGCGGCCCGGCGGCCGATCCTGTGCCCCGGCCCGAACCGCGCAGCAACTACGGCAACGGCCCGGTCTACGAGGTAAACGGCAAGCTTTACAACGTACTCGACACGAGCTACGGCTACCGCGAACGCGGCGTCGCATCCTGGTACGGCACAAAATTCCACGGCCGCCCCACGTCGAGCCGCGAGCCCTACGACATGCACGAGATGACGGCGGCGCACAAGACCCTGCCGCTGCCTACTTACGTGCGTGTACGCAACCTCAGCAACAACCGCAGCATCGTCGTACGCGTGAACGACCGGGGCCCGTTCGTCGACAACCGGATCATCGACCTGTCCTATGCCGCAGCGGTCAAGCTCGACATGATTCGAGACGGCACGAGCCTGGTCGAGGTGACGGCGATCAGTTTCGACAACCCGCCGGTCGAAAACGTCCGGGTCGCGTCCGTGACCGACGATCCGGAGCCGGCCCCGGGCCGCGGCAAGGCGACCGTCTACGTGCAGGTCGGCGCCTTCGGCGACGAGGGCAACGCAAGACGCCGCCACGACCTGCTGCACGAGCACGGCATACGCGAAGCCTTCATCCACCGCGATACGGCCGCAGCACAACCGATCTACCGCGTCCGCATAGGTCCGATCTCCGGGGTCGACCAGTACGACGGGCTGGTTGCCCGGCTCCAGCGGATCGGAATTTCCGAGACTCATCTCGTTACGGAATAAGCGCGCAGGTCCGACTGGCAGGCGTTACAATACGCACCTGCCGACCACACCATACCGACGACATGAGACAGAAATCTCTGATTCTGCTTTATTTCTTTGTTTTTTTTGCCTTCGCGCCCGGCCTCGATGCCGGCGCCCAGGACCTGCCCGTACCGGCGCCACCGGTGATCGGCGCCAAGAGCTACCTCGTCATTGACGCAAGTACCGGTTTCGAACTTGCGACGCTGAATCCCGACGAGCGCCTGGCACCTGCCAGTCTCACCAAGCTGATGTCCGCCTACGTCGTCTTCACGGCCCTCAAGGAAGGCCGGATACGCCTCGAGGACGAGGTGACCGTCAGCGAGAAGGCCTGGCGCACCGAGGGCTCGCGGATGTTCATCGAGGTCGGCAAGCAAGTTCCGGTCCAGGACCTGCTGCTCGGCATGATCGTGCAATCCGGCAACGACGCGAGCGTCGCGCTCGCGGAGTACGTCGGCGGCACCGAGTCCGTATTCGCCGAGATGATGAACCAGCGCGCCGCAGCGCTCGGCATGAGCTCCAGCCATTTCATGAACGCGACCGGCCTGCCGGACGACATGCACTACTCGACGGCACGCGACATCGCCCTGGTGGCCAAGGCCATCATTGCAGAGTTCCCCGACTACTACCGCTGGTACTCGGTCAGGGAATACGAATATAACGGCATTACGCAGAAGAACCGCAACTCGCTGCTGTGGCGCGATCCCAGCGTCGACGGCGTGAAGACCGGCAGCACCGACGACGCCGGCTACTGCCTCGTCTCGTCGGCGATGCGGGACGGCATGCGCGTCATAGCGGTCGTCCTCGGCACCGCGAGCGCCAAGGCACGCATCGACGGCAGCCAGGCGCTGCTGAATTACGGCTTCCGTTTCTACGAGACGAGGCTCCTGTACCGTGCCGGCGAAAAAGTCGCGGATGCCCGCATTTGGAAGTCCGAGCGCGAGACCACGCCATTGGGCGTTTCAAGCGACCTGTACATCACCGTGCCGCGCGGCCGCTTCGACGAGGTTGAGTCGGTGCTGAACATGCCGGCCGTACTGGTGGCCCCGGTCGCACAGGGGCAGCCCCTCGCCGAGCTGCAGGTCAGCCTGAACGGCGAGACGCTGGTAAGGGAGCCGCTGCGCGCGCTCGAGGAAAACCCGAACGGTTCGCTCTGGCAGCGGACCGTAGACGGCGTGCAGCTCTGGCTGGAGTAACACGACGAGCGAACGATGTCCGGTGACGGCGACAACGCGGACCGAAGCAGCGCGATCGAATTCCCCTGCTCGTTTCCGATCAAGATGATGGGCCGCGACGAGCCGGGTTTCCGCGCCACAGCGATCTCGATCATCGAGAAGCATGCCGGGACCGTCAGCGAAAGCGACATCCGCGAAGCCCGCAGCAGCAAGGGCAATTTCGTATCGATTACGATCACGATAAATGCGGTCAGCCAGGGCCAGCTCGACGACATTTACCGCGCACTGACCGACCACGAACAGGTGCTGTTCGCGCTGTGACCCGGCCTGCCCTCGAGAGTCTTGCCGCAGGCGACGTCGTCGCATTCCGGTCGCTCGGCCTGCAGGAATACGAGCCGCTGTGGCGGGCCATGCAGCGCTTCACCGACACGCGCGACGAGCGCACGGCGGACGAGATCTGGTTCACCGAGCATCCGCCGGTCTATACGCTCGGCGTCAATGCCAGCCGCGAACACCTGCTGGCGCCGGGCGGCATCCCGGTCGTCCAGATCGATCGCGGTGGCCAGGTGACCTACCACGGACCGGGCCAGCTGATGATCTACCCGCTCATCGACCTCAGGCGCGCTGGCCTTGGCGTGCGCGCGCTCGTGACCGCGCTGGAACAGACTGTCGTCGATCTCGCGGCGGACTACGGCGTGTCGGCCGCGGCGCGCGCGGACGCGCCCGGCGTCTACGTGGACGGGGTCAAGCTGGCGAGCGTCGGCCTGCGCATACGCCGGGGCGCGAGCTACCACGGCATGGCGCTGAACGTCGACGTCGACCTCGAGCCCTTCTCGCGGATCAATCCCTGCGGTTTCCGTGGGCTCGAGGTCACGACCCTCTGCGGACTCGGCGTCGACGTGCCACGCGCCGAGCTCGAGGAACGGGTCCTGCATCACCTGCTGCGGCGTCTCGGCATGGACCGGCGCCGGCTCGTCAGGCCGGTCCCGGCGACCGTCGGGAGCGAGTCCGGACATGCGCCGGACTCGCGACGTTGAAAAAGGTCCGGGCGACCTTTTTCAACATCCTGCTAGGCTTCCGCGAGCGACGCCCGCAGTTCGTCGAGCCGCTCCGGCGTGCCCGCATCGGCCCAGCGACCCGCGAAGAGCTCGCCCCCGAGCAGCCCGCGATCCGCGGCCGCGCGCAGGAGCGGCGCCAGCGGGAAGCGCTCGACGGGCCGGTCGGCGAACATTTCCGGCCGGTACATGGCGACACCGCTGAACGTATGGGCCCGCGTCGGGCCATTTCGGACCTGCCCGCCTGCCAGGTCGAAATCTCCGCCTTCCCGGTATGCAGGTGTCGGCACGAGCACGAGGTGACCGAGGCTTGCAGGGTCGAGCGTCAAGCCCGGCAGTGCGTAGTCGGTGTAGATGTCGCCATTAACGACCCAGAACGGTTCGCTCCCCAGCATCGGCAGTGCGCGCCGGATGCCACCGCCGGTCTCGAGCACGTTGTCGTACTCCGGGCTGTATATCACGCTCAGGCCGTACGCAGCGCCCGAGCCGATGCGCTCTACAATTTGCTCGCCGAGCCAGCCCAGGTTGACGACGACGGTCTCGACGCCACCCCGCTGCAGGCGCTCGAGATGGTGCTCGATCAGCGAGCGTCCTCCGACGTCCATCAACGGTTTCGGCAGGGCATCGGTCAGCGGCCGCAAGCGTTCGCCCCGCCCGGCCGCGAGGATCATCCCGATCACGCTGCCGCCTCGAGTCCGGGCAGCACGCGTTCCTCGATCAGCGTCACCAGGGCAGCGAGCTCGGTATGGTCGCCGGCGAGTTCGACGATGTAGCCGAGAGTCCGCGGGATATCGAGCATGTAGCCGGGCTTGCCGTCGCGATGATTGAGGCGCGCGAAAATGCCGGCTGCTTTCAGGTGGCGCTGCACGCCCATCAGCTCGAACGCGCGGAGGAACCCGGCAGCGCTCATCCCGCCGTGGACGGAAGCATCCGTTGCCTCGAAGAACCCAATCGCCCATCCGAGCACCCGCTCTTTCGGCCAACGGACGTAACAATCCTTCAGCAACGAAACGAGGTCGTAAGTGAACGGTCCCTCGACCGCGTCCTGGAAATCCAGTATGCCCGGGTTGTTCTCGTCCGTGACCATCAGGTTGCGCGAGTGATAGTCGCGATGCACGAAGACGCGCGCCTGCCGGAGCGCGTTTGCAACGAGACTGTCGCAGGTCCGCTGCCATTCCCGTTCGAGCCGCGCGTCGAACTCGATGCCGAGATGCCGCCCGCACAGCCAGTCGCGGAACAGCGAGAGTTCGAAACGCAGCAGCTTCTCGTCGTAGGGCGGCAGCTTCCGCTGGAAAGGCCGGCCCGCACGCTGCATCGTCACCAGCGCGGCGAGCGCGTCACGGTATAGACTCTCCGCGTGCTCGGGATGCTCTTGCAGCTCAGCAAGGTACTGGCGCGAGCCGAGGTCGGTCAGCACGAGGAAGCCGTCGTCGAGATTCGTCTCGAGCACGCGCGGCGCGTTCAGGCCCATGTCGGCGAGGTAGCCGGCGATCTCGATGAACGGACGGCAGTTTTCCATCGGCGGCGGCGCATCCATCGCGACCCAGCTGCCGGCCGCGGTACGGACCCGGAAGTAACGGCGAAAGCTCGCGTCCGAGGACGCGGGCGTAATCTCGGCGTCGCGGTATGGCCTGTTGCGCTCCAGCATGCGCCTGAGCTTGGCCAGCCGCTCGTCGGCCGCTGTTTCGTCCTGGATCGGGTCTCGCACACCGGGCTCCGTGTCGTCGCGTTGAAGGCTCGCGGAAACTGTGCGAAGGTAGCAAATCGTGATACCCGTTGGCATCTTTTCCGCGTAACATCCTGTTCCAGTTCCTGATTATTCCGATTCACCAGCCGACAAAGTAGACCACGGTTTGTCCAGAGTTCCCGCCTACTTGACCGGTTCCTGCCTGCTGCTGGCCGTCGCGGCCGCCTCCGGCCAGGACCGGCCGTTCTGCCAGGCGGGACTCGATACCGGCCTCTCCACGGAAGCCTTCTTCGCCGACTGGCAGGACGACCCGACCGGGACGATCACCTTCGAGGCGGGCAGCGTCGAGGCGGATATCGGGGAAAGCCCGCGCGTCGTGATGTCGGGCGGCGTGCTGGTAAAGCGCGGCGACCGGCTGGCCGGCGCCGACTCGGCCAACTACGATCCCGATACGATGTCGCTGTCGCTCGACGGCCAGGTTCGCTACCAGGACCCGCTGACCCAAATCATCGGCCGCTCGGCCAGGCTGTCGTACTCGACCGGGACGATCCGCTTCGAAGGTGCCGAGTTCCAGCTGGGCGCAGGCTCGCGCGGCTCGGCCAGCGAGCTGGAGATTTCCGAGCAAGGCACGCTGCACCTCGCCGGGGTCACGTACACGACCTGTCCGCCCGGCTCCAACGACTGGCTGCTGGTCGCGGACGACATCCAGCTCGACACGAACGAAGGCCAGGGAACGGCCCGCAAAGTGGCGCTCCGGTTCCAGGGCGTGCCGATACTCTACGCGCCGAGGCTGACTTTCCCGCTCGGCGATGCCCGCAAGACCGGCTTCCTCGCGCCCGAGTTCGGCAGCTCCGGCCGCAGCGGTAACGAGATTCGCTCACCGTGGTACTGGAACATCCGCGAAAACTACGATGCGACGCTGACGCCGCGGCTCTTGACCGAGCGCGGCCTGCAGCTGGGCACCGAATTCCGCTACCTGACCGAACGCAGCGACGGCACCGCCGAATTCGAATACCTGTCGAACGACACCCTGTTCGGCGACACGCGCAGCTATCTCGAGTACCGGCACCGCACCCTGTTCGAAAACGGCTGGCGCAACCTGATCGACTTTCGCGAGACCTCCGATACGCGCTACTTCGAAGATCTCGGTGGCAGCCTTGCGACGACCAGCATTACGCACCTGAACCGGATCGCGTTACTCGACTACTACGGCCGCACCTGGTCGTTTGTCGGCCGCATGCAGGATTACCAGACGATCGACGAGGCGATCGTGCCCGAAGACGAACCGTACCGGCAGCTCCCGAACCTCCGCGTCTCGGCATCGGTCCCCGACCGCTGGCTGGGATTCCGTACCGGCTTCGACTCGGAACTCGTCAATTTCGACCGTAAGGTCGGCGTCACAGGCTGGCGCTTCGATGCGCGCGGCCTCGTCGACTGGTCGCTCGAGCAACCAGGCTGGTTCGTTACGCCAACGGTGATCCTGCAGCACACGCGCTACGACCTGGACAATACCGAGCCGGGCCAGCGTACCGACCCGAGCCGGACGCTGCCCATCGCAAGCATCGACACGGGGCTGATTTTCGAACGCCCGATGCGATCTGCAGGCGACTGGATACAGACGCTCGAGCCGCGCATGCAATACGTGCACATACCGTTCCGCGAGCAATCCGACCTGCCAGTCTTCGACACGATCGAGCCCGACCTCAACCTCGTGCAGCTGTTTCGGCGCAATCGCTTCCTCGGCGTCGACCGCATCGTAGACACCGACCAGCTGTCGGTCGGCGTGACGTCGCGTATCCTGAACTCCAACACGGGCGAGGAAATATTCTCCGCGACCGTCGGCCAGGCCCTCTATCTCAGCGAGTCGGGCGTCAGCCTCCCGACCGAGGAGCTCGCGGCGATCGAAACCTCGGACTACATTGCCGAAGTTCGTTTCCTGCTGTACGAGAACTTTAATTTCGAGGTCGGCCACCAGTGGGGGGACGGGCAGATCGGCACAACGCGCTCGGAGGCCCGGCTGCAATACCGCCCGGCCGGCAACAAGATCCTGAACCTCGCGTATCGCTACCGCCGCGGCTCGCTGGAACAGAGCGACATCTCCTGGTCCTGGCCGGTCGCAAGTTCGTGGAATTTCGTCGGGCGCTACAACTACTCGTTACGCGAACAGGAGACCCTCGAGCAGTTCTACGGCTTCGAGTACGAGAGCTGCTGCTGGGGATTACGGGCTGTCTACCGCCGCTACGTGTCCACGCGCGACGGAACTCAGGATTCCTCCTTCGGTCTGCAACTGGTACTGAAGGGCATGGCGAGCGTCGGCACCCGCGCCGACCGCGTGCTCGAACGTGGTATTCTTGGCTACTCGCGCAGCACCGAATAAACTTTTTATGTTTAAAAACAAATCGTTAGGGATCATTTGCCTGGTCCTGGCCAGCGCGTCCGCGGCCGCGGACGAGCTCTCGGACAAGGGCCAGTTCCTCGACGGGATCGCGGCCGTCGTCAACGAAGGCGTCGTCCTGAAGAGCCAGCTCAACGACCAGATCGAGGCGATCACGCTGCGGGCGAATCGCGAGGGCATGCAGCTGCCGCCGCGCGAGATCATCGAGGAGCAGGTCCTCGAGCAGCTGATCGTCGAAGAGATCCAGATGCAGCGCGCGAACCGAATCGGCATCCAGATCTCGGACCAGATGCTGAACCAGACGATGGCGCGTCTCGCCGCACAGAACAACATCGCCTTCGAGCAATTGCCGCAGGTGCTCGCCGCCGAGGGCATCGACTACGGCGTCTATCGCCGTGAGATACGCAAGCAGCTGACACTGGACCAGCTACGCCAGATCGACGTCATCGGCCGCATCTCCGTTGCGCCGCGCGAGATCGAGGCCTGCGTTGCTGACCTCGAAGACAACGTCGTCGTCAACTCCGAATACAACCTCTCGCATATCCTCATCTCGGTATCGGAGGGTGCGACCGCCGACGAGTTTGCCGCGGCCGAGCAGGAAGCGAACGAGGTTTACGAACAGCTCGTCGCCGGTTCGGACTTCGCCGAAATGGCGGTCCGCCACTCGGACAGCCAGACGAACCTGGAGGGCGGCGCGCTAGGCTGGCGCAAGGGCGACCAGTTGCCCACGCTGTTCGCCGAGGTCGTGGCACCGTTGGAGTCCGGGCAGTTTTCGCGTCCGGTGCGCGCCGTCAGCGGTTTCCACATCGTCAAGATCAACGAAATGCGCGGCGCTATCCAGCGCAGCCAGGTCAACCAGATGAAGGTCCGTCATATCCTCGTCACCCCGACCGAGATCATCGATGACGAAACGGCGAAGCAGAAGGTCGAGGATGCGCGCGAGCAGATCGTCGAGGGCGGCGACTTCGCCGAGATCGCGAAACTCGTGTCCGACGATCCGGGCTCGGCCAACGACGGCGGCGAAATGGGCTGGACCGACCCCGGCACCTTCGTGCCGGAGTTCGAGGAAGTCGCCAACAAGCTCGAACCCGGCCAGCTATCCGAACCGTTCCGCTCCCGTTTCGGCTGGCACATCCTCGAAGTCATGGACCGCCGCGTCTATGACAATACCGAGGAAATGAAGGAACGGAATTGCATCGAGCGCGTGCGCAACAGCAAGCTGGCCGACGAGTCCGAACTGTGGGTGCGCCGCATCCGCGACGAGGCCTACGTCGAAAAGCGCGTCGGCACCAGCTGACACGCGCGCCCGGCCGGGCGATCCATTCGTGGCGCTGACCTCAATCTCGAAGCCGCTGGCCGTTACCGCCGGGGAACCCGCTGGCATCGGTCCCGAACTCTGCCTCGCGCTCGCCGGCACGGCCTGGGCCCGGCGCAGCGTCATCATCACCGACCCAGACGTGCTGCATGCCCGCGCGGAGCGGCTCGGCCGCCGGCTGTGCGTCGTTTCCTACGATCCAGCGAAACCCGGCTCGGCCGCGCTGCCGGCCGACGGCCTGTGGGTGCTCGCACAGCGCATGCCGCGGCCGGCCGTGTGCGGTCACCCGGACCCGGCCAATGCCGCGGCGCTGCTCGACGGGCTGCGGATCGCGGTCGACGGCTGCCTGAAGGGCGATTTCGGCGCACTGGTCACGGCGCCCATCCAGAAGAGCACGATCAACGACGCCGGCATCCCGTTCACTGGCCACACCGAGTTTCTCGCCGAGCTGACCGGGACACCGTTGCCGGTGATGCTGCTCGTCGCCGGCACGCTGCGCGTCGCGCTCGCGAGCACGCACCTGCCGCTCTCGGCCGTGCCGGCGTACATCACCGCCGGCCGGCTGACTGCGGTGATCGAGGTGCTGCACGCCGACCTCCGCGCGAAGTTCGGCATCGCGGACCCGGACATCGTCGTCTGCGGCCTGAACCCGCACGCCGGCGAGGCCGGTCACCTCGGCCGCGAGGAGATCGAGGTCATCGAGCCGGCGATCCGGGCCCTCTGCGCCGCGGGCCTGAAACTTCGGGGCCCGCTACCGGCCGACACCGCGTTCACGCCGGCCGCCGGCAAGCCGGACGCGGTGCTCGCCATGTACCACGACCAGGGCCTGCCGGTGCTGAAGTACGCGGGCTTCGGCCGCGCGGTCAACGTGACGCTCGGCCTGCCGATCGTGCGCACCTCGGTCGACCATGGCACCGCGCTCGACATTGCCGGCAGTGGCAAGGCCGACGCCGGCAGCCTGCTCGCCGCCGTCGAACTCGCGGCGAAGCTGGCCGGGGCATGAGCGGTCCGCAGCGCGCGCGCAAGCGCTTCGGCCAGCATTTCCTTGTCGACCCGGAGATCATCCGCATGATCGTCGCGAGCGTCGCGGCCGGCCCGGGCGACACGCTGGTCGAGATCGGCCCCGGCCAGGGCGCGATCACCACACCGCTGGCGAGGACCGGCGCCACGCTGCACGCGATAGAGTTCGATCGCGACCTCGCCGCTGCGCTGCGCCTGCACTACGCGGACAATCTGCGCGTCACGATCCACGAGGCCGACGCGCTCCGCTTCGACTATGCGTCGCTGGGCCGGGATCTCCGCCTCGTCGGCAACCTGCCCTACAACATCTCGACGCCGCTCCTGTTCCGGCTGCTCGAATTCCTGGACCACATCCGCGACATGCACTTCATGCTGCAGAAAGAGGTGGTGGACCGTATCGCCGCCGCGCCGGGCAGCAAGGCCTACGGGCGGCTAACCGTGATGCTCGGGTGCCGCGCCGAGGTCGTGCCGCTGTTCGACGTGCCGCCGGACTCGTTCTCGCCGGCGCCGAAAGTCATGTCCTCCGTGCTCCGGATCCGGCCGCGAGAAGCACAGGTTGAGATTGCCGATCGCACGCTGTTCGCGGCGCTGGTGGCGCAAGGGTTCTCGCAGCGCCGCAAGACGCTGCATAACGCGCTCAAGGGCCACGTGAGTGACGCCGAACTCTCGGCTGCCGGCATCGACCCGGGCGCGCGGGCCGAGCAGGTGCCGATCGAGGCCTGGGCCCGCCTGGCCAACGAACTCGCCGCCGGGCACCACGATGGGCCGCCGGCCGGCTGAGGCCGGCACGCAACTCAGGTAGAATTGCGCTGCCGAGCGCACACGGTATGCCGACACGTATGGACAGAGACTGCGACATCCGGATCGAGGTGGCCACGAACTACGTGGACGAGCAGTCCGAACCTGAGTTCAGCCGCTACGTCTTTTCCTACACGATCACGATTGCGAATCACGGGCCGGTCGCCGCGCGCCTCCTGAGCCGCCACTGGGTCATTACCGATGCCAACGGCAAGGTGCAGGAGGTCAATGGCAACGGTGTCGTCGGCGAGCAGCCGCATCTGAACCCGGGCGAGGTGTTCAAGTACTCGAGCGGCGCCGTGCTCGAAACCCCGGTCGGCGCCATGCAGGGCCGTTACCGTATGGAAACGGACAACGGCGATTTCTTCTATGCCCCGATCCCGGCGTTCACGTTGGCGGTCCCGGGCCTGCTGCACTAACGCATTGGCTACCTGGGCGATAGGCGACCTGCAGGGCTGTTACGACCCCTTCCGCCGCCTGCTCGACAAGCTGGAGTTCGATCCGGCCGTGGACCGCCTTTGGCTGACCGGCGATCTCGTCAATCGTGGCCCGCACTCGCTGAAGACCCTGCGCTATGTGCGCGAGCTCGGCGACGCCGTGATCACCGTGCTCGGCAATCACGACCTGCACCTGCTGGCGCTGGGCCACGGCGTACGCTACTCCAGTGCGCATTTCGACTCGCTGTGGAAAGTACTGAGCGCGCCGGACTGCGACGAACTGCTCGACTGGCTGCGGCACCGGCCGATGGCGCACTACGACGAGTCGACCAATACACTGATGGTGCACGCCGGATTGCCGCCGCAATGGAGCGTCCCGAAGGCTCTGAAGCGCGCCGCGGAAGTAGAGAAGGCGCTGCGTGGCAGAAAGCACGAGAAGCTGCTCGACAAGATGTACGGCAACCGCCCGGATCTCTGGAGCAGCGAGCTCGAGGGCCGGCCCCGGCTGCGCTTCATCATCAATGCGCTGACGCGTACGCGGATGATCGACGCTGACGGGCGCCTGGACTTCACGCACAGCGGTCCGCCGGAGAGCGCACGCAAGGGCCTGGTACCGTGGTTCGAGGCGGCGGAGCCGAAATGGGCGGGCACCCGCATCGTCTTCGGCCACTGGTCGGCGCTCGGCCTCATTGTCCGTCCGGATCTGATCTGCGTGGACACCGGCTGCGTCTGGGGGCGCGACATGACGGCTGTCCGCCTCGACGGCGAACCGGCGACTGTGGCTATCAACTGCCGGGATGACTGAGCGTGTCGCGGGCCGGCCCGAGGCGGTACACTGGCGCCCGGGGGATGTCCGCAGATGCCTGACGATAAAGTCATACATGCCGGCAACGCGCCAAAGCCGGTAGGTGCCTATCCGCACGCCCGGCAGGTCGGCGACCTGCTGTTCCTGTCGGGCATCGGCCCGCGCCCGGCCGGCGGCGGCCCGATACCGGGCGTCGTCCTCGGTGCCGACGGCGAGGTCGAGGACTACGACATCGCAGCGCAGTGCCACGCGGTGTTCGCGAACGTGAAAGCGGTGCTCGAGAGTGCCGGTGCGACCTGGCAGGACCTCGTCGACGTCACCGTGTTCCTGACCGACATCCGGCGCGACTTCACGACCTACAACCGGGTCTACGCCGAGTATTTCTCGGTCGAGACCGGACCCTGCCGCACGACCGTCGAGGTCAACCGCCTGCCCTCCCCGATCGCCATCGAACTGAAGTGCATCGCCCGCGCCAAGAGCCAGTAACCGGAGACCGCGCATGAAATCGCTCACCGCATTCAGCTTCCAGAAGTGGATCGACGAGCACCGTCACCTGCTGAAGCCGCCCGTCTGCAACCAGCAGGTGTTCGAGGAAAACGACTTCATCGTCATGGTCGTCGGCGGGCCGAATTCGCGCACCGATTACCATTACGACGAGGGCCCGGAGTTTTTCTACCAGCTCGAGGGCGAAATGCTGCTGAAGACGATCCAGGACGGGAAGCGCGTCGACATCCCGATACGCGAAGGCGAGATCCTGCTGCTGCCGCCGAAGATCCCGCACTCACCGCAGCGGTTCAAGGACACGGTCGGGCTGGTCATCGAGCGCAAGCGCCTGCCCGAAGAGCTCGACGGCTTTCTGTGGTTCTGCGACAAGTGCGACAACAAGCTGTACGAGGAGTATCTCTACATCAGCGACATCGTCGGGCAGCTGCCGCCAATCTTCGATCGCTATTACGGCTCCGAGGAAAATCGCACCTGCGGTCATTGCGGCTGGGTGATGCCGCCGCACTAAGCGGGACTGCATGCTGAAGATCGACATCCACACGCACATCCTGCCGGAGAACTGGCCAAACCTCGCTGAGCGCTACGGCTACGGCGGTTTCGTGCAGCTCGAGCACTGCGGGCCCGGGTGCTCGCGGATGGTGATCGACGGCAAGCATTTCCGCGACGTCGAGCCGAACTGCTGGGACGCCGGCGTGCGGCTGGCCGAGTGCGACATGGCGGCCGTGGACGTACAGGTCCTGTCCACGGTGCCGGTGATGTTCAGCTACTGGGCAAAACCCGCCGACACGGCGGATCTCGCCAGGCTCCTGAACGACCACATCGCCGGACTCGTCGCACAACAGCCGCAACGTTTCATCGGCCTGGGCACGCTGCCGCTGCAGGACGCCGACCTCTCGGTCCGGGAACTCGAGCGCTGCGTGCAGTCGATCGGGTTGGCGGGCGTGCAGATCGGCACCCACGTCAACGGCTGGAACCTGGACGACCCGCGGCTCTTCCCGGTATTCGAGGCCGCACAGGACCTGGGCGCGGCGATCTTCGTGCACCCCTGGCAGATGCTGGGCAAGGAACGCATGGGGCTCTACTGGCTGCCCTGGCTGGTCGGCATGCCGGCCGAGACCGCGCTGTCCATCTGCTCGATGATCTTCGGCGGCGTGTTCGAGAAACTGCCCAGGCTCCGCGTCGCCTTCGCGCACGGCGGCGGCGCTTTCCCCGGGCTGATCGGACGCCTCGAGCACGGCTTCAACGTGCGCCCCGACATTGTCGCGACCCACAATGAGCGCAACCCGCGCGAATACGTCGGCCAGTTCTGGGTCGACTCGCTGGTGCACGACGCGCCGATGCTCGATTACATGATCGGGCTGTTCGGGCGCGAGAAGATCGCGCTCGGCAGCGACTATCCCTTCCCGCTGGGCGAGGAGCGCCCGGGCGAGCTGATCGAGTCCATGCATCTCGATCGCGAGACGCGCGACTGGCTGCTGGCCGGCGCGGCGCTCGACTGGCTCGCCCTCGACCGCAAGGACTACGAGCGATGACGCAGGCAGACTACCGGACCGGGCGGGACTTCGCCGAGGCCGCGGACAGGGCCGATCCGCTCCGGCATTTTCGCGACGAGTTCAACTTCCCCGTAGATCGCAACGGGCTGTCCTGCGTCTACCTTTGCGGCAACTCGCTGGGACTGCAGCCGAAGCGCGCCGTGCGCTACGTCGAGGAAGAGCTCACGGACTGGGCCAACCTCGGCGTCGAGGGCCACCTGGTCGCGCGCCGGCCGTGGCTGCCCTACCACCGCCTCGCAACCGGCGGGCTCGCACGGCTGACCGGCAGCGAGCCGCGCGAAGTCGTCGCGATGAACACGCTGACGGTCAACCTGCACGTGCTGATGACGAGTTTCTACCGGCCGGCCGGCCGGCGGCGCAAGATCGTCATCGAGTCGACCGCCTTCCCGTCGGACCGGTTCGCCGCGATGTCCCAGCTCGGCCTGCACGGTCACGACCCGCAGGCCTACCTCCTCGAATGGACGCCGCGCGTCGCGGACGGGCCGCTCGTGCTCGCCGACCTCGAGGCGATCCTCGCCGACAACGATGGCGAGGTCGCGCTGTTGCTGCTGCCCGGCGTACAGTACTACAGCGGCGAGGTACTGCCGATGAAGGAACTGTGCCGGCTCGCGCGGGGCGCGGGCGCCGCGATCGGGCTCGACCTCGCCCACGCGATCGGTAACGTCCCGCTCTCGCTGCACGACTGGGGCCCGGACTTCGCAGCCTGGTGCAGCTACAAGTACCTGAACGCCGGGCCCGGCGCGATCGGCGGCGCGTTCGTGCATGCGCGCCATCTGGACAACGATCCCACAGGCAAGCTCCTCGGCTGGTGGGGCCACGACGAGGCAACGCGATTCAGGATGGCGAAGAGCTTCACGCCGGCCGACGGCGCGGAACTCTGGCAGCTCTCGAACCCGCCGATACTGTCGCTCGCGCCGGTCGTCGCCTCGCTGGAACTGTTCGCCGAAGCGGGCATGGACCGGCTGCGCGCGAAGTCCGAGCGCCTGACCGGTTACCTCGACTTCCTGCTCCGGACGCATTTCGCGGGCCGCATCGGGACCATCACGCCGGCGGATGCGCGCGGCTGCCAGCTCTCGCTGGTCGTGCTTGACGGCTCGCTCGATGCGCGCGAGGTATTCGACACGCTGGTCGCGCAGAACGTCGTCGGTGACTGGCGCGAGCCGAACGTGATCCGCGTCGCGCCCGTGCCGCTCTACAACAGTTACGGCGACGTCTACGAGTTCGCCCGCCGGCTCAGCCGAGCACTGGGCGACGACCCGGTCGGCGGCGTGCTATGAGCCGCCGGCGGATCGACATCGTCGGCGCCGGGCTCTGCGGGAGCCTGCTCGGCATCATGCTGGCCAGGCGCGGTTACGCGGTGACCATTCGCGAGCTGCGCGCCGACCCCCGCCGGGCGAAGGTGGCCGCCGGCCGCTCGATCAATCTCGCACTCTCTGCGCGCGGCATCCGCGGACTGAAGCATGCCGGCATCTATCACCGGGTGGCGCCGCTCCTGATGCCGATGCGCGGCCGCCTGATCCACGGCCTCGACGGCTCGCGCGAGCTGCTGCCCTACGGGCAGCGGGACTACGAGTACATCAACTCGGTCTCGCGCGCCGAGCTGAACAGGCTGCTGATCGAGACGGCCGAGCGCGAGCACGGCGTCGAGTTCCTGTTCGGGCACGCCGCGACGGCCTACGACTGCGCCGCCGCGGTGGTGACGATGGCCTCGCCCGAGGGCAGCTACACGCTCGAGGCCCGCGGGCTGATCTCGGCCGACGGCGCGGGCTCGGTGATCCGGCGCGCGTACGATACCGGCGGGTGCATCGGGCCGGGCGAGGAGCTGCTGCCGCACAGCTACAAGGAACTGACGATCCCGCCCAGGCGCGGCGGCGGCTTCGAGATGGAAAACGATGCGCTGCACATCTGGCCACGCGGCGACTTCATGCTGATCGCGCTGCCGAACCCGCCCGGCGACTTCACGCTGACGCTGTTCATGCCCAACGAGGGCGAGACCAGCTTCGCGAGCCTCGACAGCCGCGACAAGGTCGGTGAGTTTTTCCAGGCGTATTTTCCCGACGTCATCCCGCTGATCCCGGACGTCGTCGACATGTACCAGCGCAACCCGGTCGGCCTGCTCGGGACCATACGCTGCCGCCACTGGCACGACGGCAGCCGGTTCCTGCTGATCGGCGACGCCGCCCACGCCGTCGTGCCCTTTCACGGCCAGGGCATGAACCTCGCGTTCGAGGACTGCGTCGTGCTGGACAACATACTGGAGCGCGGCGAGACCGACTGGGCGCGCATATTCGAGCGGGTCGAGCGCGAGCAGCGCGCCAACGCGAATGCGATCGCCGACATGGCGCTCGAGAACTACGTCGAGATGCGCGACACCGTGCGCGACCCGAAGTTTGCACTGCGCAAGGCTTTATCTTTCGAGCTCGAGCGCCGCCTCCCCGACCGCTTCATCCCGCGCTACTCGATGGTGATGTTCCACGACGAGATCCCCTATGCCGTCGCGCAGAGCCGCGGACGGATACAGGCGGAACTGCTGGAGCAACTGACGCGCGATGCGGATCGGCTGCAGGACGTCGACCTCGATGCTGCCGCGATGCTGGCGCGGGAGAAACTGCCGCCGCTGTGACGGCCGGTGTCGGGGGCGTCCCCGGGACGAATTGCGGCTGGCTGTTTGCCTGACTTGCGCCGCGGGCTTGCTACATATCGATAACTTACGGCCGTTGGCTTGAGAGCGCGCGGCTTTTGTGCGATTAAACGCCTCATGATTTCGATCCGCAAATAGCCAGGCCGTATGAACGACCTCCTGGGCGACTATGCGGCGTTCTTCAGTCTGCAGGTCCGCCGCCTCGCTGAACTCGGCATCGCGGTGACAGGATACCGCGTGAGCCACCTTGCGTTCCGAACCGAAACCTTGGCCGAGTACCTGGAGGTCCGCAGCGGCCTGGAAGCCCATTGCGCGGCCAACGTCGAGAACGTCTGGAACGGGCGCCCGATCTCCAAGATCCTGCTCGAACGATCCCTGTCACTGCCGGGTGGGCAGCAGTGCGATCTCATCGAGCTGATCCCGCCGCCCCACCAGGCCGAGTACAGGATGGGCCTCGAGCACGTCGGTTTCGCCGTGGGCGACGACTTCCCCCGGTTTGAACGCCGGTTTTCCAACGTCTTCACCGGCCGCCAGTTCCAGACCGACGAGTGCCAGCCCTACTACGTCCGCTTCGCGGACAACACGAACGTAAAGTTCTACCCGCGCACCCTGCTCGAGTACTGCGTGTCCGAAGGTCATTCCTTTGACGGCATCTACCATACCGCGGGCGGCGTCGATTCGGCCTGACCCGGCGGCTCGGCTCCAACGTCAGGAAGCAAACCAACCAGATTTGCAGGTAGCGGCAATGCAGTCGCCCGGCTAGACTGGGCTCATGAAGGTGCGAACTGTCCTGAAGTTGCTCAAACACGACGGGTGGGTCGATTTTGCGCGTCGAGGGAGTCACCCTCAATGCAAGCACGTTGCCAGGAAAGGTCGGGTTACGGTTCCCGGAAAGCCGTCCGACGACTTGGCACCCGGAACGGTCAACAGTATTCTCAAGCAAGCCGCCCTGAAGGAATGAAATGCCCATGCGCTACGCGATCGTAATCGAAGCTGCGGGTGACAATTACTCCGCGTATGTGCCTGATTCGCCAGCCTGCATCGCCACGGGCTCGACGTTGAAAGAGACGGAAGAGCCAATCCGCGAAGCGATCGGGTTTCACCTGGAAAGCCTGCGCGCGGACGATCTGCCGATTCCCCCGGCAGTGAGCCGTGTCGACTACGTTGAAGTGGCGGCCTGACAGGTCGTGGCACTATGCACGCCGGCGCCGACAGGTTCATAGGTTCAATTGCCGGACCGTGCGCCAACGATTGCGCTGCTGTCAGCGAGCACGGCCGCGACTTCTCACGCGCAACATTCTGGACATGAGCATCGCCTTCACCTACCTGCCCGCCTGGCTCCTGCTCGCCGTGGTCGCCGTCGCGAACGGCTCGCTGCGCCAGTTCGGCTATGGCCGGTACATGTCCGAGCTTGCCGCACACCAGGTCTCGACCGTCACGGGGATCCTGTTCACAGGTATAGTGGCGTGGGCCTTCAGCAGGTTTTTTCCGATCGAGTCGGCGCAGCAGGCACGGATCATCGGCGCCAGCTGGCTCGCGATGACGCTCGCGTTCGAATTCGGCTTCGGGCACTACGTCGCCGGGCATAGCTGGCGGCGCCTGCTGACAGACTACAACCTGCTTGCCGGCCGCCTTTGGGTCCTGTTCCTCGCGTGGATCGCGGCACTGCCCCTGCTGCTGTATCACTTGCAGGCAAGCGGAACCTGACCGATGACCCGTCCGGCCATCGTAGAAGCCGCATGAAATTCAACCGGGTAATAAAGTTCACCTTACTGACCGTCGTGCTGATCACGCTCGGCGCGGTCGCAGCCGTGGTTGGCGTCCTGATGTTCGGCGGTCCCCCGATGGACAGCGGTTCGACGCTGGCCGACGGGCGGGTGACGCTGGCCGTCGACCGGAGGGGGCCGGTCCGGATCGGTGCGTACGTCGTCGAACTCGCCGACGGCGGGTACGCGCTCGTGGATACCGGCATGGATCCCGCCGCTGGCGAAATTCTCTCGATCCTGGAGGGCCGCGGCGCGAGCGCGTCGGACGTGCGGGCCCTGTTCCTGACCCACGCGCATGGCGACCATGCGGGAGGGATGGGCGCGTTTCCGGGCGCCACCGTGTACGCAATGGCGGCCGACGCGGACGTGTTGCGAACGCAGGGCCTGACCGTCCAGGGCCTGGCCGATGGCGAGTCGATTGCCGTCGGGGGAACGGTGGTCGAGGCCTTCGCACTGCCGGGGCACACGGCCGGCAGTGCCGCCTACCTGGTTCACGGTGTCCTGTTCCTCGGGGACGCGGCCGCGGCGACGTCCGAGTCGTCGCTGGACTCGAACGATGTCGCGTTCACGGATTACGCCGCTCGCAATCGGGCGTCGCTCCATGCTCTGGCGAATCGCGTCGGCACGCGCGGGGACGACCTCCGGCTTCTCGCGTTCGGGCACCAGGGGCCGGTGCAGGGACTCGGCCCGTTGCTGGACCTGGACGGCTTGACGTCGAATTCACCCGACACGCTGGCCGCAGCGCTGCTGTCCGTATCCGGGGTGCTTGCGGATACGAAATTCGGCAGCCTCCTGTACCTGGATCGTGAACGGACGGCGTCATCCCTCAACTTCGGTGACGTGCTGCTGGAAGCCGTGACCGACGTGCAGCGATTGATCGACTAGGACCCGGGATTCCAGGCGTGCATGGGGCCAGACTGCGCAGGTGATCGAGGCCGGTATAGCCGGTGAAGGAGAACGCGATGAGGCGAACAACGACGCTGACCCTGCTGTTACTGGCGGGCACTGGACTGGCGCAGCCGCAAGAACCGAGCCGCGTCACGATTATTTACGACGCGATGGGCGTCCCGTCGGAACTGGAGAGAGACTGGGGGTTCGCGGCCCTGGTCGAGTACAACGGGCGGCGCATCCTGTTCGACACGGGCAACGATGCGGAAATCCTCCGGCGGAATGTCGAGCGGCTCGGCCTCGACCTGTCGCATCTCGACGCGGCCGTCATCTCGCACCGGCACGGCGACCACACGAGCGGCCTGTCCTACCTGCTCGAGGTGAATCCCGCGATCCGGATCTATACGCCGCTCGAAGGCGCATTCTTCGCGCGCGGGCCGCTGCCGGAGGGATTCCTGGTACCCGACCCGGACGTGCCGCCGGACATGCGCTACTTCGGCGGGCACGTGCCTGAAAAATTGAACGACCGGCGCTCGTACATTTGGGATGCCGACTTCGTCACGGTCACGGGAACGACGGAGGTCTTTCCGGGCTTCTACCTGCTCACGACCCGCTCCGAGAAGCCCGGCATGCGCGACATGAACGAGGTGTCGCTGGCCGTGCGGACCCCGCGAGGACTCGCCATGATCGTCGGCTGCTCGCACCCCGGCATCGAGACGATCCTCGAGGAAGCGGCCCGGATCGACACGCGGATCTACACGGCCATCGGCGGGTTTCACCTCGTGCGCACGCCGAGAAGTGACATCCAGGCAACCGCGACGACGCTGCACGACATGTTCAAGCTGGATCGGGTCGCACCGGCACACTGCACGAGCGAGCCCGGGTTCGCGGTCTTCATGGACCGCTTCGGCGACCGGTACGATCGTGCGGGCGTTGGATCCGTCATCGATTTACCCTGAACGATTGTCTTACACCGACGGCTCGTGCCCGGCGCCGGCCATTAGGAAATTCGTGCAAACGGGCTCAACGTCATCGATAGTGTCGTTGCCCGCGCGGCAGCGTACGAGGAATCCCCATGGCGACACTGGATACGCATTACTCGGCCCGTGATATCGAAGCCCGGATCCTGGCCGGGTTGCGGGCGGCGGGACTCGACCCCGATGCACGGCTCACGCCGCAGCAGCTCGGGGCGCTCGACCATTTCCATACCGGCGGGCTCGGCGCGACCCGCGAACTGCTCGAGATGGCGCGGATAAGGGCCGGCGAGCGCGTCCTCGATATCGGCGCCGGTCTCGGCGGCACGGCCCACCTGATCGCCGCGGAGACCGAATGCCGTGTCGACTGCGTCGAGATGTCGGCGGATTACTGCACGGGCGCGGCCCTCCTGAACCGGCTGACCGGCCTCGGGGACCGGGCCCATGTGCACCGGTGCAGCGCGCTCGACCTGCCCTGTCCCGACGAGACGTTCGACGTCGTGCTTATGCAGAACGTCGGCATGAACATCGAAGACAAGCCGGGCCTCTACGGGGAGATCGCTCGAGTCCTGCGGCCCGGGGGGTCGCTTCGCGTTCCAGGAGATGGCCGCGGGATCGACGCCGACGACCCACTTTCCGCTGCCGTGGGCGAGCGACCCCGCCGACAATTTCCTGGTTTCCCCGGACGCGATGCAAAAGCTGCTGACCGATGCCGGGCTGACGGCCGACCGGTTCGAGGACACGAGCAGCGCGCACCTCGGCAAGTCGACGGCCAATGCCACGCCGGCCGCGCAGGGCCAGCTCGGGCTGTCCGTCTTCGTCGACAACCTGGGCGAGAAGGCGGGCAACGCACGACGCAGCCTCGAACAGAGGCAGGTCCGGCTGGTCCGCGGCGTATTCCGCAAGGCAGAATAGCGACGTCTGCCGGCAAATCCGGCCATGCACCGCCGCATGCCGGCCTCCGGCATTGCGCCGTGCCTGAGATCTGTAAACGCAGTTATGAACGATCCCGACACTGACGTGATGCTACGCCGCGTGGCGGCCGACGATCCCGAGCTCGCCGAGCTGATTCGACTGTCCGACGAGTACATGTCGGCGCTCTACCCCGCGGAGAGCAATCACCTGGAATCGCCCGCCGCCCTTGCGGCGCCGAACGTCACGATTCTCGGCGCCTACGTCGGCGACCGGCTGGCGGCCAGCGTCGCCGCGAAGACCATGGACGACGACGGCGTGTACGCCGAGATCAAGCGGCTCTTCGTACTGGATGCGTTCAGGGGACGCGGGCTTGCCAAGCGGCTGATGGATCACCTGGAAGCCGACCTGTCGAACAGGGATATTCCGCTCGCGCGGCTCGAAACCGGGATCCTGCAGCCGGAGGCGCTCGGGTTCTACGAACAACGGGGCTACGCCTATCGCCCGCCGTTTGCGTCGTACCGGCTGGACCCCTGGAGCGTGTTCATGGAGAAGCGGATTTCGCCACCGGCGGGCGGGCCCGGCCGGGACGCCGGCGCCGGCCAACCGGATGCAGGCCATTGATCTCCGCGACCGAATGACGCCAGGTCCGTGGAGCCGCAGGTTACTCACGTGATTCGGCAGTACGACGCCGCCGACTGCGAGCCGCTACTGGACGTGTGGGCGCGTGCATCTGCTCTTGCCCACCCATTCCTCGGCGATGCCTTCATGGCGCTGGAGCGTGAGAACATACCGAAGGTCTACCTGCCGGTCGCCGACACGTGGGTCGCGGCAGCCGATGGTCGCATCACAGGATTCATTTCCTTGCTGGGCAATGAGGTCGGCGCCCTGTTCGTCGACCCGGATTGCCACCGGGGCGGCATTGGCCGCGCGCTCATCGACAAGGCCCGCTCGCTGCACGGCGATCTCGAGGTCGAGGTTTTCGAGCAAAACGCTCTGGGCCGGGCTTTCTACGAGAGTGTGGGCTTCAGGCTCGTCGAACGCAAAATTCACGATCTCACGAGGCACGCGCTGCTGCGGCTGCACCTCGCCGCCGAACATCCGGACCCACCGAATGGCGATGCGGCGCGACGCAGCTGAGCTGCCGCTGGTTCCGGCATACGCCAGATGCGTTCGCCGGAGCGATCTGATGCCGACGTATCCTGCCGATGTCCGATGACAAGTCGTAAGCTGAGCCACCGGCTGGCACGCGGCGACGATCTCGACGCGCTCCGAACGCTAATGAACCTCGCCATCGGCGAGCTGCAAAAGGCCTACCTGGACGCGGCCCAGATCGAGTCGAGCCGGCTGATCATGGGGCTCGATACGCAGCTCATCGACGACAGCACGTACTTCGTCATCGAGTGCGACGGCCAACTGGCCGGCTGCGGCGGCTGGAGCCGCCGCGAGACGATGTACGGCAGTGATCAGACGCCTGGTCGCAGCCCCGCCCTGCTCGACCCGGCCCGGGATGCCGCCCGCATCCGCGCGATGTACACGCACCCGGATCACGCCCGCAAGGGCGTCGGCAGACTGATCATCAGGCTCTGCGAGGATGCCGCACGGGCCGAAGGATTCAAACGGATGGAGCTGGTCGCGACGCTGGCGGGCGAACCGCTGTACCGCGCCTGCGGCTTCGAACCGTACGAAAGCCTGGTCGACGATCGCGGCGGAACCCCGGTACCCCTGTGGCGCATGAGGAAAGCGCTGTAAACGCCCCCCGTGGGGACCTGAGTGTGCTTCGTGCACAGCGCCGTTTGATGACCAGGACTATCGGAGCAGGATCGAACGGCTGCTAAACTATGCGCGACTGCCTGCTGGCCATGCGAGCGTTCAACTTCCGATGCCGACCCGAAGCGGCCAATTGGTCAGAAACACTGCATCGTAGCAGGCGTGTCCTGAATATCGCCAATTGCCTCGAATGAGTCGCCATGTCCCAGTTCGAAATAGTCGCGATAACACTGTCATTCATAGTTGGGTTAGGCATCGCTCAGCTGTTAACCTCATTCAGTGAGGCGATTCGTTCGCGAATCGAGCATCCGTTGCATTGGATGCCGTTTGCCTGGGGCATTCCCGTTCTCTTGCTCAGTGTCCAATATTGGTTCGCACTGTTTGACATGGACAGCACGTTAATGGACTGGAACTGGCTCTGGTACCTGCAAATGCTGGCCATGGCTATGGCTTTATTCATGGCTTCTGCCCTGATTCTTCCTCCGAGAGAAGCCGCCACGGAGGGAGGGCTTGTAGAGGATTTCACAACGCACGGCCGATACTCGTTACTCGCACTGGTCGCTTATCTCCTTGGCTGGATCCCCGCAAACGCGGTAATGAATAATGGCAACGTTTTGGAAATGGGAAACATCGCTAATGCGGCAATGGCCGTCCCGGCCTTGATCGCGTTCAGGTCGAGGTCCAGTAAGACCTGGATTGTTTCGACGATTGCTTTCTATGTGATCTTTGCCGTTACCTTTTTTGGGCTGTACTCAACGCCGGGTTCCGAGGAAGGGTTTTTGCGCGTACCAGCCGGGAGCTAGCCATCAACCCAGATGCCGGTTCGCGGCATTGACGCCATTTCCAGCCGAGCTCCGTGGTTCGATAGGAGAGCAATTAAGTGATCGCTTCGCGCCGCTACGGAGCCGTCGAGGACTGCATCGGACGACTGAAAAGAGATCGCGTCACTACAGCACCCGGGCCGAACCAGGGCCGATATCTTTGACTACATCGAGCGCTTCGGCAATCCGAAGAAACACCGAGAACTGGACGCGCTAAATCAAGGACGATCCACCCGTACTAAACCGTCCGTGCGATCGGGGTAATGCCCAAGGGCGCTGCGCTGGCGTAAGTAGCAGACTGAAAGGACTTGGTGACAAACTCGCGAATGGCGAACCGTTTTGGATGTGATCGCTAAAATGATTCTATTCTTGGTCGACAATTCGCTTGATTACGCCAACGTTCGTTGGGACGAGGAATACACGACCTATTTCATGCTCAAGAAGGGCGTAAAACTTTCATGCAGCCTTCCGCAAGTTCGGTTTCCTATCGAGGCGCGAGTGCAGCCCAATAGTGGGCTCATGAATGATTTTCTCCCTGGCCCGGGCGGCACGTTTCTTGTCTCAGAAGAGGTAAGAGACAACCTTGCGCTCAGGTACGCGCCCGATAGCACGTTTTGCGATATCTCTATCGAGGGCGTGAAAGAACGGCGGTTTGTTTGGCTACTGAATCGGTTTGCTGTCCTCGTAGAACCCGGCTACAAAAGCGAGCCGGGCGAGTTGGGGTGGTCGAAAAAGCGATGGCTTCCAGCCAATATTCGTGAAATCGACATTGTCCGCGAGTCGCGCTACGTTTCTAGGTGGTTTTGTGTCGACCAGCCGGTTAATCAGGATGAAGGATTTTACCGGCTCGTGCGGAACCAGAGTTGGACCGGTTTGACTTTCAAGGAGGTGTGGAATAGCAAGGAATAGGGTAAATCTTTAGGTGCCTGGATCCACCTCGCTGCCTCTGGTATCGGTACGTGAGACCGGCCAGATCCCTCGACGCTCCTTGCCGGTCGCCTGACAAGAGGCCGGACCGCGGACGTGTAAGCGTATTGGGACGTGCTCCTACCCGGTACCTTCAGTGTCGCGGAAACCAAGCGAACGAAATTGCGCGAGCCGGTGCCGCCGACGGGTCCCTTTGGGGTAGGCGGTGCAGTCCCTCCTCTAGGGGGGGCAACTAGGCTAGCGACTTTTGACGGACACCGAGCCGGTTGGATTCTCTCTGCTAAATGGCGACAATTTTTTGGAGCGTCCGCCTTACCCCTGCGGATTCAACTGATGGATGCAACACCTAGACTCTAGCACTGGAGGGGAGGATGTTGCAGATGAGTCAGAGGAAGCGGCGACACTACACAGATAGCGAGAAGGCCGAGATGTGGGAGCGCTGGCGTCGAGGCGAGTCCATGAACGAGATTGGCCGGTTGTTTGGTATCCAGGGCCACTCGTCGATCCAGAAGATATTCTCGGAGACCGGTGGCCTGCGACCGCCGGCACGACGGCGATCGGCACGCTGCCTGTCGATGGGGAACGCGAGGAGATTTCACGCGGCTTGATAGCAGGCCGGTCGATGCGGTCGATCGCTGCGACGCTGGGCCGGGCAGCGTCGACGGTGAGTCGCGAGATCAGCCGTAACCGGGGTCGGCGACCCTACCGGGCGCACCAGGCCGATGCTGCTGCTTGGGAGCGGGCGAAGCGGCCGAAGGACTGCAAACTGGCGCAGTATCCGGCGTTGGCTCGGCGGGTCGCGGAGAAGCTTATGGGCTTCTGGTCACCGGAGCAGATCGCCGGGTGGTTGCGGAGCGAGGATCCAGGCCAAGAGCACCAGCAGGTGTCGCACGAGACGATCTACAAGAGTCTGTACATCCAGGCCCGGGGCGCCCTGAAGCGTGAGCTGTTGCAGCACCTGCGTCGGCCGCGGGCGGTGCGGCGGTCCCGGCACCACACCCAGAAGACTTCCAACCACGGGCGCATCCTCGAGACGGTGCCGATCAGTGAGCGGCCGCCGGAGGCTGAGGACCGGGCCGTTCCCGGTCACTGGGAAGGTGACCTGCTGTTCGGCAGCAACGGCAGCCAGATCGCCACGCTGGTCGAGCGCCACACACGCTACGTGATGCTGGTGAAGGTACCAAGCAAGGACACCGAGACGGTCATCAACGCACTCATCAGGCATGCCCACAGGCTGCCGAGGGAGCTTTACAAGTCACTGACCTGGGACCGTGGCAAGGAGATGGCAGCGCACCGACGTTTCAGCCTGGCAACCGACGTCGAGGTGTACTTCTGCGACCCTCAGCAGCCGTGGCAGCGAGGCTCGAACGAGAACACGAACGGACTGCTGCGCCAGTACTTCCCGAAAGGTATGGACCTGTCCGGCATTCACCAGAATCGACTGAACGCCGTCGCACGACAGCTCAACGAACGACCACGTAAAACGTTACACTTCAGAACGCCGGCAAAATGCTTTGCCGAATGTGTTGCATCGACCGGTTGAATCCGCA
>Ga0224505_10000375_pt1 | contig 30830 bp, 27 predicted proteins | sample SF_Jan12_sed_USG_FD_169102 | JGI IMG/M metagenome (GOLD analysis project Ga0224505, IMG submission 169102) | Sediment microbial communities from San Francisco Bay, California, United States - SF_Jan12_sed_USGS_4_1 | ecosystem: Environmental > Aquatic > Marine > Sediment | place: USA: California... | reverse complement strand
TCGCGAAAAGCGCGGCTGAACGGGCGAGTGTAGCCGTCACCACAATGCCGACAAGAGCAACGCCAATTTCGAGCACCCCATACAGGCGCAATGGCCGCGATACCCGGTCGGCCCAGCGGCCAAAGAATAAACCACCCAACGCCAGGCCTGCGAAAAACGCGCTAACACCGATCGTCACTGCAAACACGTCAACGCCGACAATCAGAGTCAGCTGTTTGATCCAGAGGATCTGATAAATGAGTGCGACAGTACCGGAGATGACAAGCAACAATGCGCGTACCTGGACTCCACGCTTGGTGCCCGGATCGTAACCGGGTTCCTGCCCCGCCCCGATCGATCCATGCGCAGTCCGTTTCGCGTTCTTATTGCGACTTCTTTTTGACATGCTCACCATGAAAAAGGCCGCACCCGGATAAAACGGATGCGGCCCTGACTCTGTACAACGCGTTAGCGAATGACGTCAGTTGCTACCCGACGGAGAAGCCTGGAGCTGCTTCATGACTTCGCCCAGGCTGAAAGTGCCAACACTCTGGCTGGGCGGATAGTCCTTAAAGGTCGCCAGAAACTTCCCAACGTACTGCTGTGCGGGCACAAACAGGAACGCACGGTCGAATCGCCAATGATCGTAGTCCATGGCAACGTGATCGGCCTCCTCGAACGGATCGGTGCGTAGATTAAACAGTTTCGGCAAGCGCAGCTCCACAAATGGTTCTGCCCAAACGTCGAAACCATGCGCACGCTGCTCCTGGAATACCATTTTCCACTGCTTGAACCGCAGCGCTACGAGTGCGCCGTCATCACTGAAATAGAAGAATTCTTCACGAGCGCTCGGGCCCCTGCCGGAGAACGCCTCGGTCTGGTCATAACCATCGAGGTGCACTTTGAACTTCTTCTTGCCGACCTTCATTCCTTTCAACAGCTGTTCTTTGACGTCGGGCACACCCACGGCTGCCATAATCGTGGGCAGCATATCCATATGCGAGAAGATGTCATTATTGACGGTGCCGGGCTCAATAACGCCGGGCCACTTGATCAGGGTAGGTACGCGGAAACCGCCTTCCCAATTTTCGTTTTTCTCCCCGCGAAATGGCGACGTGCCGCCGTCAGGCCAGGTGAATTTTTCTGCACCGTTGTCGGACGAATACATGACGATGGTGTTTTCATCGAGGCCTAACTCCTTGAGCTTGGCCAGTAACCGACCCACTTGCTCGTCATGTTCGACCATTCCATCAGGATAGGTGCCCAACCCGGTCACGCCTTTTGACTCTTCCTTGAGATGTGTCCAAACATGCATGCGAGTTGAGTTCCACCAGAGGAAAAACGGCTTGTCTGACTTTGCGGCCTTCTCAAGGTAGTCGAGCGTTGCCACTGTAACCTCTTCGTCGATAGTCTCCATACGCTTGGTGTCGAGCGGTCCGGTGCTCTCAATTCTTTGCGTGCCATCGGCGTTAGCCCATGTGTGAATCACACCGCGAGTGCCAAATTTCTTCTGCAACGCAGGATCTTTAAAGTAGTCGGGGTTTTCCGGCTCCTGTTCCGCATTCAGGTGATAAAGAGAGCCAAAGAACTCATCAAAACCGTGTGCGGTCGGCAGCGTTTCGTCTGCATCGCCGAGATGGTTCTTGCCGAACTGAGCCGTCATGTAGCCCTGCGCCTTGAGCAACTCGGCGATCGTAACGTCACGAGCCTGCAGTCCTTCCTTGGCACCCGGAAGTCCGACCTTGAGATTTCCGGTTCGCAGGCCGCTCTGCCCTGTAAGAAACGCTGAGCGTCCGGCGGTGCAGCTCTGCTCGCCGTACCAGTCGGTAAACAACGCGCCTTCTTTTGCAATGCTGTCAATACTCGGGGTTTTGTAGCCCATCACGCCCTGGTTGTAGGCGCTGATATTGTACCAACCGATGTCGTCGCCCCAGATCACCAATATGTTGGGCTTCTTGTCTTGCGCGCTGGCGCTGCCTGCGCAGGCCACCAGTACCAATATGGCAGCCACTGATTTGAGGATTTTGTTCTTGTAACTCGGAAACATTGTTTACTCCGGTAGATACGCAGTTCAAAACGGGTTGAAGCGCGAAATAATACGGGTCTTGCCGGGCCACGTCCAATCCGGGCCACCATTAACAGGCCGCGGTATCCCGGAGTGCTATTATGAGCGCCAGGCGCTGAGCCGATAATCATGCCATCGCTGTCTCGGCAGCCTGATGGCGCGGCGTGTAACCGTTCCGTTATTGCCAACTCGAGGTATTGCATGACTTATGCAACGAATTCAATGAGTTCAATGAACAATCCGGTAAGAGCAGGCTTGCCCATTGCCGCCTTGCTACTGCTGCTTGGCGCTTCGGCCTGGGCCGGTGAACAACCCAAACTGGTCCTGCAGATCACTGTCGATGCCCTGCGTGGCGACTTGCCCGGTCGCTACTCCGGTGTGCTGGGTGACGGAGGGTTTCAATACCTGATGGAGCAGGGAATCTGGTACACCAATGCCCATTATCAGCATGCGAACACGGAGACTATCGTGGGCCACGCATCCTTGGCCACCGGCACCGTTCCTGCGGCCCACGGCATGGTTGCCAACGTCTGGTTCGACCGTGAACTGGACCGCCTGGTCTACAATATTGAAGACCCCGACTACCAGCTTCTGACCGTCGGTGCCGATGTAAACGCCAAAACCGAAATTGACCCTACCCAGAGGGCGGCCAAGGTCGAAGGTCGTTCCCCGAACAATATCCTGAGCTCCACAGTTAGCGACGAAATGGCGGTCCACTTTGGGGGACGATCAAAACTCTTTGCCGTTTCGGTGAAGGACCGTGGCGCGGTGTCGATGGCCGGACATGCGGGCAAGGCTTTCTGGTTTTCAAAGGCCAGCGGCGAATTCGTCACCAGCAATTATTACTACGAGCAATATCCAGGCTGGGTCAATGACTGGAACAGACGCAAGCCGGCTGCTCGCTATGCAAACAAATCCTGGACACTGAGGCACCCTCAGGCCATGTACTTGTTCGGCGATGCGGATGACCGCGAGTACGAAACCGACTTCCCGGGCTTTGGGCGAACCTTTCCGCACAATTATGGCGCTGCGGACAATAAATACTTCACCACGAAGCTCACTCTGGGTCCTGCCGGTGACGAGTTGACACTGGATTTCGCAAAGACCTTGCTGGTTAACGAGATGCTCGGCAAGGATGATGTACCGGACTATCTGTCAATCAGCTTTTCGTCCACCGATTATGTTGGTCACCTGTTCGGCGCCTCCAGCCTTGAGGCTGAGGACAACATAGCGCATCTGGACCGTACGCTTGCCGACCTGTTTGCATTCGTCGATAAAGAGGTTGGACTGAAAAATACTTTGATTGTTTTGTCCGCCGATCACGGTCAGCCGGAAGTGCCGGGATACCTGCACGAAGTCGGCATCAACAATTCACACTACTTCGATACCGAGGCCCTGGACAAGACGCCCGCCATCACTGCAGTGAAAAAGCAGTTCGGCATCCGCGATGAACTGATCAAAGCCTATTTCCAACCCTACCTCTATCTCAACAATGACCTGATACGCGAGAAGGGGCTGGACCAGGCGAAAGTAGAGCATGCCGTTGCCAGCGAACTGCTGAAGCTCAAGGGTGTCGAATACGCAATATCCAGCACGGAGCTGCGCACAAACAATCTGCCGAACACCCTCATGACGCAATCGATCCTGAAGAACTTTAACCCGAAGCGCTCCGGCGATATCTACCTGGCATTCGAGCCCAACGTTTTCATTAACGACTTCGACGGCCTGACAGTGGCCTCGACTCACGGTTCGCCATGGCGATACGACACGTACGTGCCTGTGTTCGTTGCTGGCGCTGGCTTGCCGGCGATGACAGTGAGTCGCCCGGTTACGCCGTATGACATCGCGGCTACGACAGCCGCCTGGCTCGGCATGAAACCACCTTCGGGTTCAATTGGCGTGGTCCTTCAGGAAGTGATGGAGGATTGATGGGATTGCAAATAAGACGATAATGACGCGATGAAAAGGCCCGACCTTGCCCGCTATCACCGGCAATCCCTGCTGCCCGGTTTCGGTGAGTCGGGGCAACGGAAGTTGCTCGACTCGACCGTCCTGTTACTGGGCTGTGGCGCACTGGGCAGCGTCGCCGCCGACATGCTCGCGCGTGCCGGCGTCGGTCACCTGATCATCGTTGACCGCGACTTTGTCGAACTCACAAACCTGCAACGGCAGGTGTTGTTCGATGAGCAGGACGTTATCGATTCGATACCGAAGGCCGAGGCAGCGAAACGCAAACTCGCGAAAATCAATTCGGGAATCAAAGTCACGGCGATCGTCGACGACATTAATCACACGAATATCGAACGCTACGCCAGGGGCGCTGAGGTCCTGTTGGACGGTCTCGACAATTTTGAGACCCGTTACCTCGCGAATGATTTTGCAGTTAAGAACGGAATTCCCTATGTATATGGCGCGGCCGTTGGCACAACGGGCATGGCCTTCACCGTAATACCGCACACGCCTGGCAACACCGGTCTCGCGACACCGTGCCTGCGATGCCTGTTCGAGGAACCACCGCCGCCCGGTACCAGTCCCACCTGCGATACGGTTGGTGTGCTCAGTTCTGCGGTGGCTGTCATCGCCAATTTCCAGGTCGCCGAGGCTCTCAAAATTTTGACCGGCAATTTCGATCGCGTGAGCCCGACTTTGCTTAATCTCGACCTGTGGGCCAACGAAATACTGCAGCTCAAAGTTAGCAGCGCCTATGAAAAAGGAAACTGCCCCTGCTGCAAACAGCGGCGCTTCGAGTACCTCGACGGAAAGGCCGGGTCCAGCGCCGCCTCGCTGTGCGGGCGTAACGCGGTGCAATTGCGCCAGAGACAGGACGCCGCGAAATTTGACATGGGCGCTGTTGCAGCACGCTTGCGTGGGCACGGCCCCGTCAGCATTAATGAATTCATGTTGCGGGTAACCATTCGCGACAGTCATAAGGACTACGAAGTCACGCTTTTTCCGGACGGGCGTGCCATCGTCAAAGGAACGGACGAACCCGCGGTCGCGCGCAGCGTTTTTGCGAAGTACGTAGGAGCATAAGAACGCCAACGCGACAGTAGTACTTTCAGTTTGAGGAGAAGTCACGTGACAGCCATTCGCATACTCGTCGGCACCCGCAAGGGCGCTTTCATTCTCAATTCTGACGGCGAACGCAAGAAATGGTCGGTGGACGGGCCTTTATTCGCAGGCTGGGAGGTCTACCACGTCAATGCATCAGCCGTGGACCCGAACCGAATTCTCGCTTCGCAGACGTCGAGCTGGTTTGGCCAGATCATTCAGCGCTCCGACGACGGCGGCAAGACCTGGACGCAACCCGGTTCGGACAGTACGGCGGGCAAACCTGGTGCCAACGGCATGCCGCAGGGCGAAAGCAACAAGTTTGTTTACGACGTTTCCGCCGCAACAGGAAAGCCGCTGACAACGCACCAGTGGTATGACGGGACCCAGCACCCGTGGGAGTTTGCACGCGTCTGGCATCTTGAGCCGTCACTCGATGATCCGGACACCTGGTACGCCGGCGTCGAGGACGCGGCATTGTTCAAGACGACGGACGGTGGCGTGACATGGCACGAGCTCGCCGGACTGCGCGGCCATGACTCGGGCGCCAACTGGATGCCCGGTGCCGGTGGCATGTGCCTGCACACGATAGCCCTCGACCCGTCAAATCCGAAACGTATCTTCTGTGCCATTTCGGCGGCTGGCGCGTTCCGGTCGGATGATGGCGGCGACACCTGGAAACCGATCAATAAGGGCCTGCACTCGGAGTACATTCCGAATCCGACGGCCGAGATCGGGCACTGCGTGCACCGCATCGCCATCCACCCGACCAATCCGAACATTCTTTATATGCAAAAGCACTGGGACGTATTGCGTAGCGACAACGGCGGCGACTCGTGGCAAGAGGTCAGTGGCAACCTGCCAAGTGACTTCGGTTTTCCGATAGCCGTGCACGCGCATGAGCCGGAGACGATTTACGTCGTGCCGATCAAGAGCGATTCCTTGCACTATCCGCCCGACGGCAAGCTGCGCGTGTATCGCAGCCGCTCCGGTGGCAATGAGTGGGAAGCCCTGACCAAGGGGCTCCCCCAGGAACACTGTTACGTTAACGTATTACGCGACGCGATGGCCGTGGACCAGGCCGAACCCTGCGGTATCTATTTCGGTACGACGGGCGGACAGGTATATGCATCGAACGACAGCGGCGACAGCTGGAATGCCATCGTTCGCGATCTACCCGCAGTGCTCTCGGTGGAAGTGCAGACCATCCCATGATTCGCGTCGTGCTCCCCTTGCACCTGCAAACGCTCGCAACCTGCGGCCGCGAGGTCGAACTCCGCGTAGAGGGCACGGTGACACAGCGCAGCGTGCTCGATGCGCTGGAAGCACGGTTCCCGATGCTTCGCGGCACAGTGCGGGAACATGAGACACTGAAACGCCGGCCACGCGTAAGGTTTTTCGCCGACGGTGAAGATGTAACGCACGACTCGCCGGACAAAGTGCTGCCGCACGCAATTGTCTCGGGTCAGCAACCCTTCATGATCGTCGGTGCAATCGCCGGAGGTTAAACAACAATACTATGAAGAAATCGACAAAAGCTGCCCTGTTGTCCAGCCTGATTTTCCCCGGTATCGGACATCTAGCCCTGAAGAGTTATTTACGCGGGTTGGGTTTGATGTCGCTTTCCCTGATCGCGTTTGCCTATGTCGTCAATGTCGCCTATCAAAGAGCGACATTAATTGTGGATCGAATGTACAGTGGTGATATTGCTCTCGATACAGGCGCGATCGCCGCAGCCGCTGCGGACGCTGGCGTGGGCACAGACAATCTGGCCGAAAAATTTTTCCTGCTTGTCCTGGCAGGCTGCTGGGTCATTGGCATTGTCGATTCCTACCGGCTCGGCGCTGCACAGGATAAACAGGGTCACGACTTATAGGAGATACCAACATGGGATTCGCACCATCAAAACTGAGCCTCGCAAGTTCCGCTTTCGAGAACCACGGGGGAATCCCGAAGAAGCACACCGGCGAGGGACCGGATATTTCACCACCGCTGTCCTGGTCAAATATTCCTGACGGGACGCATTCGTTCGCGCTGTTCTGCCACGATCCGGATGCGCCGCTTGTGACGCCGGGCGCGTATGGTTTCGTGCACTGGGTGCTGTACAACATTCCAACTTCAGTCACCGCGCTTGACGAAGATGACCAGCGGTTTACGAATGGTGTCACCGACTTCGGGGCCAATGCCTACGGCGGGCCTATGCCGCCCGAAGGGCACGGTGTTCATCACTACTTTTTCTGGATACTTGCACTCGACGCGGATCTCAACCTTCCGTCTGGCCTGACACTCGAAGGTTTATTGGAGGCCATCGAGCCAAACGTCATTGGCATGAATCGGCTGGTCGGCACCTACGTCCGGGACTAGCGGCCAATAGCCTCGAGAGCCAGTTGTGCCATCGGTTCGACGTATGCTTCGAACTCTGCAGCATTCCTGTTGGACGCGTTACCATCAGCCGCGCGCTTGGCAACGCCTTGCACGATCGCCGCGAGCCGGAAAAAGCTGAACGCAACGTAGAAGCCAAAGTTATCGATGCCGTCTATGCCCGTGCGCTCGCAGTATTTCGCCACGTATTCGCTCTCGCTTGGAATACCCAGATCGTCGAGGTCCCGCCCGCGCAAACCCGAGATGTTCCCGATGCGCGCCGGCATGCGCAGCTGCATGGACTGGTAACCGACGTCCGCGAACGGATGACCAAGTGTCGACAACTCCCAGTCGAGCAGCGCAATAACCTTTGGCTCTTTGGGATGAAATATCATGTTGTCCAGGCGATAGTCGCCATGCACCAGCGAAACCCGACCGTCGTCATCCGGCAGATTGTCGGCCAGCCAGTGGATTAGCGTTTCCATCGGCTCGATGTGCTGCATTTCAGATGCGCGGTACTGGCCGCTCCAGCGCTCGTACTGCCGTTCGAAATAGTTGCCGGGCTTGCCGAAATCCCCTAAGCCCGCTTTCGCAAAATCGACCTGGTGCAAGGCCGCCAGTACCCGGTTCATTTCATCGTAAATCGCACCGCGCTCGGCCCTGCCAACTTCCGGTATCGCTGAGTCCCAGAAAATCCGGCCAGCGCAGAATTCCATGACGTAGAACATCGAGCCGATGACATCGACGTCTTCGCACAGGTGGTACACCTTCGCGACCGGCACCGCCGTATCGGCCAGCGCCGCCAGCACGCGGTACTCGCGATCAACCGCATGTGCGGACTTCAGAAGCTTTCCCGGCGGCTGACGACGAAGCACATACTCGCCCGAATCGGCACTCACTCTGAAGGTCGGATTGGATTGGCCATCGGCAAATTTCTCGATACGGCGCAGACCCGAGAAACCGGTAACATTCGCCTCGAGATAAGGACCGAGGATATCCAGCGACAAGGCTTCAGACGCGGCAGGCAATACGACTACCTAAAGTCTGGCTGTGGCAGCAGCGAGGTTTCGACCAAGCTGCATCATATGTACCTGGTCCGGACCGTCGGCCAGCCGAATGGTACGCGCGGCTGCGTAGGCATGCGCCAGGAAGAAGTCCTGGCTCACGCCGCCACCGCCATGTATCTGTATCGCCCGGTCGAGGACCGTACACGCCATGGTCGGCGCAACGATTTTGATCATCGCGATGAGGTCTTTGGCCGCCTTGTTGCCGCCTGCGTCCATTCTCGCAGCAGCTTTCAGTGTCAATAATCGCGCCTGCTCTATTTCACAGGCCGAACGCGCGATGTCTTCGCGCACGGATTGCTGCTTGGAAAGCGGCTTACCAAAAGCGATACGAGTTTCTGCCCGCACGCACATGGCCTCAAGTGCCCGTTGCGCCATGCCAATCAGCCGCATGCAGTGATGAATGCGGCCCGGTCCAAGCCGACCTTGTGCGATTTCGAAACCGCGGCCTTCACCGAGCAGTAAATTGCTCGCAGGCACCTTCACGTTGTCGAACGTTACTTCTGCGTGCCCTTCGGGTGCATCGTCGTATCCAAACACTTTCATGGGACGAACGACGGTCACTCCCCTGGTGTCCATCGGCACCAGGATCATCGACTGTTGCTGGTAACGATTCTCGTCGTCGGGATTGGTCTTGCCCATGACAATCATGATTTTCGCGCGCTTGTTGCAGGCGCCGCTGATGTACCACTTGCGGCCGTTGATCACGTATTCTTCGCCTTTGCGTACCATCGACGTTTGCACGTTGGTCGCATCCGATGAGGCCACTTCCGGCTCCGTCATCGCAAACGCCGATCGAATCTCGCCTTGCAGGAGCGGCACCAACCACTCCTTTTGCTGTGCCTCGTTCCCGTACCGGGCGAGGACCTCCATGTTCCCGGTGTCGGGCGCGCTGCAATTGAACACTTCCGATGCCCACAAAACCCTGCCCATGATTTCGGCCAGCGGCGCGTATTCAAGCGTACAGAGGCCAGCGCTGTACTGCCCGTATTCTTTGGGCAGGAACAGGTTCCAGAGGCCTTCTTTTTTCGCCTGTTTCTTCAGGCCCTCCAGCATTGCCGCGGGCTCCCAGCGGTCGCCCTCCTCGACCTGCTCCAGGTAGAGGGCCTCATTCGGATAGATGTGCCTGTCCATAAACGCCAGCAAGCGCTGGCGCAGATCCTGCACTTTGGGTGAGAACTCGAAGTCCATTGTTTGCTCCGCTATGACAACCTAAACGATAAGCTTGTCAGGATTCAGGATGTTGTCCGGATCGAGGAGCGCTTCCAGCTTCTTCTTAAGCTCGATCTCGACCGCACTGCGAGTATTACTCAATCACGCTTTTTTCTCGACACCAATTCCATGCGCGCGGGTGTCGAGTGCGACGGGCGCAGTCGTTGCGTGGAGGCCGCTACGCTACCTTTGTACTCGACCAGATTGATCTCCACCCATGAGACTGGTCACCTCGGCGACGGATACTCGATTGAAGTCACCCATGATCGAATGTTTGAGGCAGCTCGCCGCCACGGCGAACTCGAGCGACTGCTGCCTGTCCTCGTAGGCGTTCAGGCCATAAATAAGCGCGGAGGCAAAGCTGTCACCGCCGCCGACCCTGTCGATGATGTCCGTGATCTCGTAGTGCCGGGAGAGCCTGAATCCATCCGCGTCGCGCAGGCAGGCGGACCAGCCGTTGCGATCCGCGCTGTGCGACTCCCGCAACGTGATGGCGATGACTGACATGTTCGGAAACTGTTTCAGGACCTTTTCGCTCAGCGCTTCATACTTCGCCGTATCGAGCTCACCACTTTCGACATCGACGTCGACCGTAATACCGAGCGATTTCTGGCAATCCTCTTCATTGGCTATGCCGACATCGACGTATTTGACGAGCTCGGTCATCACTTCAGGTGCCGTTTTGCCGTATTTCCAGAGCTTGCCTCGATAATTGAAGTCGCAGGACACCGTAAGGCCGTGTTCCTTGGCGGTCTTGACCGCCTCGAGACTTAAGTCCGCTGTCGACGCACTAAGTGCGGGAGTAATGCCTGTAATGTGCAGCCACTTCGCACCCCGGAAGACCTTCTTCCAGTCGAAGTCGCCCGGCTTGGCTTCGCAAATGGAAGAGCCTGCCCGATCGTAAATAACCTTTGACGGACGCTGGTTGGCACCCGTTTCAAGAAAGTAGATACCAACCCGGTTGCCACTGCGATTTACGTGCGTTGTGCTCACACCGAAGCTGCGCAACTCGCGAATTGCCGCTTCGCCAATGTCGTCTTTCGGCAGTGCGCTGACGAACCCGGCGTCGAAGCCATAGTTGGCCAGTGCGACGGCAACGTTCGCCTCACCACCGCCGAAGGTTGCCTCGAAGCCTGGCGATTGGAAGAACCGCTCATTACCCGGCGTCTTCAGCCGCAGCATGATTTCGCCAAATGTCAGAAATTCACTCATTAGTTTAAGCCCTCGCTTTCTTCGCAATGCTCACGGCTTCGGCCGCGAGCTTCGTAATCGCTTTGTAGTCACCGGCATCGATCGCATCCTTCGGTGTCAGCCAGCTGCCGCCGCAGGCCAGTACGGCGGGCACTGCCAGGAAATCGGCGAGATTGCCCGGCGACACGCCACCGGTCGGCATGAAACGCATGGTCCTGAAAACACTGGACAACGCTTTGAGCATCGGGATTCCGCCGGCGATCGACGCCGGAAAGAACTTCACGGTATCCAGACCCAGGTTGTACGCGTGCTGCAACTCGCTCGGCGACACGATGCCGGGATAGACCGGTACGCCATGTTTCCTGGCAACCGCGACAACGGCGTCATCCAGTCCGGGCGACACGATGAACTTCGCGCCACTCGCCAATGCCGCTTCGGCCTGCGCCGCGGTCAATACGGTCCCGGCACCGGCAATCATCTCGGGCACCTGCTCGGCCACTGCCTTGAGGCACTCGAGCGCCCTGTCGGTGCGGAACACAACCTCGACAACGGTCAGGCCGCCAGCCGCCAGGGCTCGGGACGTCTCGACCGCGACGGCCGGATCGTCGGCCTGCACCAGGGGTACCACCCGGCTGTTCGCTAACAGTTCATTGATATTCGGCATTGTCTTTTGTCTCTCGCTGTGGTTCCATATGTGGAACTTAGTTTTAGAATTTAGACTATTAGGCCCGGTCACCATGCGACTGTCAATAGCAACCCAGGTCATCCATCCATGAGCGCCATACAAAAGGGATTCCAGATACTCAAAGCCGTCACCGCCGCGCCCGACGGCTTGTCGTTCAGCGAAATCATCGCGGCAACGGACGTGCCCAAGGCAACCGCTCACCGCTTGCTGAAAGAACTGGTCGAGCTTTCGGCCCTGACCCAGAGTCCGGTTTCACGGCGCTACCAGGGTGGTTTGCTGTTGGCGAGTCTGGGTGCCGCCGTTACGGCCGACTATGACCTGCGGCGGGTCGCGCGGCCGCATCTGCAGGCTTTGCACGACGCAACCGGGCAGGTGGCGACGCTCGGCATTCGCAACGACGACGTCGGCACCTACCTCGACAAGATCGAACCCCGGGATTTTGGCATCCGCCTGCACTCGGAAATCGGCAAGAGCTTTCCCCTGCATTGCACGGCCATGGGTAAAGTCATGCTGAGTTATGCCGATGTGCCCACGATACGGCGCCTCACGAATCGCAAGCTCGAGTCGTATACGGAAAACACAATTACCGATGGCCGGCGTTTGCGTGAGGAGCTGAAGCAAATTGCCGCCGATGGATTTGCAATCGACCGCGAAGAGATAACACGCGGCCTGATTTGTATTGCAGCACCGGTATTCGGTGTTGACGGCAGTATCGCCGGAGCCATGAGCTGTACATTTCCGAGCTATGTTTTCGACAACAAAAGCATGGACGAAGAAATTCGAACGATCACGCTGCACGCACGCGCGGCGTCAGGCGCAGCGCCGGATATTGCCTAGGTCGACCTCGCCGCGACCGCAGCCGTAAACACGACGTCGGTCGAACTGTTAAGCGCCGTTTCGGCAGAGTCCTGCAGGATGCTGATCACGAAACCGACGGCGACAACCTGCATGGCCACATCGTTCGAGATGCCGAACAATCCGCAGCTCAGCGGTATCAGCAGCAGCGAGCCGCCCGCGACACCCGACGCCCCGCAGGCGGACAACGCGGCGACAACGCTCAGCAACAATGCCGACGGCAGGTCGATGACTATTCCCAGGGTGTGCGCGGCGGCCAGCGTCAGCACGGTAATCGTTATCGCCGCACCACCCATGTTGATGGTCGCACCCAGCGGAATCGAAACGGCGTAGGTATCTTTTTCCAGGTTCAGGCGTTCGCACAGCGCCAGGTTCACAGGAATATTCGCGGCGGAACTGCGCGTAAAAAATGCCGTCACGCCACTTTCACGCAAGGCTGTGAAGACCAGCGGATAAGGGTTACGCCGGGTTCGAACCCATACAATCAATGGATTGACCAACAACGCCATCGCCAGCATACAGCCGAGTAACACGGTCAGGATGCGCGCATAGCCGCCGAGCACTGTCAGGCCCGATTCTGCAAGGTTCCCGGCGACGAGACCAAAAATGCCGATCGGCGCGAGACGTATCACGATGCGTACGATATGCGTTACTGCAGCGGAAAGGTCGGCAAGTGCCTGGCGCGTTGCATCGGCAGCCTGATGCAAAAATATGCCAAGCAACACGCCCCATACGAGAATGCCAATATAGTTGCCCGTCAGGATAGCGTTGACCGGGTTGTCGACCAGCTTCTGCAGCAGTGTGCCCAAAACTTCGGCGATGCCTTTCGGCGCGCTGGCACTGACATCCGTTACCTGCAGCACGAGTGTCGTTGGAAACGACAGGCTGACAGTAACGGCCAGCAATGCCGCAGCAACGGTACCCACGAGGTACATCGTCACGATCGGGCGCATCTGCGCCGTGTGGCTGGCTTTGCGATTTGCGATCGCCGACGCAACCAGCACGAGCACGAGCACGGGTGCGACTGCCTTGAGTGCCGAGACGAACAGGTCGCCCAGTATCATCGACGACTTCGCCGCCGCCGGCGACAGCTGCGACAATGCGACGCCGACGACGATGCCGATTGCAATTTGCAGCACGAGGCTGCCGGAGGTGATCCGCCTGATCAGTGATGGGGTGCTCATGGGTTCACGATAGTATCGTGAAACCCGCGGGGCACCTAGTGTGCCCCGCCGTTAATCCCTAGCGTCCGAAGCGATAACTGAACTGCAGGATGACCGCATCCAGATCCGGATACTCGAACAGCCCGACCTGGCTACCGATCAACCGGTCGGCGGGAATGCTCCCGCGCTGTTGATACAGTTCCAGCCGGACACTCATGTCGTTGTCGTTCCGCGTTGTCCATCCATACTTGAGACCGGCCGTAATCGCATCGAAGTTGCCGAGTCGATAATCGCTGGACGCATACATGGGCAGGGGCACGCTGTCGACGAGGCCGACCTGGTAGAAGTTCGCCTCTGTCTGTGTGTAGTAACGCAGGTGCGGTTCGAAATAGCTTCGTTCACCGACCGGCCAACGGAATCTCAGGTCCACTGTGTGTGAATCGATATCCCAGTCATCGGTCATGTAACGATACGATGCGTCCAGGACCTTGCCATTCATGTAGTACTTCGCCTGGCCGTACAGGCTGTGCTTGGTCCTCTGGTCCGGCCGGCTTTCGAAGACGTACTCATGTGACGGGCCCTGCAGCCCCGGGGCCGGCGTACGCGGCACAACATCACCGGTGATGCCATCGACAAGACTGACAATCTTGTACGGGTCGTTCAGGTAGCCGGATGAGTCGCTGAAGGAATAGTTCGCCTGCACGACGAGGTTTCGCGAAATCACCTGCGTGACGCCCACGACGAAGTCGACGACGTCCTTGTCCTGGTCACCGATCCGATTGCTCAGATCGCCCACATCTGCCATCGGCGTCAGTGGCGTCGGCGTCCCGCCAACCGGATTCAGGGAATCCGCCGCGTACGCGAAGCCGGCTGAAACGGTCGTATTGCGCTGATTGAAGTCCCGGGAAATTTTAGCGTTCGCGCCCAGGTGCATGTAATCGTATTCCTTGGACGCGCTCAGTCCGGCATCAAACGTATACAGACGGCTGAACGGCTGAGTCCAGTTCGCACTCACCGCAACGCGTGTGTCCCGAAACGAATCGTCGAGCGCGAGCGTACCGGCAGGTACCGTAAATACGGCGTTACCGGATGGGCTGGTAAAGGTCTGCGGTACCGCCTGGTATTGACCGCCATTCGGCGTCGCCCCCGTCAGCGCATCCACGGTCAGGCCCATGGTCAGGGCACGGTCGTCCATAAACGTCCGCGTCGCCAGCACGCTGATACTCAGGTCCTGGACCCTGTCGGCATCCTCGCCGTAATACAACAGCGAGGTATTGAAATCCCAGCCCGGTTCTTCCTGCGCCTGCACGGCCGCCGGCGTGACACCGCCCAGCAGTGCACAGGTGGCGGACGCCAGCGAAACCGATATCGATTGCCCTTTAGTTGCAGCCACAGCCACCCCCTCCGAATCCGCGACCGCCGCTCGACGCTTCTTTACTGAAATAGATGTGATCATCGGTTGCTGCTTCCAGCGCGTCCGTGGTCAGTTGCATCTCATCCTTGGCAAGGACATCGCGATCCCAGGGCTCGACGCCCATCGACGAACACCCCGCAGTGACGAGCAGGCTTGCGACAAGAACAAATATTTTCATGGCTGTTTCCTCAGGGCCGAAACGATGGCGGCCTCGTATTCCTCTGTTTTTGCGACCTTGAAACCAAGATGGCTCTCGATAATTGTGCCGTCCCTGCCAATGACGAAGGAGCTCGGCATCGCTTCAACGGCATAGTCACGCGCAAGCTCGCGTGTCGGGTCGTAGGCAATGGTAAATTCCGCAGGGTAGGCCTTGAGAAATTCAGCCGCGTCGGAAGCATCGTTATCGAGATTAACGGCGACGATGACGAGCCCGTCGTCACCGTATTTCTGCTGCATTTCGTTCATCCAGGGGAACGAGCGTCGGCAGGGGACGCACCATGACGCCCAGAAATCGAGTACGAGCACCTTGCCGCGGTAGTCGCTTAATTGCAGTGAATCGGCCGCGCCGGCTATGAGTGGCAAGGCTCCCAGCAGCAAAGCGCACAGGGCCGCTATCGCGCCTGTGCGAAAATTTCCCTTTTTCAATTCCAACTCCTGTCGACGGTGGCGGTGGTCCAGGACCAAGCTAGTCTGCGTTAGAGCGCGACTCTCAGAAAATCCTTCGAACATTTTTCAAAAATCCGCCTAAAAACGCCAGACTATGCCCAGGGAAGGTACCAGGGGTAGCCAATAGGCCTCGTCTTCGAGCAGCTCGGACCCGGCCGGGGTGGTTACCACGGAATATTCGGTGCAGCAGGGGTTTTTGCGATTGTAGAGGTTCGACACTTCAAGAAATGCTGTCAGGTCGCCGCGGCGAACATCGAACTTGCGACTGACACGGACGTCCAGTGTATGGAACACGGAGTAACGGAGAGCATTCAGCTCGTCGGCCGGCATGACGGTTTTCGGCCAGCCTGTATGAACCTCACCGGCGGCGCTCAGGTCCCATCGACCCCAGCGCCAACTCAGGCCGGCCTTGCCGGTGTGCGTCTGGTCCCAGCTGCGTGCCGTATACCCGGAGGGTGTCTTGTCCCGCACTTCGGACCAGGCATATCCGATCCACCAGAACAGGTTCTCGCCACCATCACCGCGTGACAACATCAATTCCGCGCCGGTCGCTACGGCCGATACCGGATCGATGCGGTAGCGATCAAATTGCAGCTCGGGCAATAGTGTCAGCGAATTGAACGCATTTTCAAAACGCGGTCGGACCGTGCGGAAACTTTTGCGATAGTAGGACACGTCGACGTTGATGTCGTTCCGCCATCGATGTTTCAGGTTCGCAACGACGTGCTCGGCGCGCTGTGCCGGAAAAAACGCGTCAATCCCGTCACTGACCTGCAACTCGTTGATCTCCTGGGCCTGGGAGTACTGGCCCCATCCCAGTCGAATATCGGTGTGCTCCCCCAGCTGGTACAAAACACTCAGCCGCGGGCTGGATTGCGTGTCATCTTCAGCCGTTGTGTAGCTCTGGTAGTCCCAGCGCAGGCCGGCGTCTACTATCAGGTTGGATAGCAGCTGCCACCGTGCTTCAAGGTAGCCACTGTATTGCGAGCCTTCCGGCAGCGCGGTGATGCTCCGTATCTCAACCGGAACATTATCCAGAATCGCATCGAACGGTGCTGTCACGCTCTTGGTCGAATCAAAACGATAATCCGCTTCCTGGCGTTTGCCATCGACTCCGAAAGTCAGCATCCATTTTCGCGACGCCACGTAGGTCCAGTCCTGCTTGATTCCGATCGCGTCGAAATCGCGTGCATCGTCGAGCGACCCACTGACTATTTGCGGGAGATCGAGCGAGCCTGACCGATGGTTCGAAATGCGGCTGAAAGAAAAAATGGTTTCACTGCGCCAGCGCTCGTTCCAATCGGCCCGCCATTTCAGCCAGAACACGCGGTTGTCGTAGTTTGCGACCGCAAATTCGCCCCGGTCCGGATCGTTCAGACTGATGGAGTCGATTGAGGCCAGCACATTCGCGCTTATCTCTGCGCGTGATCCGAAGTCCCATCCCGCGTGAATGAGGTAGTCCTGGTATTCCGGGCTGCCAACTTCCGGGTCAATAACATCAGCGATGAGATCCAGATTCCCGCGCCTCCCGGCAATCAACCAGTCGCCGCGGTCGCCGCCGCCGAATGTCCCGAGCGACAACACGGACGCATTAAAGAAGCTCAGGGACAGTTCGGTTTCGATCGGCTTCTGCGGCTCCCGCAGGCTGATATTCATGACACCGCTCATGCGATCGCCGTAACGGGCAGGATAGGCTCCGGAGTAGAAATCAATGCCGTCTATGGCACTGGAATTGACGATGGTCGCAACCGACTGGAAGTCCTTGAGGTGGAAGGGTTCATACAGGCGCAGTCCATCCAACAGGAACAAGACTTCATTCGGCTCACCGCCGCGAATGTGGTTGCGCGACGAAATACCGCCGCTCGCCGTACTCGGCAGGCGATTCGTAATGCGAACGGCTTCTTCGGCCGCCGCAGGTATTCGGGTCGCGAGTTCGCGATCGAGGTAAGTCTGGGTTCCCGTCTGCCTGTACTCAAGGCGGTGCAGGCTGGAGGTAACAACAATTTCGGGAAGTTCCGGCGGCTCGGGCGGTGCGACCACCGGTGCAACAGCCGCCGCCGCGCCGTTTTTTCGAACTACCCAGGCGGTTGCCGGACCTTTGTCCAGCATAAGTCCGTGGGCCGCCAGGGTATCTCTAAGTCCGGCCAGCGGATCTGTGAGATCGGGTTCGGCCTCAATCAGCAGGTCGTTCGTGACGACATCGCTGCTGAATATGATTTGGTAACCCTGACCGTTCAGGTCCGAGAGCAGCTCTGATAAGGGACGACCCTGCCAGACATCCGTCGCGGCAAAAAGTGATTGGGAAAGACAGAGTAGAATCAGGGCCCGGTAGAGGTGGCGAGAAAAACGCATACCGGGATACTAGAGTATGGCCCGGTGTTCGCCAACGACGGATTTTCCCTACATCCGGCCAGGGCTGAGCGCCATCAGCCTTCGATGAAAATTCTGTGGTTCTCGATCCTGTAATGAACCGTCGTGGCTGCCAGGATTGCGACCAGCGCTTCGTCAGGTGTCATGCCCTCAATTGAACCGTGCACATCCGTTCGCATCGCAAACATTCTCAATTCGTCGCTTGAAAATTGCAGCTCGCGCCCGGTTTCTCTCGCGGCCCATTTCAAAAAGTCGAGCAGCGATTTGTTCGTCAAATCCAGCGTCGGCGCCAGGTCTGCGACCCAACCCCAGTACGCATCGTGCGTATCGAGTTCGGTGACAACGGCGGCCTCGCCTGCCTTCAGGGTCAGGCGTTCGCCAATTCTTGCGGCGTAAGCCGCTTGCTCGCTTTGCACATCGACCCGGCCTTCGCGAACCGCCACCTCAAGTGACTCGTCGCTCGCGCTGACGGAAAACTGTGTGCCAACGTCTGTAACCCGTCCGAAGCCGGTCTCGATATTCAGGCCGCCTTCGCGATATACGAACTGGCCCGAATCCGCATAGATACGACCGGACAGCAATGCGAAGTGATTAGCTGAATCAATTCGTATCTCGGTATTCGCATCAATGCGCAGAGACTCGCCACGCGCCAGCAACAAGCTCAGGCCCTCATCAGGACCCGTGCTGATTGTCTCGCCACTGTGCACCGCCGTGCCCTCCGCATACCGGGAGTTCAACGGACCTGCATTGACGACTCGCGAAACGGTTGCAGCAAGCTGCAACGGCGCTGTGTCGGGCGGCGTCAACATAAGCACAGCTATCACTGCAGACGCTGCAACGCCCAAAGGCAAAGTCCAACGCAATACTGCCGCACGCAGGGAGCCACGTCGCCAGGTCTTATGAACTTCTTTGTAAACCTTTTCGCCATTCGGCTCGGCCGTCGCTGTCTGCCATTCCCGGTGCACTCGATGGTAGACCCTCGACTCCACGCTCAGCGGAATCTCGGGCCGTTCGCCCGCCAGCTTTATCAACCTGGCCAGTGATTCGTTATTGTCGTCGCTCATCACATCAATCCACTATGAAGTTCGGTTCTATGTTCCAGATCGCACGGAAACGCTCTTTGAAAGCTTCTCGCGCACGGCTGAGTACGGACTCTGCCGCTTTGTCGCCAAGGCCCAGGCTCCTGGCAATTTCGGTCACACTGCAGCCCTGCACGTACTTCATCTCCAGTGCTTGCGAATAATTCGCAGGCAGGTGCTCCAGTGTTACGCGCACAAAATTCGCTATTTCATCCCGGCGCCGGGCCGTCTCGGGACGACCATCGTCCGATGCCGCCGACTCGAGCGCCGCCTGCACCGCGGGATGGTCCTCGATCGGAATATCCTCTCGTTGCTCCAGCTTGCGCTGGCGAAACACAGCGCTCGTTTCATTTCGGCAGATCTGGCACAGCCAGGTGAAGAGCAGGGCTTCGCCGCGGTAGGTTCCCATCTTGCGAACGACGATGCACATCGTTCGCTGCACAATCTCCTCCGCCAGCTCTTCGTTATTGTCGACTCTCGTCAGCGTAAAACGATACAACCTTGGAAAATACTCTTTAAAGAACGCGTCGAAGGCACGTCGATCGCCGGCCGCCACTTTGGCGGCCAGCTCTCGGTCGTGCACTACTTGGGCAGTAGCTTCATTCACGTCTCTTTACCTTCAGGAGGTAGGGGGGGACCTCCTTATACTTAGAGTCCTGCAACTTCCAAATCCTTCGGCGGCAGGCGAAATAATGACTCCTGGTACGCCAGGGACGACCACACAGAGTGGGCCAGTGCCCGGTTTATCAGTGTTTCGTCGCGCTCAGAACTTTCGATCATATGTCCATCTGCGTAACTAAAACTCGCGGCCGGCAGGTCTTTTTGCAATATGACCAGCCTGTCGCCCTCAAGATAGGCCTGGGTGGAATTAAACTGCATGATAGCTCTTCCCGGCACGGCCGCCATGGCAGGCGCGGTCAAATCCCTGCCGATCATCGGATGCTCGGCATTGATACCGATCAGCGACAGCAATGTCGGGCCGAGGTCGATCTGGCTCGCGACACTATTAATCTCACCAGCGTCGATCGAACCGCCCAGTATCAGGCCGGGAACATGAAACCGCTCCACCGGGATAATGTCGTTGCCATAAACCCGGGAATTGTGGTCTGCCACGACAAGAAAGACCGTGTCGTCCCAATACGACGACGCTTTCGCCTTTTCAAAAAACTGACCCAACGCATAATCCGCGTACTTGACTGCATTGTTTACCGTGTTTACTTCCTGGTCATAGGCCTCGATTCGACCCGGAGGATACTGAAACGGCGAATGATTCGTCGACGTAAAGACCACACTGAAAAAGGGGTCAGAGCCCTTTTGCTCGAACTCCTCATGCGCGCGCTGGAATAGGTCCTCATCCGACACACCCCAGGAACCAACAAAAACAGGGTCCGCATAGTCCTTTTCATCAACGACGTGTTGAAATCCGTTGTTCATGAAAAAGCGGCGCATATTGTCGAACTGCGCTTCGCCACCGTAGATAAAGCTGGTGTGGTAACCGTGCTGAGACAACAGGCCAGCCAACGTAAAGAAGTTGCGTTGTGATTTGGGCATTTTCACAACGCTTTTGGCCGGCGTCGGCGTGTAGCCACTGACGATGGCTTCCAGGCCTCGTACCGACCGCGTCCCGGTTGCATACAGCTGCGTTAACCAAAGTCCCTCACGTGACAATGCATCGAGGTTGGGCGTCAGCGGCAGCCCGCCCAGCGAGCCGACGAACTCTGCGCCGAGACTTTCCTCGATAATGACAACAAGATTTTTCGGTTTGTCGAAGTGGCGCCCGCTGCGCTGCAAATGCATGGTTGGAAGACTGTCAGACGTAAAGTCGGCCGCCGCAATGTTCATTGACTTCCGAACCTCTTGCTCCGCCTGCTGGTCGGTCATCTCCGAATAACGAAAGCCGCCGGCATCCTCGTGCCGCTGTTCATAAATGGCGTATAAAACCGTATACGTTGAGTTGAGCGCCAGGTCATTGACCATCGGATCACTGGACAGTGCGACAGTACTCGGATTCACCGGGCGATGATCGAGCGTTGAACGAACCAGGCCCACGCACAGCACCAGCAAGATCGGAAATATCCACGCGGCCCGAACAACACCTGTCGCCTTCGACACGCGCACCAGTTCCTTGAACTGGCGAACTGACAACACACCGAACGTCGAGACCATGACAACTGCGGCAATCAATGGAATTTTGTACGCCGCCCAGAGGGTCGAGGCAACCTCTCTCGGGTACTCGAGGTATTCAACAAAAAGAATATTCGGGCGCGAATCGAATTGATTGATAAAGGACGGCGTACTTAATTCCATGAAAACTGCGGACACCAGCATCACAGGCAGGTAGACCCGAAGCAGGAAGCGCCACACCGGAACAAGGCGCTCGTTAGAGGCAAGCACCGGAAACGCGAGCACCGGAATGACCAGGATCATACCGAGCAATAACAAATCGAATCGCAGTCCCTGCAGGAAAACGGGCGCCAGCATGCCAGCTTCGATTACACGATCCCATTGCCAGGCAACCAGCAAGAGTCTTGCAACAGACAGGGCCAGCAGCAATCGCCAGGCAAATGAGAATAGTGGCGCCAGTGCTGAGAAATCCTTGCCCGGGCCGTTCAATTTTTTCATGGATTAGAAGCTCTTCTTGGTCGAGATATAAAGTTGCATGCTGTCAATGTCGTCACGGCCGTCCAGGGGAAACGCGAGATCAATATGGATCATTCGCCCAAGTCCGGACCGATCACCGCCGAGCCGAAGACCGATGCCTACGTCGCGCAGCAGTTCGTTGTCCGACACGGATGGTTCGCCGCTGCCCCAGGTCCTGCCCGCATCGAAGAAGATGGCTCCGCCGACGCGAAACAGCCGGAATGGATACCACTTCGTAAAGAGTCGGTGTTCCACAGTCAGCAGCACGGCGCTGTCGCCCGTCTGGTAACGCAAGGGGTAGCCGCGGATACCCGAGTCGCCACCGAGCTGCACGTAGTTGTCGAGATCAAGGTTGTGACCCAGGTAGCCGCTGAGCCCGACATGAAACATGGACCTCTCGGAATAGCGCCTGTAATAGCCGGCACTCATCATCATCTTGAGGTTTTGCACGTCGCCTTGTTCAAGTCGGGCTTCCAGGCCGCCGTCGAGCATCAGCGAATTCTTTGCTGAACTCCCGAATCCTGTGTGGGCGTTCATATCGATGATCCAGGCGTCGCGATCGGAACCGAGCCCTTCACTGGCATATCCCAGCCGGGCACCGAATCGCGTGCCGAAATAGCGATCCTCGACGCGATGAATCTGGTTGACGTTACTCGTCTTTTCGAACTGGTCCTCGACGATTTCGAAACCGATGACCGGGTAGTTAAGAATGCGGTTGGCCGGCAGAACACCGGGCGGATACAGTGAGTCTTCCGCATTCGAGAACAGGTGCTCGTCCGATACATAGCCGACCGAAAAACGCCTCACCCAGTCACCGTTGAGTCCCCTGGACCAGCCATAAGCAAAATTCTGGGTGCTTCCCTCATGCCGGTACTCTGACGCCAACTCGCCGCGGTCATAAAACGAGTCCACGCGATCGAAGTCCTGAAAATAGATCCTGTTCGAACTTTTGGAGTCCAGCGAATAGAAGGGCTTGCCAAAATCGAGCGCGTAATCGTGCCCGTCGCTGTTGTCTGAATAGAGCGCCGACAAGCCGTACCAGCTGTCGCCGAGGTTTTGATCCTTGTACCTGAGAATCTTCGAGTCCCGATCAGGATCCGACTTGATATCGAGCTCAAGCATCACGCCTGTGCCGAACAGGTTGGTTTCCTTGATGCCAACAGAGACGTCCGAGGCACCTCCCGACTGGGTGTAGGACAACTTGGGCATCAGGGTCCAGACGTCCGTTGTGGCAACTTCCAGGTCGACGACACCATCCCCGTGTAGCACGGGCGTAATTGACGCGTCATGAATGTAGCGATTCGCTCGAAGAATTCGCTCCGACTCTTCAATCGCCTGCGCGGAATAGTCATCGCCCGGCTTCAACAACAACTGTTGCTCGATTACGTCGGCGCGCGTCCTGACATGAATTCGATTCGCGAAGCGGTAAAGCGCCCCGCCTTCGGCCGGGTCCGTCAGGTCGAAAACGTTGCGGTTCGAAATCGATATGTCGCCGACGACGCCTTCGATTGGCGGTGGCGAAATCAACAGGGCGGCGCCGGATACGCCGAGGGCGGCCTGGTCGTTCCGGATCTCGGTCTCGCCGCGCGCCAGCGCAGTGCCAAAGAGCAGGAATGCAGCCAGCGCCCATACCGTCAATGGCTGTGCGGGGGCCTGTTGGTCGAGCTGTTGATAGATAACCTGGAACAAGACTTGAGTCCTGAAAACCCGTTCTACGTGAGAGTAGGTAGCCGCGAATTTCCTTCGCCGTCGGCTGAAACCAAGGCCTGCCGGGGCCCGCCGGGAGTGGCCTTGATCAAATAACCGGCATATCGGCGACTGATTTTTTCGTTTCGACCGTCCTATTACCTACAGAGATGACCGAATCGGACTCGCTACAATGCCCACAATCAGACTTTCTCCCTGGCAACTTGCTGTCGCTGCCGCGATATTTATCGTCGCCGTAAGCAACGGCAGCCTGTTCGCAGCGTTGCTTGGCGGCCTCGACGTCCACTCGATTGCCGGCACGGGCTTCCTCGCGACCCTGCTGTTATTGATGGTCCTGGTGCTGGTAACAATCTTCCTCACTATCGGTTTCGGCTGGCTATTGAAAGCGGTGGTCGGCTTATTCCTGGTCGTGTCGGCGATACTGGCCTACTTCTGCAATGAGCTCGGTATCGTGTTCGACCAGGACATGCTGGCCAATATTGCCGAGACAGTGCGAGACAACAACATTGCTGAAGCGACCGAACTCGCATCAGCACCCTTGCTTTTACACGTGCTTTTTTTTGGCGTTCTACCCGCTTTGTTGCTTGGTTTCGTGCAATTGCAGAAGCGCAACCTCGGCAGGGAGCTGGGCGTCCGAGCGCTTGTACTGACAGCCGGTTTTGTCTTATTGGCCGGCATCACCCTGCCGAACTATCGATACATCACCTATTTCGGACGTGAGAACAGTAGCCTCGAGGTAAAGGCCACGCCGATCTATCCGTTGATATCAATGGTGAAGTTGATACGCGACCACCTGCGGCCCGAACGTTCGTTTCAAGTCATCGATGCCGCTGCTTTTCAACGCCATACCCTTAAGCGCAAATCCATTGGCATCATGGTGGTTGGAGAAACGGCTCGAGCGGATCATTTTTCGATGGGCGGCTACGCGGTGAAAACAAATCCTCGTCTGGAAAACATTCCCGGCGTGATATTCGCAGATGCCGACTCCTGTGGAACATCGACGCTGTTTTCCGTGCCTTGCATGTTTTCAATGCGCGGTCGTGATACCTATGAGCCGGACGAAGCCAGCTCCGAGTCAAATGTCCTGGATATTCTGACGGCCGCCGGTGTAAAGACCGTATGGATCGATAACAACTCCAGTTGCAAGAATGTTTGCAACCGCATCGAGAATTCGAACCTGCGAGACGAGCCGGATGAGGCCGCAGCGCTGTACAGCGATATGGGCTATTTCGATGAAATCCTGCTGCAGAAAATTGAACCCTACCTCGATACGGATGGCCCGGACGTACTGATAGTTCTGCATACGCTTGGCAGCCACGGTCCCGCGTACAGCCGCCGTTACCCGGCGGAATTCGGTATTTTCAAGCCCTATTGCCAGCAGGCATCACCAACCGATTGCACGACAGAAGAGGTAGTGAACGCCTATGACAATACAATCGCTTACACCGACTACCTGTTAAGCCAATTGATTGAGAAGCTACGGACCAAAGCCGATGCGGTCGACACCTTCCTCTTTTACGTGTCGGATCATGGCGAGTCGCTGGGAGAAGGCGGAATATATCTGCATGGCCTCCCCTACGCGATAGCACCCTACGCGCAAAAGGACGTGCCGTTCATATTCTGGGCTTCGGACAGTTTTTACGAGGATCGTTTCGCTACGCCGAAATTTATCGCATTGGCTGACGGCAAGCATCTGTCACACGACAACATCTCGCACACGCTGCTAGGTATCTACGACGTTAGCGCATCGTCGTACTTGCAGAGCCTGGATGCCCTCTCCAGTGCGATGGATCCGAATCGTAGTCGTCGCATCGCCTCCGCAAACTCGAACAAATAGCGCGACCGTCCCAAACAGGAATGAAAACAAGGTCTTGAGAAAAGGGCTCTGACCCCTTTGGAGGTCGCGGCGAAGGGTTTTTGTCGCAGCCGACTCCTACGATCAGGTACATAACAGGAGGTTTGGGTCATGCGCGGGTACAGAATGTTGAGCACAATGCTCGCGATCACCGCGATGTCGTTCACAGCGGCCAGCGCTGCCAGGGCCGAGAGCCTGGATGATTCACTGTCGAACATCGAGGATCGCTGGGCCAGCGCAGCCTTCGAGACAGACAACAAGGAAAAACGACGCAACCTCACGAAGCTACTTGATGAGGTCCGTGGTCTGCACGCATCCCATCCCGACAGGCCGGAGGCAGCCGCCTGGCACGGCATCGTCGCGCAATCCTATATGGACATCCGGGCGTCTATGGATATCGCGAAAGAGGCTCGCGATGCACTCCTCGTCGCCGAGTCCATCGATCCCCTCGTACTGGATGGCCAGGTCTATGCGCATCTCGGTGCCTTGTATTCAAGGACGCGATCGGGTTTTGGTGGCTTCGGTAGCAGTACCCGGGCGATCGGCTACCTGTGGAAGGCCATAACGGTCGATCCCCAGGGCATCGATGCCAACTACCTGTACGCCGAGTTGCTCTACAAAGAAAAGAATTACGTGGCTGCGCGCGACGCACTGACCACGGCGGCCGAGGCACCGGTGCGGCCTGGACACGCAAAGCTCGATAGCGCACGGAAAGTCGAAGTCCGGGACATGCTGGCGGCTGTGGAGCAGAAGCTCGCCGATCAGAGTTGATATCGTCGAGCTAGCCTGTCGAGTTAGCCTGGCGGTATCGGTATCGCATCCAGTCCGCGATTGATAATCATATGCAGCCAGATGCTCAGGCCATAGCCCAGTGCTATCGCCGGCGTCCATTTGAGGTGGGTAAAGAAGGTGTACTGCCCCCGGGCCTGACCCATCAGGGCGATACCGGCGGCTGACCCGATCGAGAGCAGGCTGCCGCCGACACCCGCCGTCAAAGTTACCAGCAGCCATTGCTGGACATTCATCGACGGGTGCATTTCGAGGACGGCAACCATCACGGGAATATTGTCGACCATTGCCGATATCAGCCCGACGACAATGTTCGCGATGGTGGGTCCAAGCTCGCCGTAAATGTAGGCGGATATCGTGTCGAGATAGCCGATAAAACCCAGGCCACCGACACACATGATGACGCCAAAAAAGAACAGCAGCGTGTCCCACTCCACTCTCGAAACTTCACGAAAGGAATCGAAAGGAGCTGTGTCGCCGATTTGTCCATACGAACTTCGATCGTGACCGGAGGTGAGGTGCGTCCTGCGCAAATAGAAACCGAAAAACTTGAGCGCGGCAAGCCCCGTCATCATTCCCAGGAAAGGGGGAATGTGAAGAAAATTGTGGAACGACACAGCCGTCGCAATCGTGCAGGCAAACAGGAACATGACGATGCGCGCACCGCGCTTCATGCCGATCGTCTCACTCGATTCCGGGGCGGACGGAACCGTCTTCGGCACCGCGTAGGACATGATCAGGGCAGGGACCGTGAAATTGACAACGCTGGGCAGGAAGAGCGCGAAGAATGTCCCGAAGTCGACGATACCGCGCTGCCAGACCATCAGCGTTGTGATGTCGCCGAAAGGGCTAAAGGCACCACCAGCATTGGCTGCAACAACAATATTGATGCAAGCCAGGCCGACAAATCGCGGACTTTCCTTGCCCACGGCCATGACGACCGCACACATCACCAGCGCGGTTGTGAGGTTGTCGATTACAGGCGAAAGGAAGAAGGCCAGTACACCGGTAATCCAGAACATCGTTCGATAGGAGTAGGCGCGTTTTGCCAATCGGTAGCGAAGCGCGAGGAAAATATTCCGCTCACTCATCGCGTTGACATAGGTCATCGCCGCCAGGAGGAACAGGAACAGCTGGGCGAATTCGCCCAGGTATTCCTTGATCGCATCCGCAGCCGCATGTGGCTGATCAGAGTTGGCGTACTGAAAGGCAATTAGTGCCCAGATGATGCCCGCTGCGAGCATGACCGGCTTTGATTTGCGGAGGTGGGTATATTCTTCAGTGATGACCAGAGCGTAGGCCGCAACGAAGAGAGCGATTGCGAGTATGCCCACCCAATGCGCGGTCAGATCCATCCGCGCATCGTACAGTAACGGTGGCCGGGAGCTAGTCTTGCGATTCTGACTTCATTTTGATAATGACGTGCTGGCCGGTGTTGTTATAGGGATCTCCTCCCCTGTCATCGTCTTCGGACAGGGCGAGCGCTTCCGGGCCGATGAGGCTGGACTGGATCACACGGACATTTTCCCTGGCGGCCACGATGTGGACAAGTTTACCCTTCTCATCCGACTGCCTGCTTGTAATACGTGACTTCACGTTCTTTCCCTCTGACTGCGATGGTTCGTGCTTATTTTGAACCGTCGCTACCAGGGATATGCAGTCACCCGTCGGGCGCAGGATACCGCCCATCGGACGGATGCCGCCCATCGGATAATTGCTACCGTTAATCGCCGCTCAGGTTTTCGGGTCGGGCGCGGGATCGTCGATCAAGTCCTGCACGGCCTGTTTCGACTTCGGCCAACCACGGCCAAGATTCAAGTCACGTTGCGGGAACGGAATCTCTATACCGTATTCCCTGAACTTGGTCTCGAGCTCCCAGAGGTAGGCTGCACGAGTTCGCGTCGGGCGTTCCGCACCCTGCCGGTTTACCCAAACGAGCAGCAGGAAGTTCAGGCTGCTGTCACCAAATTCGACCAGCCAGACATCGGGATCCCGGCCCCTCATGTGTTTAAGCGTGTAAGTCACATTCGCCGCCGCTTCCAGTGCTGCCTTCTTGACCAGGTCCTTGTCGCTGCCATAGGCAACGCCAAACGGAATTCGCACTCGCAAAAAGTGCTCGCCCAGCGTCCAGTTGGTCAGGCGGGTGGTAACGAACTCGGAATTCGGAACGACGATGTCGATATTGTCATTGGTCCGGATAAGCGTGCTGCGAACATTAATAGCCTTGACCGTGCCAGTGAGTCCGGTATCGAGTTCAATGTAATCTCCGACGCGCAGCGAATGCTCGAACAGGATGATCAGTCCCGACACGAAATTGCTGACGATGGACTGCAGGCCGAAACCGATACCGACACCAAGAGCACCAGCAACGATAGCGAGGCTGCTGAAATCGAGCCCGATGGACGATAGCGCGATCAACATGGCGACAATGACGATCGTGTAGTGCGCTAATCGGCTCACGGTGTACAAGGACGCCTGGGTACCCGCCTGCTCGCCGCGACTGACTCGACGCATTGCAAACCGGATCGTACGAGAGAGCAGGAACGCAACAGCCAGAATTATCAGGATTCTCAGGATGTCTCCGCCGGTAACCGGCGCTTCTCCGATGGAGAACCAGGTAACATCGCTAAGCTCGATCACCCTCTTTGCGAGTGATTTTGCATTTCTGCTGGCGCTGGTGAGCCAGGACCGAAACGCGCCCGAGTATTCCGCGAGGGAAAGATCGACTGCCCGGCTCACCAGCTCCAGGTCCGCCGCCCTGTCGCCAAGCTCACCTATATTATTGAGCGTCTCCTGCGCCGTTCCCAAACGCTGGTCCAACAAGCGCCGCGACTGCCTGTCCATGCCGTCCTGGGATATCGTCTGCACCGCAAGGAGTTCGGCTTGCGTATCCCGCCGCCAATCCGCCCTGTTTTCGTCAATTCGGCGCAGCAAGGCAGACCACTGCAATGCGTTTTCCTGCAGCTCATCCATGTCGGGGGCCGCGTCGATCTCCATAGCCGTCCACCAACGACGTGCCTGCAACTCCGCCAGCGCCACTTCGTCGAGTGCCAGCGAAACTGCCGCGGCGATCTGCTCCTGCAGATGTAATTGCTGGCTCGACCGGCCAAACTCAGTGTCAAGATCAAGTCCGGTCGCCGCCAATATGGCTGCACGCAGGTCTTCCTGGCTCTTCGCAACTACCGCCACCTGGTCCGCAACTCTCTTTGTCAGTTTGGTCAGCCCGGCTTGCTCGGGGGTTGTCGCGAGTCTTTCGAGGGCTAACTGGACGCGCCCGTCGACTTTTGTCGCGTAGGCTGCGGAGCGTTCATGCCGTTGCTGCAGTACTTCCAGGCGCCGCGCGGAAATCGCCTGCGCGGTGCGGAACTGGATCAGGTTCAGCGCCGCGAGCACACGCGCATCGCCCGCCGCCGAGTTCACGTATTCCTTGAACGCCTGGTCGCGGCGCCGGCTTGCGCCGTCCAGGATTCGTTGTTCGCGCTCGACCTTGCGTTCCTCATCAACCGCACTGGCAGCGGCTGCCCGCGCATCGGCTGCGACTGCCAGGAGCTGATCAATCGAGTAGCTGACCTCCGGCTCTGCCAGCTCCTGCGGTACGAACTCGGGTTCCTTGTGCAATGCCAGATACGCGTTCAGGTTATCGCTGATCGCGGCGAGCGCGGATTGCGCGATGGCCTGGTTCGGCTCTTTCAGGCTCGCGGTCTGCGCGCGCATATCGGACACGAACCGATCGACCTTTTCTGCAGCGTCCTCGCCTGGCCGCTCGAAATGCGACCACCAGTTGGTTGCGAGTGACTTCAGATCCGGCGACTCCGGCACAGCGGGTTCCAGTACGTCCTGGGCGTGACTGCTCCACGCCAGCAGGGCAGTTATTAAAACCGCAAGAAAGCGCGTTTTCGATAATTTCATCATTGCTACGCGAGGATACTTTATTTCGCGTGCTGGCAGGTATAGAGGTTTCTTAAACCCGGGCATACAGCGCTTGGCGTCGCGCAACACTGGGTGGCGTAGTAGACTCGGCGACGAATGACCAAGAAACTAAAAAATGAAAAAGAGCTACTGAAACTCGCGCTTGAGATGATTCTTGAGGATGCGGTCAAACGTGGCGTGGTTGAGTTCGAGGCCACCGATTCCCATGACCTCAAGATCCAGTACGCCTATCGGCTCCTGGTTCACGATGAGGCTATTACGCCTTTGCCTAACGAGCAGATTTCCCTCCCGAACATCAAGCACCGCCTTGCAATGTGGGTCCGGCACAAGCTGCCTCCGGGTCACAAGCTGCTCTGAGCCAGACCCGGACGGGGTTGGTGCATGGTGCGAGTTTTAGCGTAGAGCCATGCTTTGCTCTATCGCGTCCACTGCTTTGCGTTGAAAGTCTGCAAAATCACGATATTCCTCAGGCGCAAATCGCGCATCAGAGGCAACGTAATCGAATTGAATTTTCCAGCTGCCATCCTCTTCGATCACGTCACGCCGCCAGTTTCCAAATCGGGATTCTCCGGTGCCCGGCTTTTTTGTCACCGCCTGAAGTTTTTGGCCGGATGGAAATTTGAGTGAAGTGGTCGCACTGACCCGCAGGGGATAATAGAACTCAAACGGGAAGCGACGGTCGGCAACCCGGTCAAACTCCAGATAATAGGCTTCGAGGAAACCCGGCACCTCGAAGGTACCGTCGTTCTCGAGC
>Ga0224505_10000374_pt1 | contig 30879 bp, 25 predicted proteins | sample SF_Jan12_sed_USG_FD_169102 | JGI IMG/M metagenome (GOLD analysis project Ga0224505, IMG submission 169102) | Sediment microbial communities from San Francisco Bay, California, United States - SF_Jan12_sed_USGS_4_1 | ecosystem: Environmental > Aquatic > Marine > Sediment | place: USA: California... | reverse complement strand
TCGTTAACCGTGATACCGAGAATTCGCATACCTGTGGCCATCGTGGCGATACGGTCGCTTTCCTTGACGCGCAATTCCTCGAGTCCGGAAAACACGGTTTCGCCTTGCGCGGAAGCGGCCGCAACGAACAGCACCGGAAACTCGTCGATCGCGAGAGAAACGAGTGAAGGATCCACCCTGCCACCGTGCAGTTCCGAAGAGCGTACCCGAATGTCAGCGACCGGCTCCTCTCCCAGCTGGCGCGAATTCTCGAGAACGATATCCGCTCCCATCCCGCGCAGAATATCGATAACACCAGTGCGGGTCGGGTTGATTCCCACATTCCTGATCAGGATGTCCGCATTTTCGGCGAGCAGCGCCGCCAGCAAGACGAACGATGCCGACGACAAATCGGCCGGAACCTCGACATTGCAACCGCGCAGGTGCTGGCCACCCTCGACAGCGATCACGCCCTTATTCGAGTGCACCGTGACACCCATGGAACGCAACATGCGCTCAGTGTGATCGCGCGTAACCGCCGGCTCTGTCACGCTGGTTGTTCCGTCGGCGTACAGGCCGGCCAACAGCACTGCCGATTTCACCTGTGCGCTCGCCATCGGCAACACATAATTGATCGCCTGCAGCTCTTTTTGCCCACGAATGATGAGCGGCGGCTTGCCGTCCTGACTCTCAATCACTGCCCCCATACCGGTGAGCGGCTTGATAATTCGTCCCATCGGTCGCGAGGTCAGCGACTCGTCGCCGATAAGCACACTGTCAAAAGGCTGCCCCACCAGCAAGCCAGCCATCAGGCGCATGGCTGTTCCCGAATTGCCGAGATCCAGGTCCGCGGTCGCCGCCCGCAAACCGTGCAAGCCGGCGCCATCGATCGACATTTCTGTCGCACTGGCTTGCCGTATTTCAACACCCAGCGCGCGCATGGCGGCAAGCGTTGCCAGGCAATCTTCTCCCGCCAGGAAACCGCTCACGTCTGTGCGACCCCGCGCAATACTGCCGAGCATCAAGGCCCGATGAGAAATAGACTTGTCGCCGGGAACCGTGATGGAGGCGTTGCGAACCCTGGATGGTGTTACCTGAAAATGCATGAATGTCGCTAGCCAACCGCCTTGGGATAGGCACCGAGCACCCGAAACAACGAACTGGTGCGCTCCAGTTTTTCGAGCGCCTCGCGGACCGGAGACTCTTCGGCATGACCCTCGATATCGATAAAGAACACGTAGTCCCAGTTCTTGCGCCGCGATGGCCGAGATTCGATTCGTGTCATGCTCACGCCGTGCTCGGCCAATGGCTGCAACAGGTTGTGCAGCACACCGGCACCACCGGCAGTATCGCTCGTCGAGACGAGTATGGTCGTCTTGTCCAGACCACTGGCGGCCAACAGATTGCGGCCAACGACGAGAAATCGAGTCGCATTGTCCGGCCGGTCCTCAACGTTATTGACCATGATTTTGAGTTCGTAAACATCGGCTGCAACTCCCGGTCCGATGGCCGCGGTACCCTCCTCATCACGTGCCCGACGTGCGCCGGCCGCGTTACTGGACATACCGATGAGCTCGACATGCGGCAAATGCTCGCGGAGCCAGCCGCGACACTGCGCCAATGACTGCTCGTGGGCACAAATGCGCTGAATGTTTTCCAGACCGGTCATCTTGCCCATCAGGTGCTGTTCAATCTTGAGCTCGATTTCGCCGGCAATTTTCAGCGGCGACGTAAGGAACATGTCGAGCGTGTTATTGACGGAACCTTCCGTCGAGTTTTCGATTGGAACCACCGCGAAATCGGCCGCGCCGCATTCGACCTCCTGAAAACACTCGTCGATGGTATGAAACGGCAGAGCGCGAACCGAGTGCCCAAAGTGCTTGAAAACAGCTGTTTGAGTAAAGGTCCCCTCGGGCCCGAGGAATCCAACCTTCAAGGGCTCCTGCTGGGCAAGGCATGCGGACATGATCTCGCGGAAAAGTCGCAGCATCTCCGCGTCGCGCATGGGGCCCGCGTTGCGCTTCAATACGCCGCGAAGCACCTCCGCCTCTCGTTCCGGGCGGTAATAGTCAACGGCGGAACCGAGTTCCCCTTTCGCGACGCCCACCTGTTGCGCAATCGTGGCGCGCTCGTTAATCAATGCCTGGATGCGCTCGTCAACCTCGTTGATGCGCTTGCGGATCGCGGCAAGATCGAGATCCTTCAAGTCTTTGCTTTTGCCGGTCATGTCAAACCCGATCCGAAATCCTAATGGAATCCGAAGCTTATACGGGCTTGCCCAAGTTCCGCAATGTCAGAATGCCGTCGATCGCACGTATGGCGTCCAGCAGCTCCCGCGACGGCTCCGCGTTGACATCCACTATGGTGTAAGCAAGGCCACCTATCGATTTGTTTAACAGATCTTCGATATTCAGACCCGCGTTTGCGATCAGCGTGGAAATCTGGCCCACCATGTTCGGTACATTGGCGTTCGCAATCGTGATCCGCCAGGCGTCGGCCCGCGGCATGCGCGCGTCCGGGAAATTGACTGAGTACCGGATATTGCCATTCTCCAGGTAGTCCTTGACGTTATCCGCCACCATGATCGCGCAATTCTCTTCCGCTTCAGCGGTCGATGCACCGAGGTGCGGAAACACCACGGCTTTAGGATGCGCAATCAGCTCAGGGGTTGGAAAGTCGCTGAGATAGGTATGTAATTTGCCGCTGTCGAGTGCGGCCATAGCCGCGGTATCGTCAACGATGCCGCCACGCGCGAAATTGATCAGGGTTCCGCCGTCGTTCATAAGCGCGATGCGCGCGGCACTGACAAGATTTCGCGTTGCATCAAGCAGCGGCACGTGCAAGGTCACAAAATCAGCGTTTTGGAACAGCTGATCGAGCGTCTCGGCATGCTGCACGCCCGACGACAATTGCCAGGCACTGCGAACGGTGATCGCCGGATCAAAGCCGACCACCTTCATGCCCAGTGCGAGGGCCGAATTCGCGACCTGAACGCCGATCGCCCCCAGCCCGACCACGCCGAGTCTTTTCCCGGGCAGCTCACTGCCCACGAACTGCTTCTTGCCGGCTTCAACCGCTTTTTCCAGGGCATCGCCCGTCTCTTTCAAGCCGGACACGTATTCACTGGCTCGGCAAAGGTTGCGAGTTCCAATCAGCATTGCGGCTATGACAAGCTCTTTGACAGCATTCGCATTTGCGCCCGGTGCATTGAATACCGGTATACCCCGCGCGCTCATGCGTTCCACGGGAATATTATTTGTGCCAGCGCCTGCACGACCGATAGCGGCAACAGTTGCAGGGATATCCACGTCGTGCATGTTCTGCGATCGCAGGAGTATCGCGTCCGGATGACCGATCTCGGTCGCCACTTCGTAACGTTCGCGTGGCAGCCGACGCAATCCAGCGACCGCTATGTTGTTGAGTGTCAGTATTTTGAACATATCTTTATCCGTTTACTTTTTCGAAGTCAGCCATGAATGCGATAAGTGCGTCGACGGCTTCTTCGCTGACGGCGTTGTAAATTGAGGCGCGCATACCGCCGACCGAGCGGTGGCCCTTGAGGTTGGTCAGCCCGGCCGCATGGCTTTCCTGCAGGAATTTCGCGTCAAGACTGGCGTCAGCCAATACGAAAGGTACATTCATCCATGATCGGCAGTCCTTCGCCACCGGATTGGAATAAAAGTCCGATTTATCAATCGCCGCATAGAGCTTGCTCGCCTTGCGTTCGTTGACAAGCGCCATCGTTTCAACGCCGCCTTGCTCCAGCAGCCATTGAAATACGAGGTCCGCGACATACCAGGCGAAGGTCGGCGGCGTATTGGTCATCGAGTCGGATTCGGCGTAGGACTTCCAGGTCATCAGGTGTGGATTGCTGCTTCGCGCGCGGTCCAGCAATTCTTTCTTGACTATGACCAGCGTAATGCCTGCCGGGCCTATGTTTTTCTGGGCACCGGCGTAGATCACTCCGAAGCGGCTGACATCTATCGGCCGCGACAAAATGGTGCTCGACATGTCCGCAACCAGCGGCACATCGCCGCCCGGCACAAAATGAAACTCGACGCCGCCGATGGTTTCGTTGGGCGTGTAATGCAGGTAGGCCGCTTTATCAGTGCGCTTCCAGGAAGTCTCGTCCGGAATGTAGGTGTAATTCCTGTCGGCGGAGTCCGCAGCAACATTCGTTTTGCAGAATCGTGCGGCCTCGCCCGCTGCTTTCTTACTCCAGCTGCCGGTAACGACATAGTCGGCAATATCGCCCTGGGCCGACAGGTTCATGGGTACCATCGCCATCTGCAATGTCGCGCCGCCCTGCGGGAAAATCACGGCATAGTCGTCAGGGACGCTGAGCAGTTTTCTCAGGTTCGCTTCGGAACGTGCCGCGAGCGCCACGAATTCCTTGCCACGATGACTGACTTCCATGACCGACATGCCGGTGCCCTGCCAGTCGAAAATGTCTTTTTCTATTTGTTCCAGTACGTCGAGCGGAAGTGCTGCCGGGCCGGCACTAAAATTGTAAACGCGAGACATGTCGCAGAAGTCCTCAGGAGGGGGCGTATCGGTGGGCGCGTATTGTACGGTTTGACGCTCGAATTGCACTACCTAAATGGGGATATGCTCAGCGCACCAGCGCATAAGGCGCACCCTTTTGGTGCACTACTCTTCGTCTTCGTCCACCGCTTCGATGCGCGCCAGACCGACCAGACGCTGACCTTCCTCGACCCGGATCAGGCGCACACCCTGGGTATTGCGGCCCATGATCGAAATATCGTCAACACCCGTACGCACCAGCGTGCCATTGGAGCTGATCAGCATGACTTCGTCCTCATCAGCGACCTGCACTGCGCCGACGGTCTTGCCGTTACGCGCTGTGGTCTGAATGGAAATCACGCCCTGGCCGCCACGTCCCTGCAACGGGAAATCGTCGACAGGCGTGCGCTTGCCATAACCATTTTCAGTCGCGGTGAGGATCAGTCCTTCACGCATGATCGAAAGTGCTATCACTTCTTCGCCCTTGGGCAACTTGATGCCACGAACACCTGCGGCCGCACGACCCATCGGACGAACATCGTCTTCGCTGAATCGAATCGACTTGCCGTGACTGGCCACCAGCAACACCTCAGCCTGTCCATCGGTCAGCTCAACGCTGACGAGTTTGTCCTCGCCGCGCAAATCGATGGCGATAATGCCGCTGTTTCGGGGTCGCGAGAACTGGCTCAGAGGCGTCTTTTTGACGGTTCCGCCGGACGTCGCCATAAACACGAAGTGACCGTCGGCATATTCCCGAATGGGCAGCACGGCGTTGATGCGCTCATCCTCCTCGAGTGGCAGAAGGTTCACGATGGGCTTCCCCCTCGATCCACGGCTAGCCTGAGGAACCTGGAACACCTTGAGCCAATACATTTTGCCGCGGCTGGAGAAGCACAGGATTGTGTCGTGCGTATTGGCGACGAACAGCTTATCGACAAAGTCCTCGTCTTTGACCTTGGTTGCCGAACGTCCGCGCCCGCCGCGTTTTTGCGCCTGGTAGTCCTCTATAGGCTGTGCCTTGGCATAGCCTCCGTGCGACAGGGTCACTACCACCTCTTCCTCGGGAATCAGGTCCTCGAGACTGAGGTCCGAGTGGTCCTGGATGATCTCGGTACGTCGTTCGTCGCCGTAGGCATCCCTGATCTCCAGAAGCTCGTTTTTGATCACGTTTTGCAGTAGATCGGGAGCAGCCAGAATACTCGAAAATTCTTTAATTTTCTCTAATAACTCTTTGTATTCATTTATTATTTTATCCTGCTCAAGACCGGTCAGGCGGTGCAGCCTGAGATCCAGGATCGCCTGTGCCTGCACATCGGACAAACGGTATTTGCCCTCGATCAGCCCCGCTACGGTATCCAGCCCGTCAGGCCGGGTATCCAGCTCACCGGCGCGCGCCAGCATGTCCTCGACGGCACCGGGAGCCCAGTCTTTCCCCGTGAGGGCAACTTTGGCCTCCGCCGGGGAAGCCGAGGCCTTAATCAACGCGATGACTTCGTCGATGTTGGCCAGAGCCACCGTCTGCCCTTCCAGGATGTGCGCCCGGTCCCTGGCTTTACGCAGGTCGAATATCGTACGTCTCGTAACGACTTCTCGCCGGTGCGCCAGAAACGCCTTCAGAACGTCCTTGAGGTTCATCAGCTTCGGCTGGCCGTCGTGCAAAGCGACCATGTTGATGCCGAAAACGCTCTGCATGGATGTGTGCTTGTAGAGATTGTTCAGGACAACATCGCTGACTTCGCCGGTTTTGAGCTCGATGACGATGCGCATACCGTCTTTGTCGGATTCATCGCGTAACTCGCTGATACCTTCGAGGCGCTTCTCCCGGACGAGCTCAGCTATCTTTTCTATGAGTCGCGCTTTGTTGACCTGGTAAGGCAGCTCGGTGACGATGATGGCTTCTTTGCCACGTGCATTGATCGTTTCCACCGAGGTGCGTGCACGGATGTGAACCCGTCCGCGGCCTGTACGGTAAGCCGAATATATTCCGGCGGCGCCGTTAATGATGCCTGCAGTCGGAAAATCCGGACCTGGAATGTGTTCCATGAGTCCGCCCACATCGATAGCCGGGTTTTCCAGCAGCGCCAGGCAGGCATTGATGACTTCGGTGAGATTATGCGGCGCGATGTTGGTCGCCATGCCGACCGCAATACCTGAAGAGCCGTTGACGAGCAGATTCGGGACCCGCGTCGGCATGACGGACGGCTCACTCTCCGAGCCGTCGTAGTTTTCGACGAAATCGACGGTTTCCTTCTCGATATCCGCCAGCAGCTCGTGTGCAATTTTGGCCATCCGGACTTCGGTGTATCGCATGGCGGCCGGCGAGTCGCCGTCGACAGAACCGAAGTTACCCTGACCATCGATCAGCATGTAACGCATCGAGAATGGCTGCGCCATGCGAACTATCGTGTCGTAGACCGCCGAATCGCCGTGCGGGTGATACTTACCGATAACGTCACCGACCACGCGGGCCGATTTCTTGTAGGGCTTGTTGTAATCATTGCCCAGCTCCCGCATCGCATGCAGCACCCGCCGATGCACAGGCTTCAGTCCGTCACGAACATCCGGTAACGCCCGCCCAACGATGACACTCATCGCATAATCGAGATAGGACTGCTGCATCTCCTGTTCGAGACTTACAGACAGCAATTCCTGTGCAACTTCAGCCATATTTCCCTACTTTTCGGGCTTACAACCCCAGCATGATCCCGATCCGGAAAACGGGTTCAGAGAGTCAGTTTATGCTGGAATTCAAGCGAACAATTTTATGTTGGTTTCGTGCTTTTTTCGGCCGCCAAATGTCGGCCTGATCTGGACCGGAATAGTATCACAGGAAGGCCCGAAACTGCAGTGTTTTAGCCCTGTTCAGAGGTAGACAAATCGTCGCTGGAACTGGCCCGCGCGACGCGTATACTCCCCCGACTATGCTGCACTGCGATACCCTGATTGCACCTCAATGGTGCGCGCCCGTAGCCCCTGCCAACGGGCTGCTTTCAGACCATGCCGTAGTGGTTAATGACGGACGAATTGCCGACCTACTGCCGATCGCCGAAGCGCGCCTCAAATATCAGCCCAGTGTATTCATCGAGCGCCCGGGCCACCTGCTGATTCCCGGTTTTGTAAACGCGCACACGCATGCGGCGATGACTCTTATGCGCGGGTTGGCTGACGACATGCCGCTGGAAACCTGGCTCGGCAAGGGCATTTGGCCCGTTGAAAAACGCTGGGTTGGCGCCGAAATGGTTCGCGACGGGACAGAGCTGGCCATAGCGGAAATGATCTCGGGCGGCACAACCTGCTTTAGTGATCAGTATTTCTACCCGGAGATCGTCGCTGAAACGGCCGTGGACCTGCAGATGCGTGTAATGGTCGGAACCCCGATCATCGAGTTTCCGACGGCGTGGGCGAGCACGATCGACGAATACCTGAATAAGGCCAGCGACCTGGTGCACGACCCTTATGCCGATCACCCTCTCGTATCCACCTGCTTCGCCCCGCACTCTGCCAATGCCCTGAGCGACGAATCCTTTGTCGACTTGCGCGTGCTGGCCGATCAACTGGATGTGCGAATACAGATGCATTTGCACGAGTCGACTATCGAAATCGAGCGTGCCCTGAAAAAGGACGGACAAAGACCCATTGGGCGGCTGCAAAAACTGGGCCTCGTGAACACATCATTGCTCGCGGTCCATGCGATACACCTTTCCGACGCGGAGATTGAGATCTTTGCGGAGTCGGGCGTGCACGTGACCCACTGCCCAAAGTCTAACCTCAAACTGGCCAGCGGGCTGGCGCCAGTCGCAAAATACCGTCGCGCCGGGATCAATGTCGCCATTGGCACCGACAGCGCGGCCAGCAATAACTGCCTCGACATGCTGGAGGAGATGCGAACAGCGGCATTGCTCGCCAAAGCCCAGGCGTCCGACGCCGCAGCGATATCGGCGAGCGACGCGTTGCGCATGGCGACCCTGGACGGCGCCGAGGCGCTGGGACTCGCGCATGAAACCGGATCCATAGAAACCGGCAAATGGGCGGACCTGGCCTGTGTTGATCTGAATCGCTTGCACAGCCAGCCGCTGTATGACCCTATATCGCAATTGGTTTATACGGCGCGCGCCGAGCAGGTTACGGACGTGTGGGTTGCTGGCAGGCACCAGCTGGACAAGGGTCGCTTAACCCAAATTGACACGGCGAGTTTGCTGGCGCGCTGTAACGAGTGGCGCGACCGATTTGCTTCTTCGACAAACTGAGCACCGATGGCGGATACGATGAACACAGCAAGAAACAATGTGGACCTGGCAGAGGTAGCGAAATTCGATGCGCTGGCCGCAAGGTGGTGGGACCCCGACGGCGAATTTCGTCCCTTGCACGAAATCAATCCACTGCGCCTCGACTGGATCCGCCAACACGTATCGCTATCCGGCAGCAAGGTCATCGACATCGGCTGCGGTGGGGGCATCCTGGCCGAATCAATGGCGGCAGCCGAAGCCATCGTGACAGGAATCGACATGGCTGAAGGTCCGCTGGCCGTCGCGAAACTGCACCAGCACGAATCCGCTGCAAAGGTCGACTACCGCCATGCGACAGCTGAGGAAGTCGCGGCAACAGAGGCCAAAACTTATGACGTTGTGACGTGCCTCGAGATGCTTGAGCATGTGCCGGATCCGTCGCTGGTCATCCAGTCCTGCGCCGATCTCGTCAAACCCGGTGGGCACGTGTTTTTCTCGACCATCAATCGCAACCCGAAAGCCTTCGTGTTTGCCATAGTAGGCGCCGAATACATATTGAAACTGTTACCGGCCGGCACGCATGAATACGAAAAATTCATTCGACCGTCAGAACTTGAAGGCTGGGCAAGGCGCGCCGGTCTTGCGCTCAAGGACAGCATAGGTATGCACTACAACCCGATCACCCGAGAATACTCACTCGGACCAAATCTGGACGTTAACTACCTGATGCATTTTCAACGTGAGTGAACTCAACGGTGCGGAATACAATGCCGTCCTGTTCGATCTCGATGGTACGCTGGTGGATACGGCACCCGATATGGTGGCAGCGCTGCATTTATTGCAGCGTGAGCACAGCGTCATCCTGTCGCCGTATGAACTCGCCCGTTCGAATGTCTCCAATGGCGCGATTGGACTTCTCCGGGTCGGCTTTCCCGAACTTGAGATCGAATTAGGGGACGAAATGCATCAGCTGTATCTCGAGCGCTATGCGGACAATATCTGCGTGGAGTCCAGAGTATTCGCAGGAATTATCGAGCTGCTGGACCAGCTCGAAGGACTGGGTTGCCCCTGGGGGGTCGTAACCAACAAACCCGAGTACCTGACCCTGCCCTTACTTGCGGCGCTAAAGCTCGTGGATCGTTCGGGGTGCGTGATCAGTGGCGATACTTTGTCGGTTCGAAAACCGGACCCCGCCCCACTGCTGCTGGCGTGCGACATCATCGGTGTGGATCCGGGAATGGCTATTTATGTTGGCGATGCCGGCCGCGATATCGAAGCCGGGCAGCGCGCCGGAATGGCGACCATTGCTGCCGGTTACGGATACATCACGGAGGACGATGATCCGCGTGAGTGGGATGCCGATGTCATCGCGACGAGCACCGAAGAACTCGCACAAATCGTCCTCAAAGCAGTTAATCTTGAGGACTGATGAATTCCTTCACTCTTGATCCACTGTACCTGACGATCGGCCTGCCGGGATTCCTGCTGGGGCTACTCCTGGGCGTCGGTATCGCCCTCCTGATAGGCCGGAGTCGCAACAAAAGGATGGTGGAGGAACGTGAATCGGCCTTCGAACTTGCCAACGCGAAATTGACTCAGGCTTTCGCGGAACTCTCTCACCGGTCGTTGCAAGCCAACAGTGACACCTTTCTGAAACTGGCGGAGCAGCGACTCGAGACGCAGCAGGAAAAGGCGCGCGGTGAGCTGACCGAACGCGAAAAAGCCGTGGAAGCGCTGGTAAAGCCTATCAACGAAGCCATTAAAGCGTCGCAGCAGCAAATTGCCGAACTCGAAAAATCGCGTCGCGAAGCCTACGGTGGCATTAAGAATCAGCTCGAGGAAATGCAGCTCAACCAGAAATCGCTGAAACAGGAAACGCAGAACCTCGTGAATGCGCTGCGGCGTCCTGAGGTGCGTGGGCGCTGGGGCGAGATTACGCTGCGCCGGCTCGTCGAGTTGGCCGGCATGGTCGAGCATTGCGACTTCGTGGAACAGGTTCATTCTGAGACAGAGGGCCAGATCTTTCGCCCGGACATGGTTGTTCGAATGCCGGATCAACGGCAGCTCGTGGTCGACGTCAAAACGCCGCTCGACGCCTATCTGGCGGCGGCCGAAGCGCCCGACGACGCCCAGCGCAAGCTGGGTCTGGAACGACATGCGAAGAATGTTCGTGGTCACATCCGCATGCTGTCGTCCAAGGCGTACTGGAACCAGTTCGACGAAAGCCCCGAGTTCGTAATCCTGTTCATTCCTGGCGACCAGTTTCTGAGTGCCGCTCTCGCCGAGGAGCCGGACCTGATCGAATATGCCCTGTCGCGTCAGATTATCCTGGCAACCCCAACCAGTTTCGTCGCGCTGCTGAAGGCCGTCGCCTACGGCTGGCGCCAGTTGTCTCTGGCCGAGAATGCAAAGGAAATTCGAATTCTGGCAGAAGATCTGTACGGGCGATTGACCACTTTTGTCACGCATTTGAACAAGGTCGGGCGGCAACTCGCTGGTAGCGTCGAAAACTACAATAAGGCCGTAGGCTCGCTCGAACGCAGCGTGTTACCCGGAGCAAGGAAGTTCGTTGAGCTTGGCGTGCATCCGAAGAAAGAGATGGAGAAGCTGGAAACGCTTGAACCCGTTCCCCGGACACTAATCGAAGGAAACGACCCTTGAGCACTGACCCACGAGCGTACAAGTACTCCGGCGATGTCCTGCAAGACCGCGTCATCCTGATTACGGGTTCCAGTGACGGCATCGGCCGTGCGCTGGCGCTTGAAGCTGCGCGTTTAGGCGCGCAAGTCATATTGCACGGCCGGAACGCCAAAAAACTTGAAAAGGTCTACGACGAGATTCTCGCGATCGACGGCGCGGCGCGCCCGTCGATCGCAGTACTGGATCTGGCATCGGCCAATGCCGATGGTTATACGACACTCGCCAACAGCGTTGCCGATGACATCGGTCGGCTGGACGGTCTGGTCCACAATGCGGCAATCGTCGGTGATCGCTTTTCAATCGAACAATATGACGCCGTCGCCTGGCAAAAGGTCATGCACGTTAACGTCACTGCCAGCTTCGCTCTGACCCAGGTCTTGCTGCCCTTGCTGCGAGCCTCTGACGACGCGTCTGTTGTCTTTACGAGCAGCGGCGTGGGCCGAACGGGCCGCGCGTACTGGGGGGCTTATGCCGCCTCAAAGTTCGCCATCGAAGGCTTGTCGCAAGTGCTGGCCGATGAACACCGACATGCGTCGCTGCGTTCGAATTGCGTCAATCCAGGGGCAACGCGCACCGGCATGCGCCTTGAGGCATTTCCGGCGGAAGACAGGAGCCTGCTGAAGACACCGGAGCAAGTACTGGCCCCTTATATCTACCTGCTGGGTCCTGACAGTCGCGGCGTCACCGGCCAAAGCTTTGATTCTCAGTAGATATCACTTTAAGAACAACGCCTAACTTATCGTTTTCTCTTGTTTTTTCCAAACCGCCGCTTGTCGTCTCCCGGTGGTGGCCTTTGCGCTACGGGCGCCTCAAGCCCGGCGATCCGATAGAGCTCAATGACCGCTGCCGCACCCAGTTGCTCGTACCTTCCTCTCCGCAGATAGCGCGGCAGTTCGATCGGGCCATAGGCAAGCCGTATCAAGCGGCTAACCTCGAAACCAACCGCCTCCCAGAGCCGGCGGACTTCCCGATTTCGCCCCTCTTTCAGCGTCACGTGAAACCAACGGTTCGCTCCCTCGCCACCCGCGGGCTCAATATTGTCGAATTGCGCCGGCCCATCATCCAGGTCCACCCCAGACTGCAGTTTATCCAGAACGGCCTGATCCGGATTACCATGCACCCGGACTGCGTACTTGCGGACGATTTCAGCCGAAGGGTGCATCAGGCCGTTGGCCAATGCGCCGTCCGTCGTAAATATCAATAATCCGGTGGTCGCATAGTCGAGGCGGCCGACGGCGACCCAGCGTGCGCCTTTCAGCGCTGGCAGCGAGTCAAAAACAAGCTTGCGTCCCTCCGGGTCGTCTCGACTGCTGATCTCGTCGGCTGGCTTGTTGTAAACGATGTGTCGATGGGCTTGGGAAGTCGACCGGACTGCAAGTGGCCGGCCGTCCAGGCAGATTGCTTCCGTGCCTTCGACGGGCTGGCCTAGTTCCGCAACCTGGCCGTCGACCGTCAGGCGGCCTTCCCGGATCCAGGTCTCGACCTTGCGTCGCGATCCGTGTCCGGCGGCGGCCAGAACTTTCTGTATACGATCAGCCAACCGGTTGGGGCCATTTTGAGACGGCGAGTTCCTCGTCTTCGATGCTGCCGTCCTCAAAGCTTTCGTCCACGGAGCTCTCGTCCACGGCGTCCACATCCTCAGATTCCAGCTCGTCAGCGCCACTATCCTCAGTTAGCGAATCGCTGTCGTCTTCAGGATAGAGTACCGGCAGATCGGCAATGTCGGCGTCCGGTTCCTGACCCTCCTCCATGTTCAAATCGTCACTGCCGTCGGTGCCTGCCACTTCGGGCAGGTTGAGCTGCAACCGGAGACTCTCCCAATCCGCGAGATCGGCGAGCGGTGGCAGATCATCCAGTTTTTTCAGACTGAAATAGTCCAGAAACCCCTTGGTCGTGCCGAACATCGCCGGCCGGCCCGGGATATCGCGATGGCCAACGACGCGCACCCAGTCTCGTTCAAGGAGTTGCCGCGTGATATTGCTGCTCACAGGAACGCCACGAACCTCCTCGATTTCGCCACGGGTAATTGGCTGGCGGTACGCAATCAGCGCGAGGGTCTCGAACAGGGCCCGCGAATAACGCGGCGGCCGTTCCTCCCAAAGCTTGCTAAGCCGGTCAGCCATCGACGATTTGACCTGCATGCGATACCCGGACGCCACTTCGGAGACAACGATGCCCCGGTCCTTGTACTCGTCATTCAAGGTCTCGATCGCAGCCCGGATCTCGGCTTTCTCGGGCGCCATGCGACCGTCGAAAAGGTCCCGTAGCTGATCGATGTTAAGAGGCCGGCCCGCTGCCAGTAGCGCCGCCTCCAGAAAATACTTGATTTCGTTCTGATCCATTAATCCTCTTCCAGATTTCTTGGTTCAGGCTCCGTAGCCTGACCATCATCGACTACCAGTCGTACCGATGACGCAGCCCGTATGTGCAACGGCGCGTACTGTTCCGACTGAACAACCTCAATGACCGCTTCGCGTAACAGTTCGAGTATGGCGATGAAGGTTACCGCCACTCCCATCCTGCCTTCTTCCGGATCGAACAGATCAGCAAAGCCGGTAAATTCATTCGCCTTGATCCGGCTCAGTATCTCGCTCATGCGTTGGCGAACTGACAATGGCTCGCGTTGCATGTGCAAGTTTGAATACATTTCCGCCCGTTTGAGGACGTCGTGAAATGCCAGCAACAGTTCCTTCATCGTGACGTCGGGCAACTTGGTCGTGACTTTTCGATCCGGCGCATCCGCCGTAGCAATAAAAACGTCACGTTCAAGGCGCGGCAGTTCACCGATGTCCTCTGCTGCCTTCTTAAACCGCTCATACTCCTGCAAGCGACGAACGAGTTCCGCTCTCGGATCGTCTTCCTCTTCCTCCTCGGCCACAGGTCGCGGCAACAGCATGCGTGACTTGATCTCCGCCAACATCGCCGCCATGAGCAGGTATTCACCCGCAAGCTCCAGCTGCATTTCCTGCATGACCTCGATGTACTGCACGTACTGTTTCGTGATCTCGGCAATCGGAATGTTGAGAATGTCGATATTCTGGCGACGAATCAGGTAGAGCAGCAGATCCAGCGGCCCTTCAAACGCTTCAAGGAAGACTTGCAACGCATACGGTGGAATGTAGAGGTCCTGCGGTAGCGTTGTGAGAGGTTCGCCATCAACGACCGCGAAGGGCATTTCAGCCTGCGCAGGCGATTGTTTCGCGTCCTGAGGAGGCTTGGGCGCATCTTCAGGGGTCAGGACTGTCAATTCAGGCTTCATGCGGATTCCGGCGGATTACGCCGAGAAGTGTCCGGCGTATATCGGCGCATTCTAACGTAATAATGAGGCGTCAGGCGAACTGGCTAACGTCACCGCGCCCCACCCTCAAAACCTCGACCGTACCCTTGGACAGGTCCAATACGGTCGTCGGCTCAAGGCCCGTCGGGCCACAGTCAATAATTGCCTCGATCTGACTCCCGATACGATCCTCGATTTCCATCGGATCCGTCAGCGGCATGTCGTCGCCCGGCAAAGTCAGTGTTGAGCTCATGATCGGCTCGCCAAGAACCGTCAGAACGGCGCTTACCAGGGGATGTTCCGGTACACGAATTCCGATGGTGCGGCGCTTTGGGTTCTGCAGCATTCTTGGCACTTCCCGGGTTGCCGGCAGGATGAAAGTATAGGGGCCCGGGGTGTGGGCTTTGATCAGGCGATACGCCCAATTATCGACCCTCGCATACAGACTGATCTCCGAAAGATCTGCGCATACCAATGTGAAATTGTGGTTCTTGTCAGTTTGCCGAATATGTCGGATGCGATCGATAGCCTTCCGGTCGCCTATATGACACCCGAATGCATAACTGGAATCGGTGGGATAGGCTATGAGCCCGCCGCCCTGGATGATGCGCACGACCATCGCCACGAGACGCGGTTGCGGGTCAATTGGGTGCATTTCGATGAGTTTTGCCACGCGCGGATTGTAGGGGAGCGTCGGCTTCGCGCATACCCCTTCAATACGTTATGATTCGCGACCACAGCGATACCTGAGGCAACTGATGAACCTGCTTTTTGAATTTCTGCCCTTGGCCCTATTCTTTATTGCCTTCATCTACAAGGGAATTTATACGGCCCTGGTCGTCCTGATGATCGCAATGCCGATAGGACTGATCGCGAAATACATTCGCACCGGGGTTCTCGACAAAATGTACTTTTGGTCAACGGTGATGCTGTTGATTGCCGGCGGGTTCACGCTGTATTTTCGCAATCCGCTGTTTCTGTACTGGAAGCCAACAGTCTTCTATTGGCTGGTTGCCGTCGCGTTCCTGGGCAGCCAGTTTCTGGGTGATCGTCCGTTGGTGCAACGTTTCTTCGGACTGGTTGATGGGCTCAGTTTGGAGAAGATTACGGCCACCCAATGGGCGAGACTGAATATCGTCTGGGTCATATTCTTCATTGGTGCCGGATTTTTGAACATATACGTCGCCTACAATTTCGAGCAAGCCACCTGGGTCAAACTAAAAGTATTCGGCATGATGGCATTGATGTTCGTCTTCATGCTGGGCCAGACGTTGTGGATCGCGCGACTGATCGGCGATGACACAACGGTTGAATCAGGGAAGCACGACTAGTGTGGTACGCAATAATGAGCACGGATCACGCAGGATCTCTAAATAAGCGTCTGGCCGCACGACCCACTCATGTGGCACGCTTGATTGCGTTACGAGATGAAGGTCGATTGCTCATAGCCGGACCTCATCCCGCCGTTGATTCGCAAGACCCTGGGAATGCCGGGTTTACCGGTAGCCTTATCGTGGTCGACTTTCCATCGCTGGATGCCGCAAAAGCCTGGGCCGATCAGGACCCGTACGTCGCGGCAGGCGTTTATCAAAATGTCGTCGTTAAGCCATTCAACCTGGTTCTGCCGTGACCGAAAACCGGGCCGCACGGATCGAAGCCAAGCTGCGCGAAGCCTTCTCGCCCGACGCGCTTATCGTCAAGGACCAAAGCCATTTGCATGCCGGCCATGCCGGTGCGAAGGATGGCCGAGGACATTTTGAAATCCAGATTGTTGCCGATGCGTTCGCTGACAGCAGTCGTATTCAAAGCCATCGCCTGGTTTACGAAGCGCTGGGATCGATGATGACGTCTGACATTCATGCATTGAGCATCAGAGCAAGCGCGAAAAATGCCGATCATTCCGAGTAGATCCACCGCAAATCAATTAATATCCGCAGATTCCAAATAGAGGACCCAACCATGATTTTATCCTTCGGTTCCAGTTCGAGTCGCACAGGACTCGCAGCAGCCGCGTTGAGCACAGTATTGCTGATAGCTTCGATACCTGTATCGGCGCAGACACCTCCTTTCGACAAAGAAGTGTTGGACCTGATGCTACAGTCGCGACTGCAAAAACCGGCCTCCCAGGCATCCGCAGCAGAAATTTCCGCCGTCACCGACGAGCTGTTGAACATTTACGCAATCTCAAATTTGCCGCAGTCGGTGGAGTTGGGGAAAGATCCGCGCATCAAAGCGCAAATTGAGTTGCAGGAAAAAGCGATCCTGTTCAATGCGTTTGCAAATGACTTTATTGAAAAGAATGCAGCAACAGACCAGGAAATCTTCGACGTCTATGAAGAACAGGTCGCACTTGCACCACCAAAGGAGTTTAAGGCACGCCACATCCTGGTAGAGACCCAAAGTGAAGCGATCGCGCTCATAGCGCAGTTGCAGGATGGGGCGGACTTCGTTGCGCTGGCCAAAGAGAACTCCACAGGCCCCTCCGGCCCATCCGGTGGCGACCTCGGCTGGTTTACGGCTACTGCAATGGTCAAGCCGTTCTCAGACGCGGTCGCTGCGTTGGAAGATGGCGCATTCACCATGGAACCGGTGCAAACGCAATTTGGTTGGCACGTTATCCTTCGTGAAGCGTCTCGAGATAGTGCGCCGCCTCCGCTTGAGAGTGTTCGCGACGTGATTAAGCAGCGAATTGAGCAACAAAAGTTTCAGGATTTCATGAGCGAAATCCGTTTGAAGTCGTCGGAGTAGTGTCGACTTAACTTAATCATCCAATTTCGTTCAGCTTGGGGCGCCGTTTGGCGCCCTTTTCTATTGGCGAAAGCGAATTGTGAATCGGGTCACACCAGTACTCCAGGAACGCACCTAGTATTACTCGCGAGTCATCTCTAATCGCTCGGAGGTGGCTCCTCCAACCCTCGCATCTCCTTCACAGGTTGATACGAGAACTAAGTCGGCAAGGACGCCGACTTTTTTTATTTCCGAATGAGAATTCCAGGCAAAGAAAAAGGCCACATAAAGTGACCTTTTCCCTATAGGTTCGAAAAGACTGGTGCCGCGTAGCGGCAAAACCTAGACGAGCGAAATCAAAGTCGTCCTTTCGAACGATTCGATTATCGAGCGTCTACGCTTCGATTCGAAATCATCCTGCCACCCGACAACGGGCGTGTACCCTGGAAACTCCACATCGCACTCGATGGAGCTTCGCTGCTACCGAGACTTGCCGTGTAATCGATAGTCAGATTACCCATTTGAGCGGTACCGTTTAACCGATCGACTGACGACAACATGCCTGTGATAAACACTTCCGTGGCACCAGGAACATAGCGCTGACTAGAGACACTAACGTCATCGGCGTAATACCAACCGGAAGAGATTACCGATCCCTGGACCGCAACGAAGTCACCAACGCGAATACTAGAAAGCATCGCCTGCGACGCCATCACAGTCTGCCCCATCGATCCGAATACGCCGTTGACTCGGTCGACTGAGTCGACTGGGCCGGCGAGCAGCATCGAGCTACCGTCGATACCAGCGGTTGAACTGCCATCAATACCGAGAACCGAACTACCGTCGATACCAGCGATTGAACTGCCGTCAATACCGGCAATTGAGCTGCCATCAATACCGAGAACCGAACTACCGTCGATACCAGCGATTGAACTGCCGTCAATACCCGCGATGGAGCTACCGTCGATACCAGCGGTTGAACTGCCATCAATACCGAGAACCGAACTACCGTCGATACCAGCGATTGAACTGCCGTCAATACCGGCGATGGAGCTGCCGTCGATACCATGAGCTGAGCTGCCATCAATACCGGCAATTGAACTGCCATCAATACCAAGAACCGAACTACCGTCGATACCGGCAATTGAACTGCCATCAATACCGGCAATTGAGCTGCCATCAATACCGAGAACCGAACTACCGTCGATACCTGCGATTGAACTACCGTCAATACCGGCGATGGAGCTGCCGTCGATACCAAGAGCTGAGCTGCCATCAATACCGGCAATTGAACTGCCATCAATACCAAGAACCGAACTACCGTCGATACCAGCGATTGAACTGCCGTCAATACCGGCGACGGAGCTGCCGTCGATACCAAGAACTGAGCTGCCATCAATACCGAGAACTGAACTGCCGTCAATACCGGCGACGGAGCTGCCGTCGATACCAAGAACTGAGCTGCCATCAATACCGAGAACCGAACTACCGTCGATACCAAGAACTGAACTGCCATCGATACCAGCGACGGAACTACCGTCTATACCAGCGATTGAACTGCCGTCAATACCGGCGACCGAACTGCCGTCGATACCAAGAACTGAACTGCCATCAATACCGGCAATTGAACTGCCATCAATGCCAAGAACCGAACTACCGTCGATACCAGCGATTGAACTGCCGTCAATACCAGCGACGGAACTGCCGTCGATACCAGCGACGGAACTGCCGTCGATACCAGCGACGGAACTGCCGTCGATACCAGCGACGGAACTGCCGTCGATACCAGCGGTTGAACTGCCGTCTATACCACTCACTGAACTACCGTCTATCCCATTAACCACACTACTACTCGTAGCGGCTAATGAATAAATCGGCAGAGTCAATGCAATCAGCGACGCTCCCAGAACGCTTCTCGTCCTGGCGCTTTTTGCAATGCGCATTTTCGCTCTCCTAGATTTCTATTCTCTCCAACCCATCCCTGCTCAGTTAAGTGAGGACTACTCCATTAGCCTCGTCATTGTTCTACTTCTTTTCCGCAGTTGAATCAGCTTCCAATCTTCGCTCTAACTAACATCTCTACCTTGAAGCAACATTCTAAGCGACGTTTTATCGCTTTGATCTTCTACGTAATGCACCATGAAAAGTCCGGTTCCTTTGCGCTGATCAGATGGTTCATTTCGCTGCTCATTTGACGAAAACCAAATATCAAGTTCCTCAAGGAAAGCCTGCCCCCTTTTCTTAATGTATTCGTCAAACAGTTCGATCACATTCTCAGTGCATCCTTCATTCGCAAACACCGCACGTTCGAAATAGCCCGTCCCTTGACCTTCCTTGGTAATGTTTAACGCTGCGGTCGAAAAAAAACGGTAGCCAATGTCCCCTAGTCGCTGTATGAGCTCCGGAGATAGCGCGGTAGGCTCATATAGCCTGCTAACTGCCCTATAAAGACCTTCTACTTCGATGACCGACCCCGAACGTAGCAATTCGTTCAGCATCTGCCTCGGAGCCATGTCCCCGCTATACGTCCTTACCAACTCGGTGAAACTAGCTTGCCCCTCGACGTGACTTTCATACTGCAATTCAAGCGGAATTCCATACGGACCAGTAAATTTCGGATCTTCATACCAACCGGATAGGACCCTGCTTGGTCTAGATTTCGTCTTCTCCAGTGCACTAGATTCAATAGCCCTATCGATTACGTTCTTTACTTCTTTTCTTGTAAGGCCAGTAAGTACGGCAATTCTCGATTTATTTACTCGCTCAGACGGCTCGAAATGTCTAAGGGCGATCTCCACGTAGACCTCTTTAGCAACTTCCGAAAATTCTGCGTGCGTTAATCCTTGGCTAACCAGCAATCTAACGAGCGGCTTTAACATCATCGCCAGCGCGCTTCTCAAATGGTCTTTGACTGTATGCGCCACTTAAGCCACACCCCTAGCGTTAATATGTAAAGTATCCTGCGATGTCGCCCTATGCAACAACCAGATCAACCCTATAAATGGGCGGATAACCCCATTTATGGTTGAGAGTCTGATTATGTCAACCATTTGTAAAAATAACATATCAGACCTCAGTATGCATATTATGTAACTTATTGATTATGTTAAACCTTTTATAAGCACCAACACCGAACGAGATCAGCGAACTTTCAGAGTCGATTACTGACGGAATATCCGGGTAAACCAGCTAGATACGATGCGAAACTCGAAAGAGGGCACAGTTTTGTCGATTTGCGCAAAACTTCTTGCGAGATGACCTATAGGCGCAGGCTTAACCGGTAGGCTTTAAGTGCGCTTTTGGCGCTAATTGGAAATTGGGACTGAAGGATGAAACTCCGAGCGGATCCAATGTTGAATCCAATGCGCATGGTCACCATCTATACGTGGCGTGTGGATCGGTCTCTTCGAAATAATATAGCCCAACCATTACAACTGGATTCTCAGCACGATTTTCGATCTTCGTACCCGCCGACTCGTACGCGGTGAATAGATCATCAAATGAAACTGCAGCTTCAGCCAGTCTGTCGTAACTAATTCGTTTTAATCGCGTTCGGTCACTCGGATCAATCGCCAAAGAATAGGTTGCAAACTGAGCGTTACCCTGGCCCTTCGGGATATCGGGGTCGGTATTTCTAGCAATCGTTGCCAACAAAGGATACGCAGAGTGAATGAGACTCGTCATTAAATTCTCATTTCCGTCTTTCATATGTAACGAACGCGACTTTACAGTTAGATGTCCGTCGTCACTCTCATCAATAAGGCCCATACGCTTCATTTCCGTTCGCATCGCGCCAGGCGGTACGTCGCCCCCAAAGCGCCTTACCAATTCTGAGAACGAACTATCGCCTTCCGAAAAAATCAGCGCCGCGGGTTTCCCGGATTTGTCCAAAAAATCACTCTCCGAATGCCAACGAGTCAACACCTCGGTAATCGGGGTCGTCCGAACTGTGGGAGCGTCGTCGCCGTTTTCAATTCTCGACCGAAGGCGTCGTACTTCTTTGCGGGTCAGACCGGTCATCACGGCTACACGGGATATATTTGTTGGGCGGCCTCGAATTCCGAAATCCGAACTCCCGACATCTACAAACGCAAGTTTGACCGTCTCCGCGAACTCGTTATATCCGATCCCATACCGCAACAAGATTTTGACGATCGGCCGCAGCACGAGTTGGAATCCGTTAAGTATCTTCTTTTGTAATTCTTCTTGCATGGGCAGGCAATATATTGATCGTCTGGTCGATTCGCCAGAAAAATGTCGGACATGGGAAAAAACGCCCAAGTCATGCCACAAAGAACGGCATGCTTCCATATCTGTTATTTGATAAACCCCGGAGAAATACGTGTTGTCGAGGCTTTTACCTGGAAACGAGCTTTAGAAGATCGGCCTCATCAATGATATCAACATTGAGTTTTTCCGCTTTCGCGAGTTTGGAACCGGCTTTTTCCCCGGCGACCAGGTAATCCGTTTTGGACGAGACACTGCCCGCTACTTTGCCGCCCGCAGCCTGGATCAAATCTTTGGCTGCATCTCTAGTCATCGTCGGCAAGGTCCCTGTTATGACGAAGGTTTTGCCTCCCAGAATCCCATCCTCGGCGACGACCTTCGGGTCTGATTCCTGCCAGACGACACCGTATTCCTGCATTCGGGCGATGACTTCGAGATTGTGTTCTTCAGCAAAGAATGCGCGTACTCGAGCCGCTACGACCGGTCCAACATCCGGCACACGCTGCAGGTCTTCTTCTGTCGCTGCGATCACGTTCGCCAGACGCCCGAAGTGAGAGGCAACGCTCGCTGCTGTCGCTTCACCGACCTCCCTTATCCCGAGCGCAAACAGAAATCGGGCTAACGTCGTTGACTTGCTTTTATTGATCGAAGCGATCAAGTTGTCGGCCGATTTCGTACCCATGCGGTCCAGCTCACTCAGTTCCGTGGCGTTGAGCTGAAAAATGTCCGCTGGCGTCTTGAGTCTGCCAATAGCGACCAACTGCTCTACTAGTTTCGCACCGAGGCCTTCAATGTCGAGGGCACGTCGAGAAACAAAATGCTTGAGAGCTTCGGTTCGTTGCGCTGCGCAGAACAATCCGCCGGTGCAGCGCGCAACGGTCTCGCCATCTTCACGTTCGATATGCGAGTTACAAACCGGACAGGTTTTCGGCAGCTGAACACGTCGAGAGCCTTTGGGACGTCGATCGAGAATTACACTTACGACCTCTGGAATGACATCCCCTGCCCTGCGGACAATTACCGTGTCGCCAATACGCACATCCTTGCGATGTAATTCATCAATGTTGTGCAAAGTTGCATTGCTTACGGTGACACCGCCTACGAAAACCGGCGTCAACCGGGCGACAGGAGTGACGGCTCCCGTACGCCCTACCTGGAATTCCACATCCTCAACCACCGTGAGCTCTTCCTGCGCAGGAAATTTATGCGCGATAGCCCACCTCGGTGCGCGTGATACAAAGCCCAATTCTCTTTGCATCTGCAGGCTGTCGACCTTGTAAACAACGCCGTCAATTTCGTAACTCAGCGCATTGCGACGCTCACCAATACTCTTGTAAAACGCAAGGCATCCCTCTACACCCAACACCACCCGCCGTTCAGGGCAGACCTTGATCCCCCAATCTCGCAAACGATCAACGATCTCACTGTGCCGGGCCGGTAGCTGCCCTCCTTCCACTTTGCCCACCGAGTAGGCATACATATCCAGCGGCCGTTCCGCCGTCAGTTTTGGATCCAATTGCCGCAAGCTGCCAGCCGCCGCATTTCGGGGATTAACAAACGTCTTTTCTCCCGCTGCTCGTGCTCTTGCGTTGTAAGCCTCAAAACCCGCTTTGGGCATAAATACTTCACCGCGGACTTCAAGACGTGCCGGATATGACTTGCCAATAAGCTTTAGCGGGATTGCTTCGATTGTTCGAATATTGTGCGTGATGTCCTCGCCGGTTGACCCGTCCCCTCGAGTCGCGCCCCGCACCAGGACTCCATCTTCGTACAGCAGGCTGACTGCAGCGCCGTCCAGTTTCGGTTCCGCGGCATAGCTCAGTTCCGCATCTCCCTCGAGTTCAAGCCGCTCCATTACGCGACGGTGAAACTCCCTCAGCTCGTCTTCGCTGAATGCGTTAGCCAGGGACAACATCGGAAGCTCATGCTGCACCGTACCAAACGCCGAAATTGGGGCGTCCCCAACGCGCTGGGTTGGGGAATCATGGGTCACAAGCTCATCGTATTCCGCCTCTAACGCCAACAATTCGCGCATGAGTCGATCGTACTCGGCATCCGGTATTTCCGGGTCGTCGAGGACGTGGTACCGGTAGTTGTGGTGCCGAATCTGCTCTCGGAGTGACTCGGCCTTTTTACGGATGGCGATGGAAACAGACATCAGAATCAGGCCATCCTGGTTCAGGACACCGAAATACTGTGTTGAAACTGGATGACCTCTTCGCGGAGGTAGCGCTCACGCTGAATACTCAGCGTGCTGCCGGACTCATCCAAAAGTTCACCCTGAAGAGACTGGGTAAGAGTCCTTGCGGCGGCCATCATCAAGTCGAATGCCTTGACGCTATCGATCGGTCCGGGCAGCACCAGGAATAAACTAATACCTGGAATTTGCTGTGCCTGAATGTTTTGCAGGTCAAAACTCCCAGGCTCCACGAGACTTGCCGCACTAAAAACGGCATTGCTTTCGTCGCTGCCATCGTACCGGTGAAAAATTCCGAACTTGCCGTGACGCAAACCAATGCCACGCAGGTTCAAAACAAGTTCATCGCCGGCAAAGGATTTTTTGTCGCGAGCGACGATGCGAACGGTCACAATCTTCTGCGGGGCACCTGGTACAAATCGAACGGCCTCATTGATCTCGTCATCATGCTCAGGTTCATCATCAATGGGCGACTCACCCGGCGACTTGTCGCCGCCAAGACGAGGCGGAACCCGCTCGGATGTCAACGCATCACTGTCAGCCGGTGTATTTTTTCTGCGGCTGTAAACATAGACACCGGCGATCACCAGGAGTCCGAATAACAACAGCAACCAGCGCAGACCTTCCATTTTTCGTGCTCACCCGTGCCGGCTAACTTGCCGCCATCTTTACCGCCGCGTCGAGATCGACTGATACCAGTCGCGACACACCGGGCTCCTGCATGGTGACACCCGACAGCTGTCGGGCCATTTCCATTGTCACTTTATTGTGAGTGATGAAAACGAACTGAACCTTGTTCGACATTTCTTTCACGATTTCGCAAAAACGTCCAACATTGGCGTCATCCAAAGGTGCGTCAACCTCGTCGAGCATGCAGAATGGCGCAGGATTCAATTCGAATATTGCAAACACCAAGGCGACCGCTGTCAGTGCCTTCTCACCACCGGACAACAGATGAATCGTACTGTTGCGTTTGCCAGGAGGACGAGCCATAACGGTAATACCGGTTGTCAGCAAGTCATCACCGGTCAGTTCAAGGTATGCGTGTCCGCCGCCAAACAGCTTCGGGAATAACACCTTGAATCCATCATTCACGTTATCGAAAGTCTCACGGAAGCGCGTCCGGGTCTCGCGGTCAATCTTGCGAATCGCGCCTTCAAGGGTCGCCAAAGCCTCGTTCAAATCGGCCAGTTGCGAATCGAGATACTCCTTACGTTCTGACTGTTCCTTGAACTCGTCTATTGCTGCAAGGTTGATTGGTCCAAGTCGATCTATCCGGGCACGAATACTTTCAAGCTTCGCCTCCCAGGTTTGAATCGTAGCGGACTCGTCCATTTCGCTTAGCAGGAGCTCCAGCTCGAAGCTCGTCTGTGACAGCTGGTCTGTATAGCCTTCCCTGCGAACCTTTAGTTCCTGGGCCGCCATCTCGGCTTCGCTGACCATCGAGCGGGCCTCGTCTACCGACTGATCAATCTGCAAGCGAGACTGGTCGAGTTCCCGAAGTTCGCTCTCAATTTTTTCAACAACTTGTCGCGCCGCAGCGAGTTCTTTTTCGACAACCAGCCGATGTTCGAGCTGAGCTGCGAGAGTTTCCTTGTTCCCGGTCATTGGCGCCTGGCTGAGCTCCAATTGACTGCGAATCTCAACTTCCCTGGCACGAAATTGTTTCAGCTGACTTTTCATGCGCTCAAGATTCTGAGCTGCTGATTCTTTGCTGGTGCGCCTGCTTTCAAATTGAATAGCAATATTCTGAACGCTTTGACGATCCTCGTCCGCCCGGGTCCGCACCCGCTGAAGTTCAGCGCGCAACTCTTCCCGTCGCGATTCCAGGTCGGTCTTTTGGGCATTGAATCGATTCAGCGCCTCTTCTGCCGTCTCGCGTGTCCGTTGTGACTCACGCAATTGTTCCTCAGCAGAAATCTGTTCCCTGTTGAGTTCGCTCAATTCCTCGGTAAGCGCTATCTTGCGTGCGTTAGCCTGATCCATCCGGTAGCGTGCCGAGTCGAGTGCGGCTTTGACGTCAGAGTACTCGTTCAACAACGATGACGCATCGCCCTGCAGTACTTCCCGACGCTCCTCGAGCTGAGTCAGGCGAAGACGACCATCATTAAGCAGCTTCCGGGCACTGTCATGGCGCGCCTGGAACTCGCGCACTTCAGACTTCAGACGTCGCATCTGATGCTCACGCGCCAGTACGCCGGCCTTGCCTTCCTTGTCCCTGGAAACACGCAGCCAATTCTTGCCCAGCCAGACGCCGTCAGGCGTGACAACCGACGCACCCTCAGCAAGAGTCTCGCGGATACTCAAGGCCTTACCGAGCGACTCCGCGACGATGACTTTCGAAAGAATCTCAGCTGCCGCTGCCGGTGCCCCGCTGGCCTTTTCCGCCAGCGTGTCCTTTACATCACTTGCTTCGCCGTCGTCTTTTGACTGCTCTCTGAACACGGTAACAAGGCCCGTCTTCAGGCTAGCGATGGACTGCGTAATCGGAGTGATATCACTAACACAAACAGCCTGGAGGTAGTCGCCCAGCACTGTTTCGACGGCGCGTTCCCAGCCGTTTTCGACATTCAGCTTCTGAGCCACTCTGTGATTCTGCTCAAGACCCTCACCCTGAAGCCAGGCCTGAACGCCATCGTCACCTTCACCGAGTGCCGCCTTCTGCAAGGCCTCCAGAGACGCATACTTGCCCTTGGCATCCTGCAACACGGAGTGACGTTCGTCGACAAGGCGGGTCAGTTTTTGATCCTGATCGCGCAGCTTGCGAATTTTCTCCGCCATATCCGTAAGGTGCCGGTCGAATTCATCCCTTGCCTGGCGCTTACGAAGCTCCTGCTCCGTAAGTTCGTCGTACTTGGTTTTTAGCGCCTCCGGGTTGGCAACATCATCGGCCTCTGAAATTTTCTTGCGGCGTTCCGCGAAACTCTGCAGACGTGATTCGAGCTGCTCGGACCGGGTACTTTCGACGCTCTGTGCCTGAATCGCTTCGCTGCGACTCCTGGTATGCTCATCCCATTGGCGTTGCCACTCCGCAAGCGCTTCTTCGGCGCGCTGCAGCGAATCCGCAGAGGCAAGTTCGCTATTACGAGCCTGTTCCAACCCCGGCACCAATTCGCTGAGTGTCAGCTCCAGTTGCTCAATCTCGGTCTCGTCGTGATCGATATGGCCCGCAATTTCCTTCGCACCGCTAATAGCAAGTTCCAGATCTTTCTGTTGTCGCTCTCGCAATTCGCGTGCGTGTTCTATCGACTGCTCAAGACGAGCTATTTCCGATCCGACTTTGTAATAACGTCCCTGCACAGCATTGAACTCATCACTGCGTTCAGTTTGCAGTACGCGGGTCGCCTCAAGCGAGGCTTCGAGACTGCGTTGTTTCGCAATCGCCGCTTCCAGACTGGTCTTGCGTTCAGCCAGGCGCGCACCCGCCTGCTTCGCCCTGTCATCAATATCCTTCGTGCGCAGCGCAAGCAGTTCCGCTGCAGTCCGTCGCTCTTCAGTTTTATATCGGCTATAGCGCTCTGCCGTCTTGGCTTGACGATCAAGGTGCTTGATCTGCTTCTCAACCTCGTCCAACACATCAAGCAGGCGATCCAGGTTTTCCTTTGTATGCTTGATGCGGTTTGAGGTTTCCCGGCGACGTTCTTTGTATTTCGAAATACCGGCAGCCTCTTCGAGGAACACACGCATGTCCTCAGGCTTGGCTTCGATCAGGCGCGAGATCATGCCTTGTTCAATAATCGAATAGCTTCGCGGCCCCAGCCCCGTGCCTAGAAAAACGCCCGTAACGTCCTTACGCCGACAGCGGGCGCCGTTAAGATAATAGTTCGAGATGCCATCGCGGCTGACTTCGCGTCGAATCGCAATTTCCGAATATTTTGCATACTGTCCTTCAAGTGTCGTTTCACTATTGTCAAACAGCAGTTCGACCGAAGCAGTACCGACCGGCTTCCTGGAACTGGAGCCATTAAAAATGACATCCGTGATTGAGTCGCCGCGCAGCCGGCTTGCAGAGCTTTCGCCCATTACCCATCGCACAGCATCAATTACATTCGACTTGCCGCAACCATTGGGACCGACAACACCAACAAGGCTGCTCGGAAACGTAATTGTTGTGGGGTCGACAAAGGATTTGAAGCCAGCGAGCTTTATCTTGCTTAATCGCATTGGTGTTACGGACCGATATCCCGTCAAATCGGGCTAGTGTAATGGAAACTCGGAGATAAAACCCGGCTATAAAACAATTGTCGGCGAAAAAGATCAATCCCTCCAAGCCAGCACTGCCGAGGTATCCAGAGCCTGCCGATCAGAGAAAATACTCGCAAAAAATAGAGCTTCCCTGATCGCTCAGTCAATGTATAATCCCGGCCTTTTCTTTCCCCGGCAGGAGCTAAAAATGCCCGCAAAGAAAGCCGCAAGCAAGAAACGGACGACAACCAAAAAGTCTCGCAAGAAAGTTGTTGCGAAGAAACCCGTGTCCAAGAAAAAGGTCAGCAAGAAGCCCGTTTCCAAGAAAAAGGCAAGTAAGAAGAAATCGCCCTCTAAAAAGAAGGTGAGCAAGAAAAAGACGGCTTCCAAGAAGAAGGTGAGCAAGAAAAAATCACCGTCACACAAGAAGGTTGCGAAGAAAAGTTCATCCAAAAAGAAAGCTCCGAAAAAGAAGCCTGCCAGCAAGAAAAAGGTAAGCACCAAGAAATCTGTTTCGAAAAAGCGACCGCCCAGGAAAGCCAGCAACAAAAAGAGCGCCCCTGCTACGCCGGCGCGGGCGAAGCGAGTTCCACCGCCCAAGCCGACTCCGGTACGGCATGCACCTTCGAGAGATTCTGTCTCCGGGCCAATCCACGGCATCGATCCCTACAAACCAGCTCGGGGTGAGGAGTACATGAACCCCAAGCAGGTCGAGCATTTTCGCAGCATCCTGTTGGCGTGGAAAAAGGAGTTGATGTTTGAGGTCGACCGTACCGTTCATCATATGCAGGACGAGGCGGCCAATTTTCCCGATCCGAACGACCGCGCGACGCAGGAGTCCGAATTTGGACTTGAGCTCAGAACTCGGGACCGTGAACGCAAGTTGCTGCGCAAGATCGAATCAGCACTGACGCGGCTTGACGAAGGCAGCTATGGCTATTGCGATGAAACAGGCGAAGAGATCGGCCTGAAACGCCTGGAAGCTCGACCCGTAGCGACTTTGTGTCTTGAGGCACAGGAACGCCGCGAGTTGTCGGAAAGGCAGTACAGCGACAGAGATGACCAGTATCGGTAAGTACATCTCTTGATGCCGGCGCGCGAACCGAACGCCTATGTGGGACGGTTCGCGCCGTCCCCTACCGGCCCCTTGCATTTTGGGTCGCTGGTGGCAGCAGCAGCGAGTTTCCTCGAAGCGCGGGCCAATCACGGCCGGTGGTTGCTGCGCATCGAGGATATCGATCCTCCTCGCGAACAACGCGGTGCTGCACAGGCCATCGTCGAAGCGTTGGAGCGATACGGATTTGAATGGGATGGCGACGTTTATTTCCAGAGCGCCAGCCGTGCCGCACACGATGCGGCGGTTGCCACGCTGATCGAAAGAGGTCTTGCCTACGCTTGCCATTGCTCCAGATCGGATTTGGCGGATGCGCTGCAGGGTGACCTTGGGAGCATCTATCCCGGGACTTGTCGTGACCGTCAGGTCAGTGGCGAGTCAGCCATACGTATTAGAACCAATGACTCGCCGATCGAGTTTGAAGACGCATTGCAGGGTGCTATCACTCAACGCCTGGAGTCCGAGTCCGGTGATTTTGTGATTCGTCGCCGCGATGGGCTCATCGCCTATCATCTTGCCGTTGTCGTCGATGACGAGAACCAGGGCGTAACAGATGTGGTGCGAGGCATCGACCTGCTGGATTCAACACCGAGGCAAATCTGGCTGCAGCGCGAGCTTGGATTCAGAACGCCGCGTTATGCCCACATTCCGATCATTACGAATTCGAAAGGCGAAAAACTGAGTAAGTCGACGGCTGCCGCCGCGATTTGTGAGGAAGATGTCCCTGCGACGCTAGTCGCGACGCTGCGGTTCCTGCGGCTCTCACCGCCCGACAAACTGGCGCGCGAGCACGTGTCGAACATCTGGTCCTGGGCCCTGGAAAACTGGCAACTCGGAAAACTTTCGGGCCAAAAAACGCTCGTTAAAACGGCTTGACAAGATCCACAGTCTGGCCTAGTTTCAAGCCTGCAGCAGGGATACGCTCCCCCGCCCCCTGTTGCAAGCCTGAAGGGGTAAACACTCCACGGCAGGCCCCCCGCGCAAGCGGGGGGCCATTTTTTTTGCCTGTAACTTCAATAATGTAAACGTGGCAAAATCGCGACAATGGCATCTGAAAAACGAAACAAGCGTGTAATGGAGAGCGGGTTTATCGCACCGGGCTGGCTACGAAATGCACATGCTCAAACCATGCTCCCAGTGCTTCCCTGGGCGTGGCCTTCGAGGCCGAAATTGCGTCGTGAAACCCTTGAACTTCCGGATGGAGACGTTACAGCCGTTGACTGGATGGTCGCGGGCGACGATTTGCCGGACGCGGCGCCACTGCTCGTCATCCTCCACGGTCTGGAGGGGTCCGCACAGTCGTCATATGCCCGGATGCTGATGGACGCCGTGCTTGCCCGAGGCTGGCGCTCCTGTGTGTTGCATTTTCGCGACTGCGGCGACTATCGAAACCGTCTGCCACGGCGCTATCACGCAGGGGAAACGAACGATCTCAGGCACCTGCTGAACGGGATACAAAAACAGCGCACGGCGTCCGGAAATCCGGGTCCTGTGCTCGCCGTTGGCTACTCCCTGGGCGGAAATGTACTCCTGAAATACCTGGGTGAATCGAAATCTGAAACACCGCTCGCCGCCGCAACGGCCATTTGCGCACCCCTGAATCTTCACGTGTGCGCAGAGGCATTAAATATCGGTTTTTCAAAGGTTTACCAGTCCTACTTACTAAAGCGCATGAAGCGATCTGTGGCCCTAAAGTTCAACCAGCACACGGCCGCGTTTAATT
>Ga0224505_10000373_pt1 | contig 30962 bp, 23 predicted proteins | sample SF_Jan12_sed_USG_FD_169102 | JGI IMG/M metagenome (GOLD analysis project Ga0224505, IMG submission 169102) | Sediment microbial communities from San Francisco Bay, California, United States - SF_Jan12_sed_USGS_4_1 | ecosystem: Environmental > Aquatic > Marine > Sediment | place: USA: California... | reverse complement strand
CGAGGTCGCGATGTCGACCAGTATCGGCCGCCGGACGAGATCGCCGAAGTCAATGATACCGGTGACGCGTGCGGGATCGGCGGGATCGCACAGTACGTTGCCGGTGTGGGCATCGTTGTGGATCACTTGTGCCGGCAATTCGCGCATGCGCGGCAGCGAGTCGCGCTCGAGCCGCTCGAGGTGCTGTTCGCAGGCAGGCTTCAACGCGTCGGGCAGGAAGTCCCGGCGCAGCACCTCGGATTCGACGAGCCCGTTCAGCGTGTCCCAGGGCATGAAATGTGTCTCGGCCGGATGCGAAAAACCGACGAGCGCCCGGCACAGCCGGCCCTGCAACCGGCCCACGCGCCGCACGCCGTCCAGCGGAACACCGGAGTCGAGAGAGACCCACGGGACGCCCGGTACGTAGGTCAGCAGGCGAACGGCATGCGTTGCCCCGCCAGCCTCCACGGACTCTATCGGCCGGCCTTCGCGGGACGGGACCACCCGCGGGACCGGCAAACCGGGATCCTCCCGCTCGACGTGCTGCAGCGCCCCGGCCTGGAAGTCGACCAGCAGTGGATCCTCGATCGGGCTCGAAATCTTGAGGACGTAGCGGCGCCCGTCCTCGGCCGTGACCCGGAAATTCTGGTCGCGCTCGCCCACGAGCCGCTTCAGGTCGCCGTCCATGCGCCAGTGCCGGCGCAGGCATCGGCGCGCCTCGGCCGGCTCGATATCCGGCGGCGTGAAGCGCAGGTCTTCGGCGGTCAGCGTGTCGTGCATGCTATTGCCACTGGCGGCCTCCTTCGCTCGATGCCACTTCGCCTGGCCGACAGGGATTATCTCAGGATCGGCGGCTTCCGGCCGAGGCCAGGGAGCGCGAGGGCCGGCGGTTCTCTGCAGCCAGCCGGCCCGGAGAGACCGGGTCAGCGCGTCGCCTCGGAATGAAAGAACTTGTACAGGAAGATCGATTCCCTGCCGTGGCAATCCGCACACAGGGGCTCGACCAGTACGGGCATGCGCAGGAAGAACCCGGGCAGGTGCTCCGGTCGGCCGGCCCTGGCGTCCTGTGACCAGGTGAAAACCTCGGCCCGGTGCTCTCCCGGCACCGGCTCGTCTTCGTGGCAGTCGCGGCACAGTGCGTTCACCGCCGACTCCGACTTGCCCTTCGACCTGGCCCACAGCAGCGGATCGCTGGAGCCGTGCGGCGCGTGGCAATCGACGCAGGTGCCGCGTCTCTCGAGGTCCTTGCTGCGCCGCGAGCCCTTGCCGTGGGAGCTGACCGTGCCAGGGGTCCGGACAGAACTTGTGCTGCCTCGCCCGGGTTCGGTAAGCGGAAAAGCAGGCGTTCTACTGATGCTCCGCCTGATCGGGCTACTGGTCTTCGGGCAGCGTGGGGTTTCTCCAGTAGATCCTTTCTGCCGGGTTCGCCGTAGGGGATTGGCCGGGCAGGTCACCTTCCGGACCCGGGTTTGTTGCGCCATCCGGCCGGATCGGAGCAGGGTTACCGGCCTCGATATTGCGAATCTCCGGGGTGACGGTATCCTCGGCCCCTTCGGGCTAAAGCCGTAGACCGGCGCGCCCAGGTATTCGAGGCGGCAGGTCCGGGTCAAGCCCGTTGCATTGATTCGTCAGCGGTCTGGCGGCCGCCGCCAAGGCAGGTTCATCGAGGCGCAGCGTGACCGTAGCAAGTCTGGCGGATTTCCAAGTATGCAAGCGGAGTGCCCGCAGGCATCCCGGTTCGGGCATTATCCGTTCCGAGTTCGGACGGCCGGCATTTTCAGGCTGTAATGCTGCGTAGCTTACTGTTCGCGTCAGTGGTAATTGCACTGATGTTTGCTGGCTGGCTGCTGCTGCCGCCGGCGACGACTTTCGACGCGGCCTCCCCAGTACCGGCCGAAGATAATGCCCTCGCTACCCGCGGCGAATACCTTGCGATCGCCGGCAACTGCGCGAGCTGCCACACGGCGCCTGGCGGCGAACAGATGGCTGGGGGCCTGCCGTTCGTAACGCCATTCGGCACGATCCATTCCACCAACATCACGCCGGACGCAGAAACGGGGATCGGTAACTGGTCGTTTGCCGACTTCGCGAATTCGATGCGACATGGCGTTCGCCCGGATGGCACGCAGCTCTATCCCGTATTTCCTTACACGGCATTCACGCGGATCTCCGACGACGACCTCGCGGCAATTTTCGCCTACCTGAATTCCTTGCCGGCGATCAGGCAGCCGACGCCGGCGAACGACCTGTCGTTCCCGTTCAACATCCGGGCGCTGATGAAGGCCTGGAAAGCGCTGTTCTTCGAGTACGGCGTCTACGAGCCGGACGCGACGCAGTCGGACGAGTGGAATCGCGGCGCCTACCTCGTGCAGGCGCTCGCGCATTGCGGGGAGTGCCACACGCCGCGGAATGCTCTCGGTGCGGCTCGTGCCGGCAGCCCGATGGCGGGCGGCGAATACCTGGACCGCGTGCCGGGCGGCGGGCACAGACCCTGGTTCGCACCCGACCTGACGTCGTCGGATACCGGGCTCGCACTGTGGCCGGAGGGCGAGCTGGCGGCTTACCTCAAAACCGGCCGCAATTTCTTCATCGAGACCTTCGGCCCGATGAACGAGGTCATCATGAACAGCACGAGCCGGCTCGGGGAAGACGACATCCGTGCGATGACGGTCTACCTGAAAGAGCTGTCCGGGTCGGCACAGGCCGTCCGTGCTCCGGTGCCGGAGCGCATCATGGGCAGGGGTCGGACCATCTACAATCTGCACTGCGGAACCTGCCACCTGCCGACAGGCGAGGGCGACCCGGACATGGCGCCGAAGCTCAACCGGGGCAGTCTGGTCGTGCAGGCGGTGAACCCGGCGTCGATGATCAACGCCATCCTGTACTCGCCGGAGGGCCCGGACCTGCCGCCGAGGTGGCGCGAGCGGATGGACGAATTCCAGTACATCCTCGACGACGAAGAGGTCGCCGCGGTGGCCAGCTACATCCGTAACTCCTGGGGCAATCGCGCCGGGCTGGTAACACCCGACCAGGTCGCGCGGCAGCGATGATATGATTTCGGGCCTGAATTGTTGCGGGCAATGAGCACATGCTGACGGTTGGCGAACATCGGACCTGGCAACGGCCGTCTGGCCGGGGACGGGCCTGGCCGCTCGCCTGGCTGGCGGCCGTCGGCATTGCCGCCTGCTCGCAAGGGCCCGCCGAGCCCGAGGACAGCGCCTCGCCGCTGCGCGCGCGCCTGCTGACCGGCGCACAGTACGCCAATACGATTTCACATGTCTTTGGACCGGACATCGCTGCAAGCGTCATTGCGCCGTTGCCGCCGCTTGCCCGCACCGACGGATTGCTCGCATCGGGTGCCGCGTCCGTCGGCGTGACGTCCGACCAGATCCAGCAAATCCAGCAGGTCGCACAGCTCGTCGCCGCAACCGTCGTCGACGAAGCGCATCGCGACTTCCTGGTTTCATGCCAGCCGGTCGCGCCCGACGAGGCCGATCCCGCCTGCGCCGGCGAGTTCCTGCGTGGCGCCGGCCGCCTGCTGTACCGGCGGCCCGTCGACGAAACGCGCGTCGCCGAACTCGTCGAGCTCGCGGGCCGCGCGGCCGAGGAGGCGTCCGATTTCTACGCGGGACTCGCGCTCGGGCTGGAAGCGATGCTCATCAGCCCCGACGTCCTGTTCATCATCGACCGGGCGGAAGCGAACCCCGACCATCCCGGCGAGGAGCGCCTGACGGCTTATTCGCTGGCCTCGCGTTTGAGTTTTTTCCTGTGGAACGGGCCGCCGGACGACGAGCTGCTGCTCGCGGCCGAAAGCGGTGAGCTGCACTCGCGGGAAGGGCTGGAGAAGGCGGTGAGCCGCATGCTCGCGAGTACGCGAGTCGAAGACGGCATGCGCGCCTTTTTCGATGACATGCTGGCCTTAGATGCGTTCGACAGCCTGGCCAAGGACCCCGCCGTGTACCCGATGGTCACCGGGGCGACGCTCGCGGATGCGCGGGAACAGACGCACCGAACGATCGTCGATCACCTGCTGGACAAGGAACGCGACTACCGCGACCTGTTCACTACGCGCGAGACCTTCATGTCGATGCACCTTGCCGTGGTGTACGGCGTGCCGACCGCGCACGGCTGGGTGCCGTACGAGTTCGCAGAGGACAGTCACCGCCACGGGCTCCTGACCCACGTGAGTTTTCTCGCGGCCAACTCGCATTCGGTGCGAAGTTCGCCGACCCGTCGCGGCAAGGCTCTGCGCGAGCTGTTCCTGTGCCAGAAGGTGCCGGATCCGCCGCCGAACGTCGATTTCTCGGCGCTGGAGGAGGCCGGCGACGTGCCGACCGCGCGCGAGCGCCTGCAGGTACACAACACGAACCCGTCCTGCGCCGGCTGCCACCTGATCACCGACCCGATGGGCCTGTCGCTGGAGAATTTCGACGGCGCGGGGCGGTACCGGGCGACTGAAAACGGCGCCGAGCTGGACATCGGAGGCGAACTCGACGGCATGTTCTACGACGATATCGAGGGTCTGGCACGGGCGATGCACGATCACCCGAAGCTGTCGAGCTGCCTGGTCAACCGCCTGTACGCGTACGGCACCGGCGGCCCGGTCGAGCTCCGCTACGATCGCGATACGCTGGACTACTTCACCGATCGTTTCGAGCAGCAGGGTCATCGACTGCCGGATCTTCTGGAAGAGCTCGCGACGAGCCAGGCCTTCCGTCGCGTCCGCTCCGCCGACACGACGACGAGCGTGGCCGCCGCGGCAAGACCGGGCGTACCCGGGAGTACCGCCCGTGCGCCCGGCAAGGAGAATTCGCGATGAGCAGGATCAGCAGGCGACGTTTCCTCCGGGGCACGCTGAACGGCGGCGTCGTGACCGTGGCGCTGCCATTCCTGGCCTGCTTCCTGAACGACGGCGGTACGGCGCTGGCGTCGGGCGCGCCGATCCCGTTGCGCTTCGGCACCTGGTCCTGGGGTCTCGGGATGAGCGAGGCGATCTTCGTGCCCAAGAAGACCGGCCCGGATTTCGACCTGCCGCCGGAGATCGAGTCGCTCGCGCCGGTGCGCCAGCACATCAACCTGTATACGAACTACCATGTTTTCAAGGACGCCGCCCCGAATCTTTGCCATCACTCCGGCTGGGTCGTACTGCGCTCCGGCATCGCCCCGCTGACGCGGGAGAACCGGCCCGGCGAAACGATCGATGTAAGCGTTGCCCGCAAGACAGGCAACGAGACCCGCTTCCGCAGCCTGAGCGCGACGGCGACCGGCGACGTGCGCGACAGCTTCAGCTACGAGAACGGCAATTCGGTCAATGCGCCGGAGTGGTCGCCGCTCAGGTTCTACCAGCGCCTGTTCGGTCCCGGCTTCCAGGACCCGAACGCCGACGAGTTCACGCCCGATCCGACCGTGCTGATCCGGAAGAGCTCGCTGTCGGTCGTCATGGACGATGCGAAGAAGTTGCATGGCGAGCTGGGCATCGAGGACCGGCAACGGCTCGACCAGTACTTCACCGGGCTCCGGGACCTCGAGCGGCGATTCGACCTGCAGCTGACGAAGCCCGAGCCGCGAGAAGCCTGCGTCGTCATGCCGCAGCCCGTAGACCCGCCGGCCGGCCTGGATGCCGACCTGGTATCGAAGCGGCATCGCATGATGACGGAACTGATGCTGATGGCGGTCGCCTGCGACCAGACTCGAGTGTTCAACATGTTTTACGCGTCGGCATTCTCGGCAACGACGAAGCCGGGCTACGACAAGCCGCACCATACGGCGACGCACGAGGAGGCCGTGGTTCCCGAACTTCAATGCCAGCCGAACGTGTCCTGGTACACCCGCCGCGCCATGGAGGAATGGGCGTACTACGTACAGGCGCTCGCGAACTTCCGCGAAGGCGATGGCTCCCTGCTCGACAACTGCTTCGTCTACGCGACGACCGACCAGTCGTTCGCGAAGATCCACAGCATCGAGGGTATCCCGATGTTCAGCGCCGGTACGGCGCAGGGACAGGTCCGCACCGGGCTGCACCTCGATGGCAAGGGCAGTCCGGGTTGCCGGCTGGGCTACACCGCCCAGCGCCTGATGGGCCTCGAGATCAAGTCCTGGGGCGATAAGAGCAACCGCAGCTCCGATGCGATCAGCGAAATTCTTGTCTAGGCGGCTGCAGGCAACACTGCCGGTCGCCTGGTTGCTCGCCAGCGCGGCCGCTGTTGCACAGGGCGGCCCGTTCGAGCAATGGCTGGACGTGCCGATGCCGCCGGGCTTTCGCGTGGAGAACACGGAGCTCGAAGGGCCGGTGTTCGCCGACCGCGACGGCCGCACGCTGTACGAGTGGCCCCTGCACGTGCAAAGGAACGGCTACAGCGGTGAGTCGCCCGACACGCCCGCCTGCTATGACGAGGTGCTCACCGTTACCGCCGGCCTGATGAGCCCCTACCCGCCTGGCATCGTCTTGCCTGAGCTCGAAACCCGTCCGAGCTGCACCGACCTGTGGCCACCGGCTTATGCCGACGCCGACGCAAAACCGGTCGGGGACTGGTCTATCGTCGAGCGCCGGGACGGAACACGGCAATGGGCCTACGCCGAGCAGCCGTTGTATACGTCCGTGCGCGACGCAGAGCCCGGCGACACCCTCGGAGGCTCGAAGCGCCCTTACGGTGGAGATTCCCCGGCCTACCGCGTGCCGATCGGGCCGCCGCCGGCCGTGCCGCCCGGCTTCGCCGTGCGCACGACGTCGACCGGCCGCATGCTGACGACTGACAGGAACGACTCCGTGTACGCCTACGAAGGCGATGCGCCCGACGCGTCGAACTGCCGCGGCGAGTGCGAGCGCCGGTTCCGGCCGCTGCTCGCGCCGGCGCTGGCCCGAAGCTTCGGCGAGTGGACGATCCTCGCACGCTCACCCGGCGTGCGGCAGTGGGTGTACCGCGGCGAGCCGCTCTATACGTTTGCACTCGACGAGCACTCGTGGAGCCAGCAGGGCAGCGACGAGCCCGGCTGGCACAATGTATACACGCAGAAAGCGCCGCCGTTCCCGGCCTCGTTCACCGTGCAGGCGACGATCGTCGGCGACGTGCTCGCCGATCAGCGCGGCATGACGATCTACGTCTATCAATGCGGCGACGATTCCCAGGATCAGCTGTCCTGCGACCATCCGGACGATACCCAGGTCTACCGGCTCGCGATGTGCGGCGGTGGCGATCCGAAGCGCTGCCTGGAGTACTGGCCATACGTTCGCGCGGCCGACCATGAGACCGGCGGCAGCCGAACCTGGAGCGTGATCGGCATCGATCCAGCGACGGGACACAAGGCGAAGCCGGAGCAGGCCGACGCAATCCGCGTGTGGGCCTTCCGCGACCGGCCCATCTATACCTACGCCGGCGACCGGCAACCCGGCGACACGCACGGCGACGGCACCGGCGAGTGGCGCGGCCAGCGTAACGGGCTACGAGGGTTCTGGCTGCGCAACGACATGCTGGAGGGCCCGCGATGAAAAGATCGGCACGGATCGCAGTGGCGGCAACGGCCGTAATCCTCACAGGGACGGCCGCTGCCGACGACGGCGCGTTACGCGACGGCCGGATCGCCTACGTGATGACGAACCTGTTCTGGTCGGTGTACCAGACCGAAGACGCAAAAGACGAGTGCCCGCGCGGCTTCAATGACGGGCCGCGCGAACAGTTTGCGAAACTGTTTCCGAAACCCGAGGGCATGACGGTCGAGGAAACGCAGCTCAGGCAGGAGATAGAGACCTGGCACCCGACGAGCGAGCCCGACGGCTTCGAGTTCTACGAGGTCGAGGGGCGCTATTCCTGGGGACTCGACCTCGACGGCGAGGCGAGCCCGGAGGATTTCACGCATCCGGACGGCGGGGAGGGTATCGACAACCAGGTCTACCGCGCCGTCGGTTGCATCATCGGCTTCCGTGGGCCGGACGGCGTCGAGTTCATCTTCCAGGACAAGGCGATCATGGACGAGCGGTACAACCGCATGATGATCGAGCTATCCGGTGTCGACAGCCTCGACAACGACGACGAGGTTAGCGTATCGCTCTATCGTGGCCTCGATCGGCTGCTGACGGATGCGACCGGCGAGAAGGTGATGCCGGGCGGATCGCAGCGCGTCGACGCGCGCTGGGGTGCGAGCCTGATCCGGCACACGACCGGGCGCATCGTCGACGGCGTGCTGAGTACGGAGCCGATTCCCGAGGTCGTCATACCGTGGCAGAACCTGCGGGTCGCGTCCGTGCACCTGATACGCGATCTCCGCTTCGTGCTCGACCTGGCGCCGGAGGGCGCCACCGGGCTCGTGGCGGGCTACGCGGACGTCGACACCTGGTACCGGCAACTGATCCGCAACGACTCGACCCATCATCTGAGCAACGGCCAGATTTCCGGCATCTCGCTGTACAAGGCGCTGCGGCGACTGGCGGATGCCTATCCCGATCCGGTCACGGGCGAAAATACGGCGATCTCGACGGCGCTCGACGTGAAAATGGCGCAGGTGTTCGTCGTCCATCCCGGCGGCGAGCAGGATGGCGGCGCTGGCGTCACACGCTGAGCCAGTCGGTCCCGCCGGCGCGGCCGGTGATAAGCGTACTGCGTCGCGAGTGCTTCAGTCCCTGAAGCCTTCCCGCGCCCGGGTGTTGTCGAGGACGATCGGCTTGCCCGTTACCGGGTGCCTGTAGTGATACGGCACGGTATCGGTTGCCGGCCACAGGCGCGGTTGCGGGTCGATCAGCTCGTCCGGCCCCAGCGGGTCCTCCGGGTACAGCGTCTTCGCCATCGGGATGAAATCGATCGGCGTCTTCGCCCAGCCCTCGTCGAAGCTGCCGTGCCAGAAAGGGAAGTACCCTAGGCGCCTGATCTTCCAGACGCCGTTCTCGCGGACGTACTCGTTCTCGTAGATACCGCCCTCGAACCACTGCCGTTGGTTGCCCTTGGCGGTCTCGTGCAGGCCGGCCTGCATCATCGAGCGGCCGCGCAGCTTTGCCGTCTTTCGGTCGTCGGCCACGTCGACGATCATCTGCAGCTGCGGGTGGTCGAGCAGCCAGCCGTAACGCGGGCCGTTGTGATTGTCGGTGAAGTTCTTGCGGAAGCGTTCGATGTACAGGCGCCTGACGCCTTCCCGGCCCTTGTAGATTCCGCCGAGGAACCAGACCTCGCCGCTGTCCGCGAACAGGTCGACGACCTCGTTGTACTGTGATTTGTCGATGAAGTAGCCGTAGGCGTACTGCAGGCGCCGGATGTCGTGGATGTCCTGCTGTATGCCGAGCTGGTGCTCCAGTGCCTCGACGCGCTTTACGAGTTCTGTCGTATCCGTCTTGCCGCTCACGTCTGCTCCTTACAATGCCTTGCTCGCCATCAGTTGCCGTATATGCTCCGCCTGCCGCGTCGCCAGGGCGACGATGGTCAGCGTGGGATTCGAGGTCCCGCTCGACGGCAGCGGGCTGCCATCGGAGAAAAACAGGTTTGGCACGTCGAAGGACCGGCCCCAGGGATCGCAGGCGCCGTCGTTCGCGTCTCGCGCCATGCGGCAGGTTCCCATGTTGTGCGTCGCCGGCGGCGGCGGGCCGACGTAGATCTCCGTGCTGCCCAGTGCCTCGTACAGTTCGCGGGCCCTGTCGATCCCGAAGCTCCTCATTCGCTTCGAGTTGTCGTGATCGGCGTAGTGCACGACGGGCACCGGCATGCCGTACTGGTCCTTTTCGCTCGGATGCAGCGTCACGCCGTTCGATTCCTGCGCGGGATCTTCGCCCATGACCAGCAGTCCCGTGTAGTGATCGTAGCGCCGGAGCTGCTCCGCGTACTCCGCGCCCCAGGCACCCGGGCGGGACAGGCTGGACAGGTTGGCCGGGTCGAAGGAGACCTGCTCGAAAACGAAGCCGCCTGCGTAGCCGCGCGTCGGATCGTTCGGTATGAAATCAAGGACCGCGCCGAGGTTGTCCGTGCCCCGCTCCATGTGCACGGGCTTCGGCATGATCGCCGTGACGATCGCGAAGACGTGCTTCGTGTAATGCCGCCCGATGTGCCCGGACCGGTTTCCGAGGCCGCCGGGAAACGCCGCGGAGTCGGAATTGAGCAGGATCCTGGGCGTATCGATCGAATTGGCGGCCATGCATACGGCGCGCGCTTTTTGCCGCTGCAGGTTCCCGCCGGCATCCACGTAGACGACCTCGCTGGCCCGGCCACGTTCGTCGTGCTCTACCCGCAGCACGAACGAGCGGTCGCGCAACTCGAAGTGATTGGTCCGGAGCGCTTGTGCTATCGGCGTATTCGCGGACGTCCACTTCGCATTGACCGCGCAGCCGGACACGCAGAAGCCGAGCTGAAGACAGGCGGGTCTCCCGCCCTGGGCGACCGAGTTGATCGCCATGTTGCTGCGTTCGACGTGCGTTAGCCCGATGCGCCGCGCGCCCTCGGCCAGCACCCTGTAGTTATTGCTTTCCGGCAGCTTCGGCCAGCCGTTGGTGCCGGAGACGCCCATGCTTTTCTCCGCCAGCGCATAGTAATGCGCCATCTCTTCCTGCGGGACGGGCCAGTCGATGACGCTGACGCCCGGCAGGCCGCCGAAATACCGCGACGGCGCAAGCTGGTAATCGGGGTAGCGCGGCGCGTGCGCGGTCCAGTGCTGGGTCGTTCCGCCCACGCCCTTGCCGCTCCAGATCGGGAAACCCGCCGGCAGGTCGCCGCTGCCGATGCGTCGGTCGAGCCAGGTCAGCCGTGGAAACATCGCGGATGCGTTGGTGACGACCTCCGCGGTCGGTCCGCCGGCCTCGAGGCATACAACGTCGACGCCACTGGCCGCGAGCTCGCGCGACACGGTGCCGCCGCCGGCGCCGGACCCGATCACGACGACGACGCTGCTGTCATTCCTGTCGAATACCTTCGCCATGATTCTCAGTCGTCGTCCAGCCAGTCGATGTCGTTCAGGCCGCGGTTCACGTAGCCGCCGAAATCCATCGAGGAGCCTCCGTAGCCGATGTAGGCCCAGACCTCGGGATCGTTGAACAGGACCATCTTCGTCGTCTGCAGCAGGTGCTGGAAGAAGGCACCGGATTCGATTTCGGCGAGCGCTGCGACCTGGGATCGCTCCTCGAGTTCGAGCCAGGTCACCGCCTGCCGCGCATCGAGATCCGCGATGCCTGTATCGAGCAGGGCGCGCGTGCCTGCGTTGCCTGCGCCCGCCGCAATCGCGCCGGCAACCCGTTCGTAAGGCGCCTGGCCGAGTTCCGGATACGGGAACAGCAGGAAGGCGATGCGGCGCAACGTGTCGATGTGCTGCGCCGTCAGCGGCTCGGTCTGGGCCAACGCATAGCGGCCCAGGAGCCCCGTCCGCGCCAGCAAGGCCATGCCGGGTAAAGCCAGCAGGCCAATGAGCATACGGCGTCTGTCGAGTAAGGCGTTCATGGCGGTCCGCCGTCAGGGTAACCCACGCCAGGACGCACAGCGATTGAATCGTTGCGCATTGCCATGAAAATCCCGGCCTCGCATGCACGATCCCTGTTGCGGCAGCGAAAAAAGCCCCTTGCGGGGCTTCTTCCGGGATACCGGTCAGGGTATCCGATGGCGGCGGTTGCGGGGGGACGCGTCGTCCGCCGCCTACTTCTTGGCCTGGGTGCGCCAGCCTTTGGCATAGGATTCACGCGCAACCCGCGAATACGGGACCGGGCTCACGATCGCACGTATCTTGGCCTGCTTGTGACGCTCGACGGTGGTCTTCTTCGTGCCCCCGTCGGGTTCGCCCCAGACCAGCGTGACTTCGGCGCCTTCCTTGATGTTCGGGTCGACGATGCCGAGCGACAGCATCGAGCGCTCGTTATAGCTGTAGCCCGCAAACATTGAGGCTCCGACAATCTTGCCCCTGTACTTGATCTCGTCGAAGGAAGCGGATCCGTAATTCGACAGGGGCAGGTCGATGTACTTGAAGTTGTCTTTGCCCGGAACCAGCATCGAAGTCCAGACCTTCGCAACATCTTCGGCGTTCCATGCGAACGTTACCTTGCGCCGATGCGGCTGGTTCGCCATCTTCTGCAGCGCCTCGCGGCCGATGAAGTCGTGGTCGAACTTGACGAACGGTCCGTAGCCGATCTCGTAGGGCGTGACGTAGTAGTCTTCGATATTGTCGGAGACGAAGCTTCCGGCGAGCGAGCCGGTTGCTTCGTAGCTCGTAGCCGGCAGCCACTCGCGGTAGGCCTTCATCTTGTTGCCCGTGTAGACCGCGGGCAGCGGTGACGGTATCCAGCCGGATTCCAGCGTATTTGTCGCGTAGGCTCGCGAACCGACCTGCTTCAGTCCGAATTCCCTGCCAGCCTCTACGATCGTGCCGCGGATCTCTTCGCGTTCCTTGTAGGGGCCCCAGATTTCGAGACCGGGTGCGCCGGCCATGCCGTGCCGCAGCGCCCGCACCTTGCGGCCACCGATTTTGATGTAGTCCATGTTGAAGAACTTGACGTCCGGCGGCTTCTTGCCGTGGAGCTTCTCGATCAGGGCCCAGGCATTCGGGCCCTGGATCTGGAAGCGGTAGCACTTGCGGACGACGGCCTTGCCCTTGGGGTCGCCGGGCGAACGGTCGTCCTTGACGATCTTGACGTCATAGCCGCCGGTTTCGGCGTGGTACTCGATCCAGTTTGCGGACGGCGCGCGGCCGACGAACACGAGCTTGTTCTTCTGCAGATGGAACAGGATGCCGTCGCCGATGACATGGCCGTCGTAGCTGACCGGGACATATTGCTTGGCGCGGTTGACGGGAAAATTATTGAACGTGTTGATGGCGGTGTCGGAGCAGAGTTTCACTGCATCCGGCCCCTCGATGTAGATGTCGACCATATGATGTGACTGGTCGAACAGTACGCAGGTGTCGCGCCACGCTTTCTGTTCGTCGCGCCAGTTGCTGAACTCGCCGGGCACGACCGGGTACACGTATGCGCCGATTTGCGAGTTGCGCAACAGCTGTACCGGATTCCCGGCCGCTTTCAGCACGTCTTCGAGACTTTTCTTGCTCATGGTTCCTGATTCCCCTCGGTATGAGAAACCCGTAAGTTCTACGGACTTACCTCTGGCGGAATTATAGGTTCCGGTCCCGAGGCCATCCTCTACAAATAGGGAATACAAGTTCCACAGCGGGGGAATCCTGCATTGTGCTCCTTTCGCGGACCGCAAACCGGCCCCGGCCAGGGATCGCCCGCGGACTCGAAATCCGGGGTCTTCGGGGGCTCAGCCCAGGGAGTAGTCGGTCCGTTCCTCGGCAAACCGGATGAAATAGTCGAGGGACTCCGGGTTTCGCATCACGCTCGGATTGGCGGCCTTTTCGACGGCCGTGCCCATCAGGATCCGGCGCACCGGCACCTCCATTTTCTTCCCGGTCAGCGTGTAGGGTATGTCGTCGACCTGGTAGATCTTTTCGGGTACGTGGCGCGGCGTGTAGCGCTCGCGAAGCGTGCGGCGGATCTTCTGCTCGATGTCGTCGTTCAGCGCAAACCCGTTTTTCAGCTTCACGAACATGGGCATGAAGAACCGGCCGCCGGGCAGGTCGAGATTGACGATCAGGGAGTCGTCGACCTCCTCCACGGCCTCCATCGCCCGGTAGATCTCCGCCGTGCCGATGCGAATGCCGTAACGATTCAGCGTCGCATCCGAGCGGCCCAGTACGAAGCAACCGCCGCGCTCATTGATCATGAAGAAATCGCCGTGCCGCCAGACGCCCGGGTAGGTGTCAAAATAGGTCTCGCGGTAACGTTGGTCCCCGGGGTCGTTCCAGAAACAGATCGGCATCGACGGCATCGGCTGGGTGATGACGAGTTCGCCGACCTCGTTTATGACCGGCTTGCCCTCCTCGTCGAAGGCGTGCGCATCGACTCCCAGGTGCACGCCCTGTATCTCCCCGGCGTAGACGTTCGGTCCGGGCACGCCACCGACGAAACCCGAGCAGATATCCGTGCCGCCGCTGCCCGGCATCAGCCAGACGTCCTCCTTCACGTTGTCGTAGAACCAGGCCATGCACTCCGCCGATACCGGCGAACCGGCCAGCATGACCGACTGCAGCGCGGTCAGGTCGAACTTGTCCCTCGGTACGATCCCGGCGCCCTGCTGCATCTGGACAAATGTCGGACTTGCGCCGAACAGGTTGGCGCGGCTCGCCTCGACAAGTTCCCACAGCCGCTCGCCGTTCGGGTAATTGGGGTTTCCGTCGTAAAGCACCGGGATGATCCGGAGCAGCATGGAACTTACAAGGAAGTTCCACATCATCCAGCCGAGAGTCGTATAGAAGAACAGGCGTTCACCGCGCTTCATGTTGAAATGCAGCGAGATGAGTTTCAGCTGCTCGATCAGGATGCCGCCATGGCTGTGTACGATGGCCTTCGGTATGCCCGTCGTCCCGGAGGAGAACAGGATCCAGAGCGGGTGGCCGAAGGGCACCTGGGCATACCGGAACCCCGAGGGCCCGGTGGCGAGCGCATCCCGCCACCGCGTCGCCCCCTCAAGCAGCATTTCGTCCCGCGCCGCGCTGGCACCTGGTGCGCCGGCACCCGGAACATGCACGAGGTGCTCGAGCGACGCCAGGCCGGCCACGATCTTGCGGACGTCATCTAGGCGCTGGTAACGCTTGCCGCCGTACTGGTAGCTGTCCGCATAGAACAGTACCTTGGGCTCGAGCTGGGCAAAGCGGTCCAGGACGCTCGGCGTCCCGAAATCGGGTGACACGGCCGTCCAGACCGCGCCGATGCTGGTCGTGGCCAGCATGGCGACCACCGCCTCGGGCGAGTTGGTCAGGTAGGCCGCGACCCGGTCGCCCTGCCCGACGCCGGCAGTCGTCAGCCAGCAGGCCAGCGAGCGCACCCTGGTTTCGAGTTCGGCCCATGACATGTCGGCGAGATCCGCATTCTCGGATGCGTACAGCAGTGCCGGTGCGTCGTCGGTCGCGCTCCGGAAAATGTGCTCGGCGTAATTGAGCCGCGCCCCGGGAAACCACTCGGCGCCCGGCATCTGCCGCCTGCCGAGCACGCTCGTGTACGGTGCCGACGCCCTGATGTCGAAATACTCCCAGATCGAAGCCCAGAAATCGTCCAGGTTCTCGACGGACCAGCGCTGCAGGTCAGCGTAGTCTCCGAAGCTCAGGCCCCGCGTTTCGCCGAGCCAGGCCATGTAGGCAGTGATGTTCGCATCCGCGAGCCATTGGCGCAGCGGTTTCCAGAGCAGCTGACCTTCCCCGATCATTGGGTCTCCGATCCTGTATTACGGATAGCCCGGCGTGAAACAAGCTAGCACGGCGGAGCGCGGCTGGATCACGTCGAATCAATCCGCGACACGTATGGCAACCTTGCCGAAGTGCTTCCCGGCAAGCTGGTAACTGAATGCCTCTGCCGCATCCGTGAAATCGAACGACTTGTCGACCACGGGTCGCAGCCGGTTGACGGCAATGGCCGCATTCATGTCCTCGAACATCCGGCGACTGCCGACGAATATCCCGCGGAGGCTTGCGTTCTTCAGCATCAGCGAATGCGGGTTCGTGTCCCCCTCACGGCCGGCCAGCACGCCGATCAGCGCTACCTGGCCGCGGAAACCGACCGACTGAAACGACTTCGCCAGCGTTCCCGTCCCGCCGACCTCGATGACATGGTCGACGCCTCTCCCGGTAAGCCTGACGACTTCCTGCTCCCAGGCCGGCGTCTTGCGATAGTTGATCACGTCGTCGGCCCCGAGTTTCTTTGCGCGGGCCAGCTTCTCGTCGCTCGACGAGGTGATCAGGACGCGGGCGCCCGCGAGCTTCGCGAACTGCAGCGCGAAGATCGAAACCCCGCCGGTACCGAGCGTAAGGACGGACTGGCCCGGCCGGACCGCGCCGCTGAACATCAGCGCGTTCCATGCGGTGACGCCGGCGCAGGGCAGCGTTGCCGCTTCCTCGTACGACAGGTGCTCGGGTATCGGGACGACGCCGTCTTCGTGCAGTACGACGTACTCGGCCAGCATGCCGTCCAGCGGCGAGCCCAGTGCCGCGATCTTGCCGAGGTCCGGCTCGCCGTCCGCCCAGACCTGGAAGAACGTGCCGGCGACGCGCTGCCCGGGACGGACGCGCGTCACGCCAGGCCCGACCTCGACGACTTCACCGGCGCCGTCCGACAGCGGCACCGTGTCTCGCTTCAGCACGCCGCCGAAGTAGTTACCGGACACGACGGCGTGGTCCCTGTAATTGAGGGACGTGGCGTGAACCTTGATGAGGACCTGCCCGGTGCCGGGTTTCGGCGTGTCGCAATCGACGAGCTTCAGTCCGCTCAGGTCGGTGCATCCTTTCGCTAACTGGTATTTCTTCATGGCGCAGTCCCGTGCTGGTGGCGGATGCCTTCCGCGTGGACGTTCAAAAAGACTGGCCCGAGAATCTGCCAAATACGGGCAGGCCGGACCAGCGGCGGGACCGAAAATTCATGGCCGGCATAGGTTCGTGCCGACCGGCTCAGTCCTGTGCGAAATCGGCAGCGGCGCGACGCACCTCGTCAGCGAACAGGCTGGCCGCGGGCGAGAGGGTCCCGATCCTGCGGCGCGTGATGCCCAGCGGTCGCTCGGTGCCCCTGAGTTCGAACGGCAGTGCGGCAAGCAGCCCCGCCTGCTCCTCGAACAGCACCTGGTGCCGCGACAACACGGTGACGCGGTCGCTCTCCAGCAGCAGGCCGCGCACCATGACCAGCGAGCTTGTCTCGACGACGTGCGCAGGACCGGCGTAGCCGCTCTGGCCGACCGTCCGCTCGAAGCGCATGCGGGTCGGGGTGCCACGTCGCGGCAGGACCCAGTCGTACTGCAGCAGATCGCTCCACTCGAGGCGCTTGCGCCGCGTCAGCGGGTGTCCGGCACGGCAGATCACGGCGAGGCTTTCCTCGAGTATCGATTCCTCGACGAGGTCCTTGTCCGACGCAGAACCTCTCAGTGCGCCGACGACGAGGTCGATGTCACCGCAGCGCAGGCCCGTAACGAGATCATTGTACGGGCCTTCGACGGTCGCGATGTCGAGGTAGGGATGTGCCTCCATAAGCCTTGTAATGGCGCGCGGCACGATGATCGTGCGGACGAAGGGGAGCGTCCCGACGACGATTCGGCCCCGCTTCACGCCCTGCAGTCCCGCGATCTCGTCGCGCGCACTGCCCAGGTGTGCGCGGGCGAGCTTGACGTAGCGAGCCAGCGATTGGCCGAATGCGGACGGCACGACCGCCGTCGGCGTCCGCTCGAACAGCACCATGTGCAGCGTGTCCTCGAGTTTGCGCAGAGACGACGACACGGCCGCGGGGGTGAGACCCAGGTGCTCCGCCGCCACTGCGATGTTCTGATATTCGGCGACGGCGAGAAATGCATCGAGCCAGCGATCCGAAACGTCCATGCGGAAGAACCGGGCTGTGCTCGCAGATTGCTGCATGGATACCGGTGGTACCAGCTCCTGGGCCGCAGCGAACGACTCGGCCGCTTCCCTGGCGCGAGCCAGCAGGCACTCCCCGAACGCGGTCAGGCTGACGCCTTTCGACGATCGGTCGAACAGCTTCACGCCGAGCTGGGTCTCGAGGTCGTGCAGCGACTTCGTCACCGATGTCTGGGACCGGTTGAGTGTCTTCGCTGCGCGCGTGACACTCAGTGAGTCGGCGATCGCGAGAAAAACGCGAGCCTGTCTAATGCCGATTTCCTGCATGGCGAAATTCTATCACCCGAAGATCCGGGCTGAGTTTTTTTTGCTTCGCGATCAATAATCTTCCGGTGCCACGGGAGGCGATACTTGGCCCATCCGGAAGTTGCTATCCTCGTCTACTGACCCGGGATGCGCGCTGCCAGGCTGGTCTGTTCCCCTACCGGCTCGACGCCCTCCCGCTCCCCCGAGACCCGAGCAGAGGCGCGCATGAGCAATCCGATTCCGACCGACCTGTTTATTGGAAACGCGTGGACGCCGGCATCCGGCGGCCGGCGCTTTTCCGACCTGAATCCGGCGACCGGCAAGGAATATGCGGCGGTCGCGGATGCCAATCGTGACGACGCGCGCAAGGCCATCGATAGTGCGGCCTCTGCGCAGCCGGCATGGGCCGCTATGTCGCATCCGCAGCGCGCAAGGATCATGACGAAAATTGCCGATGTGCTGGAATCGCGCCAGGCGGATTTCGTCGATGCACTGTCCAGGGAAGGGGGCGCCTGGTTCGGCAAGGGCATGTTCGAGACCAGCTATGCGCAGGGGATCTACCGGGCTGCCGCCGCTGCCGCCTACCAGGTGGAGGGACAGGTCCTGCCGTCCGAACACGGCAAGCTGAGCCTCGTCGTCCGCCAGCCGCTCGGCGTCGTGGCGGTCGTCTCTCCGTGGAACTTCCCGCTGCTGCTGACGTCGCGAGGCCTAGCTTTCGCACTGGCGATCGGCAATACGATCGTGCTGAAGCCTTCCGAAGAGACGCCGGTTTCGGGCGGACTGTTGCTGGCCGAGGTATTCGCCGAAGCCGGCTTGCCCGAGGGCGTCGTCAACGTTGTGACCTGTTCGCGTGACAGCGTTCGGGAGGTCGGCGACGAAATGGTTTCGAACCCGCATGTGAAGGCGATCAGCTTCACCGGTTCGAGCGCCGTCGGTGCACAAATTGCTGCGCAGGCGGGCTCGTTGCTCAAGCGCGCCTGTATCGAGGCCGGGGGCAAGGACGCACTGATCGTCCTGGAGGACGCCGACATGGAGCGCGCCGTAAATGCGGCGACCTTCGGCAAGTTCATGCACCAGGGGCAGATCTGCATGGCCGTCGAGCGCATCCTGGTGCAGGACAGCATCGCCGACGAGTTCACCGCCAGGTACGTCGAGAACGTAAAGAAATTGAAAATGGGCGATCCGGCCGACAAGTCGAATGTGCTCGGCCCGATAATCAACAAGAAGCAACTCGACAACATCCACCGGCACGTGACGGAAGCCGTGGAGCTGGGCGCCAGGCTGCTCACCGGCGGCAAGCACGACGGGCTGTACTACGAGCCGACCGTACTGACCAACGTCACACGCAGGATGAAGGTATTTACCGACGAGACCTTCGGGCCGGTAGCGCCGATCCTGACGTTTGGCAGCGTGGACGAGGCGATAGAAATCGCGAACGACTCGGTCTACGGGCTGTCGGCCGGCATCATTACGCGAAACGAGGAACTCGGGCTCGCTGTCGCCCGCCGCCTGCAGACAGGCATGGCCCATATCAACGACAGCTCGGTGAACGACGAGCCGCACGTTCCCTTCGGCGGTGTGAAATACAGCGGCCTGGGCAGGCACGGGGGCAAGTGGTCCATCGACACGTTTTCGGAAACCCGCTGGATTACGCTGGACCGCGGGCACAGGCTGTACCCACCGGCATTCAACATGGGCTGAGCGGGCCCGGCGCACCTCGCCATTCGACAGGCGGGACGCCGGACTCGTGTTTCCCTGGGAGCGAAGAGCATGCGATACCTGACCGACGAAGACCTGAAAAGATTCAAGGTGGCCGAGAGCCATTCCTTTGCCTCGCCCATACCTACGCAGGTCGTGTCGAATGGCGAATATCATCCGCTGCCGCAGACGGACCAGCAGAAGCGGGTAGAGGCGAGAATCAAGGAGCTGGCCGACGACCTCGGGCCGAAGCACGGCATGAACCGCCGCCAGTTCCTGAGTTCGGCGGCGGGCATGGCGGCGGCATTCGTGGCGATGAACGATGTTTTCGGCCCGCTGTACAACGTCGCAAGGGCCGAGGCGGCCAGCCCGGGAATCGCGGACGAACGGGCGCGCAGCCTGGCCAGCCAGTTCATCATCGATTGCCAGACGCACTTCGTGCGCGACGACTATACGACCGACATAACCGGCCTCGCTCAGTTCGCAAAGGCGCACTGGAACCCGGACCTGCAGGGGGAAACCTCGATCGACCGGTTCAAGTTTGCGAACTATGTGAAGGAAATGTTCGTCGACAGCGATACGGACGTTGCGATCCTTTCCGGTTCGCCGGTCGACGACGAGGTCAACCTGTTTCTCACGAACGACCAGATCGCGGCGGCGCGCGCGTCGGTCAACACGATCGCCGGGTCACGGCGGATGCTTGCCCACGGCATAATACAGCCGAAGTCAGAGGGCTGGCTCGACGACGTCGACTACGCAATCGACGAACTGAAGGTTGACAGCTGGAAGGGCTATACGATCGGCGACCCGCTGTTCCAGACCATGCGCCAGTCGCAGTGGCGCCTGGACGACGAGAAGCTCGTCTATCCGTTCTACGAGAAGATCATCAAGGCAGGCATCAATACCGTTTGCATACACAAGGGCCTGATGCCGCCCGACTACGAGACGTCCTGGGAAGGCCTGTGGGAGCACGCGACGGTGTCTGACCTCGGCAAGGCCGCGAAGGACTGGCCGGAGATCAATTTCGTCATCTATCACTCGGCGCTGCGCCCGTTCATCGAGCTGCCGGATTCGACGCTGCAGCAGTTCGAAGACAGGGGCAGGATCGACTGGGTTACCGACCTCGCGGAAATTGCCGGGAAATTCGGTGTGACGAACGTCTATGCGGAGCTCGGCACCTGCTTCGCGAACACGTCGGTCACGCATCCGCGACTCGCCGCGGCCATGCTGGGACAGTTGATCAAGGGGCTGGGCAGCGACCGCGTGTTGTGGGGCACGGATTCGGTCTGGTACGGCTCGCCCCAGTGGCAGATCGAAGCGCTACGCCGGCTCGAGATCCCGGACGACATGCAGAGCAAGCACGGCTTCGCGCCGCTGGGCGCCGCCGACGGCCCGGTCAAGAACGCGATCTTCTCCGGGAACGCGGCGCGGCTCTATGGCATCGACCTGACGGCCGCGGTCGGGCAGCTGTCGATCGACCAGATATCGGCGGTGAAGGCCCGGTACGTGGCTTTGAACGAGGGCCGCAGCAACCTGCGCTACGGTTACGTGCACACGGCTTGATCCGGGGGGCGCCGGGCCGCCGGACCAGGCGGCCCGGCATTCGATTCAGCGGCCCCGACTGCCCCGCCGGCTACTTGCCAAGACCGAGCAGTCGGACCGCGTTCTCTTTCATGATCAGCGGCTTGACTTCGTCACGAAAGCCGGCTTTCTCGAAGTCGGCGAGCCAGCGGTCCGGCGTGATCAGCGGAAAATCCGATCCGAAGAGCATCTTGCGTTTCAGCTGCGTGTTCGCGTAATGCACGAGCTGCGGCGGGAAATATTTCGGTGACCAGCCGGAGAGGTCGATGTAGACCTGTGGCTTGTGCAGGCAGATCGACAGGGCCTCGTCCTGCCAGGGCCAGGACGGGTGCGCGAGTATGATCGGCATGTCCGGAAAGTCGACCGCGACGTCGTCGACATACATCGGGTTGCCGTACTTCAGGCGGATACCGCCGCCGCCGGGCATGCCGGTTCCCATGCCGGAGTGCCCGGTGTGGAACAGCGCCGGCAGCTTCGCCTCGGCAATCACCTCGTACAGCGGGTAGGCCGAGCGGTCGTTCGGGAAGAATTCCTGGAACTGGGGGTGAAACTTGAAGCCCTTGACGTTGTAGTCGCGGATCAGTCGCCGCGCTTCGCGCGCGCCCAGCCGGCCCTTGGCCGGGTCGATACTCGCGAACGGGATCATCACGTCGCTGTTCGCGTTGGCCATCTCGGCGACTTCTTCGTTCGATATTCGTTTCTGGCCGCGGGCCCGTTCGCCGTCGACCGTGAATATGACGCAGGCCATCTTGCGCTTGCGGTAGTAGTCGGCGGTTTCCTGGATGGTCGGCTTCTTGTCGGCCTCTTCCTTGAAGTACTTCTTCGCCGCGTCCTCGAACGCCTTCTTTTCCTCGTCCACCGGATCGCGGGTCGAGACCTCCGCGTGTACGTGTACGTCGATGGCTACCAGTTCCTCTACATTCATCGTCATCGGTGGTCTCCGTGTTACTTGCTCGTTATTGGCTCAGCGCGTGCCGGGAGCGGTTATGACATTGATGAGCGCTGCCTGGCCTTCGGCATTGCGCGCGAGGCCGCGGCGCATCGCGGCCTCCAGCTGGTTCGGATCGCTGACGGTCTCTCCCCAGGCGCCGCAGGCTGTCGCGATACCCGCGTAGTCCGGCGTCGAGCCGAACTGCGTCAGCGGCAGGTTCTCGCCTGCCGCGGCCGCGCCCTCTGGATAGATGTCCACTGTCGATTGTTCGACGGCGTACCACATGCCATTGCTGGCAACGACGATCAGGATCGGCAGTCGCAGGGCGTCGGCGACCACGAAGGCCGGCGTGGGGTTCCCGAACATGAAACTGCCGTCGCCGACGCAGCAGATCACGTTCCGCGACGGATCCGCGAGCTTGGCGCCAAGGCCGAATCCGACGCCGCTGCCGAGACCGCCGGCCGTCGTTTCGCCTACATACAGGTCGTTGTCGCCGAACTCGAGGCAATCGAACGGAACGCCGAGTTCGTTGACGATGCAGGCGTTTTCGCCCTTTACCTCGTTGACGCAGCGCGCCGTCCAGGATGCGTGGATCGGCGACCGGGTCCTGGCATCTTCGATGCGAGACCTGCGGCGCTCCGCCGCTGCCTCGACGAGTCGCGCGATTTCGGTTCGGCGCCCGGCGAGTCGGGCCTCGTCGATCCCGTGACCTCTCAATGCGTCGTGGAGCATCGAGAGCCCGTCGCGGGACGAACCGGCGATCAGGCGTGAGGCCGGGAAGTCGCGGTACGGATACATCGAGTAGGTCGGGTCGGCTGCGAGATGCAGTACCTTCGCGTCGTGCCGTGGTTTGAAGCGTCGCGGCACCCAGGGAACGGCGGCGTCGATCGTCAGGATCACGTCGGCACGGGCGAGCCAGTCGAGCCCGTGCATGCGGAGGTTCATCGGGTGATCCGACCGCAGGTTGATCGCGTATGGCCACGACTGCAGGACAGGAATGGCAAATGCCCGGGACAGGTCCTCGAGCCGGCGGCGGGCCTCCCGGTCCACGCCGGTCGTCGACGTGACGATTGCCGGCCTCTCGGCCGCGGCCAGCAGGCCCGCGAGTTCGTCGATTGCGGCGGCACCGGGCTGCGCGCTCGCTATCGCGGCTGTCGGCGGCGTATGCGTCGTCTTGTCCGTGTCGGCGAGCAACTCGCGGGGCAGCGACAGGTACACCGGCCCCCGCGGCTCGCTCATTGCGATTACCAGGGCGCGATCGATCAGCGCATCGACGTCCTGGTAGGCCCTGAATTCGTGTTCCCATTTCGTATATTCGCGAACGAGCGAGCCCTGGTCGAACGCATCCTGTCCCCAGTGTATCGGTACGGACCGCGATCCGACGTGGCCGTCCTGGGAGAGGGGATTCCGGCCGGCAATCAGCAGCACCGGCACGTTGGCGCGCCGGGCGTTCATCAGGCTGCAGATCGTGTTCGCCGTGCCGACGGTCACGTGCACGAGCACGACGGCGGGCTTGCCGCTTGCGCGGTAATAGCCCTGCGCCATTGCCATCGCCAGGTTCTCGTGCGGCACGACGTGAAATGCAGGCGCCGCCTCGCCGGTGTTGCGCATTTCCGTCAGTGCCTCGACGATCGGCGCGTGGTCGGTGCCGGAGTTCGCAAAGACATGCTCGACCCCGCGACGCTTCAGCGCCTGGACAAAACTGTACGCGTAGGTCCTCGATGTCATCGTTTCCGTCCCGTTACCACTATTCGTTTGCGCAATCAGCCAGCGGCTTCCCGCTCGCCGCCAGCTCCCGCAGCAGTGCCGACACCTGCCAGTACTGCGGGTCCAGCGTCTTCGCAAACCCGTCGATGCGTGCGCAGATTTCCTTCAGGCCAACCGTATCCGCGTAGAACATCGGTCCGCCACGGTGGCGGGGGAATCCGTAGCCGGAGGTGTAGACGACATCGACGTCCGAGGCCCGGAGCGCAACTCCCTCCTCCAGGACCTTCGCTCCTTCGTTTATCAGTGCGCACAGGCATCGCTGCTCGATCTCGTCCTGCGTCAGGTCGCGCCGTTTGATACCGAGGCGCTTTGCCTCTGCGGCGAACATCTCCAGTGCCTCGGGGTTGTCATGTCGTTCGCGCGAGCCGGCTTCGTAACGATAGAAGCCGACGCCTGTTTTCTGGCCGAGCCAGCCGCGCTCGACCAGCATGGACGACGACCGGTAGAAACTCGGGTCGTCCGGCAACAGGTCCTTGCGCTCCTCCCGCACCTTGTAGCCGACGTCGACGCCGGCCATGTCGTAGACCGCGAGTATGCCCATGGCCATGCCGAAACTTTCCAGCGCGTCGTCGACCTGCCGCGGGGTCGCACCCTCGAGCAGCATTCTCTCGGCCTCGCGGCCGTACGGGTCCATCATGCGATTGCCGATGAATCCGTAGGCATTGCCGGACAGCACGCCGACTTTACGCAGGGTCTTCGCAAGCTGCATCGAGGCCGCCAGGACGTCGCCGGCGGTGGCGTCCGTCCGCACGATTTCCAACAGTCGCATGATGTGCGCGGGGCTGAAGAAATGCAGGCCCACGACGTCGGCCGGTCGCTTCGTCGCGGACGCGATCTCTGCCACGTCCAGTGTCGACGTATTCGAGGCGAGGATCGCCCCCGGTTTGCAGGTCTTGTCCAGCTTCGCAAATATCTTCTTCTTCAACGCCATGTTCTCGAACACAGCTTCGATAACGACGTCGGCTTCGGCCAGGTCGGCGTAATCGTCCGAGCCCTTGATCAAGCGCATGCAGGCCTCGAGCCCGTCCTCGGTGATGCGACCTTTCTTGACGCTCCGCTGGTATTCGCCGCGAATCGCGTCGATGGACTTGCCGACCGCCGCCCTGTCGACGTCGAGGAGCGTTACGGGAATGCCGGCATTCGCGAACGACATCGCGATGCCGCGCCCCATCGTTCCGCCGCCGATGATGCCGCCGGACGCCAGCGGGCGCGCACTCGCAGGATCGACACCCGGGATCCTGCCGGTCGCCTTTTCGGCGAAGAACAGACGCCGCATCGCCCGGGATTCGGTCGTCTCGAGCGAGGCGTCGCTGATCTCCTGTTCGCGCTCGATGCCTTTTCCGAATGGCAGGTCGATTGCCGCTTCGACCGCGTCGATGTCCATGCCGGGCACGACGCGGCCGCGCATCCGGGACGCGCGCCTGCGTTGCTCCTGCAGGAACGCGTCGATTTCCGGCGTGCGCTCGATCGCCACGTCGCAGGCGCGGCGCGGGCCGCGGCCCTCGTCCACGAGCCTGTTGGCGTAGGCGACGGCAAACGCCCGCAGGTCGCCGTCGGCGATGGCGTCGATCAGCCCCATTGCGAGGGCCTGTTCCGCATCGACCGGGCGGCCGGACAGGAACATCTGCAGCGCGTTCTGGACGCCGGCAACCCTCGGCAGGCGCTGGGTGCCCCCGGCGCCCGGCACGATACCGAGATTGATCTCGGGAAAGCCGACTCGAGCGCCCGGATTCGCCACGCGGTAATGGCAGGCGAGTGCGGTCTCGAAACCGCCGCCGAGCGCCGTGCCGTGCAACGCGGCAACCGTCGGCTTGTCGAGAGCCTCCATCTCCGCGAACAGGGGATGGCAGGTCGGCTGGGCCATGGGCGCGTCGAACTCTGCGATGTCCGCGCCGGCTATGAACGTGCGCCCATCGCAAAGCAGCACGACCGCTTCGATCGAGCGGTCTGCGGCCGCCTTTCGGAAGCATTCGAGCAGTCCCTGCCGTACCGGCCGGGATATCGCGTTGACAGGGGGATTGTCGATGATGACCAGGCCGATCCGGCCTGAGCGCTCCAGTCTTACCACCTCACTCATTTTTCATTCACCTTGTTTCAGCATTCGGGACACTGCGTGCGCGGCCAGCACGGCCGGCGCCGCGTTCTTGCGCTCGGGCCAGTCTAGCGCGTACGGCGCCGCTCCGGGGCTTGTCGCCTGCGCGGCGGGTGGCGGCAACGCCACAAAAATGGACACCCGTGTTGCGCAGATCGATATGCAAAATTTCGTACGCGACGTCCTGCACGGCCGGGAACGGTCAGACCAGGAACTTGCGGGCTGCTTCTATCGTCTCCTGCGCGCGATTCTCTACGTCGATGCGGGGCGGGACCTGCATCCCGCGCTGCACCGCGGGGCGCTCGCCGACGAGGTCCAGCCAGCGCTGCAGGTTGTGAAGCCCGTCCAGCGTGACCCCCGACCACCCGTAGCCGCGGACCCAGCACCAGCTTGCGATATCGGCAATCGAATAGTCGCCGGCGAGGTACTCGTTGTCGCCCAGCCGCTTGTCCAGCACGCCGAACAGCCGGAGCACCTCGCGCTGGTAGCGTTCGATCGCGTAAGGAATCTTCTCGGGCGCATAACGGTAAAAGACGTTGGCCTGGCCCATCATCGGCCCGATGCCGGCCATCTGGAACATCAGCCACTGGATGACGAGCGAACGCCCCTTGTCGCCCGACGGCATCAGCAGCCCGGTCTTCTCGGCCAGGTAAATCATGATCGCGCCGGACTCGAAGACTGCGAAATCGCCGTTGGCCCGGTCGACGATCGTCGGGATGCGGCCGTTCGGATTGATCGCCAGGTAGTCCTCGGTCTTCTGCTCACCCTTGTCGAGACGGATGTGATGCATGCGGTACTCGAGACCCATCTCCTCGAGCGTGACCGATATCTTGTAGCCATTGGGCGTTGCCGCCGTGTAAAGCTCAATCATCGTGCGCGGCCGAGTACTTGTTCTTGATGTCGTACTTCATCTTCTGGCGCATGTGCTCGACTTCGAGCCGCTTCGGATCGGCCGGCTCGTCGGGGAACGCCGCCAGGATCTCGGCGAAATCCCGCGCGACCTCGTCCTTGTGTTCCGGGTGCGTCATGATGTACAGGTCGCCGCGCTTGAGGCCGCGCAGGATTTTTGCTCCCATCTCGAGCGGGTCCATGCCCAGCGGCTGGATCTGCTCGAGCCTGGACACGAAGCCGGCGTCCTGGGGATGGCCCACGTTCTTCCTGGAATCGGGGCGCAGTTCTTCGCTGTGGTGGATATTGCTGTTGACCAGGCCGGGACATACGACCGAAACGCCGATGCCCTGCGGGACCAGGTTGTACCAGAGGCATTCGCTGAAACCGCGCACCGCGAATTTCGCCGCCGTGTAGATACCGGCACCCGGGCCGCTCACCAGGGATGCCATCGACGCGGTATTGATGATGTGGCCGCCTTCGCCATGTGCCTTGATCTTCGGCAGGAAGGACTTGATGCCGTTGAACACCGCGTTCAGGTTCACATCCATCAGCCAGTCCCAGTCGTCGTAACTGGCCTCGTCGATCGGGCCGAACACGTTGATGCCGGCGTTGTTGCACAACACGTGCACCTTGCCGAAGCTTGCCTCGGCTTCGTCGGCGGCACGGGCCATCGCGTCGCGATCCGTGATATCGACCCGGATGCCGTGCACCGGGCTCGCGATCTTCCCGAGTCTCCGTACGGCGGCCTCCAGCGCGTCGCCGCGTATGTCGCCGATGACGACATTCATGCCGGCCTCGAGGAATGCGTGCGCCATGCCGTAACCGACGCCATGGGCGCCGCCGGTAATGAACGCGGTCTTGCCCGTTACATCCTGCATGTTTGCCCCCCTGTGATCCCGGTGTGGCCCGGAGCCGGCGCTGGCTGCAGGCATTCGACGGCACGGCCTGGTGCCGTTCAGCCAAACCGTACTGTACGGTTCGGCAAAACGGCGTGTCAACCGAGGAGACCGGCCCGGCGGCTCAGCCCCAGCGGCTGTGCTCCGGCCCGGGCGCGCAGATTCGCCCGGTCGGGAAGCGCCTGCCGAGCGCCAGGGCTTCGCGAACCGCAGGGCGCTCCGCGATGCGCGAGCGCCAGGCCATGGTGTGCGGCGAAATCCTTGTATTGACGAGATCCGGAACGATATCGGCGAGTGAGTGGATCATCGCGAAGGTATTGATGTCGGCGATCGAGTAGGCATCTCCAACGAGCCACTGGTTCTCCGCCAGCCGTTGTTCCATACGCTGCACCACCAGCTCGACCTTGCGCCGGGAATTGGTGACGAGGTCCTCGCCGTAGGTGTTTTTCGCTGCAAGCTCCCAGCCGGACCGCCTTTCGGCGACCGGGATAGCCGCGATCGCCTTCTCGAGATCGTCCCGGTCCCTGTTCGCGAGGACCGCGACGAGATACTTGCGGGTGCCGAGTGTCCCGAGCGACGAACTCAGGTTGTAGTCGATCCACTTGGACCAGGTCTGCGTCCGGTACCAGCCCAGCGCGTCGAAGGGCGCCAGTGCGGCACTCCTGAAGCTTTCCGCGAGGTACTCGGAAATCAGGGCAGACTCGGTGAGGCACACGCCGTTGGTCCGCAGGACCGGAACCTGCGCCAGCCGGTTCAGCGCGAGAAAGTCGGCGCCGAAATGCTCGAATTCGAGTAGGTCGACGTAGTGGCCCTGGTACTCGACGCCGATCTCGTGAAGGCAGATGAGCGTGCGCGCCGAATGGCTGACCGGCTCCCAGTGATAGAGCTCAATCATCGCTGCCGTCCTCCGCTATCAGTTTCCTCACCTCGATCGTGCGCGCCGCCATCGGCGTGCGCCCGAGTTCGAAGGACCTGGCGATGGCGGGGCGCGCGTAAACGCGACGCAACCAGTCGACCAGGTTCGGAGTCTTCTCCTTGTTGACGTGTTCGGCCTGCATCAGCGGCAGGGCGTAGGCCATGCAGAAGGCGTTGATGTCCGCCAGCGAGTAGGTCGTTCCCGCGAAGTAGGGCCGCTTGCCGAGCTCTTCCTCGAATACGCGCACGCCGTGCAGCACCCGGCGCAGCGACTCCGCGAGTTCTTCCTTCGAAAACGTGTTGTAGATGGCCTTGGTCCACGCGTCGCGCCGTTCCTTCAGCGGGATCCTCTCGATATTGCGCCGGAGTTCCTCCGGATCACGGTTCCGAACCGAAGGGCCCACGAAAACGCTCCAACCAATCATGCTCAGCGACGGTCCGAAATAGCCGTCCAGGAACTTGCCCCACCAGCGCATCCGCCAGCGCTCCTCCGGACTGTCCGGCCGCAGCGGCGGCCCGTCGAACGCGGCGTCGATGTACTCGCCCATCTCCGTCGACTCCGCCAGCACCGCGTCGCCATGCACCAGCACCGGTATCGTGCCCGCCGGGTTGACGGCGAGGTACTCCGGCTTGTGCTGGTCGAAGCCCAGCAGGTCTGTATAGCGGCTCTCGAAGTCCACGCCTTTCTCGATAAGCGCGATGATCGGCTTGCCCGAGTTGGCGTTGGGTTCCCAGTGATAAAGGATAGGTCTCGCCATGATTGCCTCGTTCAGGAGCCGACGCCGGGGGCCAGGCCGGGCTCGGAAGTATTGCTCGCCGATGCAAGCGCAGGCCGGGTCGGCGGCCTGATGAAAAGGAGCAGCAGCGTGCCGGCAAAGCACAGGATCGCGATGCCGACGATCGCCGTCGTATAGCTGCCCTGTCGCTCGTACAGGTCGCCGGCCAGGAAGGAACCCAGCGCACCGGCCGTCGTCTGGACCGCGAGCGTGATGCCGATGACGGAGGCGTAAGCCTTCGAGCCGAAGTAATTGCTCAACACGGTCATCATGCAGACCAGGCCGCCGCCGAAACCGAAGCCGATGCAGAGCGCAAACACGTGCAGTTCGGCCGTCGTCGTCGCGTCGAGCAGCACCAGGAGGCCGACCCCGAAAAAACCGACCGCTATCGACCAGAGATAACGGGGATCTATACGGTCGCCGAAAATGCCGAGCATCAGCTTGCCTATTAGCGTCGATACCACCAGGATCGAAAAGGCCTTGGCCGCCGCATCCACAGAGTTACCGAGGTCCTGCAGGTGTACGACCGAATGCGCCATGGTCAGCGTGAACCCGGCGCTCATGCCGAGGCTGCAGGAAAGCAGCAGCCAGAGCGCGGGCGTCCGCAGCACCTCCGGATACGTCCATTCCTCGTCGGTGATGTGCACCTTGCCCGGCTTCCGCCTGGAGGCATCGCGGCCGGCAACCGGACCGCCGTCCGCTTCCTGTCCCAGGTCCGCGGGCTTCTCCCTGACGAACAGTGCGGCGACGATCGCGGATAGCAGCGCGAGACTGCCGATCAGCCACCAGCCGGCCCGCCAGTTCCCGCCGGCCGCGGTGATCAGTGCGTTGAGGGCTCTGGTCGCAACGAATCCGCCTATGCCGCCGGCAGACAGGATGATCGAGATCGCGAGCGCCCGCCGGCGCACGAACCAGAAGGCAGTGCCGGTCTGGGCCGCCAGCGCGCCGCCGGTCATGACGCCCAGGCCGACGAGTACCCCGTACACGACCACGGCCTCGATGCCCGTGTCGACGAAGGTCGCCATGCCCAGCGCGCCCGTCATCAGGATCAGGCTGCCGGCGACCAGCGTGGTCCGCACGCCAAAGCGATTGACGAACATCGCCACGAGCGGCCCCGGCAACCCCGTCATCATCATGTAGACGGAGACCATCAACCCGAGCGTGCGCCGGTCGATCCCGAGATCGGCGACCATCCATGCATTGATCACGCTGGAGCCGTAAGCCGGAAACGCCAGGTTGATGAACAGGATCAACCAGAACGCGGCCAGCAGCTTCCAGCCGTAGAACGAGGTGCCGCCGGCCATGCCGGGCTATTCGACCTGGCCGGCCAGCGCTGCGCTTTCGTGCGCCCTGGCGACCAGGTAGGCCCGGATCGCCTCGACGCCGTTCTCGTCGAGTTCCTCTGCAAACGAGACCATGCCGCGATCGACCAGCGCACCGCCGAGCACGACCGACTGGAACGCGTCGCCGTGCAGCATCGGCGTGGCCCGCAGATCCGGCAGCATGCCGGCGCTGACCGCCGCATCGCCGTGGCAGGCTACGCAATGCCTGTGATACAGGAACTTGCCGTGCTGGACCTCGTCACCGCTCGCCTCCGTCGCGGGGGGGGTGAATACGAGCGGCGCGAGGGGTTCGGCCTCGGGCAGTCGCGCCTGGCCGCCGAGCTTGAAGGCAAGGATCCGGCTCTTGTTGCCGAGGCGCCCGGACAGCAGGCCGATCTCGCCCGGCGCGAGCGCATAAATGCCGCCCCAGCCCGCTGCGACGGATATGTACTGCTCCCCGTCGACGAGGTAGGT
>Ga0224505_10000371_pt1 | contig 31069 bp, 30 predicted proteins | sample SF_Jan12_sed_USG_FD_169102 | JGI IMG/M metagenome (GOLD analysis project Ga0224505, IMG submission 169102) | Sediment microbial communities from San Francisco Bay, California, United States - SF_Jan12_sed_USGS_4_1 | ecosystem: Environmental > Aquatic > Marine > Sediment | place: USA: California... | reverse complement strand
TATACAGTCTGTCGCCATCGGCTCTCCTCGTCTCGGTCTATCGAAGCGCCTGAACACCGCTCCTATAGCACAGATGGGAGTCCCGATGGCTTTTTTATGTCACGAGTCGTGAATTATCCGGGCTAGACCATGGTTCGCGCACCCGTGAGTCGATTGACTCGCATCTTATTAAATTCAACAACTTCATCGTACTTCATCACACTGTCAAGACGCTTGGCCTCAGCAAGAACTTTCTTTTTAAAACTGGAAAATGTCCTTCCTTCCTCACTTAGGTCATTAACGTTTCGTAGGTAGGCGACAATGTCCACGATTTGTATCATCACGGAGTAACGACTATCCGCGTAGAAGACCTCTCCGATGATATTTTCAGTGTTTTTCAAGCTAATAGCGGCTCCGCGTTCAGCGGACCTCATTATGTCGCAACCACGAATCATCAAAGACATCTTCTCGACCGTTTTTTTCTCGAACCCGTCCATGATAACGATCAACTGCTCGTTTTCGTATACCGGTTGGGTAACGGCACTGATACCAAACCAGCACAAAGATGTCCCGCGCTCGTCACCCTTAAAAGTGGTTTTATGTTCTGGTGTAATATAGTACCCAACGCGGTATACATCCAACTTGCTCTCTATGACCAGGTCCACAACCTGGCGGAATACATTGAGTTTGTTCCGGTCGTCGCCATCAGGCTCATCCCGTAGAAGGTTACGTCCATGAAGCTCTGGGGGCATGAGATTAATCGTATTCTCCTTAGGGATGATGAACGGCTTCAATATGCTGTAAAAGCCCGCCCGAACTGAATTGTATTTGTCAGCTCGAAGGATGACCGCAGTCATTGAAGATATGAATGTTGAATCCGACCTTACAGGACCGCTGTAACATTCATCCAAGAACATCAGATTCATATAAGGCGCTTCCTGCTAACGGCCCCGCGGCTCACCGGCAGGTGCGGAACAACCGGCGAGTGTGTAGCGGCTATCCGGTGCAGCCGCTGGTTCGAGACGCGCTTCGCGTCCTGAACCACTCTACCTTAACTCAACCGTCTTTGAAATCGAGGTACAACCCTGTAGCCGTGCGACTCTTCTCATCTCCCGCAAAGGACTGCCTCCGGTTGAAACAGATCCACTCAGGGATACCGCCTTATACTAAATTGCGCCGGATTGCGTTTAACACCCGTTTAAACCCTGTTTAAACCGTGCTGTTTCCGCCGAGAATTGCGCCAGATTGCGCCGATTTTGGCTTTATGTCGCTTTCGGCGCAATCACCGGCTCGGTCCAAGGGTGATCAGCAAGGCGGAGGTTATCCCGCTGCCCAGAGCTTTCATTGACGGTTAGATCTGTAGCAACTATACTAGTTGTTACAGATGAGGTACGCCATGATTGAAACCGTTTCCACCCTTGAGATGCGGCAGCGGCTCGGAGATCTACTGAATCGAGTGGCCCTTCGGCATGATCAATTTGTCATTGAGCGTAAGGGCAAACCCCTGGCAGCCATGGTCCCAATCGAGCGACTTGAACAGATGCAAGAAGCCGCGCGTGTACACTTGCTCTCGACTCTTGCTCGGCGAGCGGATGCCATCTCGCAGAGCCAAGCCGATCAACTTGCCAACGAAGCCAAACACCGCACACGAAGGTCGCGTCGAAAGTAACCGGTGATTCGAGCGGTCCTCGACGCCAATATCTATATCAGTGCGTGCCTTCGGCCGAATGGGCCGCCAGGCAGGGTACTTCACTTCCTCTTAGAGGATCAGGCGTTTCATCTTGTCGGCTCTGCGGCCATCTTTGATGAAGTTCGACGGGGATTGAACTATCCCCGCGTCAAGCGGTATCACGCGTTGTCCGCCGAAGAGATTGATCGGTGGGTCATTGCTCTGGCGTTGATTGCCGAACCCACCGAAGGCAGTTTGAAACTCCGGGCAGTCGACCGAGATCCGGATGACGATAAATATCTGGTGGCAGCGTTGGAAGGACGTGCCGGGTACCTGGTGAGTGGAGACTCGGATCTGCTTGAGCTGCATGAATATAGAGGGGTACGCATCGTCACGGCCAATGAATTCCTCCATATTCTTGAGAAAACGAGCACCTGAAATGAAACGCGGATCAGGTTGAGACTACATCCTCTTCCAGCTTCAAGATGATCTACAGCGAGATCTGACCGACTACAGCGAATTTGCTTTTCTCCCGACATGGTCTTTTCCCCTCGCTTCACGTATCGTACGTGGCAATGTTTCGCCTACACCACCACGATGTTCGTTTCCCACCAGTTGATCAGGCCACCCCGGACGGGCTGCTTGCCGTTGGCGGAGACCTTCATCCTGAGCGACTGCTCGAAGCGTACCGGCATGGCATCTTCCCCTGGTACAACGACGATCAACCGATTCTCTGGTGGTCGCCGGATCCCCGAGCGGTCCTGTTTCCTGAAAAGCTTCATGTACCGCGTAGCCTTCAGAAATGCCTTCGCCAGAATCAGTTCACCGTTACTCTCGATTCCAGCTTTCGCGATGTTATGGAACAGTGCGCTGGACCACGGCCGCAATATCCAGAGGGAGGCACCTGGATCACAGGAGAGATGCTGGACGCCTACACGCGACTCCATGACCTCGGCTACGCCCACTCAGTTGAAACCTGGCAGGATAACCAGCTGGTCGGTGGCCTCTACGGCCTGGCGATCGGTGGAGCGTTCTTCGCCGAGTCCATGTTTACGAAGGTCGATAACGCGGGCAAAGTCGCGCTGGTCAGGCTTGTTCGACAGCTTCAGGCATGGGGCTTTCACATCATCGATTGCCAACAGCCCTCACCCCATATCATGCGTTTTGGCGCAGAAGAAATTCCACGGTCAATCTTCATCAGACAGCTCGCTGCTGCCCTGAAGCTGCCCGACCGGCTGGGACAGTGGGAATTCGACGGGGAGATGGCGCGGGAAGAGTAAGAAGTGAACAGGACTGATCGCGACAAGGCGGGCAGACTGCGTTGACAGTCTTTTCGACTCTCGCTTATGATTTCATCCAGATAGGAGGACTGCACATGAGCTTTGTCATTACACCGAAAGAGCTGAAGGCTCGAATCGATAAAGGGGATAATTTGGTACTCTTGGACGTGCGAGAACCTTGGGAGAATCAACTCGCCAAGCTCGACAACTCCGTGCTGATCCCCCTCGGCACCTTGCCTCAATCTCTCTCAAAATTGGATCCGAACACGGAGATCATCGCCTATTGCCACCATGGTATGCGCAGCGGCGATGCGACGGGGTTTCTCCTTCAGCAAGGATTTTCCAACGTAAAGAACTTGATCGGTGGGATCGACGCGTGGTCCGTTCAGATCGATGGCAGCGTGCCTCGATACTGATAGGAATAACGGGCTGGTGGGTTCACATCAACGAAGACCGTTGAAGCACATACCGCTCTGGCTGAGAAGCCAGCCCGACCACCCTTGTTACGGGAAGTTCGGCCTGCCTATTTTTTCCCCTGGAAGAATTCGACGGTCTGCTTGAGTCCCTCCGCAAGGTCGACCTTCATCTCCCATCCCAATTCCTGTTTAATCCGGGACGGGTCAATCACACTCCGAAGTTGCTCGCCGAGCTTGGCCGGTCCGTGAACTTCCTTGGCCGGAGAACCAGTCAGGTCGGCGAGCATTCGGAACAACTCATTCACCGAAGTCTCGACACCTGTTCCAACATTGTAGACCCCATGCGCATCTTGCCCCATCGCAACAAGGTTGGCTTGGGCCACGTCCTCCACAAACACGAAGTCGCGTGTTTGTCGTCCGTTTCCATTGATGATGGGCTGTTCGTTGTTCAACATTTTCTGGATAAAAATGGCGACAACCCCGGCTTCCCCCTCAGGGTCTTGTCGTGGTCCATAGACGTTGGCATATCGAAGACTCACGACTGGAATTCCACTCGTGCGTTGGAAGTAGGACAGGTAATGCTCACCGCATAGTTTACTGATGCCATAGGGTGACAATGGGTTGTTGACGTGAGACTCCGCGGCAGGGAACGCCTCTTGCTCACCATAGATCGCTCCTCCGGACGAAGAAAACACAACCTTTCGGCATCCGTATCGCACCGCCTGCTGCAACACGTTCATCGTTCCCAGGACGTTGACCTGCGCATCAAACACCGGATCCTCGACCGAATTGCGGACGCTGATCTGAGCGGCGAGATGAAGGACCACATTGGGGCGCTCGTTCCGAAACACCCGTTCCAATCGCCCGCTGGTAATATCGGTCTTGTAGAGGCTCGCCGCACGGTTGAGATTCTTCCGCTTCCCCGTGACCAGATTGTCGACGACAACGACCTGATGCCCTTCTTCCACGAGTCGGTCCACCACGTGAGACCCGATAAACCCTGCGCCGCCCGTCACCAGTACTTTCATTGGCCCTCCTCGTTGAGCTGTCGACCGTAGCCTTTCCTACATACCATGAAACGGGGTACGGTACTCAAGAATAGCCAATATTTCTTCATTGCCTTTTTTCTTGCCTTTAATGGGTGACGCGACTACCTGATTCGGCTGGAGTCCCATCTCCTCCGCAAAACGCAAGACTCGCTGAACCACTTGCTCTCGCTGCTCCTCATCGCGCACCACGCCGCCCCGACCGACCTGTCCCTTGCCCACTTCAAATTGAGGTTTAATCAAGGCGATGATGTGGGCCTGCGATCGCAGAAATGGAAGAACGGGCTGGAGCACCTTTGTCAGCGAGATAAAGGAGACATCGATCACGGCCAGATCAATCGGCTCAGGGACAGCGGAACGCGCCATATACCGAATGTTGGTCCGCTCGATCAATACCACGCGTGGATCTTGTCGTAGCCGCCAGTCGAACTGGCCATACCCTACATCGACGGCGTAGACTTTCACCGCTCCGCGTTGCAGCAAGCAGTCCGTAAACCCTCCCGTTGAACATCCGACATCGAGACAGATTCGCCCCTGCGGGGCAATCGATGAAACGTCGAGAGCCGCCGCCAGCTTTTCTCCACCTCGGCTGACAAACGGCTGCCGTTCCTCCGTCAGCTCAATGAGGGCATCGACGGGAATCACTCTGGACGGTTTATCGACAACCACTCCGTCCCTTTTGACTTTCCCGGCCAGAATCATGCGAGCGGCACGATCTCGACTTGGCACCAAGCCTCTGGTGACCAGTACCTGATCACATCGATCTTTATCGCGGCGTAGGTTTGTACCCATGCAGAATGAGAGGGGAGTGAGTGAGACGCAACCGGCGTTCACACGGATGCCCTAGCTACGGCTCCATGGAGGAGTCCTTCTGGTCAAAGTCCTCCGACGTGAAGGCACGCAGCTGTTTCTTGCCGTTTTTGTCCTGAACGAGAACTTCCACTTTTTTTTCGGCCTCTTCCAACACTTTCAAACAATTCTTTGAAAGTCGGATACCTTCCTCGAAGATCTTTAACGACTCATCGAGCGGCAGATCTCCCTTCTCCAATTCACCGACGATAACTTCCAGCCTAGCCATCGCTTGCTCAAATTTGACTCCAGCCACAACGCGCTCCTTTACGTGACAACGAGGACCGTATTATATCGAAGTTCCGACGAGCATTTATACTGATGAATCCGGCAACACATCCTCCACGGTGCAGCGGAGCTCACCATCGACAAGCCGAGCCCGGATCGTGTCACCGATGGAGACTTGCGCGACCCGTCGAACGATCGTCTGATCCGGCATCGTTTCAAGCATGCCATAGCCCCGAGCCAGGATGGCCAGCGGACTCAGACCGTGCAATCTGCCGAGATACGCATGAATGCGTTCCTCGTATCGCTTGAGGTCGTGCGCCATAGTCCCCGTCAAACGCAGTCGTAGTTGCGGCACCAGAGCCATCCCATGACGGACCCGAACCTCAGGGCTTGCCGCCTCTAACGCCTGTCTCCATCCCTGCATCCGTGCCGTCATCTGTTTCAACGTGTCGCGTATCGCTTCGCGCATGGAGACCAGAGTCCCATCCACACGCTGTGCTTCTCTCAGAATCCGAAGCCGGATCGTTGCCAGATGAGCCACCAGGAGATCGAGTCGTTGTTGGTGGTCAAGACATTGCGACATCGTCGCTTGCCGGCAACGAGCAGCAAACATTTCAAGACGCTCCACGATCTCCGCCAACACTGGAGCAACCATTTCTCCCGCAGCCGAAGGCGTTGGAGCCCGCACGTCGGCCGCAAAGTCGGCAAGGGTGACGTCCGTCTCATGCCCAACGGCTGATACAACAGGAATCCGTGATCCGGTAATGGCTCGCACGACCACTTCTTCGTTGAAACTCCAGAGGTCCTCCATCGAACCACCGCCCCGTCCGACGATCATGACATCGATACAGCCAAGCGTATTGAGCGCATGAATGGCCGCTGCGATTTGCTCGCCTGCTCCGGCCCCTTGGACTTGAACCGGTGCCACAATAATTCTCAGGATCGGGCAACGACGATGGAGGACAGTAATCAGATCTCGGACCGCTGCTCCAGTCGGTGAGGTGACGATGCCGACTGTCCAAGGGAATGCCGGTAGCGGTCGCTTACGCTGTACATTGAACAATCCCTCCGCCTCAAGGCGACGCTTGAGCTGCTCAAAGGCCAATTGGAGAGCACCTTGTCCCTTCGGTTCAAGGTGGTCCAACACAAGTTGGTATTCGCCTCGTGGCTCATAGACCGAAAGCCGTCCATGCACAACGACCTGCAGTCCATCCTCCAACCCGAATCGCAGCCGCATGGCAGCCGAGCGAAAGATGACCGCTCGAATCTGGCTCGATCCATCTTTTAACGTACAATAGAGGTGCCCAGAGCCTGGTGCGCGGAGGTTCGAAATTTCGCCTTCAAGCCAGGTCTCCGGAAAATCGGCTTCAAGAGAGGCCCGAATCATCGTGGTGAATTCGGAGACGGTCAGAACCGGCCTTGAAAATCCGGCAGGAGCAGGTGGGAACAGGGAAGAGAGAGAGTAGGTATCCGTGGGGCCTCTCCTTCCTCATCATTCATGACGATTGGTGCGTAGCCACCAATCGTCACCCGGGTAGATATCCCCGGCTAATCGACGAGGCGAATTCGTTCAAATGCGATGGCCTTGCCCAAGCGGGGATCGAGCTCGAGCAAGACTGCGCAGAACACTGATGGTCCTGACGCCACTTCAAATCGCCGTGGCATCCCGGTCAAAAACTTTTCGATCGCCAACTCTTTCTTCACGCCGATGACCGAATGAAGCGGCCCCGTCATCCCAATATCGGTGATGTAAGCGGTCCCCTTGGGAAGGATCTGTTCATCTGCCGTCTGTACATGGGTATGCGTACCCACGACCGCCACCACCTCCCCATCCAAGAAATGCCCCATGGCCATTTTTTCAGAGGTGGCTTCCCCGTGCATGTCCACGATGATCGCAGACGTCTCCTGTTTCAAGCGTGACAATACCCGTTTCGCGGTCTGAAATGGGCAATCGATCGTCGGCATGTACACCCGACCCATCAACTGCAACACCGCCAGTCGCTCCCCTCCTGCCGTCTCAATCACCGCACTCCCGTTTCCCGGAACGCCGGGTGGATAGTTCGCCGGTCGGAGCAAGCGAGGCTCACGAGAAAAATAGCCGACGGCTTCCTTCTTATCCCACGCATGGTTGCCGGTCGTAATCACCGAGATTCCCGTTTCAAAGAGTTCCTCGGCCAACTCCGGCGTGATCCCGAAGCCTCCTGCAACATTCTCCCCGTTGGCGATCACCGCGTCGATCTGATGCTGTGCGATCAAGCGTGGCACGACTCGCGCAGCGGCTCGGCGACCGGGCTCCCCCATGATGTCGCCGATACACAGGACCTTCATTTGGCGTACTCCACGTAGCGACTCTCTCTGATGACGGTCACTTTGATCTGTCCAGGGTACGTCAACTCCTGTTCGATCTTCTTGGCCAGTTCGCGCGAGAGTTGAAACGACTCGGCATCGGTAATGTCTTCTTGTCTGACAATGACCCGAATTTCACGGCCGGCCTGGATGGCATACGCCTTCTGCACGCCCTTATGTCCGGTCGCCAGCGACTCAAGTTTCTCCAGCCGCTTCACATACGACTCCAGCGCTTCGCGTCGTGCACCGGGACGCGCAGCCGACAGGGCTTCGGCAGCCGCCACCAGCACGCTCTCCGGGCAAATTGGCTCAACCTGTTCATGATGCCCCGCGATCGCATTGACGATCTTTTCTGATTCACCGTATTTTTTGGCGATCTCAGCCCCGAGCATGGCGTGAGGCCCTTCTTCCTCATGACTGACCGCCTTGCCGATGTCATGGAGCAGCGCCCCGCGACGTGCCAATCTGACATCCAGTCCCAGTTCCGATGCCATGATGCCACAGATATAGGAGGCTTCGCGTGCATGGTAGAGGTTATTCTGTCCGTAGCTCGTTCGATACTTCAGGCGTCCCAACACTTTGATCAATTCCGGATGAAAGTCAGAAAGCCCGAGCTCAAAGATGATCTTCTCAGCCTCTTCGTACATGAGTTTGTCGATATCGACTTTGACTTTCTCCACAATTTCCTCAATGCGCGTGGGATGAATGCGCCCATCATGCATCAGGCGTTCCAGCGAGACTTTCGCGATCTCGCGTCGCAATGGATCAAATCCCGAGATAATCACCGCCTCAGGAGTTTCATCGATGATCAGATCAATACCTGTCGCCGCCTCAAGCGCGCGGATGTTACGCCCTTCTCGACCGATGATTCGCCCTTTCATCGCATCGTTCGGAATAGGCACCACCGAAATCGTGGATTCCGAGACATAATCACGAACGACACGCTGGATCGACGCCGTAATGATTTCCCGAGCTTCCCGCTCGGCATTTTCCCGGGCCTCTTCAATCGTTCGCTTGGCAATCCCCACGGCATCCAGCCGAGCCTGCGACTCCATCTCCACGATTAACTGTTTCTTGGCTTCATCCGCCGTCATACCAGCCACGCGTTCCAGCGCCTCACGGTGCTCACGCTCAGCTTTTGCGCAAGCTGACTCCTTAGCCAAGAGCCCCTCTTCGCGTTTCGTAAAATCAGCTTCGCGCTTACGTGTCTCATTCTCTCGTTTTTCCAGCGCGGTGACTTTTTGATCAAACCCTTCCTCTCGTTGAATCAGCCGTTTCTCCAACGTCAGCAGTTCGCCAAGCTTGGCTTTCTGTTCTTGTTCGAACTCGGATTTTGCCTTGAATGCGAGATCCTTGGCTTCGAGTCTCGCTTCTTTCAGCACATTCTCAGCCTCGCGTTGTGCATTCTGCACAACCTGCTTAGCCAATCCTTCTGCTTCGGCTTGTTTGGCACCTACCATCCGGCGACGCAGAAGCTCAAAGATTCCAGCTCCCACCACGGCGCCGAGGACCCCGGAAAGCAAGATGTAGACGACGATTGAGGTTGAAATGGAAGTCACCCCCTTTTAACCCATCAGGTGGCTGTGCAAAACCTGACGGAAGGCCTACTCACTGATCGAGCACAGCAGGCGCACATGTCATGTGGGATGAAGACAGAGGGAGGCGTAGGAAATCGCGAGTGACTCAGCCTGGAAACACAAGAGAGGCGAGGGGGAACATCTCCATCCTTACCCTGTTTCCGGCTCTGCCCCTCCACCGTTGCTGGCCATCGGTTACCAGGTGCGTACGAGCATCATGTATCGAAACAGGTATGGATGATCGATGCTTGCTGCTTCCGGCCGGCACATTCCGCCTGACATCATATCGGACAACTGGTCGATTCGCAGGAACCAGCTGACCAATCAAGGTTTTTATCATCAGTACCCACCGGACTAGTTCTTCGTATCCCCTCAACGTCGATGCTCTCTTCTTCTCACTAGATTCGTTTCCGGTACAAACACAATTTCGCGATAGTATCCTTCCCTCTGGCTATCAATACCCTTACTTATCTGCACGATAACAAAGGGACTCTTTGAAAGCAAGGCGAATCCTGCTACCGAAAGAGCGATGTCGGCATCTGCTCATCGATGGATTCCATCAAGGTCGCCATTCGTCGTTCGACATCAGCCTCTCCTTGCGCCCGTTTCTTCTCGGCCTCAAACAGTCTATGGGCAAGGTTGATAGCCGTCAGGACCGCCAGCTTTGACGGTGTCGTCGTTTTCATGCCCTCCGCCAAATTTTTCATCTGATCATCCACAAAATTCGCCAACCTCCGGATATAGGCATCGTCACCATCATCACCCGCGATCGCGTACCGTTGACCATAAATTTCAACATCGATAATCCTAGTCAATGGCCACCTCCTTGGGATCTTCGACGCATTCGAGCAGTTCGATCTCGCCCAGGACTTTCTCAATTCGAGCCCTGATATCGACCCGCTCTTTTTCCCATCGGGTATTGGCATCATCCTGCGCCGCCAACCGTTGACGGGCCGTCCTGATCTCCTCTTCCAAGACGGCGTTCTTTTGTTTGAGCTCCTGAACCAGCTTTACCAGGTCACGAATTCGAGTCTCCAGTGCATCAAGTCGATCTAGCGACATGGCAGTTCCTCTTGGTTGGACCTATAGGGGTATGGGTCGCACTATAAAAACTTCGTAACACCTTGTCAAGAAACGGTTTTTTGTCTTCCATCCAGACGAAGGTATTCCTTGTAACTTCGGAGCACCCGTTTGACGTATTGCCTGGTTTCTCGATAATGGATGAGCTCAACAAACTCATCTTCGCTCCGACCATCGTACGTGTCCGCCCAACTTCTGACGACCATCGGTCCCGCATTATAGGCGGCAATCGTCTGGACCAAATTGCCTGAAAATTGCGTGAGGAGTTGCTCCACATACCGAACGCCGATTCGGATGTTCACTTCTTGATCGAAGAGATCTTCCCTGGAGACAGGTGGAAGCCGGTGCTGTTGAGCCACGGCATTGGCAGTAGCCGGCATCACCTGCATGAGTCCGATCGCTCCGACCCGAGAAACCGCTTTCCAATCATACTGACTCTCCTCCCGAATAATGGCCGCCACAAGAAATGGATCCACACCCTTGACCGCCGACACTTGAATCGTGGGAATTAACCCGGTTGGATAGGCGACACCCCAGAGGCCGTCCGCGACCTCTCCACCCGTCCGCTCCAACTGCTCCCGAAATCGAGAGCGTACGAGACGCAAGGCATGATGGTACGCACCAACCTCATTCAACATGATCGATAACGCCGCTAACGCCTCAGGATCCTGACCGTACCGATCCGTCAAAACCGCAAGTTCCCTGACGGCATCCTGCTCGAGACCAAGCGCCCGTAGCTCCACCGCCCGCCGATAGGCCGACTGCTGCTCGATATCCGCCCGATTTTTTGCATGATTATCCTGAGCCGAGGCTGCGACTGACTCTGCCACCGGCTGAGTCGAGGAGACGGTCGCAACACTGGCGCGTTCGTGTTCGGCCTGACTCGGGTTCACCATGTCCATCTGATCCCCCACAAGTTGGCAGTAGTAGGTATGGGGGAATTGCCGGCAGAGTTGTGCAAACACTTGCTGGGACTTCGCCGCTTCAACATGGCCGTAGGAACGGGCAATCCAGTAGAGCGCTTGTGGCTCAAGCTCGCTCCCCTTCTGATCGACGATCTGCTGCCACGCGGTGATCGCCTCTTTATAGCGGGCCGTTCGGTAGAAGACCCACCCTTCCCGCCAGCGCGCCTCCGCCCGTTGTGAAGCCGGCTCTCCCGATTTGGCTGCACGTCGATATTTGACAATCGCTTCGTCGAACCGTGAATGATCCTCAAGCCACACTCCACAAAACACGTTGATTTGACCTTTTTGCTCCGGGCTCAACTTTCGTTTAGGCAAGGTCCGGCAGAGCTCCAAGAGCTGTTCTCCGAGCCCTTGCCTGAGATAGACTCTGACTAACCAAACCGTGGCTTCGTCGGCCCGCGCCCCTTTCTCAGTCGCGAGTTCATGGAACGTCTCGCGCGCTTGGTCGTAGAGTTTGAGGCGAACTTGGGCAACGCCCAACTTCAGCTTGGCATCCCTTCGATGGGGAGAAGAGGGGTGTTGCGCCAAGAACTTCTTCAACTCTTCAATCGCCTCCACATGAAGCGCCTGTCCAAGGAACGCCTGAGCCCTGGCATAATGCTCATCCGGCGACGCTGCCCAAGGCTCACCTCCGATATTGGCTGCAAGCAGCGCTTCGGCTTCCTTTGCCTCCTTGGTATAGGGGAACTTCGCCCAAAGCTGCTTGAGCCCTTCTCTCCCCTCGTTCAGTTGATTTTCCCGAAGGTAACAAGAGGCTAACCGCAATTTGGCTTGCGCGACGTGCGAGCCCTTACCATTGAGCTCGGCGGCCTTTAGCAGCCAAGAAATAGCTTCAGGGCATCTGGAAGCTTGATACCAGGCTTCTCCGACACGAAACGTCACTTGATCGGCCAAATTGGAGTCAGGAACGGCTTGGAGCACACTTTCAAACATGGAGGCCGCTTCCTTAGGATCGCCCAAATGCAACAAGGCTTCTCCGATCCAATATCGAATATAGTCGTCGAGTATGGGAAGGTCCCGTTGAGCGGTCCGTAAATAGGAAATCGCTGCCGCAGGGTTCTGATCGATGGAGAGGACGCCGGAGAGTAAGACAGCGCGCTTCCCCCACTGTGAAACCGGATATTCTTTTATGACCTTTCGCAGACGTTCCAGTTTCAGCGCCGTGGCTTGATCCTTCGTGAAGGATGGGCCGGGTCGCTCTTTGGCGAAGACCGCTGCCGCGAAACACTCTTCTGCAGAAAGGCAGCGTTCAGCCGTTGAATCTTGAGATTTGGCACCCTGCGACGTAGAGGCATCACGAGAGACCACACCTCCAAACACAGGTGCCACCCCACACACAAACGCCAGTGTGCAACCGAGGATCAGGTAATATGTGGTCGAGGTTTTCACAGGTGCCTGCCGACTTTCATCTCGCTTCATTATATACAGGGCCGCCCACAATGGAAGAAGTTTCGGACCACCTGATCAAGAGAGCTCCATAGGCGGGCAGGTTCTCGCTATGATAGGCTCTACCCTCCTATGAGAACTGGAATTCCGGTTTGACTCATGTCGGATCCGACCAGCCAGCCACCACTTTTGGCCTTCACTGAATCTCAGATGGTGAAATTTGTCCGCGCCCAGTCCTGGCCGGACTATCGAGCCACGCAAATCATGCGCTGGCTGTACCAACGGCGAGTGCGGATGATCATCGAAATGACGGATCTTCCCCTGCCGGCTCGTTCGATGTTATCGCAATCCACCACAGTCGGTCGCTCTCCCAATGCGACGGTTCTGTCCTCACAGGACGGAACGCGTAAGGTGTTATTTGCGCTCGATGACGGCATGACGGTTGAATCCGTATTGATCCCGGATGACGAACGGCTGACGCTCTGTGTATCGACACAAGTCGGGTGTCAGTTGGATTGCAGCTTTTGCCTGACCGGAAGAATGGGGCTCAAGCGCAACCTCAAGCTCCATGAAATCATCGACCAAGTCTTGACCGCACAAGATCTGCTGAATACCGGAGAGCGCTTGACCAACCTTGTGTTCATGGGAATGGGGGAACCGCTGGCCAATCTGGACACACTGAAAGCCGCGGTCAACGGGCTGACGAACAAGCCATGGGGTCTCGGGTGGTCGCGTCGACGCATTACGGTGTCGACAGCAGGACTGGCATCCCGCTTAGGAGAAGTGGCTGCCCTTGGTGTGAATCTCGCCGTCTCGCTCAATGCAACGACCGAGGAGCAGCGCCGAACGTTAATGCCTGCTGCAAGCGAACTCGCCTCTCTCAAAGCCCTCCTCGCGGCCTGCCGACGCTATCCGCTCGCCTCCCATCAACGACTGACCTTTGAATATGTCCTGCTTGCCGACGTCAATGATCAGCCACATGATGCCCGGCGACTTGTTCAGTTACTGAAGGGGATCCGCTGTAAGATCAATCTGATTCCGTTCAACGAATTTCCCGGCAGTCAGTTTCGTCGCCCGTCGCAACAAAGCGTTCTCCTGTTTCAGTCGCTCCTTCGGGACGCCGATCTCGATGTGTTCGTGAGAAAGAGCCGCGGGCAAGACGTGTTAGGTGCTTGCGGTCAACTTGGCAACCTCTCCGTCGATCTCCTTCGCTAATCTTGACACCTATTGAACCTCGTTGCTAGCATGATCAATTCTCCAATCATGAAGAAGTCGACTTCTCAATTGTCTTGGTATACCTGCCTAGCTGGAGCATTGTTCATCTCCAGCCTCTCCACATTTTGCCTTGCAGCCGAGCCGAGCGAATACATTCTTTCCAACGGAATGAAGGTACTGCTCGTTGAAGTCCCCAAGGCGCCGGTGGCGACGGTGCAGGTGTGGTACCGAGTGGGGTCCCGAAACGAAGTGATGGGCCGGGCCGGACTCTCCCACATGCTCGAACACATGATGTTCAAAGGCACGGTGAAATATCCGAAAGGGTCCTTCTCCAGGATCATCCGGAAGAACGGCGGGATCGATAACGCATTCACCAGTCATGACTTCACGGCCTACTTTGAAAATGTGGCTGCTGATCGCGTTCCCCTGGCGTTGGAACTGGAAGCCGACCGTATGCAAGGTTTGATATTCGATAACGCCGAATTCCAGACGGAACGCGAAGTCGTGAAAGAAGAGCGCCGGTTACGTTCTGAAGACGATCCGCAAGGTGCACTGGTCGAGGCACTGTTCGCGCAAACCTACATGAGTCATCCCTATCATTGGCCCGTCATCGGTTGGTTCGCCGATCTCGATGCCATGACGCTTGAGGACTTACAGCGACACTACGACACGTTTTACTCCCCCAATAATGCGACTCTGGTCGTCGTAGGCGACATCAAAGCCGACCTGTTGCTTCCTACGATCAAACGACTGTTCGAGCCGATCCCGAGGGGGCCGTCCCCCAAACAATCCCTCCGGCCGGAACCGGACCAACAGGGCGAACGTCGATTTCTGCTGAAGCGCGAAGCACAAGTGCCGTTTGTCATGATGGGGTTCCGCGTGCCCAACTATTCCAGTGACGATTCGTACGCGCTGGATGTTCTCGAGTCGATCCTGTCTCACGGAAAAAGCTCACGACTGTACCAAAGCCTGGTGTATGAGCAGAAGAACTCGTTATCCGTCGGTGCGGAGTATAGCTTGATGCAGACAGACCCCGGCCTGTTCTACTTCTACTCCTTGGTGAACCCCGGTGCGAAGGTCGAGACCGTCGAGGTTGCCTTGCAGCGAGAAATTACACGTCTTCAAAGCGAGCCCCCTTCCGATGAGGAACTTCAGCGGGCGAAGAACCAGATCGAGGCTTCACGAACGTTCGAACAAGATTCGAATTTTCGCCATGCCATGTTGCTGGGACAGGCGGAAATGGTAGGGGCCGGTTGGCGACGGATTGATCAATTCGTCGAGCGCATACGGGCCGTCACCGCAAAAGACATTCAGCGTGTCGCCAGGCAATATCTGACCGAGGACAATCGTACCCTTGGCATTCTCGTTCCGTTGCCGCCGAAGTCTCCTGACGAGTCAACTCCCACGACAGCGCACGAAGGAAAATCTTAGGTGACCATGAGGTGTGGGCGACATAACGCGGGGCACCGTTGCTTCAATGTGCCATCTATTCGCCTTGGAGTAGGGGGTGGCATGTATCGATGGCTGCTTTGCATTGGCTTGCTGCTGGGTCTAACGACGACGGCACTGGCTGCCGATATCTCTCCGACAAGATTGACAACCCCCAATGGAATGACCGTTCTCATACTGGAACAGCATTTCCTACCCATCATTGAAATCCACGCACTCGTCAAGGCAGGCTCGGCCCAAGACCCCCCTGACAAGGCAGGCTTGGCAAATCTCGTGGCCAGTCTCCTCGACGAAGGCACCACGACCAGAACATCCAAACAGTTGGCTGAACAAATCGACTTTGTCGGTGGTTCATTAGGAGCCCACGCCGGAGAAGACTTCAGCACGGCTTCTGTGCGGGTTCTTCAGAAGGACCTTGATCTCGGATTTACGCTCCTTGCTGATATTCTTCAGCACCCGGTTTTCCCCAAACATGAATTCGAACGAGTCCGTTCACAGATCCTTGGGGAGTTATCGAGCGACAATGATGATCCTGGGCAAGTCGCCATGAAGGCATTCAACCAGCTGGTGTTCCAGAATCATCCCTATCGGTGGCCGGTCAACGGTACCGAGGAGACGCTCCGAAAGATTACCCTAGCAGATGTGCAGAGCTTCTACGGTAAAGAGTATCTCCCCAATCAGATCATTCTTACGATCGTCGGTGATGTGACGGTAGAACAGGCAACCGCATTGGTTCAAACTCATTTTGGATCATGGAAGAAGGGACCGGTCCAACCTCGATCGGCCAAGAAGCAGGCTGCGATCGATAAAAAAGTCGTGCAATTGATCGAGAAGGACCTGACGCAATCAACCATTGTGGTCGGCCATCTTGGGATTAGCCGAACGAATCCGGATTTCTATGCCGTGACCGTCATGAACCATATCTTGGGTGCCGGGGGGTTCTCCTCGCGTTTGATGGATTCGATTCGAGACAAGCAAGGACTCGCATACGGAATCATGAGCCATTATGATGCTCGGGCGATGCCGGGTTCCTTTTGGGTCAACCTTCAGACTCGAACCGAAACCACGAATCAAGCCATCAATGGTGTGTTTGCCGAAATGAAGGCTATTCGTGAGGCCCCAGTGACCGATCAAGAATTGGCCGAAGCCAAATCGTTTTTGATGGGGAGTTTTCCCTTACGACTGGATTCTACGGCGAAGCTGGCACAAGTCTTGGCACAAGTGGAATTCTTCGGCCTGGGGTTCGACTACTTCAGCCAATACCCAAAGTGGATCGAACGGGTGACGAAAGAAGATGTACAGCGCGTGGCACGACAGTATCTTAATCCTCAACATTACGCGCTTGTTGTGGTCGGCAGTATCGCCAAGGCTAAAATTCGCCATTAGGAATGCCTGAGGGAGCCGTACACCATGCAAGATTCCCTTCTCCATCAGAAGCTGAGTCGTCTTCAGGCCCTTCTGAGTGAAATGGGCTCCGTAGTGGTGGCCTATTCCGGCGGCATCGATAGCACCTTCGTTCTCAAAGTTGCCCACGATCAACTTCACGAGAAAGCGATCGGAATCACCGCCGTCTCACCGACCTTTCCGACGATTGAGCTGGAAGCAGCCGAACGAATGGCCAAAGAGATCGGCGCCCGCCATGAAATGATGCAGACAGATCAGCTTGCCATCGACGACTTTGTGAGAAACGACGCGGAGCGTTGCTTCCACTGTAAGACCGATTTGTACCAGCTTCTTGGAGGCCTGCGAGAATCACACGCTGTTGCCTATGTCGTAGACGGAACCAACCTTGACGATCTCGGTGATGACCGTCCCGGGATCAAAGCTGCTCGCGAATGGGGAGTTCGTAGTCCCCTCGTCGAGGCTGGATTATCAAAGACTGATATCCGCACCCTGGCCAAGGAGCTAGGACTTTCAAACTGGGACAAGCCTGCCGCAGCCTGTCTGTCGTCACGAATCCCTCGTGGAAATATGATTACGCTGGAGAAGTTGCATCGCGTTGAAGAGGCGGAAGCTGTGTTGTACCGAGAAGGATTTCACCATTTCAGAGTCCGAAACCATGGCGATATCGCACGGATTGAAGTGGCGAAGGACGAACTACCTCGGCTCATGGATCCAGATCGTTGCTCGCGGGTCAGCCGAATGGTGAGAGAGTTGGGATTCAAATTTGTGACGGTCGACCTGGAAGGCTATCGACCGGGTGGAGTCACCCTACGCTGACTCCACCCTCACACCAGGATGCACTATCGCTGGTAGGACTTAGAAAGCGCTTCTAGCGCTTCGTCTGCAAACTTTCGCTGATCAGCTTCCGTCAAACTCCTCTGCACGACTTTCTCCGCCACCATGAGCGCCAATTCCGTTGTCTGAGTCCGGATGTCTTGCACAGCTTTGCGGCGCTCCTGCTCGATTTCCCGCGTGGCATCACCCTTGATACGCTCCGCCTCTGCCGTCAACCGCTGTTCGTTCTCCTCGAGCAGCCGCTGGGCGCGCTCTTTGGCAGCCGAAAGAATGGCTTCCGCTTCTTTACCTGCCGCGCTGAGCTTGGCTTCGTATTCCTTCAATCGGCGCTCGGCTTCCGATCGATGATGTTCTGCCTGCTCTAGGCTGTCCTTGATTTTCTTTTCTCGCTCTTCCAGAACGCTCAAGATTCCGGGAAACGCGTACTTATAGAGGATAAACAACAAAATCCCGAAGGACACGATCTCCCAAAATATGAGAGAAGAAAAAAAGTGCGATTCAAACTGCGGCATGTCAACTCCCTAAACGAAAGAAGGGTAACAAGATCGACCTAGTCGGGGCGGCACCTGCTGCCCGCTGTTATTCCCCTTATCCCTTCCGAAAGCCCATGATGATGAAGGCGATAACCAAGCCGTAGAGCGCGATGGCTTCCACCAACGCAAACCCGATCCACATGTACTTTGTGACTCGAGCTTCAGCCTCAGGCTGGCGTGCGACTACTTCAATCATTTTCCCAAAGATGAACCCAATTCCAACACCGGCTCCGGCAAACCCTGCCGCCGCACAACCCATTCCGATCAACCCTGCTGCTGCTGAATCCATTATGCCTTACTCCTTCCCTTGTCTAAACTCGCATACGCTAATGCGCGTGCTCGTCATGGCCGTGCAAATGAAATGCGTCCCCCAGGTAGACGCACGTCAAAATGCTGAAAATATAGGCTTGAATGAATGCGATACCGAATTCTAATCCGTAGATCGCCACGGTGAACGCAAACGGCAACCACCCGATCAACAACCCACCGCCTATCGTGAGGCTGAACAGAACGGCGAGCATCACGTGGCCGGCCGTCATATTGGCAAATAACCGAACCGCGAGCGAAACAGGCCGTGCCACCTGGCTGATGATCTCGATGGGAATCATCAACGGCACGAGCCAGCCCGGTGTACCTGGGGGAACAAGAATGCCCAGAAACTTCGCCCCGTGCAACATAAACCCCAAGACCAAGCTGATCCCGTAGACGACGAATGAAAATACTGCGGTTACGATAATTTGGCTCGTCACGGTGTAGCTGCCGGGAATCAAGCCGATGAGGTTACTGAACAGAATGAACAGGAAGAGGGTGGCGATCAGGGGAAAGAAGCGCATCCCCTCCTTCCCCATCGTATCCAAGATCATGCTGCGAATGAAATCCACCATCATCTCTGCCAGACTCTGGAGCTTGCCCGGCACCAGCTTGCGCGAAGACCCGGCCATGATCATCAGGACTGCCGCGACGGCGATGACAATCCACATAAAGACCACGGCTTTATTAATGGAAATATCTAATCCACCGAGCGAAATCGGAACCCAATTTTCTAGTTCGAATTGATGAAGCGGACTCTCTTCCACGATGCTCCTGTGTTGTCGCTATCGACTGTAGTTATGGATTTGTCCATCGTTGGACCGACCGATACGCATTCCTCATACCCGCAACGAGTCCCAAGACCAGGCCGCCGATCATTCCCCACGGGGTTGAATCGAACAGGTATACATCACAGACCCACCCCAACCCTCCCCCGACAATCAGGGCAGCGAGCAGATCGGTTGCGATCCGAACTGCTTGACCGAGCCCCGCGTATAAGGGATCTTGTGAAGGGGCCATCCGAGACCCATGGGAGGCGAGTGCACGTACACACAACTCTGCCGTTGATGGGCTCGCAATTTAAGCAAAACTCCACTTTGAATGTCAAGCCGTTAGGACCCACCCCAACCGAAAATCCCTACGGTGCGGTATAGTGGATTCGCGCTGTTCACGGAGGACGTGCCCGTCCATGCTACCAACCATCTCCTCGTCGCCTTCATTTTTGCATGGGTCCCCATCGCCCCTCATTGTGAGACGTCCCCTTCCCAGTGCGAACCCCTTTGAGCTGTACTCCAGAATCGCGTCGGCTCGATCCCCTTCCTTTTTCTTGGACAGCGGCAACTGCGACGGAGCCATGGGACGATATTCGTATTTTGGAAGCGATCCCTATCAAATATTGACCGGAACAGCCGATCAGTTCGTGCAACGTTCGACGGTGGGACACACAGAATCAGGATTCGTTCCTTACCAACAGTTGAGGCAGCTTGTCGGCAGCCAGCGGATCGATCGTCCTCCCGGAAGTCCGCCGTTTTTTGGTGGAGCGGTCGGCTATTTCAGCTACGACCTCGTCCGACAATTCGAAAGACTCCCACCACTAGCTCCTCATAACACTATGTGTCCGGATCTGGAATTCGCGTTTTTTGACGTTGTGGGAGCCGTCGATCATGAGCTGGGCGATCTTATACTGATGTTCTGTCCTCCACTCGAACGATTCTTGGGCGAGCCTCGGGACAAACTGTTTCGTGAGGGGACGGATCGCCTTGCTGCCTTTGACGCTCAATTAAGCAGAGCGGTCTCCGCTCAATCTCGATCCCTATCGCTGGAACACCTCACGTTCACACCGGAACAGTCCCCATCGACGTATAGGCAAAGCGTCCGACGTTGCCAGGAGTACATCGCGTCGGGCGACATCTACCAAGCCAACCTCTCACACCGTTTCAGGGTGAGCGGCGAGAGCTTGTCGCAGGAATCCTTTCTGACCGACTTATCAATCTATCGGCGCCTGCGGACCCTGAATCCTTCCCCCTTCTCAGGCCTGTTGCGGTTCGACGCCCTGCGTCTCATTAGCTCATCGCCCGAACGGCTTGTTCGCCTTGATGGTCGCCGAGCCGACACCAGACCGATCGCTGGAACCAGACCCCGTGGAAAAACGGTGACAGCCGATGAGGAGCTGGTCGCAGAACTGCGTGCGAATACAAAAGAACGAGCCGAACACATCATGTTGGTGGACCTTGAGCGCAATGATCTGGGCCGGGTCTGTGGGTATGGCAGCGTTCGCGTGGACGAACTTATGACGTTGGAACGATATTCTCATGTCAGCCACTTAGTCTCCCAGGTCTCCGGCACTTTGCAGACCCATGCAACCGGCTTCGACCTCCTCAAAGCCATGTTCCCAGGGGGAACGATCACCGGTGTCCCCAAAATTCGCTGTATGGAAATCATCGAGGAATTGGAACCGGTCCGACGCGGTCTGTATACCGGATCGATGGGCTACCTCAGCTGGAGCGGAGACCTCGATTTCAATATTCTGATCCGGACACTCGTCGTGATGGACGGGATGGCCTCTCTTCAGGTTGGAGCAGGGATTGTGGCCGATTCAGATCCGGCGCGGGAATACGAAGAAACCATTCATAAAGCGCAGGCTTTTTTTAGCGCATTTTCCTAACGCGATGTGGATCTACCTGAATAACCGGTTCGTACAAGAACAGGATGCGGTGATCTCGGTCTTCGATCATGGATTTCTGTACGGAGATGGAGTGTATGAAACGCTCCGCTCCTACGGCTCCCGCCTCTTCATGCACGATCAACATCTGTTACGATTATTCCGCTCAGCCGAAGCCATCGGAATGACGATCCCAATTCCCTTGAAAGACTGGCCCGACATTCTCCACAAAGCCATGGCTCGCAACGAGGTCGGGACCGATCAGCACGATGCCTACCTCCGCATCACGGTCTCACGGGGAGCTGGGGATATCGGTCTGAATCCGGCGCTGTGCCCTTCGCCGACTGTTGTCGTCATGGCCAAACCGCTGGTACGCCCAGCATCAGGTCTGTATGAGAACGGCGTCAATATCATTGTCGCCTCGACCAGACGGAACCTGCCAAGCGCACTGTCGCCGCAGATTAAATCCATTAATTTTTTGAACAACATCCTGGCCAAACGCGAAGCCATTGCCGCAGGCGCATTCGACAGTGTCCTGCTCAATTGGGAACACCACCTGACTGAATGCACGATCAGCAACCTGTTCTTCGTTGCGAACGGCAGACTCCGAACCCCCGCCCTCGAATGCGGCTTGCTTGACGGCATCACCAGAGGAATTGTGATTCGGCTGGCTGAGGAACTCCACATCCAAGTGGAAGAGGGACGCTTTACCGTCGACCAGTTGTATCAGGCCGAAGAATGTTTTCTTACGAACACGAGCATGGAAATCATGCCCGTATCCATGGTCGACGCGAGGAAAATCGCAAGCGGGAAGCCAGGCCCGATGACATTAAAGCTAAAGGCTCGATTTATTGAAACATATGGTCGTTTTCTGGAACCTCTTGAGTGTCATTAGCCGCTGATTTTCCTGTTGTTCCGCCACCGTCCCACCGTTTCTCACGGCATAAGGTCTGCATTTCCTTGACAGTCTGCTACAGGCTGCTATCGTTTGACCATGCTGAACAACAAATTTCGACTCGCTTCATCTCGCAAATGGACCGCCCTGATAGTCCCTCTCATGTTCGGGAGTATGTTCGGCAGTAGCCTAATGACCGCGGTCCCTGGTCTCCACGCAGAAATTTATCAATATATTGATGCAAAGGGGACGATATCACTAACGAACGTCCCCTCTGACGCTCGGTACCGCCGGGTTGACCTCAACCCGAACCGTCTGCACCCGATCATCTCGGAACGAGAGTTAGAGCCGATGATCAGCCGTTTTTCACAGGAGCACCGCATTCACCCCGCTCTTATCCGAGCCGTCATCAAGGCTGAGTCGGACTTTGACCCCCTCGCAGTCTCTCGCGCTGGAGCTGTTGGATTGATGCAATTAATGCCGCAAACGGCAGTGCGGCTCGATGTACGGGATCTCTACAACCCCGAAGATAACATCGGAGGGGGGACCAAGTACTTGCGACAGCTCCTTGACCGATTCCGAGGAGATCTCCCCCTTGCCCTCGCCGCCTATAATGCCGGAGAGCACGTGGTCGATCGCTACCGGACAGTTCCACCGATCACCGAAACTCGCCGATATGTTCGTAAGGTCTTACGATACTATCGAACTTTTCTAGCGAACGATCTCGCTTCGACCGGTCATGTCATCCCGTCTTCGGAGGACGTCGCAAGGCAACCTTCCCCCCTTTCCTTGATCCAGGTTGGTCAGTAACTTGTTCGGATAAGCGGAGACGGCTGTGTAGTTTCCAGCCAGGGCGTTGAGGTTTCGCATAGTCGGCGCGATAATGTGCTCCGACGCTATTTTCTCTCCAGAGCGCGGCTTCCGCCACACAATGGGCCACTTGCACCATGTTTTTGACCTCCAGATCGGCCCGTGTCGCAAACGATTGAGAAACCATCTGTTCCCACCGGGCAAGTTGCGCCGTGGCTCGGGTCAGCGACTCTCGGGAACGGACAAGCCCCACTTGACTCCACATCGCTCGGCGCAACGAGTTTCGCAACTTTTCAGCATCGTCCAATCGACCGGCTCCACCGCACCTCAACCGCTCACGATGAGCGGTCAAGTCTGGCGCCGAACAACATGAGGCCCAGGTTATCGCAGCAGCACCGGCCCGCATCCCAAACACCAACCCCTCCAAGAGAGAGTTACTGGCCAAGCGATTGGCACCATGCACACCACTGCAAGCCACTTCACCGGCCGCAAAAAGACCTGGCAGAGTCGTCGCCCCGTTGATGTCGGTTGAGACTCCACCCATCATGTAGTGCGCACTCGGGGAGACCGGAATCCATTCCTCCGTAATGTCGATATCGTGACGCAAGCAGGTTGCGTAGATGGTTGGGAACCGACGCTTCACAAAACTTGATCCTAGATGCGTCACATCAAGATAGACATGTCGTGCCCGCGTCGCCGCCATCTCCGTCCAAATAGCCCGTGCCACAATATCTCTCGGCGCCAGGACCCCACGCGGATGATAGCGTGGCATGAACGCTTCACCCTTATTGTTGCGCAGTTCTCCCCCTTCTCCTCGCATCGCCTCGGACAACAAGAAAGGAGGGCTTGAGGGCAAATACAGCGCCGTCGGGTGGAACTGCACGAATTCCATATCTTGCAGTTCTGCTCCTGCGCGAAATGCCATGGCCATCCCATCGCCCGTCGCATTGGGCGGATTCGTGGTGCGAGCAAAAATCTGGCCGGCTCCGCCGGTCGAGAGGAGGATGGCCTTTGCGGGAAGAATGAACTGTTCTCCTGAATTTTCATCCAGCACGACGGCGCCACAACAGCGACCGTCTTCCACCACAAGGTCGACGGTGAAATGGTAATCCAGCCGAATAATCTGTTTCTGCCGGATAACCTGTGAGAGCAAGGCACGTACCATTTCGTTTCCCGTCGCATCACCTCGAGCCCGGAGTATCCTACTGCGGCTGTGTGCGGCTTCCCGCGCAAAGGCAAACTTCCCACCCATTTTGTCGAACCTGGCCCCCCACCGGATCAGCTCCTGAATCCGATTCGGCCCTTCCTCAACCAAGACACGAACCGCTTCACGACGACAAAGCCCATGCCCAGCTTTCAACGTATCCGTGAGATGAATCGCGACATCATCTTCTTCGCTCAACGCCACCGCGACCCCACCTTGGGCAAAAATGGAGTTGCTCTGAAGGGGGTGTCCTTTGGTGAGCACAATCACTCGACCCACGCGGCAGAGCTCCAATGCGGCACGGAGCCCGGCGACTCCACTCCCAATCACGAGATAATCCGCCTCTGGAATGGTTTGAGACATCACTATCGCGGTGAGGCTTGTGGGGAAAGGGGCTCAGATAGCAGCTGCTTCGTCTTCATTCCGAACGGCAAATCCCCCTCGGCTGCGCGCAAAAGGATCGAGGGTGTCACGGCCCAGTGCAATCGTGCGTGGCCGCGCTGCCGCATCCCGGCATCATCGGCATCCTTCTTCCAGGTCCCTTGCCAATTGACGAACACATCGATGTCATCCTTTTCGAGCATGACTCGCTCGATCTTGAACTCAAGCGTGATGGCATGAAACGTTTCAAAATCCATCTCCACCTGTCGCTGGAGCTCCTCCGTCTGATCCGACGACACCAGCTGGGAATGGAAACCGGATCGATCCTTTCCTTCATATGCGCGCCGCAAGGATTCCAATGCCTGGTCCAGGTTGAGAAGACGGGCGTGCTCTTCAGGATACTGGATCGTCTTGGAAGGACAACCGGCACTCACAAGAATGAGCAACGTAAGCCACGCGAGGAATGAAATCGGGACCCGGCTGCATTTGTGAGCATCCATGGGACGGCAGTATACCATACGGACAAAAAGCACCGTGAGCTTGCATTTTGGATGGAAAGCTTTTAGACTCTGCCCCCTTGGGAGATACGAAGCATGTCTAGCGTTCTAAAAAAGCGCCGAAAGAAAATGCGCAAGCACAAATACAAGAAGCTGCGCCAGCGACAGAAGTTTCTTCGCCGAAAAAGCTAAACTCAGCCTGCGTGACGGGAGGAGGGTATCGTGGCCGAGGGCAAGAAAGTCCGCATCCGTGTACGGACGGTCAATTGCACCTATGTCGGAGACTTCCTGGTCCCTCCGATGCGGAATCGTGTCTCCGACGCGATTAACGAAGAAGCACGCCTCTTTATCAGTCTGACCGATGTCCTCATTAACGACAAAGATCGGTCGGACTTCGTCGCAATCAATAAGAACTTGATCGAGTCGATTGCTCAACTCTAACCACTTCCTCCCGTCTCCCGTCAATCTACTACTATTTCCACAGAGAACCGTGAGTCGGCGCGATTTCGTGGTCGAGATGACCGTCTGAGCACTCATGTTGATCTTCAAGCGATTCCTTCCATATGTACGACCGTACCTGGGCCGCCTGATCCTTGCCGGCCTCCTCGTGTCCGGAGTTGCCGCCGTCAATCTTGCCTTGGTCCGACTGGCTGGCACTCTCTGGGACATCGTGACGGTCCAGCACGATGCCGAACAAATGACGCGGTCGATCGGGATATTTTTGGGGTTGGTCGTTCTCCAAGGGCTCTGCTCCATGGGCCATAGTTATCTGACGGCCTGGGTTTCTCAGAATGTCATCGCCGATTTCCGCAAACATCTCTTCGCCCACCTCCAGACGCTGACGGTCAGCTTTTTTTCCCGTCGGCGCACGGGCGAATTACTGTCCCGATTGATGTCCGATGTAACGGTCATTCAATCTCTCGTCACAGAAACCCCCATCGACGCGGTGAAGCAACTGGTGACGTTCGTTGGAGGCATTACCTTCTTGCTCCTCATGAACTGGCAACTCTGTCTCCTGATTCTGATTCTGCTTCCATTACTCGTCGTGGTCTCCAAGCTGTTTGGGCGCAGATTGAAATCACTTTCAACATCGATTCAAGACCATACCGCCACGCTCAGCACCTTGGCCGAAGAAGTGATTTCAGGTATCCGCATCGTCAAATCGTTCGTGCAAGCACAACGGGAAAAAGACCGCTTTGCCGATCAGGTCGATCAGACGCTTCGTCTCACACTCAGTCGAGCAGGGATCATGGCCGTCTTTATTCCCGTGATCAGCCTCATGACCTTTTCATCGGCGACCGCCGTGTTGTGGTACGGAGGTCGGCAAGTCATCGACGGCACCGTGACACCGGGCGATCTGTTCGCCTTCGTCTTGTTCGCCGGCATTCTGATCGGGCCCTTCAGCGCAGCTGCGCGCGTCTTTACGCAGATCAAGGAGGCCCAAGGAGCCACGCAACGCGTCTTTGAAATACTGGATGCACAGCCGGAGATTCACGACCGCCCAGATGCACAGCCACTGGTCACAGTCGAGGGCCATGTGCGGATGGAGAACGTCACGTTTGGTTATGATCCTCGTTACTCGGTACTGTCCAACCTCTCCTTTGAAGCCAAACCCGGCGAACTCGTTGCGTTGGTCGGACCAACCGGCGCCGGCAAGACGACGGTGATCAATCTCATTCACCGCTTCTACGATCCAATAGAGGGTCGTCTTACCATAGACGGAAGAGATCTCCGGGACGTCACCCTTGAGAGTTGGTACCGACAGATCGCGCTGGTCCCGCAGGAAACGATCCTTTTCGGCGGCACCATTCTCGACAATATTCGGTATGGGATGATGGGTGCGGGCGAAGTGGCTGTTCGTGAAGCCAGCGAAGCCGCTCATGCACATGACTTCATCACCACCTTGCCGGATGGTTACCAAACGGTGGTCGGTGAGAAGGGAGTCAATCTCTCCGGAGGACAGCGCCAACGGATCGCGATCGCTCGAGCAATTCTGAAAAATCCTCGGATTCTGTTATTGGACGAAGCCACCTCATCGCTGGATACCGATTCCGAGCGCCTGGTTCAAGAGGCGCTCCAGCGCCTCATGAAAGGCCGCACCACCTTCGTGGTCGCCCACCGACTCTCGACGATTCAGCGTGCCGACCGAATCTTGGTGCTCGACAAGGGGAAACTGGTCGAAGAAGGCACGCATGCGCAACTGCTAGAACGTAAGGGGCTCTATCATTATCTTTACACCATCCGCCTGAACGAACCGACCACATGAACGCATTGTGGGGTTCCGCCCTCTTGCATCTTCATCCTATTCGCTGATCAGCATTATTTCCCCACCCCTACCGGATATGTCGTAGGCGGTAAGTCACCGTAACACGTCTGTAACACGAACCACATATGATGACTGTCAGGATGAAACGGACTGTGAGGGACCTCCGTGACTTCGCAACGGCCCAAGAAAATCCTGATTGTTGAAGACGAGCGAGAGATCGCACAGTTGATCAAGCACTACCTCGAAAAAGAAGGATATCAGCCGTGCATCGCAGAGACAGGGCTGGAAGCACAAAAACTCGTGGCATCGGAGCATCCCGATCTTGTCATTCTAGACCTCATGCTGCCACAGGTGGACGGCTTGGAAGTGTGCAAGACATTACGGCGCAAGCCGGAGACTGCGGCTCTCCCCATCATTATGCTGACAGCAAAAAACGACGAGTCCGATACCGTCGTTGGGCTTGAACTCGGAGCCGATGATTACATGACGAAGCCTTTCAGCCCCAAGACGTTAGTAGCCCGGGTGAAAGCTCTCCTTCGTCGCGTTGATCGAGTAACCGATCATAAACCCTCATCCTTGGCCTATGGTCCTCTTCACATGGATCTGACCAGACACGAAGTCACGACCAAAGGCCAGGAAGTACCTCTCACAGCCAAAGAGTTCGGACTACTGGAGCATTTGTTGCGTCACCCTGGGCGGGTGCTGACACGAGAAGTGCTGCTCAATGAAGTGTGGGGTTACGACTACTACGGAACGACGAGAACCGTCGACGTCCATGTTCGACGATTGAAAGTGAAGATTCCCTTCCTCAAAGAGAGCATCGCTTCCATCAAATCGCTCGGCTACAAACTCTTGGACCATCTTCCGCCACACTAAATTTGCCTACATTTTCAGATGGCAACAACATTGCGAACCAGGATCCTCCTACCCGACCTTTCGCCGTCTTCTGCGGTCATGACCCGTGAGGCAAAGACACCGAGCCAGACTCCGACAATTGATCAGCTGCTCGCAGCCACCCTTGGATCTGCTCACCAATCTCATCGCGTACTCGCCGAAAGACCCGCAAACGTTCAAGGGTCGAAAATTTAACCTGCGCGTAACCTCACGGCAACCATCTGGCGCACCCGGTGCTGTATGATTTCTCCATGAAACTAAGGGCATCTGTCTGTGCAACCGATACGGCATATCGGAAGATTGATCACACGGGCTCCATAACTTACAAGGCGTGTTGAGCCCGTTCAGATGAAGAAGCGTCCATTGTCAAAAAGGAGCCTACCTCAGTCTCGAGGGAGCCATACTGCCCTCCCATTCAAGTCCCTGGCTCCCCTACGCGTGCCCTTTCTCTCAAAAGAAAGGGCACGCGCGAGTGCTGTCGGAAAGCAACAGGAGATGAAGAAGGCGGTTATGCAATGCGCGCGTTGTACCGGGATGAGCATCCCTGAGGTCATCGTTGAAGGAGGAGCGAGACTCTTCGCGATGTGTTGTATTCACTGTGGGGACGTCATCGATCGCATCATCCCTATGAACCGCCGCCGGCATAGACATCTCAGATGGTCTTCACGCTCTCTCGGTAAGGGCCTCGGCCAATCTGGAGCAGCCTCGCACAGTAATGACTCAGAGATGATCGCCTAAGTACTGAATCACTGAGTTGCAGCTCCTTCTCACGCAGACCATGTCTCCCATTCTCTTTGCATAGCGGGCCCTTGGAGCTTCATTCCAAGGGCCCGCCACACTCATGGTAGTCTTAGCTTCCGATCCTGCCACCGTCGTCTTTCGTCACGACAATCAACGCTGACCGGGGCCGACCGCCGTCTGGACCATCCGGCCAAGAACTGAACTGCTTGGGATTCGTCGGATCGCTGGGCGAATCGTCAGGCCGCTCCCCAGGATGCTGAATCCCGACAAACATGGCTCGCCGATCCGGCGTCATGAAGACACCGGTGATTTCGCACTGGTTCGGGCCGACCAAGAACCGCCGGGTTTCTCCCGTCTTGGGATGCACCGCCAGCATTTGGTTATGACCAAAGTCCGTGTAAGCACCAGCATTGATGGTAGATGTCGAGACGTCAGTCTGGACCCAGAGCAAGCCGCCGGGATCAACATATAGCCCGTCCGGCGAACCATACTTGTCGCCAAGAATCGTCGAACCGTGGATCGGGTTCGCTGGGTCACCACAGAGCGCAAAGAGATCCCAGCCGAATGTCGGTTCAGTCCAATCCTGGAGATGGCGCCAACGGATGATATGTCCGTAGTTATTGATGGCTCGGGGATTGGGCGCGTCTACCGGAGGACGCGCAGACCCGGCGTTTGTGGTCCCGTCCGGATTATTGACCGAGGGTGGAGTCGTCCCCCGCCGGCTGTTGCTCGTCAGCGTTGCCAACGCGGTCAGATGCCTTGGGAATGTATCGATCCACTCAGGCCGATCCATCATGGTCGCCCCCACGGCATCGGCAGCCCCGCGCGTGTTGATGAGAATGTCGTTGAGCGACCACCCAGCTAAACTGGGATTGTCCGGCGTCAGAGGCAGCCATTGGCCGGTACCATCTGCTTGGAACTTGGCGACGTAGAGGATGCCGTCATCCAGGGGATTTATGCCCTGCGCGCACGCCTGCCTCCACGGCAAGTTCGAAACATAGCGGTAGATGTATTCGTTCCGTTCGTCGTCGCCCAGATAGACGACGACTCGACCATTCTTGGCCTCCTGCACCTTTGCCCCTTCATGCTTCATACGTCCTAAGGCCGTGCGCTTCACCGGAGGCGAAGAAGGCATCAACGGATCAATCTCGACGACCCAACCGAACCGATTCGGTTCATTAGGTTCCTCATCCACACGAAATCGTTTGTCAGTCGTGTGCCATAGATAGCCGAACCCCTCCGCCGTAATACCGTACCGCTTCTCCAGATCAGTTTGCGTCCCATTCTTCCTGAAATAACCGTTGAAGTTCTCCTCGCAGGCGAGGTAGGTACCCCAAGGTGTGACACCCATGGCGCAATTGTTGAGCGTACCCAGCACACGCGTGCCGTTCGGGTCGTCACCGGTCACTAGCCGGAGATCACCCGCCGCGGGTCCACCAATGTCGATCGGAGTCAAACCCGTAATCCGACGAGCAAACCGAGACGGACGCACAACATCCCACTTACCCCGACGACGCCGTATGTCAAAATGGGAGCCCGCCTGCATAGTGACCTCGATAATCGAGATCCCATGAGCATTCAACGATTTGTTGGTCTTCTCCTGCGACCAGTTATTCGCTCCGTCAGGGAACAGCAATCCATCGTCAGTGTATTCATTGTTCTGAACGATCAACCCGTGCCGGGATCCAACAATCGGGAAATAGACAAGACCATCATTGTGCATGCCCCACTGGCGCGCCTGATCATCGGCGGTGTTGCTCGCATCCTGTTTGAACAAGGGGCCGTTCGAGACGGGATCGCCCCAGGCTATCAACACCTCGGCCGTATACCGTTCGGCACCACAACCTCGTCGATAGCAGAGATGGGCACAGCGTCGAACCCGAGCCTGAGCTTTCGGCCCCTAGGTCCTTCTCCCCCCATTTCGGTGTCTGCTGTGTACTCGTTCTCTTGAGCTCCTGCGGGGATAACCCTCACGAGCGCTTCGGCTCCTCCGAGTGACATAACCGCTGCCGTCGCCAAACCGCCAGCTAGGAAGCTGCGCCGGGATAAACGCGTGTTCACAATATCTTGGAAATATTCGTTGTCGGATGAATTACTCTGACCCTTATCATCAATGATCGACATAGCTTCTCCTCCCTTGGTCCGGATAGATGG
>Ga0224505_10000370_pt1 | contig 31177 bp, 27 predicted proteins | sample SF_Jan12_sed_USG_FD_169102 | JGI IMG/M metagenome (GOLD analysis project Ga0224505, IMG submission 169102) | Sediment microbial communities from San Francisco Bay, California, United States - SF_Jan12_sed_USGS_4_1 | ecosystem: Environmental > Aquatic > Marine > Sediment | place: USA: California... | reverse complement strand
CTCAATCGGGAACTGGAGAACTGGCAAAACCGATTGCCGCCTCTGATCGAGCGCTTCCGGACCCGTGACCTCGAAGCTCAGCAGCTCGAGGTAGAACTCGACCAGGCCAGGGAGCGTATTGCCGACCTGGAAAACCTCCTGAGCTCCGGGCAGACGCGCATCGATCCGGCCGAATCCAGCCCTCTCGCAAACGGCCTGGATGCATCCAACGAGCAGTACGACTTCACATCCGCGCAGGCGGTGCCCGATATCGACGCGCCGACGGACAGCGACGACGTCGAGGCGACAGACAGTGATACGGCGAATGAAGAGGCCGCGGCCGAAAGTGTCTTTGACCGGCTGCTTGCCGAGGACGGCGTCGATCTTACTCCGCATGATGGTAGCGCTGACCACGAGGCAGCGGAAGTATTTGCTGCTGGCGACTCAGGCAACGATATGGCAGTCGACGTGTCGCTTGACGGCGCCGAAGGACCGAAGAGCCTCGACTACGAGCTGCCGGCCGCAGACGATCAGCCTGGCGATCGTGATGACCTTCAACAGATAAAGGGCGTCGGCCCCGCGATAGAGAAGACGCTAAACGATCTGGGCATTTATCGATACGAACAGATAGCGACCCTGAGCGAGTTTGAAATCGACCGGGTTGCGCGCCAGCTCAAGGGCTTTCGCAGCCGGATATACCGCGAGGACTGGATCGGCCAGGCCCGCATGCTCCAACAACAGAAGAATCCGGACCAGGACTGAAGCCGAACTCGCGTGCGCGGCCGGATCAGCCTCTCGGTAAGCATCCTCCTCGTGCCGGTCCTTTGCACGGCTGCCGGCGACATGGACGATGCGCCGAGCGCAACGGCTTCGATGCACATCGAACGTGGCTCTTCGAGCGTACGCCTGCAAGGTCACGTCAGCTCGACGGCCCACGAGGTCATTCTGCGCCAGACACTGCGGGAGTACCTCCCGGAATTGCGCGCGGATGTCATCCTCGAGATTCGTGAGAGCCTGCCAGTCGGCTGGTCGCTCGTAACGGATCTCACACTGCGGGCGATCGCGGACACCGAAAGCGCCGTTGCCCACATTCGAACGGACGAGTTGCTGATACGCGGAGTAAGCTCCGACGGACAGAAGGCGTCGGCGTCCGTCGAGAGAATCAGGCCAGCCCTTTTGCCGGGGATGGTGCTGGTGAGCGACATTGTCGTGGTCAGCCCGTCGCTGTCCTTCGACGACATGTGCCGCACCCGGTTCGACCGGGCGATCGAGGGCAGGCGCATCGACTTTCCGGGGGCCGGCGACGAGTTGAGTCCCGGCGCGCAACCACTGCTCGATGCGCTGGTCGAGATTGCCGCCGACTGTCCGCAGGCACGGCTCCGGGTCACCGGCCACACGGACGCATCCGGTGACGAGAACGCCAACGTCGCCCTGAGCCTCGCGCGTGCCGAGGCCGTGGTCGCCTACATGCTGGACCGCGGCCTGCCGCCCGACAAGCTGGAAACCGTCGGTGCCGGCTCCATGGAACCCCTGCTGGATGCGTCGGACGCGCGCGCGCGCCGCATCAATCGTCGCGTGGAATTCGAGTTATTGCTGCCCTGATTTCCGCCGGCCGTGCTGCCGGCCTGCTATTGCTGCGTATCACGCAAGCCGAGCAACTCCACCTCGAAAACAAGGGTCGATCCCGGAGGAATCAGGTTTCCGACCTGGCGATCGCCATAGGCCAGCTCCGGCGCAATCGTCAGTTCCCGTATCTCGCCGATCTGCATGCCTGCGACACCCTGGTCCCAGCCACGGATGACGCGGCCTGCGCCGAGCGCAAACTCGAACGCCTCATTCCGGTCTACTGAACTGTCGAACTTGTTGCCGCGTGAATCGGCAGCGGCCGGGTCATGCAGCCAACCCGTGTAATGCACGCTCGCGACCTGCCCGGCCTGGGCCACCTCGCCGCTGCCCGCCCGGAGAACTCTCATCGTGAGGCCAGGGGCGATCTCCATGGCGGTCGCCTCCACGCCCGCAGGTTGCGGCTCCGGCGGCGCGGCTTCCGCCGGGGCCTGTTCTTCGCTGCCCTTGCCGCAGGCAGCGAGCATCAGTGTTGCGAGCAGAACGATCGTCAGCTTCTCGGATTTCATATCGACCTCAGGATCAGGGACTGGAAGGGATGTTGACGCTCAGGACTTGTCGAAGTCCAGCGACGCCGAATTGATGCAATATCGAAGCCCGGTAGGCTCGGGCCCATCCTCGAAGACGTGCCCAAGATGGGCCCCACAGGCCGCACAGACAACCTCTTCGCGCCGCATGCCGTGGCTGGTATCCAGGATGACCCGTACGCGATCGTCTGCCAGCGGCAGCCAGAAACTCGGCCAGCCGCTCCCCGAATCGTACTTGTGCTCGGAGCTGAACAGTGCGGAGTCACAGCATACGCACCGATAGGTGCCGTCTTCCTTGTTGTCGACGTAACGACCGGTGAACGGGCGCTCGGTGCCCTTCAATTGCGTTACCCGGTACTGTTCGTCGCTCAGCTGGGCGCGCAACTTGTCGTCCCGTAAGGTGTCGTCGTCAGCCATGAGTGGTGCATGCTCCGTCCGGAGAAATGCGGCATTGTAGCTCGAAAAGGGGCGTGTTGGCGCGGGCAGCGGCGCATCGGCATTCCGAACTGTGTATCCTTGCGATTCAATGGCAGCCACTGACGGGCAAGCAAGGGAGGCCGCGGCGCAGTTCGACCGCGTATCACTCCGCAGAGGTAGTGTCGACGCGCTGCGCGACATCACCCTGTCGCTCCCGCGCCGACAGATCACCGCGATACTCGGCGAAAGCGGCAGCGGAAAGTCGACGCTGATCCAGCTCATTATCGGCCTGCTGCGCCCGGATTCGGGCACGGTCCGGACCCTGGGTGAAACGATAGACTACGATCGGCCGCGCGGCCTCCGTAAGCGCATCGGTTACGCGGTCCAGGACGTTGCGCTTTTCCCGCACCTGATCATTCGCACCAACGTCCTGCTGCCGGCAACGCTCGCTGGTTGGCCGATCCCGGAAGCGGAACAACGGCTGCACGAACTGCTGGACCTGGTGCACCTGCCGGCCGGAGTCCTGGACCGCTACCCGCACCAGCTCTCGGGTGGCCAGCAACAGCGTGCGGGTCTCTGTCGGGCGATGATGTTGCGGCCCGAACTGCTGCTGCTCGACGAGCCGTTTTCGGGCCTGGATTCCGTGACGCGCCAGAGCATTCACCAGAGCTTTCTCGACCTGCAGAGGCATGAGCCGATCTCCTCCGTCCTCGTGACGCACGAGCCCCAGGAGGCCATTAATCTCGCAGACTACATGGTAGTCATGCAGGGGGGGACGGTCATGCAGCACGGTACCGTTGCCGATGTCGTCAAAAATCCCGCCAGCGAATATGTGAACAGGCTTTGCCGCGGCCTGGAGGCGCAACCCGAATGAGCCGATTCCCCATCCTGGTTGTCGGCATCCTCGTCCTGCTGCCGCCGCGTGCAGACGGCATAGTCATCGGAGGCAAGGCATTTGCCGAGAGCTACATTCTTGCCGAGGTCGCAGCCCGTCTGCTGGAACACCACGGGCACACGGTCGAGCGACGCCAGGGGCTCAATGGCACCAAGATCGCGTTCGAGGGACTGCGCACCCGCGCGATCGACGTGTATCCGGAATACACGGGCACGATATCGGAGGTCATCCTCCAGAAGCCCGACCTGCGTGACCTCGAATCAATAATCGAGGCCCTGGCCGAGCTCAATCTCGAACTGCTGCCGCCGCTTGGTTTCGACAATTCCTACGCGCTTGCCGTCACCCGCAGGCTTGCAGAGACTCTCGACGTTACCCGTATTTCCGACCTGCGCTCCCACCCGGAGCTACGCGTCGCGTTGCCTCATGAGTTCCTCAGCCGAAGCGATGGCTGGAACGGCCTCAAGGAAACCTATGGACTGTCGCAGGCTGCCCGGGGCATCGAGCACAGCCTGGCCTACCAGGCGATCGAATCGGCACAGGTGGACGTCATCGCGGTCTACACGACAGACGGCGAAATCATCCGCTCCGACCTTGTCGTGCTTGACGACGACTTCGGTTATTTCCCGACTTACCTCGCGGCATTCCTGACCCACAAAGAGCTGCCACGCGAAGTCAGGGACTTGCTGGCCAGGCTGTCCGGACGAATCGATAACGATCGTATGAGACAGATGAACCTGGCCGTGCTCGATTCAAGTGTAAGGATCGAGGATGTTGCAGCGGCCTTTCTCGACGAAGAGGATCTGGTATCAGCCGGGCACGGGGCGTCGCCAATCGTTGCGGGACTTTGGCGCAATACGCAGCGCCACCTGAAACTCACGGCTCTTGCACTGCTGGCCGCGATCGGGATCGGCGTTGGCATCGCAATGGCCGTGCATCGCCAGCGGACGCTGTCGAATGCCTTTCTCTATTTTGCCGGCCTGATGCAGACCGTGCCGTCGATCGCGCTCCTTGCACTGATGATTCCGCTGGTCGGCGTAGGCCAGAAACCGGCTGTAATTGCGCTCTTCCTGTATTCCCTGCTGCCTATTGCGAGAAGCACGATCGCCGCGATGCTCGCAATACCTCCAGGTTACCGCCAGGTCGCCGCTGCAATGGCCATGACTCGCACGCAGGAGTTGCGTTACGTGTTCCTGCCCCTCGCGATGCCGCATGTGCTGGCCGGCATCCGCACCGCCGCGGTAATCTGTATCGGCACGGCCACCCTCGCCGCGTTCATTGGCGCCGGCGGCCTCGGGGATCCAATCGTCACCGGCCTCGCACTCAATGACACAGGCCTGATACTGCAGGGAGCCATCCCGGCGGCTATTCTGGCGATAGGCACCGAACTGTTGTTCGGCATGATCGAGCGCATACTCGTCGTCCCCCACATGCGCAGCGGCCGGCTCTGAATTTCGCGATCAGGCCACTGCGCCGCCCAGTTCGAGCAAGAGATTGTTCATGCGCTGCACATACTCCACCGGATTCTCGAGCTGCTCCCCTTCCGCCAGCAATGCGTGGTCGAGCACGATGTTCGACAGTGCCTCGAAGCGATGCTCATTGATCTCCGCAGCCAGGCGCTCCACGAGCGGGTGGCCGATATTGATCTCCAGCGTGGGCTTCGATTCCGGAATCGCCTGGCCCGCGGCCGCCAGCATCCGGCGCAGTTGAGGTGTCAGTTCCTGCTCACCCGTGACGATGCAGGCTGGTGAATCGACCAGCCTTTGGCTCACGTTGACCGTCTCGACCCGGTCCTTCAGTGTGCGCCGGATCTTCTTCAGGAACGGCTTGTGCTCTTCGTTCAATGCGTCCTGCGTCAGCTCCCCCCCGGACTCCGGCAGGGGCACCTGGCCGCGGCCGACGTCCTGAAAAGCCTTGCCTTCGAATTCCGGCAGATGAGCCACCATCCACGGATCGATCCGGTCAGTCAACAGCAGCACCTCGATGCCGCGATCTCGCAATTTCTCGAGGTGTGGGCTGGAGCGGGCAGTTGCCGGATTGTCAGACAGCAGATAGTAAATCCGCTCCTGGGATTCGGGGGCACGCGCCAGGTAATCCGCGAGTGATACAGACTGTGCGCCCGACGCATCGCGCGTGCTTGCGAAGCGCAGGAGCTTGAGCAGCTTGTCGGCATTCTGCGCATCCTCGACCAGGCCTTCCTTCAGTACCTGCCCGAACCCCTGCCAGAACTTGTCATAGCTCGCGCGATCTTCGTCGCTGCCCGATGCAGCGAGTTTTGAGAGCATGTCTATGACTCGACGCGTCAGGGCTCCGCGCATCGCGTCGAGTTCTGGATTCTGCTGCAGCAGTTCCCTTGACACATTGAGCGGAAGGTCGGACGAATCGATAACGCCCTTGACGAAACGCAGGTAGAGCGGCAGGAATTGCTCGGCGTCGTCCATGATGAAGACGCGTTGCACGTAAAGCTTGAGCCCGCGCGGCGCCTCCCGGTTCCATAAATCGAACGGTGCACGGGACGGGATATAAAGCAGGCTCGTGTATTCCCGCTTGCCTTCGACGCGATTGTGGCTCCAGAGCAACGGATCGGCAAAATCGTGGGCCAGGTGTTTGTAGAATTCCCGGTATTCGTCATCGCTGATATCGGAGCGCGAACGCGTCCAAAGGGCTGTTGCCGAGTTTACGACCCGCGGATCCCCGGCGCCCTTACCGCTCTCCTGCAAATCCACCGGAAAGGCAATGTGGTCAGAGTATTTCCGGATCAGCGCCTCGAGACGATACGACTCGGTGAAACCCGATTCGTCATCCTTGAGGTGCAGAGTGACAGAGGTCCCACGCTCAGGCCGGGATACGGGTTCGACCGTGAACTCACCCTGGCCATCCGAAATCCAGCGGACGCCCTGGTCCTCGGGCAGGCCCGCGCGGCGAGTCTCGACAACAACGCGGTCCGCAACGATGAATGCCGAGTAGAATCCCACGCCGAATTGGCCGATCAGCGTCGCATCCTTGCGACGATCGCCGGTCATCTGGCCCAGGAATTCGGCGGTGCCGGATTTCGCGATAGTGCCGAGGTTGGCGATGACCTCGTCCCGGGACATGCCGATGCCATTGTCGATCACCGCAACCGTACGCGCCTCCGGATCGAACACGACGCGTATCTTCAGCTCTGGCTGATCCTCCAGCAGCCCGGGCGAAGCCAATGCCTCGAAGCGCAGCTTGTCCGCGGCGTCCGATGCGTTCGAAATGAGCTCACGGAGAAATATCTCCTTGTTGCTGTACAGCGAATGAATCATCAGGTGCAGCAACTGCCGCACCTCTGTCTGGAAACCGAGTGTTTCCTTTGTACCCTCTACAGTCACGGGATCGGACTCCTTGTGCATTGCACGCCGGCCGCAGCCGGCAATTCGGCTGCGCAGCGGAAGACACCATAATGCCTGATCGGGCTATTTCAAGGGCTGGTGGCCGATCGGCCACCGCCAAGGCTCAGCTTTGCAGCAGAGCGATATCGTCGCGAGGGGATCGAAGGGTAACGGAGCGGTACATCAGCACGACCGTCAGCAGCGCTGCGGCGCCGGCTCCGAGGGCGGGCTGGCTCAGCGCAACAAGAACGGCCAGGACCTGCCCGGCAAGGGCTGTTAACAGGACGGCGAAGGCTATCGCAGCGCGACGTATACGCTCTCCCTGCAGGGCGAGCGCATAGACTGCGTCGTCCAGGTCGTCAAGATACTGCAGCAGGCATTCCATTCTGGGTTGGGCGTCCTTGCCCGCTTACTTGGCGACCGTCAGCATCGCGCGGCGACGCCTTGGAGTTGGGGCCACCGCGTCGGATTCAGCCATTGCATTAAGATTGGACTGTTTCGCGTGGGCAATTGCCCTGTGGAACAGTTCCCAACGCTGCCGGGCGGATTCGTTTTTCCAGCCGGACTCCGGCATTTGATTATGTGAACACTTTTCGGACATGGGAATTTGATTCACGATCAAATAAGTGTTGGCGTGAAATATAAAGACGTGTGTGCCAATTCGCCGTGAGGCGCATCACAGCTTGATTTCGGATGCGGAATTTCTTGCGAAACGGAGAACTGTCGCACGTACTTCGCCGGTCTCCGGCGACGGGGTTCGAAGCCGGTCAGGAGTACGCGTAACAACCGTGGTTGAAAAAAAAACGGCGGCGGAAGAATCCGCGGCCGCTTAGTTAGAGGACAAGAAACCTGTCAGGCCTTGTCAGGCCAGTTACGCTTGATCTGTTCGGTCCAGCTCCGGTAACCCTTCCAGGTATATAGTGTCGGATCGATACCGCCGCGGCGCTGCCGCGGTGCCGGTGCCTTGGAGATCCAGCGCCGATACTGCTGCCAGCCGTCGCCGTTGGGAGTCCTGGCCTGCCCATCCCGGGCTTCGTCGACGAGTGCAGAATCGACACCGTCGACGGCCACGAACTCCTTCCCCCACTTGCTTCCGTTGCGATCCTGCATCTGGTTGAACCCCGCAGTTCCTTTGCAGCCGATACTACGGATCCGGGGCCGCCGCACATAGGAAGTAGATCACAACGATGCTCGTGACTTCCTTACGCCGATCAAGGGCTTGCGGCACTTTCTTGACTTAATGAAAGCCCGCAGGGTGCGGCATTGCTCGCCGTTTGACTAAATGCCGCTCAGACACTGACACGGTAACAAGGCGAATATTTTTCTGCCGCGATCTTCATCCGGCCCTGCGCCACGAAGGACGCGAGCAGTTCGTCGAGGAGCCCCATGATTCGGCCCGACCCGTTTATGTAAAAAGGTCCGTCTTTCTCGATCGCGGCGATTACCTCCTCGCGCACGTTGCCGGACACGATTCCGGAAAATACGCGGCGCAGATTCACTGCCAGGCGGTGTACGGGCAGCGATTCATCGACATCGAGTGCTTCCATAGAAGCATGAGTGGCCTTGAACGGTGCCTGGAAGTCGTGGTCGATCTTCAGGCGCCAGTTGAAATAGTAGGCGTCGCCCTGTTCCTTTCTGAACTCCTTCACGCCGCCCAGTTGCGACTGCATCTTCCGTCCGACAGACTCGGGGTCATCGATAATGATTTCGTATCGCCGTTGCGCATCTTCGCCGAGCGAAGCGCCGATGAATTCGTTGATGCGCCGGAAGTAGGGTTCGCTGTCCGGCGGCCCCGTCATGATCAGCGGGAATGGCAGATCGCGATTGTCGGGATGCAGCAGGATACCAAGCAGGTAGAGGATCTCCTCGGCCGTGCCCACTCCGCCAGGGAAGACAACGATCCCGTGACCTACCCGGACGAATGCCTCCAGCCGCTTTTCCATATCGGGCATGATTGCCAGGGAATTCACGATCGGATTCGGCGGCTCGGCCGCGATGATCCCTGGCTCGGTAATGCCGATGTACCGGCCATCCCGAATCCGCTGCTTGGCATGGCCTATCGTCGCGCCCTTCATCGGCCCCTTCATGGCCCCCGGTCCGCATCCTGTGCAGACGTTCATCCCGCGCAGGCCGATCTCGTACCCGACCTTCTTCGTATAGTCGTACTCATCACGGCTGATGGCGTGACCACCCCAGCAGACGACGAGGTTCGTATCGGCAGGTATCTCCAACAGGCGGGCATTGCGCGCGATATGAAATACTGCGTTCGTTATGTTGTCCGAGGATTGCAGCTGGAAGCGGCCGCTTTCGCGTATCTCGTTGTTTGTAAATACGATGTCCCTTAGGACAGCAAAGAGCAGTTCGCGAATGCCACGGATCATCACGCCATCGACAAATGCAGTCGCCGGCGCATGCTTGAGCACGACCATGAGGCCGCGATCCTGCTGGACGAATCCGAGCTTGAAATTTCTGTAGCGGTCCAGGATCTCCCGGACGTCGTCGGTCGCCGCACCGGAGTTCAGAACCGCCAGAACGCAGCGCCGCAAAAGATAGTAGAGACCGCCCTCGCCCTGGTTGCGCAACTGCTCGACCTCGAACTGCGAGAGCACCTCCAGGCTGCCCTCGGGCCAGACGGCCGCGTCCACCGTTTGACCCGTGTCCGCCCGGATCGCGCTACTGCCGGCTAGGTTCGAATGCTGCAAGTCTGCTGTCTCGTGGGCGGGCAGCGGCAGAAAGCTCTGTCCGGCCCTCCGGGAATCAGGGAAGAATTTCGATCGGCGTATTATCCGGCGTCATCAGCCAGATATCGATCATTGCCGAATTGGAGACCGCGATACACCCGTTCGTCCAATCCGAGCTCTTGTAATAACCCGCAGAATAAGTCGGGATGTTCGGTTGTCCGTGAATCATGATTTGCCCGCCGGGATCCACTCCGTTCGAGGCGGCCTTGTGGCGGTCATGGGTATTCGGGTAGGAGATGTGTATCGAGAGGAAAAAGTCGCTGTCGGGATTTCGCATGTCCAGCAGGTAGGTGCCCTCCGGGGTCTTCGAGTCGCCCTCCTGCTCCTTGTGCCCCTCGGGCGACGTGCCGAGCGCGATGTCGTAGCTGCGAAACGGGACTCCGTCCCGAACCAGGTGCAGTTTGCGTTTCTTTTTCTCGACGACGACCTTTTCAGCCGTCGGGAAATCGCCTGCCTGGGCGACACCACAAGGCAGACCAGCCAGGAGCACGACCACAGCGATGAGTACCGCACCGCCTGGCCTCTTCAAGCTGTCTGCCAACATGTCATACCTGTTCGTAGGTTGGATTGCAGCAGATTAGCAAACCGCTAAGGAAGGTCAACCGCACGCACTTCACAAAATCACCTTTGGATGTTGCGGCCGACGATCCAGCCGATTGCGAACCCGATGCCGCCCGCACCGGTCGTGTAATAAGGGAGGTACCGAAACAGTTCATAAGGGTAGATGGCATCGCTGAACATTCCGCCGACGTCATTCGCAAAGCCATAATGCAGGTACAACGAGAGTCCGAGGGCGGGCACTGCATAGCCCACGGAGCCCAGCAACCAGCTCCATCCGCCTTTCGTCCAGTTGCCTCCTCCGCGGATCAGCACGATCAGCCCGAGCCCCAGCGCCAGCAGCATCGGGAGCGCGTTTCGTTCCGGGTAGCCTTTGGCGCCCTCGACATGGATGACGTAGGCAACAGCCGCTGCGACGGCCAGCGCAACTGGTAGCAGGCGGACGAGGATGACGAGTGGCACGCGGCGGGCCTCGCGTCAGCCGGCTTCCGTCGCCAGGAGCGGGAAGCGAACTGTCACGCCAATAGCAACACGGCCGAGATCGAGCTCCGGGTTGTACTGGCGCAATAACCAGATAGGCACGTCGTAGCGTCGCAGTGCGAGCACCCACACCGATTCGCCGTTCTCCATGACATGGTCCTGCACGCCGGTAATTCGGTGACCCCGGAAGAAAGCATCCTGCTGCTGGCGGTGGTACGCGCTCCGGAGTTCTTCGAAACTGTCGGCCCCGACGCTACTGAAATCCAGCTTGATACGCTGGCCCACCTCGACCGGCGTCCTGAACGCCAGGCCGTTTATGTCCCGCAGTCTCTGCGTCCTGATTCCGAGCCAGTCGGCGTAGTGGCCGAGTGTTTCCAGCGGCTGCACCTCGATCGTCTGATCCGAGGCAACACTGTAGTCGCTGGGGTCGGCGAGGAGGGCCGACTGCAGCGTTTCTATCAAGGTCTCTTCTGCCTCTTCTCCCAGTATCCCTTCGGCGGACCCCTCGGCCAATGGCTGCATGTCCGGGGCAACCGGGCCCTCCGGTATCGCCGGCGCATTTGCAAGCATTTCGGGCGAGGGCTCGTTTACCGCCGGTTCGGCGAGGGCGGGTTCTTCTTCAGGCAAGGCTGCTACCTGGACGGGGGCAGGTCCGGCGGCCGGGAGGCGCAGTTGCTGGCCCGCGCGAATGCGATGGCGGCTGTTCAGGCTATTCAGAGCAACGAGTGTAGACACGGTCGTGCCATACGCGTCCGCTATCTCCGACAACGTGTCGCCGCTCGCCACCCTGTGATAAAGATCCGGAAGCTGTGCGTCGAAACGCTGCCCGCTATCGATGGAAGCGAGCAGCTCGATGGCCGGTGCCCCGAGACGCTCGCGTGGTACGCGCACCTCGAAGTCCCGGGGCACATATTTGCTGCCCTGCCAGATCGTTGCCTGCATCGCCGGGTTGTGAGAGGCAAGTTCGCGCTCGCTCAGTCCCAGGACACTTGCCAGTGCATCCGCCGGCACATATTCATCCAGCCTGAATACCTCGTACACTACCGGCTGCTCGGGCCTGACCCCTGGAAAATAGCGGTCAGCATCCTGATCGATCTCCATCGCCGCCAGGAACGCCACATAGAAATTTCTCGAGGCGAAGCCGAATGTCCTGCCTTTATAATTGCGGAGAATGTCAGCGTAGGCTTCGTCGCCGAACTGCTGCATCGCACGCCTTACCCCGGCAAGCCCGTGGTTGTAAGCTGTAATGGCCATGGGCCAGTTGCCGGCGATGGAATAGTTGTACGACAGCAGCTTGGCAGCCGCGGTGGTCGCCAGAAACGGGTCATTGCGCTCGTCCACTACGTGGTCGATGCGCATGTATCGCCTGCCCGTGCTGCGCGTGAATTGCCAGATCCCGGAAGCGCCAACATGCGACTGCGCAGCGGGGTTGTAGGACGACTCGACGTGGGGAAGCGCCGCGAGCTGCACGGGCACATCGTACTTGGTGAGTTCGTCGTGCACATGCTGCCGCCAGAGCCCGGCACGCCGCAATCCCTCTGCGAAACGGTCGGACAGACCCTGCTGGAAGCGTATCTGGCCTGCTGCCTGCTTCAGCGTCTCGTTGCTGACGTCTTCCGGCCAAAGAGCCAGTACCCGTTGCTCTTCCGCACTCAGATTGTTGCGATTCCCGGTCGAGAGCGCGGCCAGTACCTGCTTGTAGTGTTCCCGCCTCTTCTCCACGCGCTTGTTGCGCTCGCGGCGGCTGACAGAAGACGGCATGGCCATTCGCTCATAGACCACGGCCAGGTTGACACTATCGTGCAGTACGCCCTCGTCGTCCCGATACTCGGAAAAAACGGAACGCCAGAAGGCGACGTCAGGCTCCAGTTCCGCCGGCTTGGGGAACAGCAGGGTTGTAGCTCCCGCGCCCATGGGAAGGAACAGGACCAGCGCCAAAGCAGTCCACAGGTGTCGCATGTCGCTCGCTGCCTCCAGAGGAAAAGGTAGCCCGTAAATCGAGGCCGACTTACGAAGACGCATTGTATGTCCTCCCGGCCGAATGCGCATGGACACGTGTCGCATCACCCCGATTCGAACCCGCCCGGATTCCGGTATGTGGCTCGCCGGGATGCCTCGCGTTCCGGCGAGCGCCCCCGGGTGTTTTGCCGGGTCCTGCCAGTCGTTACACTCCGGACATGAAGAAGACCGACCGTGTGCCGCTCAGCCACTTCTGGACACCTCCTTACTGGCCAGCCTGGTTCGGGCTGCTTTTGCTGAGGATGACCTGCCTGTTGCCGTTCAGGGTCCAGATCGGGCTCGGCAAGTTTCTCGGCCGGGTATTACACCGGCTTGCGGCAAAACGGCGGGCGATCACGCGCCGCAACCTGGCGCTGGCGTTCCCCGAACTCTCCGACGACGAGCGCAACCGGCTGGCCCGAGCGCATTTCGAAGCCCTCGGCGCTTCGCTGATGGAGCTGGGACTGGGGCGCTGGGCCTCGGACGAGAAGCTCCTCGCAATTACCCGGATCGAGGGCACGGAGCATATCGACAAGGCCGTACGCGAAGGACGCGGCATCATACTCCTGAGCGCACACTTTACCTCGCTGGAGGTCAGCGGACGCGTGCTGCGCCTTCGCAGCCCGCCTTTCGATGCCGTCTTTCGCCGTCACCGGAGCCAGTTCCTCACTGAAGTCCTGCGAACCGGGCGAGAGGTTTCGGCCCGCCGCACGATAGAGAAAAGCGACATCAAGAGCATGGTCCGAAGCCTTCGCGAGGGTACGCCGGTCTGGTACGCGCCGGACCAATCGTATAATCGCAAGCAGTCGGCACTCATCCCCTTCTTCGGCATACCGGCGATGACGAACACTGCTACAGGGACGCTCGCCCGGCTCGGCAACGCGGTAACGCTGCCGTTCTTCCCCACGCGGCTTCCCGACGGAGGTTACCTGCTGTCGATATTGCCGCCCATCGAAGATTTCCCGAGCGACGACCCGGTCGAGGACACGAAGAAATACGTCGCGATCCTGGAACAGCAGATTCGGCGCTGCCCGGAGCAGTACTACTGGATCCATCGCAAGTTCAAGAACCTGCCGCCACCGTACCCGGATTACTACGCGGATCTGGATGCCTGGAAGTAGCCTTCCAGCAAAGCCTCCCAGTCGTCCGGGGTGAAGTAAATCCGGGGGTCCAGCTTGCGGACTTTCTGCAGCGACCGGTGCAGACGGCCGAGGTTACGCTGTTGCCAGGCGCCGGCCGCTTCGATACGGCCCTTGTCGAAGTCGAGCAGCCACAACTTGCCGTCTTCCTCGAGCTGGACGTTGTAGGCATTGAGATCCGCATGGTTGACGCCGGCACGGTGAAACCTGGCAATACCGGCACCGACAGACTGCCAATAGCCCGCATCGCGTCGCAGCTCGGCCAGGCGCATCGACAACGGCTTGATGCCCTGAATCCGCAGCATGATGAGATCCGCAGAATAAAAAGGTCCCCGCCTGCAATAGCGGGCGACGACCGGCTGTGGGACCGGCAGTCCGAGGCGGAGCATCTTGCGCAACAGTCGCCACTCGGAGAATGAGCGGGTAAGGTCCTCACCACGCCAGACGTACGAGTCCCGGATGACCCGCCCAACCAGGCCGCCGCGACGGAAATGCCGCAGCACGAACTCGCGCTTGCCGTCACCCACGATGATCGTGTAGCCCCTGCCACCCGACCGCAGCGCGCTCTCGACCGGTTTGACGGTCTTCCATGCACTCGCCGAAAACGTCCTTTCCGACACGTGGTCCAGCAAGTCAGTATCGTATAGGATGGCGCCGTTGCCGGTTTTCTCGACGGCTTCTGTCATGCCCGCCTGCCCTTCAAACTCTTCGATTGATGCTGAAACATACGCCGCCCGAAAGTATCTGCGTTATTCGTCTTTCGGCGATCGGTGACACATGCCACGCGCTGGCCGTAGTTCGTTCCATCCAGGATTCATGGCCCGAAACGAGACTGACCTGGATCATCGGCAAGACCGAAGCGGCACTCCTGGGAGACATACCGGGCATCGAGTTTATCATTTTCGATAAATCCCGCGGGCAGCAGGCTCGACGTGAACTCCGACGGAAACTGGCCGACCGACGATTCGATGCAGCCCTGTGCATGCATGCATCGATGCGGGTCAATCTGATTAACCTCATCGTACGGAGTCCTGTCAGGATCGGCTATGACTTCGCCAGGGCGCGGGATTTCCAGTGGCTCTTCACGAACCACAGGATCCCGGCCACTCGCGGCCAGCACGTGCTGGACGCAATGATGGAATTCGCGAGAACCATCGGCGTCCCGCCGCAAAAGCTGCGCTGGGATATCCCGCTGACCGAGTCGCAGCGGGACTTTGCGGAGGGCTTCCGCGTGGCCGGCAAGCCGCTAGTCGTCATCAGCCCCTGCAGCAGCCAGCGATTTCGCAACTTCCGGAACTGGAGCGCCGAGAACTACGCGGCGGCAGCTAACCACGCCGTGCGTAAATACGATTGCCAGGTCCTGCTGACCGGAGGCAACTCGGCAACCGAAAGGGAGTATGGACGGGCTATCAGCAAAATGTGCGAGCGCGGTGTGCACGACCTGGTCGGGCAAACGAGCCTGAAGCAACTCCTCGCACTGCTGGCCGAATCCGACCTCGTACTCTGCCCCGATTCGGGGCCGGCTCACATGGCGACAGCCGTCGGCACACCGGTAGTCGGCCTGTACGCGACGTCGAACCCGGAACGCACCGGCCCGTACCTGAGCCGGGAACTCACCGTGAACGTGTACCCGGAAGCCTGCCGACAATTCCTGGGCAAGGAGGTCGCCGAACTGCGCTGGGGCCAGCGGGTCCGGGATCCCGGCGCCATGGGGCTTATCCGGCTGGCGCAGGTAACCTCGATGATCGATCGGGCGCTGGCTCGGTCGGAATAGCACTTTCCGGTAATTTAGATGCTTTTTTGGCATTTATAGAAGCGAATTCTGCCATTTTCCCTGATTTTCAGCAGGCCCGCCCGACTCTTTCCAAGTTGCGCTGCCGCCGGCGCCCCGAAGGTCGTGGCGAGCCGGCAGCCCACCGACCCGTTTTTCAGAACTTTGCCGAAATTATGTGGCAAGAACGTCATTTTTGAAGATATTCGGGCTGATTATGATTTTCCAGGATACATTTCGAACCTGGCAGATAAATCCGCGATGTTGTCATTATTGGAGAAGATAGCGCTATTTATGGCCTATTTCTGCCCCAGACGAAGCGACTTTTCGCCTGCAATAATGCTCGCCAGGACCTCCGACGGGCGGATCTTGCGCAGGCAATCGAGATGGCCCAGCCGACACTGGCGCTCAAAGCAGGGGCTGCAGTCGAGGCCGAGGTAATGGACGACCTTGTTGTCCGTCAGGGGTGGCGTGAACGCAGGCGAACTCGAACCGTACAGCGCCACGACGCGGCTGCCGACGGCTGCCGCGACATGCATCAGCCCGGAATCGTTCGTCACGGCCTGGCTGCAGGCAGCGAGCAGGTCGATGGCTTCCTCGAGCGTCGTAAGGCCGCAGAGGTTCGTGGCCTGTCCGTCGACGGCGATTGTCGCGCCCTGCCCGGTTTCCCTGGCCGACCCGAACACCCAGACCGCGTAGCCGCGCGCGGCCAGCAGCGTCGCGAGCTCGCGGTAGTATTCGATCGGCCAGCACTTGGCCGGGCCGTACTCGGCTCCGGGCATCATGGCGATCACGGGCCGGCCCAGGTCGAGCCCCAGCCGCTCGATGCTCGCCCGCTGCCGGTCACGGTCGACTCGAAGGCCAGGCTGCGGAATTTCACCCGGCGTCTCGCCGGGCTCGAGGCCGAGCGCGACGAAGCGCTTGACGGTCTGGTCCAGCACATCCGGGTCGAAAGGGCGCCGGTCATTGATCAGCACGAACCGCATTTCGCCGCGAAAACCGGTGCGGCGGGGGATACCTGCGAGCCAGGGCACGAGCGCGGCCTTCCACGAGCGCGGCAGCACGATCGCCTGCTCATAGCCCGCCGGCCGCAGCCAGGCGGCGAGATGGCGGCGCTTGTTAAAACCCAACTCGCCGTGCGCGGTATGCAGGACGATGCCTCTGCGGACCTCGGGCATCCGGGCAATGATCGGCAAGGACCATTGCGGAGCGAGCATGTCGATCGCCACCGTCGGGCGACGCTTCGCGACCAAAATGGCAAGCGATTGCGCCATGACCATGTCGCCGACCCAGGACGGGCCGACGATCAGAACGGCTGGCCGGTCAGGACTCACGGTCAGCCGTTGATCGTGTCGAGATAGGTCCTGACGCCGTGCGCGACATCGCGGAACTCGACGTCGCAGCCAGCCGCTCGCAGGGCCGTCAGGTCCGCGCAGGTATAACTCTGGTACGCATCCCGCAGGCCTTCGGGAAACGGCACATAGCGGATACTGCCCCGCCCATGCCAGTCGATAACCGCTTGCGCCACTTCGTTGAATGTCTGCGCCCTGCCGGTGCCCGAATTGAAGACGCCAGAAATACCGCGGTGTTCGAGGAACCAGAGGTTTACGGCACAAACATCGTCGACGTATACGAAATCACGCCGTTGCTCGCCGGCGGCATAGCCGCCGGAGCCCTCGAACAGGCGAACCTCGCCAGTCTCCGCAAGCTGCCGGTTGAAGTGCCAGGCGACGCTCGCCATACCGGCCTTATGTTGCTCACGCGGGCCATAGACATTGAAGTAGCGCAGCCCGACAACCTGCTGCCGGGGCGACAGCGACAGCCTTCGTACGTACTGGTCGAATAGCAGCTTGGAATACCCATAGACGTTCAGCGGCTTTTCGTTTGCCGGATGCTCGGCGAACCCGGTCGAACTACCGTAAACCGCCGCCGAGGAAGCATAGATGAACGGGATCTCCCGCTCGAGGCAATAGTCGAGGATTTCCTTCGAACTGGTGTAGTTGTTCTGCATCATGTAGCGGCCGTCCCACTCCGTCGTGACCGAGCACGCCCCCTGATGCAGGATCGACTTTATGCCTGATGCAAACGATGAGCCCGAACGCAGCAACGCAAGGAACTCGTCCTTGTCGAGGTAATCGGCAATCGACAGGTCTGCGAGGTTGGCGAACTTGTGACCGTCGCTGAGGTCGTCAACGACAATAACGTCGTCTCCAGTTCGTTCGATCAGCAGCCGGGCAAGGTTGCTGCCTATGAATCCGGCGCCGCCGGTGACGATATGCACCGCTTCAGTCGGCATCCGCCAGACTGTACTCCGCTCCGCAATACGGACACTTGGCCTGGCCTGTCTCCTGCACGGGAATGTACACCTTCGGGTGTGAGTTCCAGAGATACATGCCGGGCATCGGGCAGGACAGAGGCAGGTCGCGCCGCCTCACCTCGTAACTATGCTGCGCGTTTGCCGGAATAAGATTTTCGTCAACCCTGCCAGATCTCGAAATCACCGCGATCACCCGTACCAGAACATGCGAGGCGGGAATTATAGCAACGTGTCATGCCCTCGCATAAGCTCGGAACGACAGGGCATTGCCCGCCGCGCGCCGCGGTCTCATTCGCCGTTCGCGCAGTCGCCCGGACCCTCGAGCAGACTCTGCCAGAGGGCGATTACCTGGTTTCTGTCGTCAATGAACTCGTCCGCGCTGGCAAAGGGCGGTCGATCGTCGAGCGCCAGTCGGTGCAGCCTGGATCTGTAGGCTTTGTAAATCTCCTGCAGCCGGAGGCTATCGGGCTCCGGGAGGCAGCGCGCCGCCGCCAGCGTGCCCAGCTGCCGGATATTGTCGGTGTAATGGATAACTGCAGGATGCCGGGCCGCATGGGCGAGCACCAGATACTGCACCAGGAACTCGATGTCGCCTATGCCGCCGCGGCCCTGCTTAAGATCGAAGCGGGCGTCGTCACTGCGATCCAGCTCCTTCCTCATTCTTGCGCGCATGTTTGCGACTTCGACCGCCAACGTATCCCGGCGGACCCGCTGGCGCAGCGTCTGCGACCGGATACGCTCGAACTCTCGTGCAACCAACGCACTGCCTGCGACGGGCCGGCTCCGGAGCAATGCCTGGTGCTCCCAGGTCCAGGCATTCTCCTCCTGGTAACGTTCGAAGGCCTCGAGGCTGGTGACCAGGAGCCCGGAGCGCCCGCTCGGACGTAGTCGTGTATCGACGTCATAAAGTACGCCTGAGCCCGTCTGCGTCGTCAGAAAATGTACAAGGCGACGCACCAGGCGGCCGAAGAACATGCTGTTCTCGAGGGGCTTTACAGCGTCAGTCTGCTGGGACTCTCCACGAGAATCGTGCAGGAACACGATATCGAGGTCTGACCGATACGACAGTTCGATCCCGCCGAGCTTGCCGTAACCGATAATGCCGAGCCCGGCCGGCCTGACGCGGCCATCCACCACGTAGGTGGGCGCGCCGAAGCGCGCAACGGTGTCTTTCCATGCGATGTTCAGCGCCTCGTCGAGAATGATCTCGGCGAGTTCCGTCAGGCGGTCGCTGACCTTCATGATCGGCAAGGTACCGCTGAAGTCCGCGACCGCCAGCCGGAACAGGATCGCCCGCTGGAACTGGGCCAGCAGCTCGATCTGTTGCTCGCTGTCGCCGGGCTCGCCCTGGCGGCGGCGCTGTTCGAGATCTGCGCGCATCTCCGCCTGCGTTGGCGGATGCGCCGCGAGCCTGGCGTCCAGCAGCTCATCGAGCAGGATTGGAAACCGGGCAATCTCCTCGGCCAGGTATGAACTCTTCGAACAAAGGTCCACCAGCCGCCCGAGGACTGCGGGGTTCTCGTTGAGCAGCGCGAGGTAGGCGCTGCGGCGGAGGACCTGTTCGACCACGTGCAGCACCCGCTGCAGAGTCACGGCGGGCCCTGCGACCGTGGCGAGCCGGGCCAGGAGGTTGGTGATGAACTGCCGGAGGCGCTTGGCCGCAGTCACGTCCACGCGCAAAGTCGCCGGCAGACCCGCGAAAGCGGAGATCGCCTTTGCGCACTCCGCGCTGTCGCTGATACCGAGTTCGTCGAATGCTTGCCGCCACGCGGTTTCGCCGGCATGGCTCTCCCACAGCGTGGCCAGCGTTCCGTCCCGGGCGACGGCCTCGGGCTCCCGCCCTGTTCGGAAGGCGACTGCCGCGAACTGCGCCGCTACGTAACGGCGGTGCTCTTCGAGATCCGAAGCCAGGGCGTTCCAGTCACGGTAATTCAATGCATACGCGATCCGCGCCCGATCCGCTTCCGTCTGCGGCAGCATGTGGGTCTGCTGGTCGCGCAGCGCCTGGATGGCGTTTTCGAGGCGCCTCAGGAATCGGTAGGCCAGCATCAGGTGTTCCGCGACGTCCCGGGTCAGTTCGCGCTGCTCGGCCGCCGCGCTCAGCGATTCCGCGAGGCTTACGGAACGAAGCGCCGGCACACTGCCGCCACGGACCAGCTGCAGTGACTGCACAATAAACTCGATTTCCCGTATGCCGCCGGGTCCCAGCTTGACGTTATCCAGCAAATCCCGGCGCTGGACTTCGGCCGCGACGAGCCTGTGCATCTCGCGCAAGGACTCGAACACGCCGTAGTCCAGGTAGCGCCGGTAAACGAACGGCTCGATCACATCCTGTCGCAGGGCAAGGGCGATAGATGAGTCCGGCCCGGGCGTGACAATGCGCGCCTTTACATAGGCATATCTCTCCCAGCCTCGCCCGTGTTGCAGCAGGTAGCTTTCCAGGGCGGCGAACCCGGCTACCGGCGCACCGCTGTCCCCGAACGGGCGGAGGCGCGTATCGACCCGGAAAACGTATCCATCCGGCGTCATTTCTTCCAGCAGGGTCACAACCTTGCGCGAGTAACGCGTGAAGTATTCCTGCGCCGACAGGCTCCGCTCTCCGTCCGAATCGGAGCCACCCGGGTACAGAAAGATCAGGTCTATGTCAGACGAGAAGTTGAGCTCCCTGCCGCCCAGTTTCCCCATCGCAAGCACGACCAGGGGCACCGCGCCGTTATCGTCGAGTACCCGGCCGTATCGGGCCTTGAGCTCGGTGTTCGCGTACCGGACGGCGGAGGCTATCGAGAGATCGGCAAAATCGGACAACGCCACCAGGGTCTCGTCCAGGCTGCCTCTCGCGATCAGCTCGCGCCAGAGAACTGCCAGCGACACGCGCTGCCGCAAGACGCGTAGCCGGCGCTTGAATTCGTCAGGGCTGTCGCAATCATCCAGCTCCCCGGAAAGTCGGGCTGCCAGGATGCGTCGGTCGTGTGCCCGGCGCATCGTTCCGGCGGCAATGGCCTCTGCAAACCACTCCCAATTTCGCAGCAACACGCCTGCTGCAAACTCGCTGCATGCAACCAGTCTGCCCAGATCCGCAGCGTTGCCACCGGCCTGAAGATACTGTCGCAGAGCCCCGGGGCTCTGTGCTTCGAGCCGATCCATCCAGTTCTCGACTGTCCCGCGCAGCAGCCTGTCGAGGCCGCCGACGATTTGTGCCGCGACGGATTGCATGGGTTTGCTCATCTGGGTCGGCCGCCTGTCGGATCCGGTATCTCGCCCGTCGGGCGTGCGGTCCGGAGTCAGGCGTTCAGGTTACCATTGAGGCACCCACAGCACACCGGTGACAACGCATGTCCGCAAAGAGACATCTGCTGATCGTCTATCACTCCCAGACCGGCTCCACGCGGCAAATGGCCGACGCGGTAATACGCGGCGCCCGGCACCCCGATATCGACGGAGTCGAAGTCCGGGTCGTCGATCCGCTGGATGCCGGCGCCGACGATCTGCTGTGGGCAGACGGACTGATACTCGGTACACCGGAAAACTTCGGCTACATGAGCGGCGCTCTGAAATATTTCCTTGACCGCGTCTACTATCCTTGCCTGGAGAAGGTCGACGGCAAGCCTTACGCGCTATTCGTTCGCGCGGGCAATGACGGAACCGGCGCGGTAAACAGCATCCAGCGCATCCTCAAGGGCCTTGCACTGAAGCAGGTACAGGAACCGGTGCTCGTCGTCGGCGAATTCGAGGACAGCCGCCTGGCCGAATGCGAAGAGCTTGGAATGACCATGGCGGCCGGCCTCGCGGCGGGCGTTTTCTAGGGCCTGCACCCGGACGCGGCCAGGCAAGGCGGTCGGGGCCCGGTCAGCGTTCAGGCGCTCTGCGGCTGATCGGCCAGCGCGGCCAGTATGTCGTCGAGCGGCACAGTTTTGCCGACCGCGTGACCCTGAGCGAAGTCAACGCCTAGCTTTCCGAGCAGTTTCTTGGATTTCGCCGTTTCGACATACTCGGCCACCGTTTCGAGCTGCATGACCTTGGCGACCTGCGTGATGGCTGCGACCATGGATTCCGAGATGCGGTTGTCGGTGATGTCGCGGACGAAGCCGCCATCTATCTTCAGCGTATCGATATTGAAATTCTTGAGATAGGCAAACGAACTAAGCCCTGCCCCGAAATCATCCAGCGCAAAGCGACAGCCACGCTGACGGAGGCTGTCGATAAAAGCCTGTGCCTTGGCGCGATTCGACACGGCAGCGGATTCCGTTACTTCGAAGCAAAGCGACGACCACGGGACTCCGGTATTCGCAACTTCCTCGAGGATAAATGTCAGGATCTCATCGTCTCCCAGAGACTGCCCCGACAAGTTAATCGCAAAGATCATGCCAGTGTCCCGCAGCAGCTGCGCCCGCTCGCTGAGTTTTCTCAGGCTCGCCGATATGACCCACCTGTCGATCTGCGGCATGAGTTGGTAACGCTCCGCGGCGGAGATCAGGGCAGGGGATGAGATCCGGTCACCGTCGCCATCGTTCATGCGCAGCAGGATTTCGTATCGCTCAGCTGCTTTCTTCTTGCCCATCCGTACAATCGGCTGGGCCAGCAATTCGAAACCGTCGTTGTCCAGGGTTTGCTGTATCTGGGCAACGATGTGCATGTCGTCATATCGCCGGACGATGCTCTGGTCGTCGCGATTATAGACTTCAACTCGATCTCGGCCGTGATCCTTGGCAGAGTCGCAAGCGATGCGAGCCGCCGTCAACGCGTCGCCCTCGCCACCGGGCCGCTCGAATGCGGCGACGCCGACACTGCTGGTCACCTGCAGTGACCTGTCGCCCTCGAGGTAGCGCAGGTCGTCGCAGGCTTCCTTGATCTTCATCGCGAGCGCGACCGCTTCGTCAGTGGAGCCGGCAGTCAGCAGAATCCCGAAGTCATCGCCGGTCAACCGGGAACCAACGGCATTTTTCGGCAACAGGTCTTCCAGGATCTGCGCGAAGCGCATGATGACCTGGTCGCCGGCCGCATGGCCGAAAGTGTCATTAACCAGGCGCAGGTTGTCGAGGTCGAAATAGATTATCTGGTGGCTGTTGGCGTCCCGCCCCAGCGCTTTGCCGGACTCGTGCAGCTGTGCCTCGAAGCCGGAGCGGTTCATGAGACCGGTCATGGAATCGAACGACTGCTCGATTACGTATTCGACCTTGCGCACGATGTGCGACATGAATCGCTTGTGGTTCTCGGTAAATGTCTGTCCATCCACCCGGCCTAACTGGGCGATGGCACCCTCGAGATTTCCCTGTCGGTCGAAGAGCGGCGAGAGCATCGCCTGGTAGCCCTGGTCCACTATGTGATCCGAGCCGGCGATGGGGGCTATGTCGAAGATCACCGGGGCACTCGCGCCGCTCAGTTTCGGGAACAGTTTCTCGATCAGGTAGCGATCGACGGATTTCCGGTTGACCGTTTTCCAGCTGGAGTGGGTCGCGCTGATCCGAATACGCTTGCCCGGCATCAGCAGCACGCTGTAGGCAATGCCCAGAAAACGGCCGCTCTGTCCGACAAGCTGTGCCAGTCCCGAGTGGCTGCGCGACGTGCCGTGGATCTTTTCATCGACGCTGTAAACGAGCTGCAGCTCTTCCTCGGCCGCAATGCAGCGCTTGACCGCCCGCCCGAGCTGGCTACCTAGCGTAAGCGACTCGCCGATGATCGCGACGGCCGGCATCAGGATGTTCTGTAACAGGCTCGGGTTGAACCAGGACGACTTGCCGTCATTTTTCGAAAAGACGGCAACCAGCAGGCCTATGCCTTTACCGGCGTCACCGTACACCGGCAGCAGGAGCAGGGTCCGCCCGGATGTCAGGCTTCGTTTCAGGCAGGCCGCTTCCGGATCCTTGCCGCCGACGATCTCGTCGGGCAGGTCGCCGACCAGATCGTCGATCTCGTAGTCCTCGACGCCGTCGCTGCTCCAGACACACTGGCGTTCGAGGCCATAAAAACAGAAGCATTGGGCCCTGGGAACGAGCGAGTGCAGCAATCCCTTGGCGGCCCCAACGTTCTTTCGAATCTCCAGGTTGTGAACTTCGGCACTCATCCAGCCAGCCTCTGTTGCCTTGACCCCCGCAGCGCGGGGCGACTGCAAGGCGGCTACATTGCCATGGCGGCGGGCCGGAAGCTGTGATCCCGGTCTCAGGAGCGGCTGAAACACAGAGAAAAAGTCGCATCGAATCAAAAAATTAGGAGCTCTTTCGAGCAACTGGAAAAAGCCGGGGCGCCGGCGGCGCCTCGGCCTCGGCCGTTCAGCCGGGCTGCTCGGCAAGCCATTCGTCGTCGGAGCCGTCACTGATGCCCTCGAACAGCGGCGTGCTCAGGTACCGCTCGCCCGTGTCCGGCAACATAACGAGAAATATGGAACCCTGGTCGGCGGTCTTTGCCGCCTGGAACGCCGCAGCCAGTGTGGCGCCGGCCGAGATGCCGACGAAGATGCCCTCCTCGGCAGCGAGCCGCCGCGCCGTCGCGATCGCCTCGTCATCCGTAACCGGTATCAGCTCGTCATAGATCTCGCGGTTCAGCACGTCCGGAATAAAGTCGGGCGTCCAACCCTGGATCTTGTGCGGGTTCCATTCCTTGCCGGCCAAAAGGGACGCCGCCGCCGGCTCGGTCGCGACGATCGTTACCGCAGGGCGCGCCGCCTTGATGACTTCGCCCGCGCCGGTCATGGTCCCGCCCGTGCCGTAGCCGGTCACCCAGTAGTCGAGGCGACGCCCGGCGAAATCCCGCAGAATTTCGGGCCCGGTCGTGTTGCGGTGGTAAGCGGGATTCGCCGGGTTCTCGAACTGCCGCGCCAGGAACCAGCCATACCGCTCGGCCAGTTCCGCCGCCTTGCGCACCATGCCGGATCCGCGCTCGGACGCCGGCGTCAGAATGACCCTCGCACCGAGAGCGCGCATGATCTTGCGCCGTTCGATCGAAAAAGACTCGGCCATTGTCGCGACGAAGCGGTAGCCCTTCGCGGCGCAGACCATGGCCAGCGCGATACCCGTGTTTCCCGAGGTCGCCTCGACGATCGTCTGGCCCGGCTTCAGCAAGCCGCGCTGCTCGGCATCGTTCACGATGGCGAAAGCCAGGCGATCCTTGACCGATCCCAGCGGATTGAAAGCTTCCACCTTGACATACATTTCCATGCCTTTTGGCGCAATTCGGTTCAGCCGGACCACGGGCGTATTGCCGATCGTGTCCAGGATGCTGTCGTAGATCATTCGCTCGCTCCTTTTTCTTTTGCCCCTGCCGGGCCGGGCGCGACCCGCACGGACTTGTCGTTGATACTGTCAAGATATACCGGGTGGCCAGGTTTGTCGCGCCCCTGCCACAGTACGCCTCTAAATAGCGGTTTTTCATTAAGAATCCGCGGTGCCGAAATTCTTTCAAATTCACTGAAACATTCAGGCAGCTCGGATGGTCTATCACACAATCGAGCACGCGCCGGGGAGCGGAGAGACTATGAAACTGCAGCAGCTACGATACTTGCTGGCTATCGTCGACAACGGCCTGAATATCACGGCGGCCGCGGAGCGGCTTTACACTTCGCAACCCGGTGTCAGCAAGCAACTGAAGTTACTCGAGGAGGAGTTGGGCGTGCAGCTGTTTTCGCGTAGGGGCAAGAGCCTCAACGGCATTACCGTTGCCGGCCAGCAGGTCATCTCGCGCGCTCGCATAATCATGAAAGAGGTCGACGATATCCGCGCCATCACTTCGCGCCTGTATCGCGACCAGGGTGCGCGGCCGACCGCATCGCTCGGGCAGACGCAGGCGAGCTGACGCGTCCAGTCAGTAGATGCGTATGCCGCCGTGCCTTTGGCGGCTGCGGTAATCTGTCCACCACAGGCCTCCCAGGAATCCGGCCAGCAGGCAAAAGGCCAGCGCTCCTGCGACCCAGTTGATCGGCAGACTGAATTTGTACTGGTCCTGGCCGCGACGCAGCGACTCGTTATCGTCTTCCAGTGCAGCGACCCTTGCCGTCGCTGCATCGAGCGCAGCCCGGGCTTCTGACACCTCCGACTCCAGTTTTTCAATCGTTGCCGCCGGCTGTGAGAATGCTGCGTTCAGCTCGGCCAACCGCCGCTGCAGGTCCTCGTTCGCTGCCTGTGTCTGAGTGACGATGAGTTTCGCCGGCTTCTCGTCGACCAGGTATGCCACCTTGACGTATCCGAGCGTGCCGTCCGGAAGTCGGACCTGGGCGTAATTCCGATTACGACTCAGCACCTCGAGCTCCTGGCCACTCTCGAGTGTCTGGAATGCCCGGTCGCTGGTATCCTCAGCCTGGTGTAGGCCCAGGCGCAGGTTGTCCGTGACGTAAGCGGTTTCGGCAAACGCTGTGATCGGCGCTGCCACGAACAGCAGCCAGATGGTCAAACGCATGTGATACTCCCTGGCGAACCCAAAGGGACCGCGCGCCGCAAGTGCGAGTCCTCGCCGGTGAACGGTGGGAGTGTACTAAAAGAGGCCCGACAATGCGCCTCCGCGCTGTCGCCTCATCATCCGGCTGACTGTCGCCATTTGCAGACGGCCGACCCGAGGCTGGCGCTCAGTACGTGGCCTAGTGCTCGTATAACCAGCGCAACAGCGCCTCCTGCACTTCTTCGCCAGGTCCCCGGTGGATTTCCCTGTGGTTTTGCATGGCAACGATAGCGTACCGGGCGCCGGAGCTGGCCTGCAAATATCCGGCGATCGCATTGACGTCATCGAGCGAGCCGGTCTTGATGTGGGCTCGCCCGGTCAGGCTATCCTCCCGGAAGCGCCTCGACATCGTGCCATCCAGGCCGGTAAGGGACATCGAGGACAGGTACTCCGGCATGTATGGCTGGCGGTATGCGAACTTGAGCAGCTCGGCCATTTGGCGTGCGGACATACGGGAGGTGCGTGACAAGCCAGCTCCGTTATCCAGGCTCAGGTTCGCATAGTCGAGGCCTTGTTCCGCGAACCATTCGATCACGGCCCGTCGCCCGTTGTCCTCCGTGGCCGGCGCGCCGTAAGTTTCTGCCGCGATGGTGTACAGAAGCTGACGGGCCATGACGTTGTTGCTGTGCTTGTTCACTTTGCTGATTACATCCGCCAGCGGCATTGACTCGTATATCAGGAGCGGTTCGTCGGCCGTTGGCTCCGAAACGTTTTTCCACCCGCCTTCGATTTCCCCACCCAGCTCTCTCCATATGGACTTGAACAGGCCGTAGGTGAATTCGTTATGACTCATCGCGGTTCGATCCATGGCGTAAATCTCGCAACCGCGAGGAAACCGGCCACTGAACGTAAACCTGTCATAGGACTCGTTCGGTATGATCGCAATGCCTCTCTGGTAACCGCGGCAACTGCCGTCTCGAGTCGTCAGATGATTCTCTATATCCAGGTTGTCCAGTTGCGGATCCATGCGAATCACGACCTTGTCGTTATTCGCGTCCGGCTGGAAATAGAAGCGGGTAACCTTGAAATTGGTCATTAGCGCATTCGGCGCTACGTTGTAAGCACGGAGCGGCTGTCGGTCGAAAGCGGCCGGGTCGTGGTCGACGACCTGGAAATGACTGTCGTCGAGCAGCAGATTACCGGTGATTTTCCGGAGCCCCGTAAGCCGGAGGTTGCGCAACATTTGCCATACGCGTTCGGTAACGAGAAACGGATCCCCATAGCCCTTTATAAGGAGATCGCCACTCAGGGTGTCGCCGCTGATTTCGCCGAGCGCGAATATTTCCGTCTTCCAGGTGTATGCCGGTCCGAGCCTGTCGAGTGCCACCAGGGTCGTGACCAGCTTCATTACCGACGCCGGATTTCGGGGTTCCGCCTCTTTCCAGCTCAGGAGCACGTCGCCGGTATCGAGGTTTTCCACGTACAGGCTGAGGCTGGTCGCCGGCAGGTTGCGCATCTTGAGTACACTGCGGACGTTGACCGGCAGATCGTTTTCGTCGAGAACGATGACTGACGGCGAGTCTTCAGCGACAACAGCGCCGGATAAGACCAGGACGGGGATCAGCAGGAGAAATACTCGATACAGCACGGAACAGCCCTGGACAAGTCGTGACCGGGAAAAATAATAGCAGTCTTCGCTGACGGGGAATATCCCGATTGCGCGTCAACGAGGTTTCTTGATGCCCAGTGTCTTGATTCGATGCGCGAGCGTCGTGGGCCGTACGCCAAGCAGTTCGGCCGCGCCACCAGCCCCCGACACCTTCCAGCCGGATTGGTTGAGCGCGGCCAGCACGTTACTTTTCTGGAAAGCGGTCATCTCCTGGTCGGTAAGGATCCCATCGGCCGGTTTGGATGGCACAACGGGATCGGCCTGCTTGCCGCGTCCGCCGCGCCTCGGCAATGACAGATCCAGCCGCAAGGCTTCGCCCTTCGACAAAATCACGGCACGCTCGATCACGTTTTTTAGCTCGCGGACGTTACCCGGCCAGTCATATTCGCGTATCTCCGCTACCTGGCTGCGAGTGAGTCGCAGCGGCTTGCGGCCGAAGTCATTACAGGTTCGCTCCAGGAAGTGCTTCGCCAGCTGTACTGCATCGTCCTTGCGCTCCCTCAGCGGGGGAACCCGGATCGGAAACACGCTCAGCCGGTAGAACAGGTCTTCTCGAAATTCGCCGTCGACGACGAGCTGCTCGAGGTCCCGGTTCGTCGCCGCAATGATTCTTACGTCGACGCTCCGCGTGATGTCATCGCCGACTCGTTCGAACTCGCTCTCCTGCAGAACGCGCAGAAGCTTTCCCTGCAACTCGAGCGGTATCTCCCCGACCTCGTCCAGAAAGATCGTACCGCCGTCGGCAAGCTGAAATCGCCCCACCCGGTCCCGGTGAGCGCCCGTGAACGACCCTTTCACATGCCCGAAAAACTCGCTCTCGAAAAGCTCTTTTGGAATCGAAGCGCAATTCACCTTGACGAGAGGCGCATCTGCACGCGGACTCCGGCTGTGGATGGCCCGCGCGACGAGTTCCTTGCCCACACCCGACTCACCGAGGATGAGAACGCTCGCCGGTGTCGCCGCGACGGCTTCGACCTGGGCCAGCATCTGCGACAGCGTCGCGCTCGTGCCGACGATCCGGCCGAAGTTCATCGCGACATTTACTTCCTCACGAAGATAGTCGCGCTCCCGCTCTAGTTCTTCCCGAAGGCGGGCGTTTTCCGCGAGTGCGTCGCGCAAGGCCCTTTCCGCCCGGTTCCGCTCGGTTACATCCTTCGAGGCGACAAGCATGCGCCGCACTTTGCCCGTTTCATCGCGGTCCGAAATCGCGGACATCAGCAGGTCGAGTACCGCGCCGTCCCGCGTGACCATCTGGCGAGGTTCATTGAGGAACTCGCCGCCGCTGATTACTTCGCGCAAACGACCGCCCGCAAAGCGTTTCCGATCCGCCTCGCTGTAGAAGTCAAGGACTGGCTTGCCGACGACTTCTTCGCGCCGGTAGCCCATCTTCTGCAGCCAGTGATCCGTGACAGTCACGATGTACCCGTCCGCGTCCACGGTATGGAGCATCGCCGGTGTCGAGCGGTATAGCTGGCGGTACTTGGATTCGCTCCACGCCTTGTCCGTGACCTCCAGGTACGTCGCGATCGTTCCGACGAAGCGTCCCTCGGCGTCGTGCTCGACAACTGAACTCGTCAGGCATTCGGCGATTTCTCCGTCGCGAGTCAGAAAGCCTATCGTCTTGTTTTCCAGCCGCCCCCGGCGACGCAGTGTCGGCATCAACTCCTTTTCGATCCGGTCCGCGCTTTCCTTGGTAACGAACTCCACTGGCCGCCGTCCAAGCATGTCCTCGCGGCGGTAGCCCAGGCGCTGCAGGAACGCATCGTTGACGTCACGATAGGTACCGTCGCTGCCGATCGAGGTCGCCATGACCGGCGCTTTGCGAAACAGCCATCGGTAGTCGGGATCAGTCATGCGCGAATGATATACGAAATTTCGTAAATCGGATCACGAAATTTCGTTTTTAACGAATTTTCGTTATGTGGTTGTTTACGTAACCTATTGTTTTCAAATGACCAGAAAGTTGGCACGGTTGCTGCATAGTGTAGTACATCAATGAACGTGACCCGGATCCGGCGCATGCGCCGCTCGGGCCACAGCAACAAAGGCAACGGAAGGCTATGAACAACAGGACTAGCGTATTTCTTTCGGCCCTGCTCTTGCTGGCAGGCGTAATGTTCTGGTCGGTGTCGATCCTGGCGGACGACGCCGTTGAGGCGGGGGTCGGCACACGTTCGCCGGCCTCTGCCACCCTGGAACTGGCTGCCACGGCGGCGGCGGAAGCTGCTGCCGCCGCCGCGGCGTCCGTGCGCGATGACAGCAAACTGGACCTTGATATTCGGCTGATCGGCCAGACATCGATCCAGGTTGCGGCTGAATAGTCAGAAGAATTCGGCGGCAGTCGGCAAACCGGGAATCTCCCCCCCTGAAACCCGGTTTGCCGTGCCCCGAACTTCGCCGGACAGAGTGCCGGTGATGTGGACCAGGATGGTCCCGCGGCTCCCCCGTGTTGCCGCGTCAGCTGGGGAGCCGGAGACCGCTCCGTGTCGGATCGGCAAGCTTGGAAACCATCAGTTTCGGCAGCTCCGGCTCCTTTCTTTTTTATCTTCGCCGCCCGTCAGCCCATTCGACCGCTCCGACATGGTCTTTGTCGTGACGGGCGGTTCGGGCCCCCGCTCTGGATTCAACTCGCGGGTCCGCCGCCACGGAGCCTTCGATAGGCGTCCGCCCGCTCGGCGCGGCTGCCGGCTGCCTGTGCACTGATGGCGATACGCAGCCGCCGCAGCCAGTAGCGGGCCCACGCAAATTCGAGGCCGAGCACCGCCAGCCCCAGCGGGATTACGATGAAAGCCGGGCCGGGGGCAACGATCATCGCGATTCCCAGCAACAGAACGGTCCCCCCGACAAGTACGATCGACACTCGCCGCGCGAATCCCCGGGTGACGACAAAAAGCCCCTTCACGCGCTCACCTCGGTTCGATCCCGGTGCAAAACTATAACTGGATCACAAGCTCTCTTCGCCGTCATAGGATTTTCGCCCGCCGTATCGTAGCCTAGGCCACATGAAAAGATCGCTTGTCCCAGTCCTGGTCCTTGCGGGCCTGCTGCCTGCGCAGGCCTCCGACCAGCCGGAGGCACACGCGATACGCATTTCCGTATCGACGCCAGAGGTCGTCATCTCGCGACGTGCCACCGGGCGCCAACCGCTGCAGCTGCCGGGACTCCGTTACATGCTGCGATTGACCCCGGTCTGTGCCAAAAGTTTCGCTGCGCAGGCGCTCAGCGTAGGCATTGCGGACAGCCGCGGGAGCATCGAGCGCGAGGGCTTAGGCGACGGCAGCGAACTTCCGGAGTTGACGATAGAGGTGCCGCGGCAGCAACTGGCTCCGATAGCCATCAGGGACTT
>Ga0224505_10000369_pt1 | contig 31250 bp, 34 predicted proteins | sample SF_Jan12_sed_USG_FD_169102 | JGI IMG/M metagenome (GOLD analysis project Ga0224505, IMG submission 169102) | Sediment microbial communities from San Francisco Bay, California, United States - SF_Jan12_sed_USGS_4_1 | ecosystem: Environmental > Aquatic > Marine > Sediment | place: USA: California... | reverse complement strand
TTGGAGTGGGACTTGTGCGAGGCCGACGAGACGGCTCAGCGCCCCAATTCTCCAGTGCCGAACGTCTGGCCAGAGACTCAACTGCCTCGGGCCTCACCCTAAGTGCTTCGCAACTGCGGAATCCGGGATAATGGCTGAAGAGAAAATCGAATCAATTTCCACAAGGTCCATTCGCGTTATTCGGGCAGGACAACAAGATCGCAATGCTTGGCGATACGCGAAAAGTCCTGGTCGGCCGTGAGGAGGGGATAGCCGTGCTGGCAGCAAGCGGCGGCAATTAGAAAGTCGATGGGACCGGCCAGCACGCCCCTTGTGCGGCAGGTAGTCCTAAGCTTGGCCGCCGCCATGTAGGTCGAACGATCCAGCTCCAGCAGAGGGAACGGTTCGAGGAGTTGCACGAGCCGATCCAATTGCTTGGGCGAACGCAATCCATCCAGCAGTTCCTGGAGGACGTTACCAATCAGAAATAGACGGTTGTTTGACTCGAGATGTGCGCGGAACATTTGAACGGGAATGTTTGCGTCATCAACTCTTGGTCGGCGAAGGACTAGTGACCAGACTGAGGTGTCAACGACGAGATTCACGATCCCGTCGGTCCTTTTTATGGTCCCAACCTTTCCTGAATTCAAACGTTCCCAGTGACTTCAACATCTCACGTTGACGCCGGCGCTGGATGAATTCTTCCAGGGCGACGGTAACCGTCTCTTTCTTTGTTCGAAGCTTCCCGATCCGGCGGGCCTTTTCCAGCAAGGAATCGTCAATGGCAAGGTTGGTTGGCATCATGGCCTCCTGTGTAACGGTCACACACAGCGTAGCGAATGATAGTGTCTCTGTCAATTACAGGTTGAGAGCATACCTTTAGCATATAGAACGACGTGGAGAGAGCTGCTCGCGTTTCAGAATGGTGGGAGAAGGCGTGAGGGCATTCTTGAGGACCGTGGCGAAAGGGCAACTAGGGTTCGTTCCCTGTATTCATCGCCTGATACCAGCGTCGAAGGTGTTTCAGATTGGGCAGCCGCGTCTTGCCGTTGAACAGGTAGTTGCGGAGCACGCCGTACAGATCGTAATCGACGAATAACGGGCGATCTGTCAGCAGAAACGGCGAACCCGCCAGCATGTCGTCGATCGGTTTCAAGAGTTCCGCGAACTGTTTGCTCATATACCGTCGGTGGGAGGTCCATTCCTGGACACATCCTCTTCCAAACTTCCGTTCCTTGTGTCGAATCAGCATCGTCCGTTCGATGAGGGGGCGAGTCGGAATCACGTACGTATCATTCACCTTGAATCCGACTATCCCCAAGTCACCTTCGATATAGCGTGAGAGAATCAGCTGTAGCCCATCGAGATCATTGGGGAAGAGGTGGAGCCGATAACACCGATCTACGTAATGCGCCACCTCTTGTCCGAAATCTGTGACGTCGCAGATCCCGCGTTTCCCGTCGATCAGGCAGGGCACCGTGTGACCCTGACCCTTCGTCGCGTTGATGATTGGAGTGCGATCATGGTAGGCGATATTGTGAAGTCGAAACGGAATACGATGGCGTGTCAGGATGTGTCTGATGGTGATGCAGAAGGGGGACCAAGGAAATTGGATGAGGGTGAGCATGGGGGTCTATATGACCGAAGCGAGGGGAAATCGCAAGCGCCGATGCACGTGTCGGCAGCTGTGAGTGCTGATGGAGGATGATATCAGGGAGATCGGTGAGATGATCTGAGTCCGCCAGCGCTCCGAGTTAGCAATTGCGTCAGGGCTTTACCTTCCACTTCCGCGGCTGCATCACCACCGGTGATTTTTACCTTGTAACTGCTTGTACTTTTCACAACTACCTCCTATCCGTAGAGTACTTCTAGTTGCGCTAGGCTACTGCTAGAACTACATAAATGGTGAATTGGGGGACGTTCTGCTGAAAAGCCAAGTTACGGTCAACGGTGACGAAGACATCGAATTACGTTTGAGCTCTGGTCAGTAACTCACCATTTTTGATTCCTGCCCAACCCGCTTGAGGGACCGTAACGACTTCATGTCCCTCGATCTCTTTTGCAAAGCGTCGGGCGATACACTCGTCGAGGAGGATTCTCACGAGGTCTTAGCGAGCATGCGGGCCTTGGTTTCTTCGAGGAAGGCGATGACCTGGTCGCGACTGACGGATGGGAAGCCTTGAAGGAAGTCGTCGATCGTTTCGCCCCCTTCCAAGTATTCGATCAATGTCTGGACCGGCGCACGGGTGCCTGTGAAGACGGGGGTACCTCCCAGTACATCGAGTGAGGAGCTGATGAGGGGTGTCGCGGTAGCCATAGTTTAGGAGGCTAACGGGGCATCGCTTGATTTACAAGCAGCTAGCAGGTTGTTAGGATGCCGCGCATGAAAGCGGCTGCGAATCTGCTCTGGGTGTTGCTCTCGCTCCTTGGTGCTCTCGCCCTGGCCCATGTGGTCGGTGTCGTCAATCCCAATGAGAAAGTCAACGGCCTCTGGCTTGTCGTGGCGGCAGCTTGCATCTATGTGCTGGCCTATCGGTTCTATGGCCGATGGTTGGCCAAACAGGTCGTTGGACTGAATAATCAGCACGTGACGCCGGCGGTGCGGTTGAACGACGGCGTGAATTTTCACCCCACGAACAAGGTCGTGCTCTTTGGCCATCACTTCGCCGCAATTGCTGGGGCGGGGCCGTTACTGGGCCCGGTGTTGGCGGCGCAATTCGGATTTGTGCCGGGGTTTCTCTGGCTAGTGATCGGAGCGGTGCTGGCTGGGGCTGTGCAGGATTTCATCATTCTCGTCGCCTCAATGCGGCGCAACGGGCGCTCATTACCCGAGATCGCGCATGATGAACTCGGTTCCGTCACCGGCACGGCGACGGCGGTCGCGGTGCTCTTCATAGTAGTCGTCGCGCTGGCGGGGTTGGGGTTCGCTGTGGTGAATGCGCTCTACCACAACGCGTGGGGCACGTTCACGATCGCAATGACGATTCCGATCGGTCTACTCATGGGCTTCTATCTTCAGAAATTTCGTCCTGGCGCGGTGGCGGAAGTGTCGATCCTTGGCGTGGTCCTGCTGATCGCCGCCGTGCTGTATGGCCGTGTGGTGGCGCAGTCGTCCTACGCATGGCTTTTTGAATTCGATAAACCAGCGTTGGTGTGGCTCTTGGCCGTGTATGGCTTTCTTGCCTCGGTGTTGCCAGGCTGGATGTTGCTGGTGCCACGTGGCTATCTTTCAACATTTATGAAACTTGGGGTCGTGTTTCTGCTTGGACTTGGCGTGATTCTCATGGCGCCGACCATCGAGATGCCACGTGTGACACAGTTTTCCAATGGCGGCGGTCCAATCATTCCCGGCACCCTCTTTCCGTTTCTCTTTATCACGATTGCCTGTGGGGCGATTTCGGGTTTCCACTCGCTGGTCTCGTCCGGTACGACGCCCAAGATGATCGAGCAGGAATCGCAAGCGGTGGTGGGATATGCGGCGATGCTGCTGGAAAGTTTCGTCGGGGTGATGGCATTGATTGCGGCTTCCGTGCTGATTCCGGGGGATTATCTTGCGATCAATACAACGTTAGGCGAAGAGGCATTATCGGCTATGGGCTTTGCACCATCGAAGATTGCAGAACTATCCCAGATGGTGGAGGTGGATGTCGCGGGGCGTCCAGGCGGGGCAGTATCTCTCGCGGTTGGGATGGCGTCCATCTTCTCCGCACTGCCTGGCATGGCAGGGCTCATGGCCTATTGGTATCAATTTGCCCTGGTCTTCGAGGCGCTGTTCATTCTCACGACAATTGATACGGGGACCCGCGTGGGTCGCTACCTCGTCCAGGAGATGGTGGGGAAAATCTATGCGCCGTTTCGGCGGATCAACTGGATTCCGGGTGTCGCTCTGAGCAGTGGTTTGGTGGTGGGGGCATGGGCTTACCTGATTGGGACGGGAAGTATTTCGACCATTTGGCCGATGTTTGGTGCGGCGAATCAGCTGCTCGGGATGTTGGCGCTCTGCATTGGAAGCACGGTGTTGATCAAGATGTGGAAAACCTCCTATCTCTGGGTGACGGCACTGCCGATGCTCTTTGTGGGCATCATCACGCTGACCGGATCTTATGAAATGTTTTGGATGTTCTTGAAGAAAGCAGGGACCTTGGCGGCAGGGCAAGCCTTCGCCCTCTATCTGGATGCGCTGTTGGTGGCATTGGTGGCGGTGCTGGGCCTGATTGTCTTGAGCGACAGTGTCAGACAGTGGTATGGCTACCTGGTCTTGAAGAAGCCGTTTACCTCGAGCGAAGTTGTTGTGATGGCAGGCGGGGGGACGGCAGGGCGGATGCAGACGGCAATCGTTGGTGATGACGAGAAGAGATTTAAGTTGCCGCATGGAACGGGGTGTTGTTGAGGGCGGCATGGTTAATCTTTCTTGCTCACACCCCGCGTGTGAAGGGGAATGGAGCAGCCTGGTCGTCCTCTTGCTCGCCGAACGCGCACATCTGCATTATGGTAAGGCACTGGATGTGAACGATGTGCTCGTTCGATGCGCGCACTCGAGGATCAACCTGGCCGCTCCTTGAGAGAAGTAAAGAATAACGAAGGAGGAAATCGTGGCTGATCAGTTTTCATTTGATGTCGTGTCCGAAGTGAATATGCAGGAGCTGAAGAATGCGTTGGATCAGGCGACGAAAGAGATTAAGCAACGCTTCGACTTCAAGGACACGAAGACGGAAATTACACTGAAGGAGAAGGAAAAGGAGCTGGTCGTGGTATCGGATGACGACTATAAGCTGAAAGCGGTTCAGGAGATCATCAAAGCGAAGTGCGTGAAGCGCGGTGTGTCGTTGAAAGCCTTCGACTACGGCGCTGTGGACCCGGCGTTGAGCGGAACCGTGCGGCAAGTGGCCAAGATTCAAAGCGGGCTGGCCTCAGACAAGGCAAAGGAGATTACCAAGGCGGTCAAGGATGCGAAGTTGAAAGTCCAAGCGCAAATTCAAGGCGAGCAAGTGCGAGTGCTGGGTAAGAGCAAGGACGAACTGCAGTCCGCGATCACATTCTTGAAGGGAAAAGATTTCGGAATCGATCTGCAGTTCACGAACTATAGGTAATGTGTGTACTGCGTGCGTCAACCTTATGAAGATTCTGCTGTGTCTCCTCTTTTTCACTCTATCGCTTGCCGGCTGTAACCGCAGCGATCCGATCGTTCTGATCCAGCTCCATCCCAAAAATCCTGATATCATCTACGTAGCCACGAATGACTATATCTATAAGACCCGTGATGGAGGCCGGACGTGGACGAACCTTTCCCAGGGAATGAGCTATTCCCGTGTCATCGCGATGGCGATCGATCCGACATATCCCGCAACGGTCTATGCGGGAACGAAGGGTGATGCCGTCTACAAGAGTCATGACGGGGGACAGCGCTGGGTATCGATGCGCTCAGGGCTTGATGACGCGACGATTACGTCAGTGGTGAATCAGTTCATATTCGACCCCAACGACGCGCAGCACATGTTTCTCGCCACAACGATGGGTGTGTTCGAAACCAAGAATGGGGGCGAGCAATGGACAAAGAAAATGGAAGGCATGAAGGAAGTGTTGATGGTTGTGACGCTGACTATGGATCCGACCAGGCCGTCCATTCTCTATGCAGGAACCAGCGGGGGTGTCTACAAGTCGATTGATCAGGCTGGCCATTGGGAGAAAGTGAACAATGGCCTGGTTCCACCGGGTATGTTGAAAACATCACGGGCACTGAATGTGACCTCGATTCTCGTCGATCCATACTCACCCGATACAGTCTATGCCGCTACACTGAGCGGATTGTACAAGACGACCGATGCAGCCCAGGCGTGGACGCGAGTCGGAGAGTTGCTCGCGGATCAGATGATTATTGCGATGGTGCTCGATCGAACCCGTCAAGGGGTGATCTACATTACAGGGCGAGACGGGGTGCATCGGAGTGAAGACGGCGGCGCAACATGGAAGCTGATTAATAGCGGGTTGACGACGACCAATGTGAGGGCGATCGCACAGAGCGCAACCGATCCAAAGGTTTTCTATGCCGGCACGAATGGGAGCGGATTGTACCGTAGCAAGAATGCGGGAGAGACGTGGGAGCCGATGCCGGCGATTGGAGGGAAGATGTGAAGGTTATCGTTTCTGGCTATTCAAATCGGAATCTCCGATAGCAGCACCGACTCCACGTTTTGGAACGGTGGAAGAGCCGTCACGATTTTGCGCGTTGTCGACTTCAAAGCCAGTGCTGCTGGGCATGGAGGTATCTTGGATGTCCGTTCCAGGCCGATGGGGGAGTTGACTGTCCTGCACATCGTCCCCTCTGCGTGGGTGGAGCGATTCGTTCACATTGCTATAGGGGGAAACTGAGGCTCCAATGTCCGCACCGAAGTTGGCCTTCAGCCTGGTGTCCTCAATGTCTCCTCCGATTCGTGAACGCAAAGTTGTGTCCTGAATTTCCATTCCTGTCGGAGCTGATGACGGTGGCTTCTTGCCTTTGAATTCCTTCTTGATGGCGTCTTCCTCATCTTGGATCTCCAATCTGGCCCGGCCGCTGCTTTCGTAATCGACTTGTTCCAATTGTTTCTGTGCCGCGCTTAACTTGTCCAATCGTTCCTGCAATCGAATGAGGTCTTCCCGTGCACGCGCGACCGTTCCAACGATTTCGCTGAGGGTATACTGGCGGGCAAACGTCCCGAGTTTTGGGGCTACCCCTGGTCCACCACCTAACCCACCGTTTCCACTTCCGTTTCCCGGGCCAGTGCCTGGACTCCCATCAGCCCTACTGCCGATCCCGAATCCTGCGGAATTGTAGATGCCTTTTTGTTGCACCGCTTTGAGCACGTGGTTCGCCTCATCGATTAAATCAACGATGTGTTTGGGGGCATCGCTTTCGGTCAAACAGCACGAGACGAACGTCCGGTAACGGCCTGAAAATTTCGAGGCGGCATTTTGTAATTCCACGATCTTTATCGGGTCGCGATCGGGAAGATCGAATCCCTTCTGGCGGGCTTTCTCCTTGAATGCGTCCGCAGCCGTTTGGTCATAGAGCGGCTCACAACCTGAGCCCTTTCTTGTTGAAATCTGTTGGTCAGGAGTTTTGCTTGAGCACCAATAGATCGGCGCCGGTTGATTGAGTGGGTTGTCGGGATTGAAGTCCTTCGCGCCGGTCTCTTGTAGCATGAGCAGCAAGCTGTTGAGTGCGAGAAAAACACTTCGCCAGGGACTGGGTCTAGGAGCCTTCCGCATAGAAGCATTCTCCGATTCAAATCTCTGGAAGTCAACGAAACACCAAGAGTTGAAAGGGCCGGAGCGGTCGGGGTACTTGGAAGGGGTTGAGATTATAGCTATCGGCGGGTGGAACCTCTGAAAAGTCACCACTTTCCAAGGCATGGCCTATCTATTTCTTGCCTGGTTTGTAAGCCTTCCTAAGTTACTGAAAATACAGTTGACAACAAATAAGGCGAGAGTATACTTCGAAAAGTGGGGTGGAGTGGAGTATAGTGGGTGACTAATATTGATGAATGGGCTTTACATGTTCCAGTATTTGGCAAGGAAGTCTGTGATTGGCTCGTTTCAGAGCATCCAATTACGATTCTAGATTGCTCGGTGGGGTATGGTGGGCACGCAGAACTGCTTCTTACGTCCAGTCCAGCTGGGACGAAGGTCATAGGGTTGGATCGAGACGCTCAAGCAATTGAGTACTCTCGGCAGCGGTTGATTCGATTTGGGGATCACGTGGTGTTACGCCAGGGAAATCATCGCGACTTGAAACGGTACCTGGCGGATGTAGGCGTCGCAACAGTTGACCGTGTGCTCTTCGATTTTGGGATTTCTTCTCCGCAGCTCAATGACGCCATGCGAGGATTTAGTTTTCAGGTTGATGGCCCGTTGGACATGCGTATGGATCAATCGACCGGAAAGACTGCCGCGGATTTGGTGAACGGTGGTGAGGAGCACGAGCTCGCGGACATCATTTTTCAGTATGGCGAAGAACGATATGCGCGGCGGATTGCTCGAACCATCGTGCAGGAAAGGCAGCGCCATCGAATCGAGACGACAGGCCAACTCGTGTCTGTCGTCGTTCGGTCTGTGCCGGCCGCTCATCGCCACGGGCGGATTCATTGTGCGACGCGGACCTTTCAGGCGCTTCGTATCGCGGTCAATCAGGAGCTGGTGAGCCTGGAGCCCTCGTTACGAGATGCGGTCGAAGTGTTGTCGGGAGGTGGGAGAATCTGCGCGATCTCGTTTCATTCCCTTGAAGATCGTGTCGTCAAGCATACGTTTAAGTCCCTCGCCCAAAGGCCTGATCCCACGCTTGCGTTGCTGACGAAGAAGCCCATTCTGCCCTCCGGAGAAGAGTGTGAGTCGAATCCAAGGTCGCGAAGTGCCAAATTACGGGTCGCCGAACGTCAACCACGATTGGAGCTTTCATGAAGATCTTCACGGTTCTCCTCGGGGTGTGTCTCGTGTTTATGTTTGTTTGGGAACGAGTGGATATGGTGCGGGTCGGCTACCAGATCGAACGATTAAAGCGCGACAAAACTGTATTGGAACGTCAGCGCGATGAGTTACGGGTCAAGTTTTCCTCGCTAAGTGCTTCCAATAGAATCGCAAAGTTGGCGACTGAAAAACTCGGGATGAGCCTGCCTCAGCAAGGCCAAGTGATCATGGTTCAGTCCAGGCCGAGTGTTACGCCATCTGCAGACGGTGCACCGGCTGTTGTGCGAGTTGCCAAGAACTATCTCCCTAGCAGGAGAGACTAGTGGCCAGTTCAGGATCCCGCCTTCGTCGCTACGCACTGTTACTGGTGTTGTTGGCTGGATTCGGTCTGGTGATGTTCCGGCTGGTGACGTTGCAGGTCTTGCAGGCGGAAGAGCTTTCAGCTAGGGCAGGTCGACAGCATGAGAAAACAGTTTCCCTAGAAGGGCCGCGCGGCACGATTGTCGACCGACATGGCAAGGTTTTGGCCATGAACATGGAGGTGCCCTCCGTGTTTGGTATCCCTACAACGTTGGAAAGTCCAGCGAAGACTGCTCGTCAACTGTCATCCGTTCTGCCCGTGAAGCTTGACGATCTAGAGCGAAAACTCCGCCAGGATCGGAGCTTTGTGTGGTTGGCCCGAAAGCTGGACCCGGAGCAGGGGCGTCGTCTCGATCGTTTGTCGCTTGATGGAATTGGTGTTGTCATGGAAGGGCGGCGGTTTTATCCAAAAGGCCCACTTCTCGCTCATGTCTTGGGGGTTGCGGGAATGGATGGAGAAGGGTTGGAGGGGGTCGAGTATCGCTACGAATCGTACTTACGCGGCGAGAAGCGGATGATGGTGTTGCAGCGAGACGCCTTGGGCCGTACGGTCTTTCCAAAGAGCTTGGCGGAGAGGAGTCCCGTATCGGGCCATCAACTCGTGCTCACGATTGATGAGGTCATCCAATATATAGCGGAAAAGGAGCTCGAAGCCGCTGTTAGCCAGGCTCAGGCCAAATCTGGATCAGTGATTGTGCTTGACCCTGAGAGTGGAGCGGTGTTGGCGATGGCGGTTAGTCCAGCGTTCGATCCCAATGCCTTATCGGTTCTGAACAAGGGGCGCCTGCAAAATGCTGCGATCACGGATGCCTATGAACCAGGATCAACTATGAAGGCCATGGTCGCAGCGGCGGCTCTTGAAGAGGGGGCGATGAAGCCGACGACAATGGTGTTTGGAGAGCATGGCCGCATGACCATCGCGAACACTGTGATCCACGATCACGAAAAGTCGGGATGGATGTCTTTTGCGCAGGTCATTCAGAAGTCCAGCAACATTGGGGCAGCCAAGACCGGTATGGCATTGGGGGGGCAGCGACTCTATCGATATCTCGAGGCGTTCGGCTTCGGCCAGCGAACCGAGATTGATCTTCCGGGGGAAGGCGTGGGGCTCGTCAAGAATCCCAAAGCCTGGGGACGCCGCTCCATTGCTTCGATTTCAATGGGGCAAGAAATAGGGGTGACGCCGATTCAGATGGTGTCCGCGTTTGCAGCCCTCGCTAACGAAGGGATATTGATGAAGCCATATGTGGTGTCTGAAGTCCGAGATGCCGGTGGCCATCTACTGAAGCGGGTCGCTCCTCAGGTTAAACGACGTGTCATTTCTCCAGAAACTGCCCATAGCGTCACAAAGATTCTTGAAGGTGTTGTCACGCATGGCACTGGAACAGAGGCGGCCATTCCTGGATTTCGGGTGGCAGGTAAAACTGGCACGGCTCAACAGATCGATCAGAAGACTCATCGCTATTCGAGATCGCGGTTTGTCACGTCCTTTGTGGGTTATGTCCCGGCTGACAACCCGCGCCTCGCCATGATCGTGATCATCGACGGACCTAAAGATAAGAGAGCATCGGGAGGGAGTCTGGCTGCCCCGGTATTTAGCAGCATCGGCGAGCAGGTGTTAAGTTACCTCAATGTATCAACGGATAGGCCAGTCACGCTGGCGATGGCAATGCCTAACTTCTGACCCCACTTTGTAAATGCCGATGACCTTCGCAACTATGCTTCACGCGCTCGATAGACAGGTGAGAGTGTTGGAGCAGCATGGAGATCTTGGGCTCTCCGTGAATGCCATCACCGATGATTCCCGGACGGTCTCGCCACGAAGTGTCTTTGTGGCTGTAAAAGGTGAACGTGTTGATGGGCACCGCTTCATTTCAGCGGCGCTGCAGGGAGGTGCGGGTGCATTGGTCGTGCAGGAATCAGTGAATGAGGTCTCCATTCCGTTTGTCAGAGTAGACGATTCAAGGAAAGCACTCGGACTTCTAGGGAGTCGGTATTACGGTGACCCATCGAGCCGGATTCGCATGATTGGCGTGACTGGGACGAACGGGAAAACTACCACAACTTATCTTTGCAAGGCGCTGTTAGAGGGACTGGGTCAGCACGTGGGATTGATCGGAACAGTGGCCTATCAAATCGGCTCGACTGTGATGCCGGCAGCGCATACGACTCCCGGTGCGCTTGAATTGCAACGGTTACTAGCCCAGATGGTCGCCGCCGAGTGTGCCACTGCAGTTATGGAGGTGTCCTCACATGCCTTGGCGCAGGATCGCACAAGCGGATGTGAGTACGATGTGGCAGTCTTTTCAAACCTCACCCAGGATCACCTCGATTTTCATAAGACCATGGAGGAGTACTTCCAAGCAAAGCTACGTTTGTTTACGGGGTTGGCAGGGGGACGTAAGGCGAACAAGCGGGCGATCATCAATCTTGATGACCCGTTTGGACATCGGATCGCTGAACGTAGTCCTGCTCCTGTTTGGACCTATGCATTGAAGGCCAAGGCGGATCTTCGTGCAGAAGAAGTACGCTTGTCGAATCACGGCACGACCTTTACGGCAGCCACTCCTGTTGGAAACTTTTTCGTCGAGAGCCACCTTGTGGGTGAGCACAATGTCTACAATTTGTTAGCTGCTATTGGAGTTGCCATTCACGAAGGAGCGACTTCTGACCACATTCGTCAAGCTGTGGGGAACGTGCTTAACGTACCAGGTCGATTCGAGCGCGTGATGGCGGGACAGCTGTTTACAGTGGTTGTGGACTACGCTCATACGGAAGATGCCTTAGTTCGTTTGTTGACTGCGGCAGAAGCTCTAAAGGTAGGTCGGATCATCACGGTGTTTGGGTGTGGGGGAGATCGTGACCGAGGAAAGCGGCCGAAGATGGGAGCTGCGGCGGTCCGTTATAGTGACGTTGTCATCTTGACCTCCGACAACCCCAGAACCGAGGACCCTCATGCCATTCTCGACCAGGTAGAAGGTGGAGTGATTGAGGCGTTACAACAGCGGCCACACGTGCAGTACCGAAAAATAGCTGATCGGCGGCAGGCGATTGAAGAAGCGGTGAGAGAGGCTTGTAGTACGGACATGGTATTGATCGCCGGCAAGGGGCACGAAGACTACCAAATCGTTGGGACGGAAAAGCTTCATTTCGACGATCGTGAAGTGGCACGCAGTGCGATACAGCGACTCGGAATCGAGATATAAGTCAGGGGTATACCTGGTTAGGTCGTGCAGGGAAGCAATTAGATGGCGTTGTTTACCGTCGCAGAATTGCGGGAAGTCATCAGTGCTCGAGTGTTGGCTGGTGACATGGCTGAATGGACCAAGCAGCCTATCCGGCACATTAGTTTGGATACCAGGACTCTTCGACGAGGTGATCTCTTTCTGGCTATACAGGGAGATCGATTCGATGGACATGACTTTGTAGCGATGGCGCTGTCGCGTGGAGCAGTGGGGGCGATTGTCATCGATTCATATGATGTGACCAGGCTGTCTCTCAAGAGAGGCATGAGGCGAGGGGTGCCGTTTATTCTCGGTGTGCGAGATCCCTTGTGGTCCTACCAACAGCTGGCGGCGTATCACCGAAGCAAGTTTCGCATTCCCGTCGTGGCTGTCACGGGGAGTAACGGAAAGACGACGACGAAGGAAATGGTCGCGAGCGTGATGGCGCAGCGCTGCAAAATACTCAAGACCGAAGGCAATCTGAACAATCGGTTGGGAGTTCCGCAAACGCTCTTCCGTCTCAATAATCGGCATCAGGGTGCAGTCATTGAATTGGGAGTCGACAATCTTGGTCAAACCACCAGCCTGTGTGAAATCGCTCGGCCGACGATCGGCATCATCACGAACATTGGTCCGGATCATTTGGAGTTTTTTGGGAACATGGATGCCTCCGCTCAGGCCAAAGCCGAGTTGCTCGACTTGCTGCCAGCAGAGGGCGCGGTCATCTTGAACGCTGATGATTCGTACTATGACTATCTCGCCGCGAGGGCTCGATGCCGGGTAGTGTCGTTCGGGTTCTCCGAAAAGGCCGATGTCCGTGCGACGAACATCAAGTCCAATCGACGAAACGGGACGATCTTTCACCTTCAGCTTCCAGGGAAAATGCGCCCCACGATCGTGCATCTTCGTGTCCAAGGGGCACACAATGTCATGAATGCCCTTGCTGCGGGGGCGATCGGGGCAGTGCTGGGCTTGCCAGGAACCGTGATCGCTCAAGGGTTGTCGCGCTTCCGACCTGCGGCGATGCGATCACAGATTCTTGTCAGTCACGGCGTCAAGCTGATCATCGATTGTTACAATGCGAACCCGGCTTCTATGAAAGCGGCTGTGGAGCTCTTGGCGCAGGCAGGCGAGAATCAGAGAACGATTGCGGTGTTGGGGGATATGTTGGAGCTTGGATCCAATGCCGCTCACATGCATGAAGAGGTCGGCGGAGTTGTGGCGGGTCACGGTATCGATCGATTAGTCGCGTGCGGCATCTTAGGGCGAAGCCTTGCGCGGGGGGCTAAACAGGGGGGATTGGATCGTGCGCACATCGTCGAGGTAGCGGATGCTCAAGCCGCCGTCGACGCCGTGAAGGCCATTGTCAAACCCGGTGATGTTGTACTGATCAAAGCGTCTCGCGGGATGCGGTTAGAGCTTGTGGTAGACGCGCTTCAGGGACTTAAGCGCATAGCGAAGAAGGCTTCATAGGAACGCCCATATTATGCTGTATGTCTGGCTGTATCCATTCCATACCGAATTTTCTTTTCTGAATGTCTTTCGCTATCAGAGCTTTCGCATCATCTATGCCGCTGTTACTGCATTTCTTATCGCATTTGTGCTTGCGCCGTGGGTGATCCGAAAGCTCCAAGAAATTAAATTGGGTCAACAGGTGCGGGACGACGGGCCAAAGCGACATTTGGCCAAGAGTGGGACACCCACAATGGGTGGGGTTCTCATTATCTTTGCAGTCACGCTCTCGACACTGCTGTGGGCCGATATCTCACGGCCGCATGTCTGGCTGGTCCTTGTGGCAACGCTGGGGTTTTGCGCCATCGGTTTTGCGGATGACTACCTCAAGTTTATTAAAGCTCGGTCGAAGGGCTTGTCCGCATCACAAAAGTTCACAGCGCAAATAGCCATTGCTCTTGCCATTGCGCTGACATTGTACGCGTTGCCTGGGTACGACACGAAACTCAGCGTGCCATTTTTCAAGAATTTCACGCCCGATTTGGGGTGGTTTTATGTCGTCTTTGCCATTCTGGTGATCGTCGGTAGCTCCAATGCAGTCAACCTCACCGATGGATTGGATGGGCTCGCCATTGGGCCCGTGATGATCGCCGCGTTAGCGTATACCGTCGTAGCCTATGTCACGGGCCACCGATTGATGTCTGACTATCTCCTCATCCCTCACATCGATGGTGCGGGCGAATTAGCCGTGTTCACTGCAGCGATCCTGGGGTCAAGCCTTGGGTTTCTCTGGTTCAACACTTACCCGGCCTCGGTGTTCATGGGTGATGTGGGCTCCCTCCCGCTTGGGGCTGCTCTGGGGACAGTAGCGGTGATCAGCAAGCATGAGTTGTTATTGTTATTGGTCGGCGGCGTCTTTGTCATTGAGGCCGTGTCGGTGATTTTTCAGGTTGCGTCATTCAAGTCGCGAGGCAAGCGGATCTTTCTCATGGCTCCCATCCATCATCACTTTGAAATGAAAGGGTGGGAAGAGCCAAAGGTCGTGGTGCGCTTGTGGATTATCGCCATTCTGCTCGCGTTGTTGAGTCTGAGTACGCTCAAGCTAAGGTAATTGTGAATGGTAGGGGCTGACACGATGCAGTTGGCTGGAACGCGAGTCACGGTTGTTGGACTTGCGCGAAGCGGCATTGCCGCTTCCCGCCTACTGCAGGAAGTTGGGGCCTGTGTCACGGTGGCGGATCGAAAAGAGCAAGGGGAAGTGCTTCGCCAGCTTGAGTCTTTGGACCGTTCAACGGTCCAGCTTGCTCTCGGAAGCAGCTACGAATCGGCGCTGGATGGTGCCGACCTGATTGTCATCAGTCCGGGCGTTCCGTATCGAATGGAGGCTCTGGAACGTGCTCGTCAGCGAGGCGTAAGGGTTATCAGTGAACTCGATCTTGCGTCGCGGTTTCTATCGGCCCCGATCCTGGCTCTAACGGGAACAAACGGGAAGAGCACGACCGTTACCCTCATAGGCAAGATGCTGGAGCAAAGTGGAAAACGAGCGTTCGTCGGCGGAAACCTTGGAACCGCGCTCAGTGAGGCGGCCATCCAGACGCTGCACGCGATGAAGCTGGGTCAGCCTTGCCCATACGATCTCTTAGTTGTGGAAGTGTCTAGTTTTCAGTTGGAAACAGTAGAACAGTTTCACCCGTGGATCGCCGGGATCCTGAATGTGACGGTCGATCATCAGGACCGCTACGTGTCTATTGATGAATACATTGCCGCCAAGAACCGTATTTTCGAACATCTCACTCCATCCGACTACGCGCTTTTCAATCTGGATGATCCTCGAGTGGCGTCGCTTCGCAAGGATGCGAAGGGGTGTGTGTTGGGCTTCACAAGGACGCACGCATTACCCGCCGATGTAGCTGGCGGAGCGTACCTCGACCAAGATCGCATCATGGTCACCCTCGAGGGGAAGACTCACGAAATATGCCATCGGAATGAGATCGCCATCATCGGCAATCACAATATTGAAAACGCCATGGTCGCGATCATCTATGCGCAGCTAAGCGGGTGCCGACTCCCCGACATACGTCAGGCACTCAGGGAGTTTCCTGGGCTGGAACATGCCTTGGAGGTTGTTCGGGAACGACGAGGTGTCCGTTATGTCAACGATTCCAAAGGAACCAACGTTGATGCGACATTGAAGGCTTTGGGAAGCATCGATCAGCCCATCTGGCTCATTGCCGGTGGGCGAGACAAAGGTGGGGATTTCTCCAGATTGGCTCTCTCGATCCAACGACGGGTTAAGCGGCTTCTGTTGATCGGTGAGGCGGCCCAACTGATTGCAAACGCGATGGGAACCTATCAGGCGATCGAACGAGTGGGAACGTTGAAGGAAGCGGTCGAATTCGCGGCATCCCAAGCAGAGAGGGGAGATGTGGTGCTTCTCTCACCAGCCTGCGCCAGTTTCGACATGTTTGTGGATTATCAGGATCGGGGGCGGCAGTTTAAAGCCCTCGTGCAATCGTTGCCGTCATGATAGGCGTGACGAAAGAGGAGCATTGAAACCGAACGATGTCACGACGATCTGCAGGAACCCTGGCCTTGCCGTGGTCTACCGACCGACCGCGCGCTCCCAAGCGGGTGGGGATGGATCAAGTCCTCTTGTTTGTAACCATTACTCTGACGTTGGTTGGTCTCGTGATGATGTTCAGCGCGAGTGCCGTGGTGGCAGGCAAGAAATTCGACGATCCCTGGTACTACCTCAAGCGCCAGCTTGTGTGGCTCACGTTCGGTTTGATGCTCCTGCACGTGATATCGCGCATCGACTACGTCTGGTGGAGACGTCTGTCATTCCCACTCCTTGGGTTGATTGCCGTCCTGCTGACCATCGTGCTGGTTCCATCTATTGCTGGGCCGCAAAATGGCGCTCGGCGCTGGTTGCTTCTCGGGCCCATTTCAATTCAACCAGCCGAAATGGCAAAGTTGATCAGTGTCATCTATCTTGCGGCGTACCTTGCCCGAAAGGAAGACCGGCTACAGCATTTTTCTACAGGCCTGCTCCCGCCGCTGCTCATAATCGGAGTCCTCAGCGGGCTCGTGCTCAAGGAGCCAGATTTGGGGACTGTGGTAGTCATCGCACTCGTCACCGGTGGCCTCTTGTTCGTCGGAGGTGCACGGATGTCTCACCTGTCGATGATGGCTCTGTGTGCCATACCGATCGGTCTTGCCCTTGTGCTGACGTCCAAATACCGGCTTCCACGTCTCATGGTATTCCTGGATCCGTCGAGCGATCCATCGCGTGCGGGGCATCAAATTACACAATCGTTCCTGGCCTTCGGCAGTGGAGGTCTGTTCGGAGTTGGGTTGGGGGAAGGAAAGCAGAAACTGCTGTTTCTTCCCGAACCACACACCGACTTCGTATTGGCACTCGTCGGCGAGGAGCTGGGGTTCGTCGGGGCGGGCATCATCATTCTGTTCTTCGCGGCATTTGTCATTCGCGGATTTCAGATCTCCGCTCGAGCGCGAAGCCCGTTTGGGCGCTACCTTGGGATCGGCGTCACGACGCTTATCGGCATCCAAGCCCTGATCAATGCCTGCGTGGTGACGGGGTTGTTGCCTACGAAAGGGCTCACATTGCCGTTTGTGAGTTATGGCGGGTCCTCCCTGGTGGTCAGCCTGATTGGTGTAGGGATTTTGTTAAGTATTTCGAGAGATCGGCAGGCAGGACGCGAGGAGGTGCGATATCGAAGCAGACGGGATTGGCCGAGTCGACGATGACGATTGTCATTGCTGCAGGAGGTACCGGCGGGCATCTGTACCCGGCGATCGCGCTGGCTCGGGAGTTTGTGCGGCGAGACTCTTCCGTAAGGATTCTTTTTGTAGGAACAGCGCGTGGTATCGAGTCTCGCGTTTTGGCTCACGAAGGCTTTGAGTTGGTGCTGATCACAGCGAAGCCGGTGATGGGAAAGGGATTATTGGACGTTCTAAGAGGCGTGCTGTCTGTGCCCATAGGAATCTGGCAATCGTTGAAGCTTCTGCAACAATGCCAGGCGAATCTCGTGATTGGGGTGGGAGGATATACGAGTCCGACCATGCTGATGGCAGCTGCATTGAAAGGAATTGCTCGCGTGATCCTGGAACCGAACGCCTATCCTGGTTTGGCCAACAAAGCGGTCGCGCCAGTTGCGCAACGGATTTTTTTAGCATTTGAATCGGCTGGGACATCATTCGACAGACAAAAGGTACGCGTGGTCGGGACACCGATTCGACAAGAGTTCTTGGCCCAATCAGGGTCAGGCACCGACTCAACCGAAGAGAAACGCCAGCACCTACTGATTTTCGGTGGGAGCCAGGGTGCCAAGGCGATCAATAGCACGGTGTTGGAGGGGTTGGCTCTCCTGGGCGAACGTCTGCCTGAGCTGAGGATCACGCATCAGACCGGAGACGCGGACTTCGAGCGAGTGAGTGCGGCGTATCGCACACTGGGCATCCAAGCTAAAATCGTTCCGTTCTTGTATGACATGCCTGCCGTGCTTCGCACAGCCGATCTGGTAGTGGCTCGCGCCGGTGCGATGACGATCGCAGAACTGACAGCTTGTGGAAGAGCCGCGGTCCTGATCCCCTTGCCCACCGCGATTTATGACCATCAGATGAAGAACGCACGGGAAATGGAGGCCGCTGGGGGAGCCATTGTTCTTCCACAGGCAGATGTGAGTGGAAGGAAATTAGTCGAGATGATTGTCGGGATCCTCTCGAACCTGACGCGGTTGAGCGCGATGCAAAGCAACAGTCTGGCGATGAGACGAATCGACGCTGGTGAAGTGATCGTCAACGAATGTTATGCACTCATGGGAATACCGCATGACAGCAATCAAACCATTAAAACAGCCAGAGGCTGATGCGATTGAAGCTGGAAGGTTAAGAGGCACAGAGCCCGATCGCATGGCAACGGATAGATCCTATGACACCTTTTCGTAAGACACAGCAGATTCATCTCGTCGGAATCGGCGGAGCAGGCATGAGCGGTATCGCGGAAGTTCTGCTCACAATGGGGTACAAAGTGACCGGATCGGATCTCCATGCGTCTGAAACGACGCGGCGGCTCGAAGAACTCGGTGGGAAGATTTTCATCGGTCATCGGGAATCGAACGTGGGGGATGCGCAGGTGGTGGTCATTTCCTCTGCGGTGGCAGTCAGCAATCCCGAAGTTGTGATCGCGAAAGCTCATCAGACTCCGGTGATCCCGCGTGCAGAGATGCTGGCCGAGCTGATGCGACTCAAATTCGGGGTCGCTATCGCCGGCGCCCATGGCAAGACCACCACGACCTCCATGGTTGCGAACGTCTTGGCGCAAGCCGGCCTGGATCCCACGATGGTGATCGGCGGCAAGGTGAACACCTTGGGTAGCCATGCACGGCTTGGGCGGGGAGATCTGCTTGTGGCGGAGGCGGACGAGAGTGATGGCTCGTTTCTCCGACTCTCTCCGACCATCGTGGCGGTGACGAATCTAGACCGTGAGCATCTTGATCACTATGGCTCAATGGAGCGGATCAACGAATGCTTCCTGGAATTCATCAATAAGATTCCATTTTACGGGTTGGCGGTCCTATGCGCTGATGACGAGCGCCTCCACGCGCTATTCCCCCATATCGTGAAGCGCTACCAAACCTACGGACTGCAAGAGCGTGAAGGAGTCGCGCTGGATTTCAAAGCAACCGATATCGTGCTCAAACAATCGGAAGCCGAATTCCGCACGTATTTCCGCGGAAAGAGCTTGGGCCCCTTCCGGCTGGCCGTGCCAGGTATCCACAATGTTTCAAATGCGCTCGCTGCGATTGCCATCGGGGTGGAACTTGAGGTTCCGGTCGATCTCATCCGGAGAGGGCTGGCAGCGTTTACTGGTGTGGAACGGCGTTTTCATCTGCGCGGCGAAACGGGCGGGGTGATGGTGGTGGACGATTATGGACACCATCCTACAGAGGTGAAAGCGACTCTTGCGGCTGCCAAACAGGGTTGGAATCGCCGAATAGTCGTTCTCTTTCAGCCTCATCGATACACCAGAACACGGGATTGTATCGGAGATTTCACTCATGCCTTTGATGACGCTGATGCTGTCTTCATGACAGAAATCTATCCAGCCGGCGAACAGCCGATACCTGGTGTGTCGGGAGCCATCCTGGCTGAAACAGTCAGGTCCGCAGGTCACCCATCAGTGACCTTTATCGAACAAAAGGAAACGTTGCCCGACCAGGTCTTGCCGTTTCTCAAGTCAGGCGACCTCGTGCTGACCATGGGGGCGGGTGATATTTGGAAAGCGGGAACCGGAATTCTTGCGCGGCTTGAATCGATGTGACGGCTGAAGATGCGTCGTAGTGTGCAGCATGAGTCAAGAGCGCGATCGACATCGAGAGCGCACAGATTGCAATTGGCAGTGGCTGGCCTTCGGGGGACGATTTGCTTTCATGCACCGCTTAAAGAATATACCTCGTTCCATATCGGTGGCCCTGCCGATGTGCTGGTTCAGCCGGCTGATGTCGAGGACGTCATCCGCCTTTCCAGGCAGACCTTCGAGCAGCGCGTGCCCATTTTTGTGTTGGGTGGGACCAACGTCCTTATCCGTGACAAAGGCATCCGAGGTGTGGTCGTCAGCTTGGCGAAGCTGCGGGCGATCAGAGAGGAGCCAGGGTCTGTGCTCTATGTCGAAGGAGGCGTCGGTATGCCGACGCTTATCGGCTATGCCATCCGCAGGTCGTTGGCCGGGCTGGAATGGGCTGCCGGGATTCCTGGGAGTGTTGCGGGGTGCGTGGTCATGAATGCAGGGACCAGGCTTGGCGAGATGAAGAGTTCAGTAAAGGCGGTTCGTATTGTCTCGCCGAAGGGCACGGTGATTGACCGCCAAGCGGAGAGCATCGACTTTGCCTATCGCCGGTCGACATTACCACTTGGCATCGTCGTAGGGGTCTGGCTTCAACTCAAGCCGGGATTAAAGTCGGATATCGAAAAGGTTGTGAAAGACTATTTGCGCTTTCGTCGCGATACTCAACCACTCAGCCTGCCAAGCGCCGGCTGTGTGTTCAAAAATCCAAAGAACGATTCAGCCGGACGTGTCGTCGAGGCTGCCGGGCTTAAGGGAGCTGCGGTGGGCGATGCATGCGTCTCAACGAAGCACGCCAATTTCATCGTGAATCAAGGCCAGGCCAGTGCTCGCGATGTACTGTCCCTCATCAGAAAAGTGCGTGCGAAAGTCGCCCGGCAGACAGGGGTCAAATTGGAATTGGAGTTGAAGCTGGTAGGACAGGCCTAGCGAAAGGATGTGATGGTGGCGACCGGTCGAATCACAGATGGGCGAATCGGCGTGCTCATGGGAGGACGATCTTCGGAACGGGACATCTCTCTCAAGACAGGTCAGGCCGTGCACCAGGCGCTGATCCGTCTGGGGTACGATGCGGTGGCCATCGACGTCACGGATCGCTTACATCGAGATTTGGAAGACCAACAAGTGGCCATCGCCTTTCTCTCGCTGCATGGACCTGGGGGGGAGGACGGTACGATGCAAGGGTTTCTCGAGACGATTGGGATTCCCTACACGGGGTCTGGCGTGCGAGCGAGTGCAGTGGGAATGCATAAGGCAGTCACCAAAACACTGCTCGCGTCGCATGGTATTCCGGTGGCAGCCGGAACGATCGTACGGGAAGGGGACAAACGCTCGCTCGCAGGGATTCTTAGAGAGGCCCATCTTGACTTGCCGATTGTCGTCAAACCAGTGGCCCAGGGGTCTACCATCGGAGTCACGGTTGTGCGTCGTGCCGGGCAATGGAAGGAGGCGCTTGCTCTAGCCCATCGCTTTGACCCAGAGGCGATGGTGGAGAGCTATATACCGGGACATGAAGCTGCCGTGTCAATTGTCGGATCGGCGGCAGAAGGGGTGACAGCGCTTCCGGCAATCGAAATCGTTGCACCGGAAGGCTTTTACGATTTTTCGGCAAAGTACCAAAAGGGCAAGACCCAGTATCTCTGTCCCGCTCCCTTTCCTCCCAAGGTGCTTCGGCAAGTCAGTGAATTCGCGCGTCGGACGTATGCGGTGTTGGAGTGTGAGGGTGCTGCCCGCGTCGATTTTCGTATCACCCCGAGAGGGCGGCCGTACGTGTTGGAGATCAATACTGTGCCAGGCATGACGGAAACGAGTCTATTACCCATGGCGGCCGCTCAGGTCGGGATCGGGTATGACGCCTTAGTCGAGCGAATTTTACAGTCGGCACTGGATCGCGCTACTCGATCTGCTCCCGCTGTAAAACAGGAGCCAGCATGATGAGTTTCTTCTTGAAGAAACGCCGGGCCAAGCCTCGGGGACCCAGAAAGAATCAATGGAGAGACCCGCAGGGGGAGAGGGCGATGAAACAAGCAAGCCGAGAAAGGGCGGCACGACGAAACTCCCTGGTTCACTGGGCTGGTGCGGTGACGAGTGCGGCATGTGGGGCAATGGTCGTCGTCTTCGGCGTGAACTACTCAGGACCCGCGCTCCAACAACTGTTGGAAATCAAGGCGATCACCGTTGACGGCCTCTACCATCTCGATAAGCAGCAGGTACTTGACCTCGCAAAAGTAAAGCCTGGGGCACCGCTTCATCACATCGTCACGACGGTCATTAAGGACAATGTTGAAGCCCATCCGTGGGTAAAGGCAGCCGAAGTATCCCGCGTTCCATTTCACGAGCTGCGGATCTCGGTGAGCGAACGGAAACCCGCGGCGATTGTTCGTACGGAGTCCCAGAACTTCCTTTGCGATGAAGACGGATACGTGCTCAATAGGCTTGGTCAGCTGGATGATGCCGCCTTGCCTCTTGTCACCGGGATCGATCTGCAGGGGTTGTTGCAAGGGACTGAATCGGTGAGACACGCTGTGGTGTCTGGTATCGAACTCGCAAAAGTTGTCGGGCAATCCTTCGAAGGGCGATTGCAGGTACTTGCTGATAACCCCTCAAATTTAGTGGCCCTGGTCCAGGGAATGCGATTTCAATTTGGAGATGAAGCCCTCAAAGAACAGTGGGATCGGTTCCGGCGCGCCAAACCGACGTTGAAAGCACGCAACATTGACGGGCAGGGGCGTGGCGTGAGCGAAGTGGATCTCCGGTACGAGAATCGAATCATCGTACGGGAAGGGGGGTGATTGGGGTGTCGAAACGGGATCACATTCTAGTCGGGCTCGACATCGGAACAACGAAGATCTGTGCGATCGTGGCGGAAGTAGCGGATGCCGGCGGCCTCAATATTATCGGTGTCGGGTCGAGCCCTTCACGAGGTCTGCGCAAGGGTGTCGTTGTCGATATTGAGCGCACCGTTGAATCCATTAAGAAAGCGGTTGAAGAGGCGGAGTTATTGGCGGGCGTCCAAATTAATTCGGTCTACACCGGCATCGCAGGCAGCCATATTTCTGCCGAAAACTGTAAAGGCGTGGTGGCACTCAAACGGGCGGAAGTGACCCGAGAAGATATTCAGCGGGCGATTGAAAGCGCGCGCACACTCGCCGTGATCCCTCATGAACGGAGGATACTTCATGTCTTACCTCGAGAATACATGGTGGATGGACAGGAAGGGGTTCGCGAGCCACTAGGCCTGTCTGGGAATCGATTGGAGGTCAATGTGCACGTCATCACCGGGGCTGTGACCTCCGCGCAGAACATAGTAAAATGTGTGAATCGAGCGGGGCTTGATGTCGTGGACATCATTTTGCAGCCGCTTGCCTCCAGTGAGGCGGTGCTGAGTCAGGAAGAGCGCGACCTGGGCGTGGCGATGGTCGACTTGGGAGGAGGCACCACCGATCTCGCAATCTTTTTGGACGGTAGCATCCGGCACTCCGCGGTTCTTCCCATTGGCGGTCAGAATTTAACGAAAGATTTGGCGTTCGGTCTGCTCACATCACAAACCGAGGCGGAGAGAATCAAGACTCAATATGGCGTTGCACGAACGGAATTAGTGATGGGCCATCAGATCGTCGAGGTGCCGTCGGTCGGCGACCGGCCGGCCCGCACATTTTCTCGGCGGGATGTCGCCGAGATTTTGGAGCCGCGTGTTGACGAGATGTTTGAACTGGTCAGGCGAGAAATCACACGGGCCGGCTATGAAGGGATATTGGGTGCCGGTGTGGTGATCACCGGTGGCACATCGCTGTTAGACGGTATGCCAGACACAGCTGAAAAAGTCTTAAACTTACCGGCTCGCAGAGGGGTGCCATCGGGGGTCGGGGCGCTTCGAGATCAGGTCAGTCATCCGAGCCATTCGACAGGGGTTGGTTTGTTGTTGCATGCTCGGCGACATGTCGATGAATTGGAAACAGTCGGGCTTCGTAATGGAGGAACCTGGGCTAGGATGTTCGGGTGGACCAAGAAGATGTTGGAGATCTTTTAACCTTTTATGATCCGGCAGGAGGCCGGTGGTCGTCCTGCGGGGTGATCGGAGGAGGTGACTCGATGTTCTCATTTCAAGAAGATGTGTTGTCGCCGGTCCGTATCAAAGTGATTGGAATTGGTGGTGCAGGATGCAACGCGATCAACACCATGATCACCTCCGGGTTAGCTCGCGTCGATTTTATCGCCAGTAACACCGACCTGCAGGCACTCGATCGGTCTCTGGCATCCTACAAAATCCAACTCGGGCCGGATCGAACTCGCGGCTTGGGTGCGGGTGCCAAACCCGAAATCGGGCGAGATGCAGCACTCGAAAGCCGAGAGCCTATCCGAGAATGTATCGACGGGGCAGACATGGTATTTGTCACCGCCGGTATGGGTGGAGGAACCGGCACTGGTGCGGCACCTATCGTTGCCAGCATTGCGCGTGAAATGGGGATCCTGACAGTCGGTGTCGTGACCAAGCCGTTTCAGTATGAAGGCCAACGGCGACACAAGCATGCTGAAGAGGGTATCCGGGAGTTGCGCCGTCATGTTGATACGCTGCTCATCATTCCCAACCAACGGCTGCTAGGGATTGTTGATAAAGCGACTCCCCTCCTGGAGGCGTTCAAAGTGGCAGACGACGTCCTGCGTCAAGCCATTCAGGGCATTGCCGATGTCATTACCACCACCGGCCATGTGAACGTGGATTTCGCCGACGTGCGTACCGTCATGTCGCACACTGGACGTGCGGTGATGGGGATGGGTGTTTCTCGCGGGCCAAATCGAGCAATCGAAGCAGCCCAAAAGGCGATGTGTAGCCCACTCCTTGAGGAAGGGAGTGTAGAGGGAGCTCGTGGAGTCCTCCTCAATATTACTGGAGGTCCCAGCATGTCGTTACATGAGATCGAGGAAGCGGCCTCCATCATTCAGCAGACAGCAGATCCCGAAGCCAACATCATCGTCGGGCAGGTCATTAACCCCGACATCGGTGAAGAGCTCATCATTACGGTCATCGCAACCGGGTTTGAACGAGACGAGAATCCCGCAGCCGTTGTACCCGAAGCGGATCGGGGAATAAATCGGACGGCCAAACCTATCCAACCAGTACTGGCTGGTGTGGTTGCCTCCCTCGCGGCAGAGCGACCAGTGAAGGATCTCGATCGGCCGACGTTTTTGAGGCGAATGAGTGAAGCGAAGGAGTCGACAGATCGGAACTCGCTGACAGCGGAGGACGAATGGGATGTGCCGACGTTTCTTCGTAAGCAAGCGGACTAATTTCATACCGATCATCAGATGATGGAATAGTGAACGTCGATATGACGAGTACATCGGTCATTACCGTACCGGCATTTTCGGATGTCGAAAATCAGACCCGGCATTTTTTTGGGACTCGGCAACACGCCGCCGGGCTTGATCTCGAACTTGGTGTTCCTCGCCGGGGCGTCACAGCGGCGGGAGCCAAGTCATGGACGCTGACGGTGAAGCAGGTCCATGGAACGGACGCGCTCGTGGTAGATCGTGCACTGGCATCAACGGACCGATTTGCGGGAGGCTGGGATGCCTTAGTGACAGATCAGCCAGGGATTATGGTGGCCGTGCGGACGGCGGACTGCGTCCCCATTTTGATGCATGATCCAAAACGCCGAGTCGTAGCAGCCATCCATGCTGGTTGGCGAGGTGCGGTGGCCGGCATCGTACCCAAGACACTCGCTCTGTTGGAGTCGCGCTTTGGTTCACGCCCAGACCAGGTCAGAATCAGTATCGGTCCCTCCGCAGGGGTCTGCTGCTATGAAGTGGATGAGCCCGTGTTAAACAGTCTGTGCCAAGGGGTCCCGTATTGGGAGACAGTAATTCGAAGTAGAAGAAATGGAAGGGCGCACTTGGATCTGAAGGCCCTTATCCGAAAACAGGTGCAGGAGCATGGTGCCACCCCACAGCGGGTGACGACCGTCAATCTGTGTACGATTTGTCATGACGATCTCTTTTTCTCCTATCGGCGGGAGGGTAAAGTCAACGGCACCATGGTGAGTGCCATCGGTTTGCCGTTGAGGCGAAGATAAGCCGGGCTCTGCCGGGCGGCGAGTCTGTTCGTTGGCATACAGACGGTTCGCTGAATGGGCGGATGGGATGCTTGAGAGAGGGTGATGGAACCGCTCATCGGACGGACGATCGTTGAACGAGTTCAATCGGTGCTCTCGAAGATTCGGTCAGCTGAAGAGAGGGCTGGACGTCCTGGTGGAAGCGTTCGGCTCGTGGCTGTTACAAAGACGGTAGCGGTCGACCACATTAAGGAAGGACTGCGTGCCGGCTTGACGATCTTAGGAGAAAATCGCGTTCAGGAAGCCCTCCCCAAAAAAGCTGCCCTCACGGAGCACCCGGCATGCTGGCATTTTATCGGGCACTTGCAACGGAGGAAGGTGCGATCGGTGATTGGTCTCTTCGATGTGATCCATTCGGTGGATAGTGTGGATCTGGCTCAAGAAATCGATCGACGGGCTGGAGAAGCCGACCACCATCAGAGCGTCTTGTTAGAGATCAATATTGGAAACGAGCCGACGAAGGCAGGGTTTCATCCTGAGGACGTGGTGCGATCCGTATCGGCCATGGCGGAGTTGCCTCATCTCAGTGTGAAAGGCCTGATGACGATCCCTCCACAGACAGATGATCCTCAGTCGGCCAGACCGTATTTTCAGAAACTCAAGGAGTTGGCTCAGCAGATTGCTGCGTTGAAGATCCCATCCGTGAGTATGGATGATTTATCGATGGGCATGTCGAATGACTATGAAGTAGCCATAGAGGAAGGGGCAACGCTCGTCCGCGTCGGCACCGCGCTGTTCGGAGCACGTCATGTCTAAGACGGTGCTCACGAACAAGCTGGGAATGATCGGCGGTGGTCGAATGGCCGAGGCCTTAATCAGTGGCGTACTTTCCGCCAAGCTGTATAGACCTGACCAAATCTGGGTGGCTGATCCAGATGCGGGTCGGCTGGACCATCTCAACACGCGCTATGGAGTTCAGGTTGGTGGTACCAACCATGAAGTAGTTGGTCTGAGCGACGTCGTCGTTCTGGCGGTGAAACCACAGGTGATGGCTGATGCCGTCAGAGGGGTTAGTGATATGGTGACCAAGCAGCTGGTCATCTCTGTAGCTGCTGGTGTGAAAATCTGTAGAATCATGGAAGCCTGTGGGGCCGATACCCGTCTTATTCGTGCGATGCCCAATATGCCGGCGATGGTTGGTGAAGGGATCACAGCGTTGGCGGTCGGTCCGAAGATTGAGGAAGACGCGATACAGTGCGCGCGCCAGATCTTCGAGTCGGTCGGTCGGGTTGTCTTGATTGATGAGCGACTGATGGATGCCGTAACCGGATTGAGTGGAAGCGGGCCAGCATACGTCTTTCTCATGATCGAAGCGATGACCGATGGCGGTGTGAAGATGGGGTTACCAAGAGAGACGGCCAGTCTGCTCGCGGCGCAGACGGTCGTAGGAGCAGCACGCATGGTGTTAGAGACTGGGCAACACCCCGCAGGACTAAAGGACCAAGTCGCCTCTCCCGGGGGAACGACGATTGCCGGCCTGCATCGGCTGGAGCAGGGGGGGGTCCGAGCCGTGGTTATTGATGCGATAGAAGCCGCGACGAAGCGTTCTCAGGAACTTGGAGGCTGATGTTTGTAATGGGAAATACCTTGTTGGGTCTGGCGACAGTGCTAGACTATATCTTGACATTTTATAGTTGGATTGTCATTGCGCGGGCCCTCATCTCGTGGGTGAATCCGGATCCGTGGAATCCAATCGTTCAGTTTCTTAACCGTGCAACGGAACCCGTGCTCGCTCCAATCCGACGGCGGCTCGGCTTGGGCATGGGGATCGACTTGTCGCCACTGATTGCCATCGCGGCAATCTGGTTCTTACAGATCGCTGTTGTCCAGTCGATTAAGGATGCCGCGTTACGCATGAATTGAGTTCATACAGGGGGGGGATGCCATGAAGATTACACCACTCGATATTCAACAGATGGTTTTTCAGGTCAAACTTCGTGGCTATGATCGCGAAGAGGTCAACCGCTTCCTTGAAGAAATTTCACAAACTGTGGAGATGTTGAATCGTGACAATGCGATGTTGCGTGATCGGACTGAGTCGCTGGAGCAGCAAGTGTCGGAATTGAAACGGACCGAAACCACGTTATCTCATACCTTGATTTCGGCACAGTCGCTGGCAGATGACGTCAAGCGAAGTGCGCAACGAGATGCGGAGTTGATCGTCAAAGAAGCGGAATTAAAAGCCGGTGAGCTTTTTCGACAAGCCCGCGTCGAGCTGGGGAATACGCAACGAGACCTTGCCGTACTGCATAAACAGCGGTTACTCATGGTCGAACGGATGCGCGCGACGCTGAATACCTTCGAGAGGATGTTGGACGTGGAGGCCAGTGAAGCCTATCAAGAGCATAACAGCATACAAGAGGAAAAGATGGAAGGTGAGTCAACGCCTGCCCGTTGATCGTGTATAGTCGATGGCATCGCCAATGGGCCGGCCATCATCCCCATGCCTGACCTGCATTGTATTCAATCAGCTCTCGACCGCGCCGTTACGGACAGCGTGTTTCCTGGTGCGGTCTTAGCGGTACGGCGCAGAGATAGACCGGTTGCCTACTTCTCGTCCGGACGGCTCTCGACTTCCCCTCTGGGGCGTCCTGTCAGGCCTTCAACAACCTATGACTTGGCGTCATTGACCAAACCCTTGGCAACGGGTACAGCTCTCGCGATTCTGATCCAGAACGGGCACTGTCGGCTTGATGATCGTGTGGTCACCCATCTCCCTGAATGTGATGGCACTCCAATCGGTTCGGCGACACTGCGTCACCTCCTGACCCATGCTTCTGGGCTACCTGGATGGCGAGGATATTATGAACGGCTCACTGTCGGTGGACACATTCCTTCATCGAGCGAAGAAAGAGCATCGGCGAAGCAGTCCATGCTCAATTTGATTCGATCTGAGTCACTCGTCTACGAACGGGGCACGCGCAGCCTCTACAGTGATCTTGGGTTCATGTTGCTCGGCTTCATCATTGAACACAGCAGCCGACGGTCGCTGAATGCCTTCTTGAAAGATCACATTCTGAAGTCCTTGACTGGCGTCCATGTGGAATTTGTGCTACGGGAACAGCTACCAGAATTTCTGGATAGGATGGCTCAGAATGGAGGTGGCGTCGCGCCGACGGAGGTTGACTCATGGCGAAACCGACTCCTCTGTGGAGAAGTTCATGATGAGAATGCAGCCGCACTAGGCGGCGAGGCCGGTCATGCTGGGTTATTCGGAAATGTGGACGCCGTGTTAGCGATGACAGGGATCTGGATGCAGGCGTATCATGGTCGCGCAGGCATTCTCGATCAGGGACTTATCCGGGAATTTACTCGACGACAAGATCCAGCGGGCGCAGCCAGTTGGGCTCTTGGTTGGGACACGCCCTCGATGGCGTCATCTGCCGGGCAATATTTTACAGCTGGATCATTCGGACATCTTGGCTATACGGGAACATCAATCTGGATAGATCCGGAACAGGAATTAGAAGTTGTCTGTCTCTCGAATCGAGTTCATCCGACAAGAAAAAACGAGGCCATCCGAGACTTTCGACCGATGATTCATGATCTGGTGTATCGCGAGTTTGTCGGCTCCAGCTACGGGAGGTCTGGGTAGTCGATCCAGCTCTCTTTTTCAGCAAGGTACCGCGTGCCTCTGAAATTGGTCCGTGTCCTTAAACGGCTGAATCCTGATTCCTGAAGTTTCTCCACGAGTTCCTTCACCGCTGCGGCGATAGTCGAGTACGAGCGGCTTTCAACGACGAGCGCTTCATACATCACCTTGGTCGAATATCCCGAAGTCGTTCGATTCACCAGTACTGCGCGATTGAAATATCGGTCGCTTGGATCCACTCCTTCGACCTGATGCTTCTCCACCAGTCCTTCCTTCTTGAACATCAGGGGCAGCGTGCTCATATGTAGTCATTCCTCTCCAGAACGGTTAATGACGAGGGTCGGTGCATTATATGAGGTGACCAGTGGTACCTGCAACTCGTTGACAAGACACGCTTCGATTACTATGATTCCCACCCGTAACTGGATCAGGTTGAAGACTCGTGTAACCCTGCCGTATGAACATTCCCAATAGCCTCACGATTCTCCGCATCCTCTTGGTCCCGGTGTATGTCGGTTTTATGACGTATGGGGAATATGGGTATGCACTGGCGATCCTGCTCGCCGCTGGACTGACGGATGCCATTGACGGCTATCTGGCGCGTAAACTCAATCAGCGCACGAGATTAGGCACCTTGCTTGATCCCCTTGCCGACAAGGTGTTGCTGACCTCAAGTTTCATCTCGCTCGCGATGCTGCATCTGATTCCGTCGTGGCTTGTCATTCTGGTTGTCAGTCGAGATTTGATTCTCTTGTTAGGTACGGCGGTAGCCCACGTCACAAGCACCCCCATTAGGGTCACGCCGACGTTCCTCGGAAAGGGAACAACCGTGTTTCAGCTGGCCTATGTTGTTCTGATCGTCCTGTTGACCTGGCGTGGGCATGACCCTGCTGTTCTGACCCCGCTTCTCGTCACGATGGTTGGGTTCACCTTGGCTTCCGGGTTTCATTATCTATACCGCGGGTATCGAGATGCGAACGCCGCCCCTCCGCTTGCCTAGCTTCCCCGGTATCGCTATTGCTGCTCTTCGCTCTTCAGGTCTTGGTCAAAATGTGAGGTATTGCTTGCGCCTTGTGAAGCCCATGGTACAAGTGCTTCGATGCGCATGAGCTGAACAGTGGAGCGATTGGCTAAGACGGATCACTTGAGTAGGGCACTCTTGAAATCGCATGGAGCTCGTAACGCAATACGCCTGCCTAACCCCACAGATTCATCCTCTACCACCACAGTCAATTCTGGCACCAATCAGGTCAAGGTCAAACTCGCGAGCACGCCAGGCGACTCCCTCACGATCAGCGCCTATGGCACCAAGATTCCTCCGACTCCAACAGTACTGACGCTCAATCCGTTGGGCCTGACCGTCACCGATGCGAAGAACCAGACGACGACGTACACCTATGACAACATGGATCGGCTTGCGCCGAGGAAGGATGCGCTCAACAGAACGGAAAGTTATCAATACGATTTGGCTGGGAATCTCACCCAGTTCACCGACCGCAAGAACCAGGTGACGACGTTCCAATATGATGCGTTGAACCGAAGAACCCAGGCCACCTATGGGACGGTTCCCCTGCTTCAAGCTTTATGGTCTCTTCCTCCTAGCCGGGATAATTCACGACTCTGGGAATAAAAAAACCACCGAGGCTCCCAACTGTGCTATAGGAGCGGCGACCAAGCAGCTTCTACATACAGAGAGGAGGTTCCTCGATGGCGACAGACTGTAT
>Ga0224505_10000368_pt1 | contig 31254 bp, 22 predicted proteins | sample SF_Jan12_sed_USG_FD_169102 | JGI IMG/M metagenome (GOLD analysis project Ga0224505, IMG submission 169102) | Sediment microbial communities from San Francisco Bay, California, United States - SF_Jan12_sed_USGS_4_1 | ecosystem: Environmental > Aquatic > Marine > Sediment | place: USA: California... | reverse complement strand
CGTCGAGCAGTTCCTGTAGTGCCTTCTCGTACGCCTCCTGATCCATCGTGACCTCCGGGCGTTCCTCGGCGGCGGCCGGAGCTGCCGGCGCGGGGGCCGAAGCGGCCGGGGCTTGGGAAGCTGCGGGAGCTGTGGGAGCGGCCGGGGCCTCGGGAGTTGCTGGCGCGACGGCGGGAGCGGCCGGGGCAACAGGCGCGGCGGCGGCGGCGGGAGCCAGCGCCGGCGTGGCGGAAGGCACCGCCGGCGGGGCGACGACGACAGGGGCCGCCCGAGAGAGGTCGACGTTGCGCCGAGGAAGCTCCTTGCCGACGCGTACACGGTCTGCCCGCACGACCTTGAGACCTTCCTCGTCCTTGGAGAATCGGGGCGCGTACCGCATGTACTGGATCGTGAGGAAGATCACGAGCAGCACGCCGAGGGCCCCGAGGGCGATGGCGATCCAGTACACCCAGCCGCCGTCGTTCCGCTCGGACACCACGACCGGATCCTGCACGAGCTGGGCATTCGCGGTCGTCACGAAGCCCACCATCAGCACGACCGTCGAGGCAACGACGGTCTCGACTTTCCGACGCATGCTCATCGCGGCGGATACTAGCACCGGCGGATGGTCGGCCGATCGTGGTCCTCTCCGAGCCGGAGATGGGATTTGAACCCATGACCTACCACTTACGAGGCGGTTGCTCTGCCAGGCTGAGCTACTCCGGCGACGGTCGAGGAGTCTACCAACGGGGTGCTGGCACCCATGGCTCGGGGCGGTGCCTACGACCGGCGAACACCGGACCCCCACCATGACGCGCGCGCCGCGAACGGGCATGATGCGCCCATGGATGCTGAGGCGCAACCACAGCCCTCCGGGCCGATCCACCGGGTGATGGTCGGCACCGACCGCTCGCAGACCGCCGAGCGGGCCGTGCGGTGGGCCGCGGCCTTCGCCGACGCGTTCAGTGCGGACCTGCACATCGTGCAGGTGATCGTGCCCTCGAACCCGGCCGACACCGAACACGGCGCCGCCGAGGCGACCCGAGCCCGCTCGGCGGCCGACGACCTGCAGGTCTACGCGCGCACGATCGCGGGGGACCGGGCGCACGGGCACGTGGTGATCCATGACGATCCGGCGATGGCGATCGTCGAGGCGACCGAGGAACAGGGGATCGACGTGCTCGTGGTCGGCAACGCCGGCATGGCCGGACGGAAGGAGTTCTTGCTCGGCAACGTGCCGAACCGCATCAGCCACAACGCGCGGTGCACCGTGATCATCGTGAACACGGCCGGAGACGGTCAGGTCGTGACCAACCGGCCGGCTCCGACCTCGGCCGGCGTGCGGGGGAGCTCTGCAGAGGCGGAGGAGTTCCAGCCTCGCTTGACGGCGCGGGGAGGCCGCATCGCGGCCGTGTTCGCCAAGCATGGATTGAAGGAGCTCTTCGGACGTCCCGACGAGGAAGGCGCCGTCGGACGCCATCGGCAGGGCAAGCGTCTGCGTGCCGCACTCGAGGAGCTCGGCCCGACGTTCGCCAAGCTCGGGCAGATCCTGTCGACCCGTCCCGACCTGCTCCCCGCGGAGTACATCGAGGAGCTCGCCACCCTGCAGGACAACGTGCCTCCACTCAGCGAACAAGCGGTCGTCGAGGTCATGGAGCAAGAGCTTGGCGTGCCGTGGGAGGACGTGTTCGACCACGTCGACCCGTCACCCCTCGCCGCTGGCACGATCGCCCAAGTGCATCGCGCGACGCTCGCCACCGGCGATCCGGTGGTCGTGAAGGTTCAGCGCCCCGACGCCCGCGAGCAGATCGAGCAGGACCTCGCGCTCCTCGAGGTCTTCGCCGAGAAGATCGGCCAGCGGCCGGGCCTGCGTCAGGTGATCGACATGCAGGCGGTGTTCGAACACCTGTCGAGTTCTCTCCACCGCGAACTCGACTTCCGGCAGGAAGCGGGCAACATGGCCCGGATGCGGGAGATCGTCGCGCCCTACTCGCGACTGCGCGTGCCCGAGGTGTTCGGCGACATCTCGACCTCCCGCCTGCTCGTCATGCAGGATGTGCAGGGCGGGCCGATCTCGCTGGCGCCCGAGGGAGCCGCGCGCACCGAGGCCGCGCGCCAGCTGCTCGAGAGCTTCTACAAGCAGATCATGGTCGACGGGTTCTTCCACGCCGACCCGCACCCGGGCAACCTGATGTGGCGCCCGGCCGACGACACGCTGTACCTGCTCGACCTCGGCATGGTCGGCGAGGTCGGCCCCGAGATGCGCGAGCAGCTGATGCTGTTGCTGATGGCCTTCTGGCAGGAAGACGTGCCGTTCCTGACCGACGTCTCGCTCATGCTCGCGGGAGCCATGGACCGCAACGACCTGGACATCGACGCGTTCGGTGGCGAGATCGGAGAGATGGTCGCGAAGTACCGCACGGCGTCGCTGAGCGACATCCAGCTCGGACCGATCCTGCAGGAGATGACCGAGATCTCACTGCGGCACGAGGTGCCGCTGCCCGCCTCGCTCGCCCTCACGGGCAAGGCGCTCGCGCAGATGCAGCTCGCGACCGCAGAGCTCGACCCCGACCTCGACCCCTTCGACGTGGCCGGATCGTTCCTGATGAGGGCGGTCGTGAAGGACATGACCGGCAAGATCGACCCGAAGGCGCTGTTCTATCAGGCGCAGCGCTTCAAGGTTCGCTTCCACCGAGTGGTCGAGGCCGTCGAGCGCCTGATCGGCGCCCGGCCGGGTCAGAAGCTCGAGGTGAACTTCCGGGCGACGACGCTGGAGACGACGATCCGTCGCGCGGGCCGCCGGCTGGCGCTCGCGCTCACCGCGGGCGCGGCGATCCTCGGCACGGCACTCACGGCCGTGAGCGAGCGGGTGCCCGCGTGGCTGCCGGTCGCGTTCGGCGCCGGCGCGTTGCTGCTCACGCTCGGTCTCGTGTTGGACCTGGTACGGCGCCGAAACTAGTCTCGCTCAGACTAGAGATCGACGTCGACCTCGCCGCCCTTGGAAACGACGGTCGTGAGCTCCTCGGCGGGCTGGTCCCCGCCCTTCTTGCGTACGGCGCGCACCACGACCTTCTCGAGCACGAACGCCATCACCGCGAACACCACGCCGATCAGCCAGCGCTCGAACCGCCGGAACCCCCTGGCCTTCGGTCGATCGGTGGTTCCGCTGCTCACGCGTTCTCCTCTTGCTCGTCGGCGCCCGAACGCACCGGCACGCGCCCCGTGACGGTCGTGCCCGAGCCCGGGCTGCTCTCGACGGTCACCTCGCCGTCGAGCGCCCCGAGCCGGTCGGCGATGCCCTGCAGCCCGGTACCGTAGGCGGTCGACGCCGGCTCGAACCCGGCGCCGTCGTCGGCCACCGAGAACGCCAGCACACCGTTCGACCGCCGCAGCGTCACCGTCGCGCGTGAAGCATGGGCGTACTTCGCCGTGTTCTGCAAGGCCTCGAGCGCGGAGAAGTAGACGGCGGCCTCGATCTCCTGCGGAAGGCGGTCGAGCCCGTCGGTCTCGACGGTGACCGGCACCGGCGACTTGAGCCCCTGCGCCTCGAGTGCGGCGGCGAGTCCCTTGTCCGCGAGCAGCGGCGGGTAGATGCCGCGGGCGAGGTCACGCAGGTCCTCGAGCGCCGACTGCGTCTCGGCCTCGATCTGGGTCAGCATCTCGGCCGCCTTCGGGGGATCGCGCTCGGTGAGCGTGCGGGCCAGGCGCGCCTTCACGGTCAGCGCAACGAGTTGCTGCTGGGCGCCGTCGTGGATGTTGCGCTCGAGCCTGCGGCGTTCCTCGTCCTGCGCCGCGACCAGGCGCTTCTGGGCGGCGCGGAGGTCGACGAGTCGAGCGCGCAGTTCCTCGGTCAGACGCACGTTGCGGAGCACGAGGCCCGTCTGCGCGGCGAGGTTCCCGACGAGTTCCCCTTTGGCGGGATCCATCGGATCATTGGCGGGCATGGTGACCGAGAGAGCCCCCAACTCCTCACCCTCGTGCTGGACCACGACGCGAATGTCGTCGCCCCCGGCCGCATCGGCGTCCGTGGGCCAGCTCGCGACGGGATGGCTCACGCCGTCGATGCTGAGCCACACCGACGCCCGCTCTGCGCCGACACCTTCCCCCAGCACGCGGGCAAGCCTCAGCAGCACGTCGTCGGCCGCGTACGTACCGGCGAGCTGGCCGCCGAACGAGGCCATCACTTCATAGGGCGTGGCGCGCTGACCGAAGATCAGCCGGTCGGCGAGGTGTCGCGCACGGACGCGTGCCGGCTGGAAGACCAAGGCGACGACCGCGGCGGCGACCGCCGAGAGCACAGGGCTGCCGCTCGACCCGACGAGGGCGCCGACCCCGACGACGACCGCCGCATAGATCGCGGCGATCATCGACACCATGGCCGCGAACACCACCGACTTGCGGATCACGACGTCGATCTCGTACAGCCGGTATCGCAAGACCGCGATGCCGATCGAGACCGGGATCAGCAGGAACGAAGAGACGGCGATCGAACTGAGCACGTTCTCCCACGACGAGTCCTCGGCACCGAACACGGCGCCGGGAACGAATGCCATCGCGTAGGAGAACGCGATCACGCCCGCTGCCCACGCGAGCCAGCGCAGCTGTCGCTTCTCCACCGGGTCCACGGAGTGGAGGAGGCGCCGGATGACGGCGACCGCGCCCCCGACGACCGTGATCGGCGCGATCAGCGCGAGCGGCAGGAGGGCGTCGAGGATCGGCGCCAACGATGGGATCGCCAAGGGGTTGTGGACCTGCGGCAACCCGTAGTCAGCCCCCTGGTCGGGCGAGACCAGGATGAGGAAGAAGAGCGTGACCATCCCGGCGATACACACCGAAGCGAACCAGCGCCACCGCCCGGAGGGCAGGCGCCCGTTGGGGAACAGGAGGAGCAGGAACCCGGAGAGCCCGATGAAGACGATCCACGTGGGCGAGTCGAGCGCGAGCGCCAGACCCGCTCCCGGCAGCTCGCCGGCGCTCGTGACAGCGACGAACCGCGCGTATTGGGCCCCCGGATAGGCCGACCAGGCGAGGCCGATGCAGAGCATCAACCAGCCCAGCGGGTTCCTGGGGAGCTTGGTGATCAGGACGAGACCGACGATCGGGAACGCCATGAACAAGGCATCGAAGAAGGCTCCTGCTTCGAGATCCGATCGCGCGCCGTTCACGACGTCCAGAGTCGCGCCGACCGCGAAACCGGCGACGGTGAGGCCGAACAGGGTCCAGGCGAGGATCCGCAACCGCTTGTCGTGACCGCGCGCGTGGTCCGCTTCAGACGGAGACACGGGGGACTCCGGGAGCCTCGTGGTCGTCCACGCGACCCGGCATCGGGATCCGGCCGGCCAGGGTCGCGCCGCGGCCAGGTTCACTGTCGACCGACAGCCGGCCGTCGATCGCGCCGAGCCGATCGGCGATGCCCTGCAGCCCCGAGCCGTATCCGGTCGACGAGGGATCGAAACCCAGCCCATCGTCGCGGACCTCGAACGTCAGCTCGCCGCCGCCGATGGAGATTCGCACGGTCGCCGACCGCGCCTGCGCGTACTTCGCGACGTTCTGCAGCGCCTCCAGCACTGAGAAGTACACGGCCGCCTCGATGTCTTGCGATAGCCGGCCGACACCCCCGGTCTCGACGGCGACCGGCACCGTCGACTTGCGCGCCTGGGCCTCGAGGGCGGCACCGAGCCCCTTGTCGGCGAGCAGGGGCGGGTAGATGCCCCTGGCGAGGTCGCGTAGGTCCTCGAGGGCGGAGGCAGTGTCCACCTGCAGGGCCGCGAGCATCTCCTTCGCCTTGCCAGGATCGCGATCGACGATCTGCTCGGCGAGGCGCTGCCGCACCTGGAGCGCGACCAGCTGCTGCTGTGCGCCGTCGTGGATGTTCCGCTCGAGTCGGCGGCGTTCCTCGTCCTGCGCGGCCACCAATCGCTTCTGCGCCGCCTGCAGGTCGGCGAGCCGGGCGCGGAGCTGCCCCGCCAGCCGCTCGTTGCGGAGAACGAGGCCGGCCTGCGCGGCGAGGTCCTGCACGAGCTGCTCGCGCGTCCCATCGAGAGGATCGTTCGCCGGCATCGCGATCGCGAGCTCGCCGAGCACCTCACCCTGGTGGCGGACCTCGGCGACGAAGTCGTCGGGCGCATGCGGGGCATCGACGGGCCACGATGCGACGGACCGCATCTCGTCGCCGATCGCCATCCGCACCTCGGCGCGAGCGGCTCCCACCCCTTCGCCCAACACTCGGGCGGTGCGGGGAAGGACATCGTCGGCCGCGTAGGTGCCGGCCAGCTGATCGCCGAACGTCGCCACCACCTCGTACGGAGTGGCGCGCTTGCCGTACACGATGCGGTCTGCGAAGCGACGGGCCCGTGCTCGCACCGGCTGGAACACCAAGGCCACGATCGCGGCCGCCAGCGCGGACAGGAGCGGAGCGTTGCTGCTCGCCCCGACGACCGCACCCACGCCCGCGACGACCGCCACGTACACGAGCGCGATGAACCCGACGACGACCGCGATCACGAGCGTCTTGCGGATCACGACATCGATGTCGTAGAGGCGGTACCGCAGGATCGCGAGCCCCGTCGCGACAGGGATCAGCATGAAGCTCATGGCTCCGATCGTCTGGATCGCGCCACCCCAGCCTTCGTCGTTCCCGAGTCCGGGGAGCCACGAGAGTAGGAAGAAGAGGGCCATCACCGAGGCGGCGTAGGCGAGCCATCGGATCTGGTGCCGCAACACGTCGTCGGTCGTGCTTCGCATCCGCACGACGAGACTCACGAACCCGCCGACCACGAGGAGCGGCGCGGCCAGCAAGAAGACACCGAGGAAATCGAGGATCGGCCGGAGCGTTTCGATCCCGATCGGGTTCTGGACGTCGGGGTAGCCGGAATCACCGAAATCGCCCGGGTAGAACCAGATCCAGATGAAGACCAGCGTGAGGCTCACGCCGCACAGCCACGCGAACCACCGCCAGCGGGGCGACGGAAGGTGTCCGTCCGGGAACAACAGCAAGAGGAAGCCGGAGACTCCGACGAACGGGACCCACCCAGGCCCTGCGATCGCCAGCGCCAGCGGTCCACTGGGCAGATCGTGTTCGACGGCGTAGACGCCGTAGCCCTGGATGGGATCGAGGATCGCGTTCGCGACGCCCATCGACACCATCAGCCAGGCGAGTCGGGCATCCGGACGGCGACTCAGCACGAAGAAGCCGACGGCGGGGAACGACAGCAGCAGGATCGAGAACACCGCCTCGTCGGCCCGCCCCGCCGCGATCTCCAGCGCGATCGTCGCGACCGATCCGATCACGACGATCACCAGGACGATCCTGGCGAGACCTCGCAGCTGGCGTTCGTCGAGCGTCATGGGCCGGCACCGGTGACGGAAACCCGCGTGAAACCATCGTGGTTCCGCATGATCAACCCCGCGTGCCCCGCGAGATCCAGCACCACCCCAACAGGGATGGATCCATCGGGAAGGGTCGCGGCGACCTCAGTCTCAGAGGATGACACGGAACACCTCCACGGCTTCCTCACGCCCCTTCACTCGGTGGGTGCCGATCGCTTCGCACGCGACTCCCGGCGCGGCTGCGACGGTGCTGGCCGTCGCCACGATCTCGCCGCCCTTGGCTTCGTTCTGCAAGCGGGAAGCGATGTTCACTGCGTCGCCCACCACCGTGTACTCGAGCCGGCCCCCGCCGCCGACGGTGCCGGCGATCACCCGCCCGGTGTTCACACCGATGCCGACGCCCATCTCGGGCAGATCGGGCACGTCCCACCCCACGGCGTTCAGCTCGGACTGCCGCTGCTGCATCTCGATCGCGCAAAGCAGCGCTCGCTCAGCGTGGTCGAGCAGCGGTTCCGGCGCGCCGAACACCGCCATCACCGCGTCGCCCTGGAACTTGTCGATCGTGCCCCCGTGCGCGGCCACGACCTCCGCCATCGCGGACAGGTGGCGGCCGACGACCGAAGCGACCGCTCGCGCCTCGAGCCGTTCCGCGATCGTCGAGAATCCGCGGATGTCGCTGAACAACACCGTGACCTCGACCTCCTGCGGCTCGATCGCCGTGTCGGGGTGGGACGCCAGCCGCTCGGCGAGCTGCTGGGGCACGAACGACGCGAGCGTCCTCCGCGATTCGGTCTGCTCCACGACCGCGGCGTGCAGGCGCTTGAACTCATCGACGAGGCCCGCGCTGCCGCCGTCGCCCGCCATACCCCGGAAGAGATCGGTCACCTGTTTGTCGACGGCCTCCTGCGTGATGCCGAGCTCGGTCGCGATCTCCGCGTATCCCAGTCCTTTCGACATCATGTCGAGCAGTTGGCGGTCGCGTTCGGCGGCTTCGCCTCGGCCGGAGAGACGCTCCGCGATCGACGGGTCAACCGTGCTGCCACCCGCGTGCACTTCGCGGATCGCACGAGCGAGCTCGTCGCCCTGGGCGATACGATCCTTCAGCAGGTAGGCGAGCCCGCTGTGACCCCGGCCGAGCAGCGCGATCGCGTATTCCTCGTCGTCGTGGGCGGACAGCACCACCACACCGGTGTCCGGGTGCTGTTCCCGTATCGCATGTGCACAGTCGATGCCTTCGAGCTGGAACGACGGGGGCATCTTGATGTCGGTCACGACCACATCGGGCACGTGCTCGACCGCCGCCGCCAGCAGCGACGGGGCATCCTCGGCGATGCCGACGACCTCGATGTCGTCGTAGGAATCGAGCAGTGCGCGAACCCCTTCGCGCACGAGCACATTGTCCTCGCCGAGCACGACCGAGATGTTCACGCCGTTCGCCTTCCTACCGGGGGTGCCCGTGTACCATCCGCGCATGCTCCGAGTCGTCTTCGCGGAGGACAACTACTTGGTGCGCGAGGGCACTGTGGCGCTGCTGTCGAGCGTCGACGATGTCGAGATCGTCGGCACGGCCGAATCCTACGATGAGCTGCTCGCGGCGGTCGAGGAAGAGTCTCCCGACGCCGTTCTGACCGATATCCGCATGCCGCCGACGGGCACCGACGAGGGGATACGGGCCGCGAAGGCGATCAGGGCCGAGCACCCGGCGGTGGGTGTCGTGGTGCTGTCGCAGTTCGCCGACGAGGAGTACGCCTACGACCTGTTGAAGGATGGCGCGGAAGGTCTCGGCTACCTGTTGAAGGAGCGCGTCGCCGACGTCGACGAGGTCGTGCGAGCCCTGCGTGAGGTCGCGCGGGGGGGCAGCGTGCTCGACCCGAAGGTGGTCGAGGCGCTGGTGGCCGCCAAGGACCGCATGGCACACTCGCCCCTCGCCTCGCTGACCGATCGCGAGCGCGAGGTCCTCTCGCACATGGCGCAGGGCGAGAACAACGCCGCGATCGCCAAGTCGCTCTTCCTCACGGAACGCGCCGTCGAGAAGCACATCAACTCGTTGTTCCACAAGCTCAACCTGACCGAGGAACCCGACGTGCATCGTCGCGTGATGGCGGTGCTGGCGTTCCTGCGGGAGACCGAACAGGCGTAGACCGGCCCCGAGCCCACGCCTTCGTGCGCTCATTGAGCCTTCCGGGTGTCCACGATGTAGACGCTGCACGGCGAGTGCCGCAGCACCAGGTTTGGAACGCTCTCCTTGACGTGCCAGCGCGATGCGTGTGCGCCGCGATTGCCCAAGACGATCGTCTGCGCCTGCTCCTCGGCCGCCACCTGGCAGATGCGCTCGGCGGTGTCGCCGGTCTCCACTCGGGTGCGCGTCACGAGGTCGGGGAAGCGCGACATCATGTGAGCGAGGTAGGCGCCAGGATCGGCGGCCTTGTTGGGATCGACGACCGACTGCATGTCTTCGTCGGGCCTCACGTACAGAACCAACAGCTCGGTGCCTCGATCACGCGCGAGGCGAGCCGCGTCTTCCACGGCGAGGTCGGCCGCCGCCGAAGTGTCGGTGCCAACGATGATCGTCATCCTCTGATCTCCTTCGTGTGCTGATGCCACGGTAGGACCCGAGGTCCTCGAGAGCGATGGCGTGAGCATGCGAGGTGCAACGGGTGTCTCCACCCGCTCGGCAAGGCGTGTTCCCGACCGGCCGAGCCACCTGGACACCTCCTTCCGAGCGTTCCAGGTGTGGGAGAAGATGCGAGCAATGCAGCCGACGATGACCCGAGACGGGGTCCGGGCCGACGAACGAGGGCGGTCGCTCGTGCGGGCGCCGATCGGAGCGACACCATGAACGAGCGGGCCCTTCGGTGGCTGGCTCGTTCGCTCGGCGCACTGACGCTTCTGCTCATGATCGCCGCGATCGCGCTCACCGTCGGGGACACGACGACGAGCGCCGGCGATATCCCGAGCATCGTGTTCTTCGCGGTCGGGCTGGCCACGTTCGCGCTGATCGGGGTGCTCGTGGCCACGCGGGCGCCGCACAACCCGATCGGATGGCTCTACGGCGTGGTCGGTCTCAGCATGATGACCAACATCGCCGCCCACGAGTACGCCATCCGCGGGTCGTCCGACCTCGATCTGCCCGGCCTGGCGGCTGCAGGCTGGATCAGCTCCGCCACGGTCACTCCGACCTTCGCTGCGCTCCTGCTGTCGCTGCTGCTCTTCCCGGACGGCTCCCCCCCGACCCCGCGTTGGAGGGTCCTCACGTGGACGATCGTGATCGGGGCCGCGGCCGGCCTGATGGCCATTTCGTTCGTCCCCTCCTCGTTCGAGATCGCAGAGGCCGACGCGCGTGTCGCGAACCCGCTGCAGGTCGCGGCCATCGAAGGGTGGACCTGGCTTTCGGTCGTCGCGACGGCGCTCGTGCTCGCCGGCGCGATCGGCGCGGTCGCCGCGATCCTGATCCGCTTCTGGCGGTCCGAGGGGGAGGAACGCCAACAGCTACGGTGGCTGGCCTCGGCCGCCGGACTGACCGTCGTGAGCATCGTCGGTGTGTTCGCGGCCGGCCAAGACTCGCAGCTGAGCGACGTCGCGTGGGTGTTCTTCGTGTTCTCGATCATGGTGGCGCTGCCGGGTGCGACGGCGGTCGCGGTGCTCCGGTACCGCCTGTACGACCTCGATCTCGTGATCAAGAAGACCGTGATCTTCGCGATCACTGTCGTGCTGATCATGGTCGTCGGTCTCGGGGTCTTGTTGGCGGTGAGCGGACCGCTCACCGACCTGGCCCCCGACGAGACGCAGGCCGTGTTCGTCGCGGGCTTCGTGATCGGCGCCCTCGCGTGGCCGCTATGGAGGCTGGCCCGCCGCATCGGGGATCGGCTCGTCTACGGCGGTCGATCGACGCCCTACGAAGCCCTCACGCAGTTCTCCGAGCGCCTCTCCGAGGCGTACGCGACCGACGATGTGCTGCCGCGCATGGCAGCGATCCTGGGTAAGAGCACGCGTGCGGCAGAGGCTCGGGTTTGGCTGCGGGTCGGCGACGCGTTCCGGCCCGCGGCGGCATGGCCGTCGACGACAGACCCTGGATCGCGGGTGGCGGCCGGCGGCGACACCCTCCCCCAGTTTCCCGGCAGCGACCAGGCCGTCGAGGTCCGCCACCGGGGAGAGCTGCTCGGTGCGCTCTCGGTCGAATCCCGCCCCGACGATCCGATCGGCGTCGAACGAACCAAGCTGATGCGCGACCTCGCCGCTCAAGCCGGGCTCGTGTTGCGCAACGTGCGACTGATCGAGGAGCTGCGCGCGTCGCGGCAACGTCTCGTTGCCGCACAAGACCAGGAGCGGCGAAGGCTGGAGCGGAACATCCACGACGGTGCGCCGCAGCAGCTGGTCGCGCTCGGCGTGAAGCTGCGGCTCGCCGATTCCCTCGTCGACCGCGACACGGGCAAGGCGCACACGATGCTGACCCAGCTGCAGACCGAGACTCAGGTTGCGATCGACGACCTGCGTGACCTCGCTCGTGGCATCTATCCGCCGCTGCTGGCCGACAAGGGTCTCGGTGCGGCGCTCGAAGCCCAGGCCAGAAAGGTCGTCGTGCCGACGACGGTCGTCACCGACGGGATGGGCCGCTTCCCCCAGGACGTGGAGTCCGCCGTGTATTTCTCGGTGCTCGAGGCCCTGCAGAACGTCGTGAAGTATGCGGAGGCATCATCCGCGACCGTCATCCTCGCCCAAACCGCCGGCACGCTCACGTTCACCGTGGCCGACGACGGCCGGGGGTTCGATGTGGCCGCCACGTCGTTCGGCACAGGGCTGCAGGGCATCGGTGACCGGCTTGCGGCCGTCGGGGGAACGCTCGACGTGTCGAGCCAGCCGGATAGAGGCACCACGGGTCATGGCACGACGCTGCACGGATCGGTGCCCATCGGAGCGCCGGCGTGACCGACGACTAGTTGGATGGCGACCCCGACACGTCGGCCCACGCCTGTTCGAGCCGGTCGGGACCGAACGCCGCCTTCGGGATGTACGCCGCGGCGCCGCATTCGGCTGCCCGCGGGGCGTACTCCTCTTCCTCGTAGGTCGAGAGCAGCAGCACCACGACCGCGTCGCCGCGGTCGGAGAGGATCTGGCGTGTGGCATCGAGCCCGTTGATGCCGGGAAGGTTCACGTCCATCAGCACGAGGTCGGGCGCGAGATCGGTGGCCATGGAGACCGAGTCCTCTCCGGTCTCGGCCTCGCCCACGACCTCGAACCCATCGGTCGCGTCCACGACCATTCGCGCCGCCATGCGGAACGGCGCTTGGTCGTCGACGATGAGGACACGGACAGTCATGTCGGACATCTTCCTCCTCAGACAGCCTCCCACCGCCCACCACGCGCTGCCAGTAGTGGCAGCACCACTTTCCTCGAGAGGGGTCCAGGCCTGCTCAGGCCGCGATCTCGGCCAGCGCGAGGAACGCCCGTTCGAGCACGAGCCGGGTATTGAGGTTCAGGTCTTCTGCGAGCGCGGCTCGCGCCTCCTCGACCCCGGCGAAGCCCCGGGTCGCTCGGACGATCGAGAGATCTGGACTGAGCGCGAGATCGGGGTTCAGCAGGTCGGCGCGAGGCGACCCGACCTGGCCGGCGACGCGGTCGCGCAGTAGTGAGGAGACCGCCAGCAACACCCAATCGACGTAGTCGCGCTCGGCCCGACGCTCCCGGCGCTGGAACCGGGTTTCGATGCGCCGGATCGCACCCCGGTAGACGTCTTCGGGACGGCCCTTCTGGTCGAGGAACGGTGAGAGCTCCTGTTCGAGTTCAGCCTTCAGACCCTTCTTGTACGTGGCAGCCGCAACGATCACCAGATCTGCCGCCGCGAGAGCCCCTGTCGGCCCGCGAGCGGCTTGGTCGAGCGCCTCGACCGCCGCATCGCGGAAGGCGAGTCCGTCTTCGCTCGTCGCCAGCCTCCGGGCTCTACCGAGGTTGCCGCCGGTCAACCGTGCGGCCAACAGGGCGTGCGTCTCGTCGATGCCCTCGGCCATGAGTACCTCGACGACGAACGCCTCCGACAGCGCAGCGAACGACACCGTATGACACCGTGATCGGATCGTCTCCGGCAGCTCGTGGGCCCGCGCGGACATCAGAAGGAAGACCGTGTCGGCCGGTGGTTCTTCGAGCACTTTGAGCAGGGTGTCGGCCGCCGCCGGCGAGAGGCGATCGGACTCACGGATCACGAAGATCTTGCGGCCCGGCTCGGGTGCGGTACGCGAGGCCGGAGTCCAGACCTCTTCCCTGATCGTGTCGACGTGGATGTCGCGGCCTTCGGGCTCCACGAGGAACTCATTGGGGTGCTGGTCCTTGAGGGCCAGCCGACAGTCGCGGCACTCGCCGCACCCGCCTCGCCGGCAGAGCAACGCCGCCGCGAACGCCCGAGCCGCGAGCGACTTCCCGCTGCCCTCGGGACCGGCAAGCACGTATGCGTGATGCGGACGCTCAGCCGCGCTCTGCATGAATGCCATCGCTCGTTCCTGGCCCGGGATGGTGTCCAACACGGCTCGCATGCCTCGAGGGTATCGGCCGGGGCCGACGCATGCCCTCGGTGTCATGGGGCCCGCCGAAGACGGGACGGGTGCTGTGGGCACCGACGACCGTCGCTGTTACAGGTACATGGTCGGGACGCATCACGTCGACGACCATCCCGCGATCCGGTGAGACCGAACTCACAGCCCATCGCCTCCCACCGCCCCGACCGCGAGCTGCGTGCGTGGGAGCTCGAGGTCCGGTCGGTCGCGACCGCGCTCGCGGTGGACCCTCAGCTCGGGTTGACTACCGACGAGGCCGAACGCCGGATCACGGCGTACGGTCCGAACGAGCTGCAGGAGAGGCCGCCCAAACCCCGGTGGATGCTGTTCGCCGAGCAGTTCGCGAACACGATGATCATCGTGTTGCTCGTGGCCGTCGCCATCACGATCGCGATCGGCGACGAGAAGGACGCCGTCGTCATCCTCGCGATCGTCGTGGCCAATGCGACGATCGGCTTCGTGCAGGAGTCGCGCGCCGAACAAGCGATGGCGGCGCTCAAGCGCATGGCGGCGCCGAGTGCAAGGGTCGTGCGCGACGGGTCGGCGACGACGATCCCCGCGAGCGAGGTCGTGCCCGGCGACGTGGTCGTGCTCGATGCGGGGGAGGTCGTGCCCGCCGACGCTCGTCTCGTCGAGGCTCCGGCCTTGCGGATCAACGAAGCCCCGCTCACCGGCGAGTCCGTGCCCGTCGACAAGCACGTCGATGTACTGACCCGGGCGGAAAGCGAGACCCTCGCCGATCGGACGAACATGGCCTTCAAGGGTTCTTCCGTCGTGTTCGGGCGAGGAACCGCCATCGTGACCGCGACCGGCATGCGCACGGCGCTCGGAGAGATCGCCGGGCTCCTGCAAGCCCATCGCACTCCGAAGACGCCGCTGCAACGGCGGATCGGCGCGCTCGGGCGGCGGCTGGCGGCGGCAGCTTTGTTCGTGTGCGGCGTCGTGTTCGTGTCGGGCATCGCGCGCGGCGAGGACGTGACTCTGATGTTCTTGACCGCCGTGAGTCTCGCGGTCGCCGCGATCCCGGAAGCGTTGCCGGCAGTGGTGACGGTCGCACTGGCGTTCGGAGCCAAGCGCATGGCCGAGCGGCGAGCGCTGGTGCGCAAGCTGCCTGCTGTGGAATCGCTCGGTTCGGTGACCGTGATCTGCACGGACAAGACCGGCACCCTCACCCAAGGACGCATGCTCGTCGAGCGCGTCCGTCTCTGGGATGGGGAGCTCGTCGCGACGGGCTCCGGCTACGAACCGCGGGGATCGGTGCTCGCCGACGGCGACCCTCTCGATGAGAACCGCCCGAGTCTGCAGCTGCTGCTCGAGGCGGCCGTGCTGTGCAACGACGCGACGTTGCTCCCCCCGCCGGACGCGGGTGGGGATTGGGACGTCGGCGGCGACCCAACCGAGGGCGCGCTGCTCGCGCTCGCCACCAAGGCCGGGGTGGACCCCTCCGAGGTCCGGCGGTCACTGCCGCGCCTGACCGAGCAGCCGTTCGATGCCGTGCGCAAGCGCATGACCACGGTGCACGAGGGCCCGGACGGCCGGCGCATCACCGCCTCGAAGGGAGCCCCGGAGGCCGTCCTTCCCATGGTGCATCGTGTGCACGACGGTGACTTCGTTCGACCGATCACCGACGCCGACCGAACCAGGGTCGAGCGTTGGGCTGATCGGTACGCGGAACAGGGCTATCGAGTGCTCACGATCGCCGGGAACGCCGACGCCGACGGCGGTCCTGACTCGGACCCCGGGCTCGTGCTCTACGGTCTCGTCGCGATGGCCGACCCGCTCCGGGACGGCGCTGCGCGAGCCGTCGAGGAATGTCGAACGGCCGGCATCCAGCCCGTGCTGATCACCGGTGACCACCCGGCAACCGCGCGAGCGATCGCCGCTCGAGCCGGTATCGGTGACGGCGCCCGGGTGATGACAGGGCCTGAGCTCGCGGCGCTCGACCCGAAGACCCTCGACGCCGAGATCGCCGACATCGACGTGTTCGCGCGCACCGAACCCGAGCAGAAGCTCCGCATCGTCGAAGCGTGGAAGGACCGAGGCGCGATCGTCGCGATGACCGGCGACGGCGTGAACGACGCGCCCGCCCTTCGCCGTGCCGACATCGGGGTCGCGATGGGCGTCGCCGGCACGGAGGTCTCGAAGGAAGCGGCCGACATGGTGCTCGCGGACGACGACTTCTCGACGATCGTGACGGCGGTGAGCGAAGGGCGTCGCATCTACGACAACATCCGCCGCTTCGTTCGGTACATGCTCGCCGCCAACTCCGGGGAGATCTGGGTGATCTTCCTCGCACCCTTCGTGGGTCTTCCGCTGCCGTTGCTGCCGGTCCAGATCCTGTGGATCAACCTGGTCACCGACGGTCTGCCGGCGGTGGCGCTGGGCTTCGAACCTCCCGAACCGGGCGTGATGCAGCGACCCCCGCGAGCACCGAGCGAGAGCGTGCTCGCAGGGGGCCTTTGGCAACACGTGCTTTTCGTCGGCCTGCTGATGGGTGCGGTCCCGCTGTCGCTCGGCGTGTGGGGGGAGCTCACCGGTCGGCCGTGGCAAACGATGGTGTTCACGAGCCTGTCGCTGCTGCAACTGGGGCACGCGCTTGCCGTGCGCTCTGAGACGCAGACGCTCGCGCGACGAGGGGCGCGCTCGAATCCCTTCCTGATGATCACGGTGGGACTGACGGCTGCACTGCAGGTCGGCATGCTCTGGCTCCCTGCAGCCAACCGACTCCTCGACATCGAACCGCTCTCTGTCGCAGACCTCGGGATCGTGCTGGTCGCATCGACGACCGTGTTCTGGGTCGTGGAGGCGGGCAAGCTCGTCGCCCGTCGACGTTTCACACGATGAGTACAGGCACGTCGGGAGCTTTGGCGAGTCGGGTCGCAACGCTGCCCAGGAGCGCGGTCGAGGCTCCGCTCCCTCGATGCCCCACGGCGACGACCTCGAAGCCCTCCGTCGCTGCGTAGCGCATCAGCGCCTCGGCGGGCGATCCTTCCAACAGCACCGCGCCCGGAGGCGGCATGGCCACCGTCGCGACCATCTCTTTCAGGCTTTCGGAAGCGCGAGCCTCGTCCTCCCACAGCCCGGGGGTCTCAGCGGTGTCGCGATCCACGACCGCCGCGAGCGTCAGGCGGCCGATCCGCGCGCCGAACAGGTCGAGGGCAGAGCGCAACGCCGCCTGACTCTCGGCCGACCCGTCGACCCCGACCAGTACGTCCACCTGCCCGCGCCCGGACGATCCCTCAGTCACCTTCCTGAACAGCGTCGGCGGCTGCCGGCGGTGTGCGCTGACGGCGAGCGGCACGGCGAGCGGCCCGAGCGTGGCGCCGACCACCAGCCAGCTCCACGCGTGGAACCCTGCTCGGCCCATCACGATCGCGGTGATGACGCCGATCGACACCCACGTCAGCGCGATGATCGACAACGACATGGTGGTATCCACGAGACCACCTCCGCGACCACGCTACCCAACGTGTGGCGTCGGGCCGGGGGCCAACCGTCCCCGTCCCCGGGGGGAACCTGCGGCATCGAGCGACCCCGAGGTCGAGGAGGATTGACCTCACCGGAAGGATCATGCACATGACGCTCGGCGCCTGGGCCTCGGTGTTCGTCGTGTCTGCCGGCGCGCTCGTGCTCGCCGGCATCTACCTCGCGCGGGCCGGGGACGAGATCGCGACCGTGACGGGCGTGGGAGGGCTGCTGGTCGGAGGCATCTTGCTCGCCGGCGCCACCTCGTTGCCCGAGGTCGCCACCGACGTGACCGCGGTGCTCGAGGGGGCGCCCTCCCTCGCGGTCGGCGATCTGTTCGGCAGCAGCATGGCCAACATGGCGATCCTCGCGGTGATCGACCTCGTCGGACGACGCCACGTGCTGCCCGCGATCGAGCTCGCGCATGCGCAGATCGGGTCGATCGCGATGGCGTTGACGGCCTTGGCGGTGATCGGCGTCGCGACGCCGGTCGGTCTCGCGATCGGCTGGATCGGCATGGACACGCTCGTCGTCGGCATCGCCTACGTCACGGCGATCGTCTGGGTCAGGAGGAGCCGGGCCGAGCGGGCGCGGAACGGAACCGGTCCCGAGCTCACCCGACAGACCCTGCGCCCGACCGGATGGGGCGTGCGTGGGGCCGACGGCGCGGGGTTGCGGTCTGCACTCCTTCGCTTCGGCCTGGCCGCGGCTGGTGTCGTGGTTTCGGCGCCACTGGTGGCGATCGCGGCAAAGGGTCTCGCCGAGGAGGCCGCGATCGGCCAGACCGCGATCGGGACGTCGCTAGTGGCCGTCGCGACGTCACTTCCCGAGCTGGTCGCCTCGCTGGCCGCCGTTCGCATCGGCGCTCACGATCTCGCGGTCGGGAACCTGTTCGGCAGCAATGCCCTGAACATGGGCATCCTGCTCGTGATCGACATCGCCTATGTGGAGGGGCCGCTGCTGTCCTCCGTGATGTCGGCGTCGGCGATCGTGGCGGGAGTCGGAGCACTGCTGCTCATGGCGCTCGCGATCGCGATCGTCGTGGGGGGCACCGAGACCCGCATCAGACGGCTCGAGCCCGATGCCGTGCTGTTGCTCGCTGCGTACGTGGGGTGCCTCGCCGCGGTGTGGTTCACCTCGACGTGACGAGCAGACAGCGCACGGGGGAGTTCACGCCCCACCGTCGCCGTTGGCGCGCTCGTACTCTTCGAGCGTCCTGTCGAGCGCGGTCCTCACGTCATCGAAGACCTCGGCTGGGTCCTTGTCGGCATCGATCACGATGAACCGCTCGGGGTGCTCCTCGGCGATCTTCAGATAGGCGTCGGCGACCTTCGCGTGGAAGTCCTGGCCCTCCAGCTCCATGCGATCCGGCGACTCGGTCGATCGAAGCAATCCTCGCTCCGGCTCGAGGTGCAGGAGGATGACGACATCGGGGAAGAGACCCTGGGTCGCCCAGACGTTCAAGGTCAGCACATCGGCCTCGCCGAGCCCGCGGGCCCATCCCTGATACGCCAGCGACGAGTCGACGTACCGATCGCAGATCACGACCTTGCCTTCGGCCAGCGCCGGACGGATCACGCTCGACACCATCTGCGCCCGGGCGGCGGCGAACAGCATCGCCTCGCTCCGAGCGTCGAGCTTGCCGGTCTTGGGGTCGAGCAGGACCTCGCGGATCTTCTCCCCGAGCATGGTTCCGCCGGGCTCGCGGGTCACGAGCACGTCCTGCGATAGTTGACTACGCAGGTATTCCTCGGCGAGGCGGATCTGCGTGCCCTTGCCTGCCCCTTCCACGCCCTCGAAGGCGATGAACAACCCTGTGGCCGGCGGTCGCTTCAGCTTGGGCACGAGGGTGAGGGGCTGCGGTCGGGAGAGCCGGTGGCGATGCAGCAGGCGCCGTGTGTTGAGGCCGGCCACCGCGGCGAGCGCGCCCGCCGTCCACAGGGCGAGCCGGGTGCCCGACAGATCGAACCGCTGACCACCGATGAAGAACTCGTAGTCGCCATAGATGCTCGACAGGATAGGGAACACGGTGAGGCTCATGAACAGCCCCATGCGAGACAGGGTGGTGAGCGAGGCGAAGGTGCGGCCGCGATACTCGTCCTCCACGTTCTCCTGCAGCAAGGTGTAACCGCTCACCCACGCCAACCCGCAGAACGCCCCGAGCCACACCGTGACGACCGAGGCAAGCGACAGGTTGGGCATCGTCGCGAGCACGAATAGGGCACCTGCCGCCGACACGAGCGCCCAGACGAAGGTGAAGCCGCGGTCGACGAACTTCGCCACCTGGTTGGTCGCCGCCATGCCGAGAGCCATGCCGATGCCGAAGGCGGTCACGATCACGCCCCAAGCAGCGTCGCCTGCGTCGAGCGACCTCACGAAGATCGGCCCGAGCGCGAGCACCGCCCCCACCGCGGCGAACGCCACCACGATGCCGGCGGTCATCGCCGAAGCGATCGAGTCCTCGCGGAGGAACCTGAGCCCGTCCACCACGTCGCGCCAGATCCTCGACAGGTCGAAGCGGCCGGTCGGTCCCCCCGTCTTCGGCGGGAACGTGATGCGGCTCACCATGTACGCCGAGAAGAGGAACGTGCCGCCGTCGAGGAGCAACGCGAGTGATTGCGGGCGACCGCCGAGCCACGGGACCCGGACCGCGAGCCCGGTCGAGAAGGCCGCGAGCAACGCGAAGATGCCGCCCCCCAGCGGCAGCGTGCCGTACGTGCTGACCAGTCCGATCGCGTTCGCGTTCGCGAGCTGGCGCCGGGGCACCATGTTCGGCAGCGAGGCATCGCGTGCAGGCGTCCACAGGAGCGAGAGGCACTCGATCGCGAAGGACAGCAGGAAGATCATCCACAGTTCGCCGAGGAACGCCATCGTCGCGTACATCGCCGCCCGACCGACGTCGGCGAGGATCATGATCTGCTTTCGATCGGTGCGATCGACGAGCGCCCCCGCGAACGGCCCGAAGAGGATGGCGGGCAGCATGCGTGCGGTCATCACCGCGCCGACCGCGAGGCCGGCCGCCGCGGTCGTGCCCGAGAGCCTCGTCACGAGCGATGTGACGGCGATGAACCCGATCCAATCGCCGAGCGAGGAGACCGTCATCGCGGCCAACAGGCGGGAGAACGCCGGATGGGTGAGCAGGTCCCTCAGGGTCGCCGCGCGTGTCCCGCGAAGTGCGGCAACCTCGTCGGCGACCGAAGCCACGACGCTCTACGCCTCGGGCGCGACGGCATCTGCCGCAGCGGCAGGCTCCGAAGCGGCGGCCGTCCGCTTCTTCGATGTCGGCTTCTTTTCCGCGGCTCTCTTCTCGGTGGACTTCTTCTTGGCGGACTTCTTCTTGGTCGTCGTCTTCTTCTTCCCAGTGGTCTTCTTCTTCGCCGCGGCACGGGCGGCTCTGGCTGCAGCCTTGGCCTCGCGTGCCGCGATCTCGGCCTCGATGTCGCCGGGCTTCGTGACGTTGAATTCCAGGTCGAGCTCTGCGCCGCACCCCCAACACCGCAGCGACTTCGGTCGTCGCAGCAACAATGAGCCGCACTCTGGGCAGGGACGATCCTTCTCGGGAGGATTCCCGACCGCGCAGTCGCAGTCGGGGTAGCGGTCACAGCTGTAGAAGATGGAACCGAACCGGCTGCGCTTCTCGATCAGTTCCCCTTGCCTGCACTGGGGACAGGTGACGCCCGTCGAGACCGGCGGATCCTTCTTGATGTAGCGGCAATCCGGGTAGCCGCTGCATCCGGTGAACGGGCCGTACCGGCCGACCCGGCGCTGGAGTTGCTTCCCGCACTCCGGACAGATCTCGTCGAGCGTCTCGGGCTCGGGCCGCACGCTGCCATCCATGTTGCGGATGTAGCGGCAATCGGGGTAGTTCGTGCACCCGACGAACTTCCCGTAGCGACCGAGCTTCACCTCGAGCCGGCCGGGGTCACGACCTTCCGTCGGACACAGCGGGCAGTCCTCGTCGAGCTCCTCCACGAAACGCTCGAACGAATGCTCCGCCTTCTCGAGCGCCCGCTCGAACGGCCCGTAGAACTCCTCGAGCATCGTGATCTTGCGGAGGTCGCCCTCGGCGATGTCGTCGAGTTCCTTCTCCATGTAGGCGGTGAAGGTGACGTCGACCACGTCGGGGAAGTGCTCGATCAGCTTGTCGGTCACGACCTCGCCCGTATCGGTGGGCTTGAAGCGCTTCTCCTCGAGCGTCACGTACTCGCGCCGCTGGATCGTGTCGATGATCGACGCGTAGGTCGAGGGCCGGCCGATGCCCTGCTCCTCGAGCGTCTTGACGAGCGACGCTTCGGAGTAGCGGGGCGGCGGCTGCGTGAAGTGCTGCTCGGGCCTGACCTCGAGCATGCGCAGCAGCTGTTCGGCGGTCAGCACCGGCAGCGTCTTCTCGGCGTCCTCGTCGGGGCCCTCGTCGCGACCTTCCTTGTAGATGCGGATGAACCCGTCGAACGTCATCGTCTGACCGGTGGCACGAAGCCCGTAGCTGATCTCAGCACCCTCGCCGTTGTGGGTGGCGCGGGCCGCGATCGCCTCGATGTCGACGCCGACCTGATCGAACCTCGCCTCGGCCATCTGGGTCGCCATCGTGCGCTGCCAGATCAGGGTGTACAGCCGCAACTGATCGCGATCGACCGAGGCAGCCACGCGCTGCGGGGTGCGCATCACGCTCGTGGGTCGCACCGCCTCGTGCGCCTCCTGCGCGTTACGGCTCCGCGTCTTGTAGCGCCGGAACTCCCCGAGCGTGTACCGCTCGCCGAACTCGCTCTTCACGAGCTCTGCGATCTCACGCAGCGCCGTCTCTGCGATGTTCACCGAGTCGGTCCTCATGTAGGTGATGAGCCCGACCGAGCCCTCGCCGGGCAGATCGATGCCCTCGTAGAGGCGCTGGGCGAGGGTCATCGTCTTGCGGGCGCTGAACCCGAGCTTGCGAGCGGCTTCCTGCTGCAGGGTCGAGGTGGTGAACGGCGGCGCCGGCGAGCGCTTGCGCTCCTTCTTCTCGACGTTCGCGACTCGGTAGGAAGCGCGCCGCAGCCGCTCGACGTGGGTCGCGGCGTCGGCCTCGGCCGCCAGCAGTACGCCCTTCTTGTCGGGCGAAGCAGCCAGCTTCCCGTCGGGGACATGGGTGAGGCGCGCGGTGAACGGCTGCTCCGGGTCGGCGGACGCGCCGGGCGTGAGACGAACGTCGACGCTCCAGTACTCCACGGGCACGAACGCCCGGATCTCGCGCTCGCGCTCGACGATCAGCCGCACTGCCACCGACTGCACACGACCGGCGGACAGACCGGGTCGGACCTTCTTCCACAGCAGAGGGGAGATGCGATAGCCCACGAGCCGGTCGAGGATGCGGCGGGCTTCCTGGGCGTCATACAGCTTCAGGTCGATGGCGCGCGGCACCGCGAACGCCTCGAGGATCGCGTCGCGTGTGATCTCGGTGAACGTGACCCGTTTCGCCGTCGCCGGGTCGACGCCGAGCAGGCTCGCGACGTGGAATGCGATCGCTTCGCCTTCCCGGTCGTAGTCGGTCGCGAGGATCAGTTCGCCGGAGCCCGCCTTCATGACTTTCTTCAGCTCGCTGACATGGCGCTTGGAATCCTCGGGCACGACGTAGTCGGGCGTGAACGCGTGTTCGACGTCGACACCGAGCCCTCCGTAGCCCTTGCCGAGGTCGCGGATATGCCCATAGGAAGCCCGCACGGCGTAGTCGCCGCCCAGGTACTTCTCGATCGTCTTCGCCTTCGCCGGCGACTCGACGACCACGAGGGTCTTTGGGTTGGCCATGGCGGGGAACCTTTACGGGTCGGAGGGGACGGGTGTCAAGCCTTGCACTCGGCCCGCCGCTCGGCGGGGAACCCGGCGGCGACCGTACCACTGCCCGGCGACTTCACCGGCCAGGACGACGTGCCGAGACCTACGGGAGGCTCGGGAGAACGCACTGGTACCGTCTCCGTATTCCCGAGTCGCGGAGTTCGTACACCCATGCTCGACTGGCTACATCAGTTCGTGATCGAGACGGTCGCCGGCTACGGCTACGCGGCCGTGTTCGTGCTGATGGTGCTCGAATCGGCATGCGTACCGATCCCGAGCGAAGTGACGATGCTGTTCGGCGGGGCGCTGGCATCGGCCGGTTTCGCGGCCCCGGGCGAGGAGCTGTCGCTGTTCTGGGTCGGCATGGCCGGCACGGTCGGGAACCTCGTGGGATCGTGGCTCGCCTACTGGGCCGGTGCCGTCGGCGGACGCCCGCTCGTGGTTCGGTTCGGTCGCTACCTGCTGATCCGCCCGCACGAGGTCGACAAGGCCCACGACTGGTTCGAGCGCTACGGCGACGCCGCGGTGTTCTTCTCCCGGCTGCTCCCGGTGATCCGCACCTTCATCTCGCTGCCGGCCGGGGTCGTGCGCATGCCGTTCTGGCGGTTCACGGTCTACACGGTGCTCGGCTGCCTTCCCTGGACGTTCGCGCTCGCGTTCCTCGGCTACGAGCTCGGCGACCGGTGGAAGAGCCTCGAGCACGCCCTGCAGCCGTTCTCCTGGGCGATCGCGGGAGCGTGCCTGCTCGCTGGGGCCTGGTACGTACGCCGCCGATGGACGAAGGTTCGGGCGGAGTACGCGGCGCTCGACGCCGCGGCGGCCGCGGGTGACGACGCCGTTCGGTGACGGCCCGGCTCGTCGAGATCCGCGGGCGAGCTCTCGCTAGAGGTTCGCGACCATCGTCCAGTGATCGCCCTCCTCGGCGACCCGATGGAAACCGGCCCGCTGGTACATCATGCGTGACCGGTTGTGCACAGCCACCGAGAGCGACAGGGCCTGCGAACCTTCCTCGCGAGCCTGCACCATCGCCGAGTGCAGCAGCGCGTGACCGATGCCCTTCCGGCGGTGCATCGGTTGCACCGCCACCGACAGCTCGGGGGTCTTTTCGTCGACGAACCCGTAGCCGGGCTCGGCCTCGGTGAACTGCCGGTACCAGACCGCGCCGACCGGTTGACCGTCGAGCTCGGCGATCACCCCACCGTCGCCGGGACGCCCCCAGCCCTCGTGATACCGGCGAAGGACGGGCTCATCGAGCACTTCTTCCATCGCCTCACGCGGCCAGTCGGGGTTCCATCGGGCGGCCTCGAAGAGCATCGTCTTGAGGAACTCGGCATCGTCGGCTGTTGCGGGGCGGATGTTCACCTGGCTCCCCTCCCGAAAGGTTCAGGCGTGTCACGCCAACCGTACCGCAGCGGCTTCTCGGCACGGGAACGGCGCACGCTCAGGGGGGGCCGCCGGAATCGTCCGACTCCGCGACGGGAGCTGCGTCGGGGGCACCGACCTCGGGCGCGGCGAGATGGAACGGCACGCTGGTGACGACGACGCCCGGCTCGAACAGCAGCGCCCGCTTGAAGAACAGCGCGGTCTGGTTGTGCAGGAGGCTCTCCCACCAATGCCGCGGAACGAGCTCGGGGAGCACGACGGTGACGATCGTGTCCCCGCGAGAGGTGTGGGCGCGGATCTCCTCGAGCAGCGGTGGCCCGTAGTCGCGGAACGGAGCGTCGACGAGCACGAGAGGAACATCGAGCTGGCGTTCGTGCCACCCGTCGATGACGGCCGGAACCTCGTCGGGATCGGTGACCAGGTACAACGCCTCCATCTCGGTGGGTTTCAGCGACCGACCGTAGATCACGGCGCGAACGGTCGGATCGTGCACCGCCGAGACGGGCACGAGCACGACGTTGCGCTCGGGCTCGAGCGCGCGCTCGCTGAGCCTTCCCGCTCGATCGGCCGAGGGGTGAACGGGGATGTCGGTCACCACGACCCGAGGCTCGAAGAGCAGGGCCGTCTTCAAGAGGAACTCCTCTCGATGGCGCACGAACTGCCACACTGAATTCCGCGGCAGGAGTTCGGGGATCACGACCGTCAGGAACCGGTCGCGTTCGTGACGAGGCATCGAGCGGACATGCCGACGCACGGCGCGCACGAGATGACGGTCGGCTCCCTCGAGGAGCGCGAGTTCGCCCATGCGTGGAGCCACGTCGTGCCAGTCGGCCGATACGCGCTCGAACGATTCGGAGGGGCCGATGTAGAGGGCCGTGAGCGTCTCAGGGCGCACCGCCCGCAGGTAGGCGACGGCGTCGCGCGTGGCGGGTCCGAGATCGGGAACCAGCAGCAGGAACGTTCCCGTCGCCACGTCGTGACCGGTGAGGCGTCGTGCTTTCAGCGCGAGCGCCACGTGCTCGTAATGGCGGTGCACGGCCCAGAAGAACAGCACGATGAACGGCATCGCCACGATCACGATCCACGCGCCCTTGGCGAACTTCGTGATCGTGACGACGACGAGCACGACGCCCGTGGTCGCGGCACCGATACCGTTGATCACCGCGCTCCGTTGCCACTTGTCCTCGCGCGTGCGCAGCCACCGGCGCACCATGCCCGCCTGCGACAGGGTGAACGCGGTGAACACCCCGACCACGTAGAGCTGGATCAACCTCGTGAGGTTCGCGTCGAAGACCCAGATCAGCAGCGACGCGAGGCCGGCGAGCACCACGACCCCGTTCGAGAACACGAGGCGGTCGCCGCGGTTGCGGAACTGAGAAGGCATGAACCGATCTCGCGCGAGGATCGAGGCGAGCCTCGGGAAGTCTTGGAACGCCGTGTTCGCGGCAAGCACCAGGATGCCTGCGGTGAACACCTGGAGCATCAGGAACATGAACCCCCCGCCGAACACGGTGTCGCCGATCTGGGCGAGCACCGGCAACTCGTGGGCGATGTCCTCGGTGATGCGCACGTGCAGGAGCTGGGAGAGCGCAGTGATGCCGAGGAACATCGCGATCGACATCGCCCCCATCACCGCGAGCGTTGTGGCGGCGTTCTTGGCCTGAGGACGGCGGAACGCCGGTACGCCGTCGGCGATGGCCTCGACGCCGGTGAGCGCCGTCGCCCCCGACGAGAAGGCGCGCGCGATCAAGAACAGCGAAAGCGTGTGTTCGACGTCGAGCGGCAGGTCGGCCGTCTCGGCAACTGGGCATCCACCGAGGCACTCGACGAACCCCGTGACGAGCGTGATGGCGATCATCAGCACGAACCCGTAGGTCGGGATCGCGAAGAGCGAACCAGCTTCCTTCACGCCACGGAGGTTCGCGAGCGTGACGAGCGCCACGAGCCCGATCGCGATCGGCACCCGCAGGTGGACGAGGGCCTCCGGGTCGACCGACGCGATCGCGGTCGTGCCCGCGGTGATGCTGACGGCCACCGTGAGCACGTAATCGGTCAGGATCGCCGCGGCTGCGATGAGTCCAGGCATCGTGCCGAGGTTCTCCCGGGCGACGATGTAGGAGCCACCTCCGGCGGGATAGGCGCGGACGGTCTGTCGGTACGACGTGACCACGATCGCCAGCAAGGCGGCGATCGCCAGCGCGATCGGAAGCCGTAGCGTCAGCGCCCCCGCCCCGGCGGCCACCAGCACCAGCATCATCTCTTCGGTCGCGTACGCGTTCGACGACAGCGGGTCGGAGCTGAAGACCGGCAACGCGAGGAACTTCGGCAGCAGCTGGTGCTCGGCCTTGTTCGAAGATATGGCCCGGCCGACGAAGACCCGTTTCAGGGGGCCGGTGCCGGTGCGCCGCGGGGCTCCCAGTTGCGAACTCACGGCCCGCATCTTGGCAGGAACACTGGCGATGTCACGCGGTGGTCTCGGCGACCCATCTGTAGCCCACGCCCGGCTCGGTCACGATCAGGGCCGGCGCCTGGGCATCGTCGCCGAGCTTCTTCCGCAACGTGCGCACGTAGGTGCGCAGGTACGTCGTCTCGGTGCCGTAGCCCTGGCCCCAGACCTTCCGCAGGAGCCATTGATGGGTGAGGAGCTTGCCGGGGTTCGTCACGAGCGCCTCGAGCAGCCCGTACTCCGTCGGTGTCAGCTTGACCTGGTCGCCGTCGAGAGTGACGAGGCGCTTCGGCAGGTCCACTTCGAGCCCGTCGAATCGGAGCAGGGGCTCGGTCGATGCGTCGGGCTGCTTGCGTCGCATGGCGGCCCGGGCTCGAGCGAGCAGCTCCTCCATGCCGAACGGCTTCGTGACGTAGTCGTCGGCGCCGGCATCGAGCGCCGCCACCTTGTCGGACTGGGCCTCGCGCACCGACAACACGATCACGGGCACTTCACTGAAGGCTCGCACGCGTCGGATCACCTCGGTCCCGTCGATGTCGGGCAGCCCGAGGTCGAGCAACACCAGGTCGGGAGCCTGCTCGGCCGCGCCGACCACGCCCTCCTCGCCCGTACCGACGGTCGCCACCTCGTACCCGTGAGCCTCGAGGCTGGTGCGGAGCGCCCGACGGATCTGGGGCTCGTCGTCGACCACGAGCACTCGGGTCACGCGCTCGCCTCCCGTTCAGGGGGTTGGAGCACGTGCACGGGGATCTCGAACGCGAACGTCGCCCCCCCTCCCGGGGTCTCCTCGACCCAGATACGACCACCGTGGGCGGTGACGATGGCGTTGGCGATCGCGAGACCCAAGCCCGTTCCGGGTGAATCCGGGATCGACTCGCCTCGGTAGAACGCCTCGAAGATGCGCTCCCGTTCTTCGTCGGGCACCCCGGGGCCGCTGTCGCAGACCCGGACCTCCACCCGATCCTTCGCCGCGGCGATGCTGAGATGGACCTCGCCGCCGACGGGCGAGTGCCGGGCCGCATTCTCCAGCAGGTTCGTCATCACTTGATCGAGCTGCATCTCGTCGACCGCGACGGACGGCACGATTTCGTCGATATCGAGCACGACCGCGACGTCGTCCAGCCGAGGTGCCAGGCGGGCGACGACGACCTCCGCGATCTCGTCGAGTCCCGCTTCGTGGCGAGTCGGGATGAGCGCCCCGGCCCTGATGCGAGCGAGATCGAGGATGTTGCCGACGAGCCGGTTCAGCCGATCGGTCTCTTCGAGGATCGTCGTGAGCAACTCGCGTTCCTGGTCGGGCTCGTGCTCCACGCTGCGATCGAGCAGGCTCGTCACACCCGCCTTGATCGAGGCGAGGGGCGTGCGGAAATCGTGGGTCACCGAGCTGAACATCGCCGCGCGAAGTTGATTCGTCTCGGCATCGAGCTGCGCGAGCCGTGCCCGGGCGTCGAGTCGAGCCCGGTCGAGCGCGGCCGCGGCCTGCTTCGAGGCGGCCTCGAGCAGCAGCTGCTCGTGCGGTCCCAGTGGGCGCCTGCCTGCCGGTCGCTCGACGCGTAGGGTGCCGAACGACACGGGACCGACGACGAGGGGCACCACGGTGTCGGGTCCGCCGGGGGTGAGCCCCGGTTGCTCGGCGCGCGCGTTCATCTGCGTCCCGTCGACCTCCACCAGCACTTCGGCCGAGACGAGCCCGAACGGCTCGAGGAGCACACGGACGAAGTCGTCGAGCACGCGGTCGGGCACGTCTCCGGAGACGAAGCGCGACGAGAGGTGGCCGAGAAGGCGCGCCTCGCGTTCCCGACGCCCGGCTCGGGCTCGCTCCTCGGCTGCGCCACCCACCAGGATGCCCACGACGAGGGCCACCGTCAGGAACACCAACCCGGTCAGGATCTCCTCGGTGCCGTCGAAGCGGAGCCGGAACCGCGGCGCTCCGTAGAGGAAGGGCAACGCGATCGAGGAAAGCACCGCAGCGAGCAGTCCGGCCCAGAGCCCCCCGGCGACGGCAGCGATCACGATCGCCAGCAGGAACAGGGCGATCGCGGCCGCCGGCCCATTGCGGGCGAGCGGGATCGAGGCCACGCCGGCGGCCGCGGGCGCGACCACCGCGATGAACGCGCCGCGGGCGCTCAGCCCACGGAACCGCCGCGGTTCCACCTCGCTCACTCCCCGATCCATCGCGCTGCTCATCGTGCCATGCCTATCGGCACAGATCGGTCTTCACGTGATCTTCACGCGGGAACCCGCTTCCTTCACGCTGCTCTCACGTGCAGGGGACGACACTCTCACCAGGAGTTGAACCATCCTCCGAACCAAGCCCGGAGGCCGGGCGGCGCCCTCCAGCCCGCCCGACCTCCGGGCCCCGTCCTTTCCGGGGGTCCGTCTCGCTGCCAGCGACCCCTCCGTGGTCTAGGATGCCCCGCGATGCGAGTGATCATCATGGGTTGTGGCCGGGTCGGCTCACAGTTGGCGCATGAGCTCGTCGACGACGGCCACACCGTCACCGTGATCGACAAGAACGCCGAGGCATTCTTCCGCTACCCGCCCGGCGAGTCCGTGACCACCGTGGTCGGCCTCGGGTTCGACCGCGACGTGCTGATCGAGGCCGGCATCAAGGATGCCGACGCGTTCGTGGCGGTCTCGAGCGGTGACAACTCCAACATCGTGTCGGCCCGGGTCGCGCTCGAGAACTTCCACGTGCCCAAGGTCGTGGCGCGCATCTACGACCCGCGACGTGCCGACATCTACGAGCGGCTCAACATCCCCACGGTGGCCACCACGAAGTGGGGCGTGAAACAGATCCAGCTGATGCTGTTCCACGACCGCCAGGAGATCCGGGAGACGATCGGCGGCGGAGACCTGCTGCGCATGCGCATGCCGGTGGGCGCACACATGATCGGCAAGGCGGCGACCTCGTTCAACGTGCCCGGCGAGATCATGATCGCCGGGGTCTCACGCGGTGGCGGTGGGTTCCTGCCGACCGACGACAGCACCTTGCAGGCTGGCGACTACCTGATCGTGATGCTCACGAAGGACGGCATGGACACGCTCGACGAGGTCTTCGAGCCCGCCGGGGAGCAGCACTGATGCGGGTCATCGTGACCGGCGGCGGAGCGGTCGGGCGTCACCTCTCGGTCGATCTCGTCGAGCGGGGCCACGAGGTCACGCTGATCGAACAGAACCGCGCCCTGGTCGACAAACTGAGGGTCTGGGCCCCCAAGGTCACCGTGTTGAACGGCGACGCCTGCGAACCGTGGGTGCTCGAGGACGCCGAGACATCGAACGCGGACGTGCTCGTCGCGGCGACCGGTGACGACGAGGACAACCTCGTCACCTCGCTGCTGGCGAAGCAGGAGTTCGCCGTGCCGCGGGTGCTCGCTCGCGTGAATCACCCCAAGAACGAATGGCTGTTCACGGAGCAGTGGGGCGTCGATGCCGAGGTCTCCCCGCCACACATCCTCACGGCCATGGTCGAGGAAGCGGTCACCGTTGGCGACCTCGTGCGGCTGATCCGGCTTGGCGGCGGGCAGGTCTCGATCGTCGAGATGACGTTGCCTGAGGACTCCCCGTCGGTCGGCCGAGCGGTCTACGAACTCCGCCTGCCGGCCGACGCGGTCATCGTGGCGATCCTGCGCGAGGGCCACGTCGTGATCCCGCAACCCGAGACCGTGCTCGCCGCCGGCGACGAGGTCCTGGCGCTCGCCAGGAGCGAGATCGAGCGCCCGCTCCGCGATGCCGTCGTCGGCGCGGACATGCCGGGGGGCGTGCCGACCGACTCGCTCGATGGCACCGGTGGGGTCCAGTAGCTAGACCGGATCGACGGTCGTCGTCGCGGTGATCGAGGCCCGCACCACCCGGTCGCGCTCGAGCAGCAGCGCCAGCTGATTCCCGAACGCTTCGAGGATGCGCCGCTCCGCCGGGCTGAGGGGCTCGCGGATGCCTCGCATCACGAGCAACCCGAGGTTGCGCCGCCCGACGTTCAGTGGCAGGCGCTCGACGCCGTCGCCCCCGGTCGGGGGCACCGACGACGTCGTCGTGCCCACCGTCGCATGCTCCACCAGCCCGCGGTCGGGCCCCTCCTGCACGTACAACGCACCGTCGAGGAACCCGAACATCGCCACCACGACCCGCAGCACGCCGTCGTACGGGTGCAGCCCGGACTGCGGCTCCACGAGGATGCGACTCAGCTCCTGCTGCCGTCGAAGCTCTTCCGCCCTCGCCTCGGCGGCCCGAGCCCGAGCATCCGCGGTGGCGACCAGCACCGAGATCAACACCGACAGCCCGAGGAAGACGAACAGCACGAAC
>Ga0224505_10000367_pt1 | contig 31306 bp, 27 predicted proteins | sample SF_Jan12_sed_USG_FD_169102 | JGI IMG/M metagenome (GOLD analysis project Ga0224505, IMG submission 169102) | Sediment microbial communities from San Francisco Bay, California, United States - SF_Jan12_sed_USGS_4_1 | ecosystem: Environmental > Aquatic > Marine > Sediment | place: USA: California... | reverse complement strand
CGATACTTTGCGAGATATCCGTCATGCCCACGGCCAGTTCGCCCTGCTCTTCGATCCGCACCCAGATCTGGAACTCGGCATCGTAATACAGCTCGGGTCGAAATTCGCAGCCATTGCATTCCATGATGCTAGTGTATCCGCAGCCTGCCGCGCCGGCGCGGATGAATCAGATCAGGCCCTTTTCGTGCAGCAGATCCAGCGAGTCGCAGGGGTTTTGGCTCCGGCCGTGCCTGCGGCACTTAACCTGCGCTCCGCGCAGGATTAGCCTCCGCCGAAACGTCAGCGACGCCGACGCCATCACTGCCCCCGCGACCATCATCAGATCACGCCCTTCTCGTGCAGCAGGTCCAGCGAGTCGCTGACGTTTTCGTGTATGGCCAGCTTGCGTGGCGACAGGCCTAGAGCGAGCCCCAGCAGTTGCGTGAAGTACACGACTTTGACTTTGGTCTTGATGCCGAACTGGGTTTCGGCGCGCACCTGGTGCATTTCGAGACCCGAGTGGCAGGTCGGACATTCGGTGGCGATCACTTCGGCGCCGGACTCCTCGGCGGCCTGCAGCAGATTGAGCACCAGCTGGGTCGATGTGTCGGAATCAGACAGCGTATGCGCACCACCGCAACATGCTGTTTTTAAAGGAAAATCAACATTCTCTGCGCCCGCGGCCTGCAACAGGTCGTCCATGAAATGCGGCTTGTTGCTCGATTCTGACCCGGGCCCCTGGTCCTTTTCCGGAAAGATCTGCCGCGGCCGCGTGTACATGCAGCCGTAGTAGTTGGCGATCTTCAAACCGTTCAGGTTCTTGCGGATCCGCGCCTTGACACCTTCCGGACCCAGTTCCTCCATCAGCCATTCGAGCAGATGCAGCGTGCGCACGTCACCGTTGTAAACTGGATCGTCGGCCTTCTTCGCCAGATCCTGCACGGTCTGCATGGCCTCGGTGGAAGTCGCGCATTCGTATTCGGCTTTTTTCAGGTTGTGATAGCAGCCGTTACATGGGGCCATCACGGTATTCAGGCCCATTTTCTCGGCGGCAATCGCCATGTTGCGGGCGGACATATAGGTCTGCAGCATGGGATGGATGTTCTTCACCTCCATCGCGCCGCAGCAGTTCCAGTCTTTCAGGGTTTCCATTTCCAGATCCAGCGCGTCGACCAGCGCGCGCGTGGAGCGGTCATAGGGCCCGCCGGAACCTTCGAGCGCACAACCCGGGTAATACGCGACTTTGTTGCTCATGCTTTATGTGTCCCCGCCTTGGCTTTCTGTTCTGCTACGTACTGCCGCAACACTTCACCGGTGCGGCCCCATGACTTCGTGCGCGGCTTGAATACCATCGCCAGTCCCATGTGCAGCGGACCGCCGATCGGCACGCGCGCGAGAAAGGCGCCGATCCGGCCTTCGCGCAGCAGCGGCCATTTGTTCATGCGTGCAACCATAATGCCCAGCCAGCCCGTCTTGATCAGCTGCACGATGTCCTGGCCGGTCTTCTTGAAAAAATTCTGGATGACTTCGGTATCCTCGATACGGCCGCGTTCCAGGCACTGACGGGTGAATTCCTCGTCAAAGTGCGTGGAGTGCGACTTCTGCACATGGCCCTCGTCCTCCATCCAGTGCTGCAGCGCCTTCATCACGCCCTCAGGCTTCACGTCCTTGGGACAGATATTGGTGCATTTGTTGCACGATACGCACTGCCAGATGATGTCCTTATCCTTGAGGATCTCGTCCTTCATGCCGAGGTTGGTCAGGTAGATCCAGTAACGCGGATTGAAATCGGTGTTGATCGCATACATCGTGCACGAGTTGGTGCACGAACCGCATTGCCAGCATCGATGCACGTTCTCCCCGCCCGGATAGGACTGGATGGTCTTGAAAAAGTCGGGGTCGTAATCGCTGACGTACCGCGGCTTCATCATGGTGTTCCAGTGCCCCGATACATCGACACCATCGACCACCAGTTTGTCCTTGGTCATCAGGTCGCCCGGGGCAACCAGCGATTTTTCGTGAATAGCCATCAGTGTGCCTTTGACTGTGTTGCCGGTTTTTCAGCCTGCGGTTTCTTGACGCGGTCGGGTCGCGCGCCCGGCGCAGCATCGATACCGAGCAGGCGCTTCAATTGCTCATTCGGCGGCACGCCGCGACCGAAGTCGGCACCGAGGCTGCCTTCCGTCATCGATCGGAAGTACGCGAGGTAGGCCTGGCCCAGCACCAGATTGATCCACAGCGCTTCATCGCGATAAATGCCTTGTGCCGCCAGTTGCCCTGCAAGCCAGCGGCGCGCGCCTTCGAACACCGCCGGATCGTTGCTGAACGGCACTTCACGCATGGCGTCACCACCGCGGACAAATTCACGCAAGGCGCCGCTTTGCGTGCCCTGGTCCCATACCCAGCGTGACATCAGCGGATAACGCTCCGGCTCACCGTAGTGCAGCATCTCGGCGGCAAAATCCCAGGCTGCGCGCCGCAGCTTGGCCGCCACCTTGACACTTGCCCGGGTACCGTTCTCTGCGCCCGGCATCGCATCGATAAACTGCTGCAGCCGGTCCGGCAGCGACGATGTATCGAACCACAACCTCGACATAAGCGCGGCCAGCTGCTCATCACCCAGCGCCGTCAATGCCGGATAGAGCTTGCGCCGCGCCGTAAACACCAGCGCCAGTACCGGCTCGATCGCATCCAGTCCGGGCGGAACCTCAAGTGCGCGCTCACGTGCCTCTGCAACCGCCTGCCGTTTGGCTTCCAGCGCCGCCAGAAAACTGTCAGCGCCGCCGTCCTGCTCCATGCCGGCCAGCAGTGCATTGAAGTGGCGCTGAAAGATCTCCGTATCCAGCGGCACCGGCAGATCCACCGGCACGACTTCGGCCGGCACTGTGGCAACCGCAGAGGATGCCGTGCGTTTTCCGAACCAGAGCATTGCCGGACTTTCAGGCCGCCTTTTGCGCGGCGCTGGTCAGGTCGCCCACCGCACGCATGGCCATGCTCAGTCCGTGCGCAATGCAGGTGTCGATATCTTCGGGTCCGAGGGCAGAACCGCCGACGTAAATCCCGCGCCGCGACGTGGAAAAAGTGGAAGTGTAGTGCTCGCCACGCTGCATGAAACCATGGTGCTCGAGCTCGACCCCGAACACCTTGGCGATCTCCGGATTGTCGAGATTGGGGTCCATGCCGATTGCGTGCACCACCAGATCGAACGGGATCACGATAGGCCGCTTGACCAGCGTGTCCTCGCCCTTGACCAGCAGCCGCCCGTCGGGCGCTTTGGTCACCTCGGCAATCCGTGCCTTGACGAACTTCGTATGGAATTCTTCCTGCGAGCGCCAGTAGAACTTGTCCTCGTACAGCCCGAAGGTACGGATATCCATGTAGTAGATGTACACGTCCGTTTTCGGCGACAGTTCCTTGATTTCCATCGCAAGGTTGGTGGACACGGTGCAGCAGATCTTGGAACACCATTCGCGGCCGATCTGGCGATCGCGTGAACCCACGCACAGCAGGATGCAGACGCGTTCGGGTGTGCGCCCATCCGAGGGACAGGCGATCTTGCCGGCGGTCACCATCTGCTCAACCTGGGTCGTGGTCACCACGTCCTCGTAGGTGCCGAAACCCCATTCCGGTTTGTTGATGGAATCGAAGTGCGTAAATCCCGTTGCAAGAACCACCGCGCCGGCGTTGACGGACTGGCCATTGGACAACGTCGCGGTGAAATTGCCGAAATCTCCATCAAGTTTGGTTACCGTGGCACCTTTGTGGATGGTGACACGCGAATCATCCTCAACGCGCTTGACCATGCGGCCGATGGCATCTTTGGCCCACTCGCCCGACGGCACGAGCCTGGCGTAACCGGAAATGATGGGCGCGCCGCCCAGTTTGTTTTCCTTTTCAACCAGCACCACGGGCTTGCCCACGGAGGCCGCGCCTGCGGCAGCGGACAGGCCGGCGGGGCCGGCACCTACGATCAATACGGTATCGTTCATCGTTTTATTACCTGCTTATCGCGAGTTCAGGGTTGTAGAGATACTCGATGTTGCCGGCCTCTACCTCTTTCAGGTAGGCCTCGAAACGACGCTTGGATTCGTCCCAGGAAATGCCCATTTTTTCGACCACTTCCTCGCAGGGGCTGGCATGCCACTGCAATTGCGCAATCTTGAACGGGTCAGCGCCGCAGGCCAGCGCGGCAAACTGGATGTCGGCCATGATCGGCATCGAATAATTCTGGTCATGCGCCTTGCCAATCCACTGGTTCTTGTCCATGGTGGTGATGCAACCGGTGTCGATGCCCAGCATGACATCAGCCTTGGCTTCCTCGCGCGCCACTTTGATCTTGCGATCCATCGTGAAGGAACGCGTAAATTCCCGTTCTGAAATGATGTGGCGAAAACCGAAACCGCAGCAGTCATACCAGGTCGAGTAATCGATCACCTGTGCACCGAGTGCCTCGGCCACCGAAGTACCCACAGCCGTGCGATTGCCGCCGAGCACGGTCGGATCGTAGATCGCATCCTCATGCACCATCTTGTAATAGTGGCATGCGGTATGCACGGTAACGCGCAATTTGGAAACATCGATGGTCTGCAGTTCGGACGCGATGCGCTTGCGCATCACATGCACCCACTCCGAGTAATGCACGATTTCTTCGGGTATCACCAGTTTGCCGTCAACCAGCCGCCCCAGTTTGCCGAGGATTTTCTTGACCTTTTCACGCAGCTGCGGCGACTCGATCAGATACTTGCGGACCTCCTTGTAGTTGCCATAGGACGTGCCGCAATGCACCAGTGGAAAGAAGTGACCCGGCTCGTGGCCGTGGTTCTTGCCGGAAACGTAAGCCTGGTGGAAATTACGCAGAAACACCGCCGCCAGCGATTCCAGGTTGCCGATGCCCGAGCCGTGATAATTCCACGCCGTGCACGAAGTCTGGTCGGTTTCGTCGAGATAATCCTTACCCGGCACCATGCCGAGCTTGTTCATGGTCCACAGCAATGCCGTCGGGTAGCCTGGAATGTTGCCGCACTGACCGCAGGATTTATGATGCCAGAGCTGCGCGGTGGGGATTTTCTTGTTCCAGCCGAACAGGGTCTGCACGTCGACGGGCTTGTGGGCATCCGAGACGCGGTGGACGATGATCTCGCCTTCCTTCTCCAATTGCCACATATGGTCGCGCACATCGTCCATGCGCTCGGACAGGTCCATGGTCCGGCGATCGACATGCTTTTCGACCCAGGCAGTGGCTTTCGCCGCATCTTCAGGCGACAAATTGGTCGGCTGAAAAAAAGACCCGTGTCCGGCAATGCCAGTGCCGTCGCTTGGATGCATTTCGCTGCTCATGATTTCCATCTCCTCAGGTGGTGGCCACGCAGAAAAACATCATGGCCCGCCGATTGATGCCCGCTGCGGGACGCTTAATCCTCGTCCTTGGCGTCCTCCAGCAGTTCCTCGTACTCTTCGCGTTTCTCTTCAATAAAGTCCTGGATTACGTCGAATAAATTTTCATCCATCGTTTCCAGCGAATCGAGCACGCCGGTCATTTCCCAGATCGTGTACATCTCGACCGAGGTTTTCAGGGACACTTCCCAGGCCGTATCGGTGGTCTGCAATGTGCGCACCGGTATCGCCTTGCGCAGCGTTTTAAGATCGCCCTTGACCTTCTGGATGTTCGGACCCCAGTCGGGAAAGTGATCCGGCTGGATCATGTCCGGAGACAACTGGTTGCCGGTGGTGATCAGCTTCAGCATCACCCGACCGAACGGACGCAGCACGTCCTTTGCTGACTGGAACCCGTGCTTGATTGCGACTTCGCGCATGATGGCGACCAGTCCGCCGGGGGAGTTCTTGAACGGACAACGCGCTGCACAGGTCATGCACTGTGCGCAGGCCCAGATCTTCTCCTGCATCGCATCGTAAATCTGCTCGACATTTTCGGTCCACAGCAACTGCACGATTTCGCGCGGGCTATAGTCGTAGAAATGCGCTGACGGACATGTCGCCGTGCAGATGCCGCAGTTGAGACAGCCGTTCAGTTCATGGTCATAACGGATATCGCTCTTGATATCCTCAAACACTTCGCGCATTTCAGCGTAGGTAGCCATGGGCGGGTGGCGCCTGCTTCCGCAGCCGCTATTTTCTCTTCATGAAAAAGATGAATTCCTTGTCCACGGTGTCCGACGACAGCAATTCATTGCCGGTCTGCTTCGCGAACGCCTGAAAATCCTTCACTGCCCCGGGGTCCGTCGCCATGATCTTGAGCACCTGCCCGGTAGTCATGTCAGTCAGCGCCTTCTTGGCGCGCAGAATCGGAAGCGGGCAATTCAGGCCGCGGGCATCGAGTTCTTTGTCGAACTGCATTTAAACCTCGTCCATTGATTAAATTAGTGTAACATCGAATTCTAATATACTGGGAATCCGTCTGTGTCGCAAGGCAGCGTTTAGAAAAATACCGCGCCAAACGTTGTCTGCTACGCCGATTATAGACTCGCTGCAGCACCCGGTTGCCGTGATGCTGTAGCCCAGCGAATGCCCACATATCCGAATCGCAGGTTATAAGAATTAAAATCAATGGCTTATGCTTACAGTAACGCGTCTAGCATGTTGACTGGTATCTCTTTAACCGCGACGGGCTCACGTTCGCCGCAATCTGCCATATCGTTGTCCGGGAATTTCCATGGAAAAAAAAGACTTTGAAACTGATACCCGCTACACCATTGCCTGGCGGCAACCCGACGGCAATGTAATCCCGGCAACCATTTACGTGCATCGTACATACGATCCTTACATGATCGTGCGCATGACCGGCAGCGACGCCACGCTGCGCAAAATCGTCTACGCAGACATCACCCGAATCGTCGCCACGGAATCTGTTACGGCGGAGAACCGGCGCACAGTACCGGCGGCACTGCTTGATGAAAAAACCTGGCGTGATCGCACCGAGATGTCCCACTACGCATCGTCAGCGGCAAGAGGCAAATAAGGCGCACCGGTACGACTCCGGCGGTTACGGCTGCATCACTCGTCAGAATACGCTGACATTCCGCTCCGCCAGCAATTGCGACAGTCGCAAGTTGGCCGTTCCAAGACGATCCACCAGCAGTTCCAGAAACGCGCCGTTGAAATGGTGCCGGCACAATTCGGACGCCTGCGGCAGCGTCTCGGCCCGGATTTCAATCACGACAATTTCAGTGGTTGCCATCACGCTCGCGGACCGCTGGAATTTCTGCTTGCCAAGATAAGCCATTTCCCCGAAACATTCCCCGACCTTGAGGGTATTCAACGGCCTGTCCTGCTTGCGAACTTCCACTTCCCCGCCGGCAAGTATGAAAAATGACGAACCGATGTCGCCTTCCTGTATCAGCACAGACTGGGGCGGCAGACGATGCCACTTCGCCAAACGCAGCACCTCCCACAACTCGACGTCGCTGAAATTCCGGAAAAATTCCAGCTTGCGCAGCGTGTCGAATTTTTCAGCCTCGGGCATGGCTGCCTCGCGCACTTTGGTGTGTGGCTTGCCCGGCATGTCAACCAGGTCGCCGGCCAGATCACCCCACGTCTGGTACCGGTCAACGGTATTCTTCTGCAGCATACGCAGTACTATTGCGTCGACCTGAGACGGCACTTCGCTGCGGAGGCGGCTCGGCGGTGCGGGCTCGACGTTTATGATCTGGTAGATGATGCTGTAATTGTTGGTGCCGAGAAACGGCAGGCGCCCGGTCAGCAACTGGTAGAACACAACGCCCAGCGAAAAAATGTCGGTCTGATAGGTCAACTGCTGCTCGCGCACCTGTTCCGGCGACATATATGCGGGGGACCCGATCCCGGTGAGCTGCGTCGAATCGCTGGCCGCATTCAACGCAGCGCCGAAATCCGAAATCTTGATGTCAGCTTCCCCGGCCAACAGGATATTCGCCGGCTTGATGTCGCGGTGAATGACGCCTTCCCGCGCCGCGTAGTCCAGTGCCCGCGCGCATTTATAGATGATCTCCAGCACTCGCGTCACGGGCAGCAGGTGATCCACGCGCGAATAGGGCTCCAACGTCGTTCCATCGACGTATTCCATGACGATATAACTTGCATCCTCCTCCGCCACGGCATCGTAGATCGCCACGATATGCGGGTGCGACAGCTTGCCGGCAAGTGAGGCCTCGGTGACAAACAGCTTGCGGTACCGTCGTCCGTTTTCCTGGTCGCCAAGGACTTCGGGAAATACGGCTTTGAGCGCAACTTCCCGATCCTGGAACGGATCGTACGCCTTGTAGACGACACTGGTCGCGCCGCGACCCAGCTCCTTGATCAGTTCATACTTGCCGATCTTGCGCAGTTCGGCAGCCTGCGGGGTCGTGTCCGTATCCAGATCTTTGCTCATCGGTCAAAAGTATCACTAATTCAGCATGCCCGCCGCGCAGGTGAAATTCGTGCGCTATTGCTTGCGGTCGCGCTCGGCCAACAGGAGACGCAGTTCGCGCAGGCGTGCTTCCATCGCAGACATTTGATAGAAGTCCCCTCCACCGGCCTTAAGCGCAATCCGGTACTGCTCGACGGCTGCACCGAGCTGCCCCGAACGTGCATAAGCCTCGCCCAGTGCACGATGTTGCTGCAGACTGTTGCCCTCTTCGGCGTAGGCCTGCGCCTGCAATCGATAAAGCCGGGCATCGTCCGGATATGCCAGCACGCGCGAACTGAGCAGTTGCAACGCCACGGCCGGCTGCCGGGCACGCAGCAGCTGTTCCACATGCCCGTAGAAAAGCGCACGATAGCCGGGATAGGCGCGCCGCGCCTCCTGGTAACACTTCAGCGCTTTTTCGGGAGCATCTGCAACCTCGGCAAGACGGCAGTCCAGGTTCGCAATGATCGCACTTGGCGTCTTGCGCAGAGGCACGATTTCACGCTGCGCCCTGTCAAATTCGCGGGCCCGGATCAGGCTCGCCACCAGACCGTAGCGACTCGCGGTCTCGGACAGAAATTTGCGTGTCGCCAGACTCTCTTCAAAAAAAGCCACGCCGTCGTGCGGTGAGTCAGCCTCGGCGCGCAATTTTGCCCGGATCAACTGAAAATCGAGACCGTCTGCGACCTGCCGGTATTGCAGATTCTCGATGCGATTCTGGATATCGGCAATACGCTCGTAGGTCAACGGGTGGGTGCGAAGATAAGACGGCGCGCCGCCTTCGTATACCCGTGTGGCACGCTGCAGTCGCTCAAAAAAAACCGCCATCCCGCGCGGGTCAAATCCGGCCTTATCGAGCAGTTGCAAACCAACCCGATCCGCTTCACGCTCATTGTCGCGCGTGAAATTGAGCTGATTCTGAATGACCCCTGCCTGGCCGAACGCGATGGCTGCTTCCGTCACCTGTGAATTGGCACGCGAGGCCAGAATGGCAACCGCAAGTGCCGCAAGAGACATCAACTGATTTTGGCCCTGCTGATTGATCATTCGCGCAATGTGGCGCTGGGTTACATGTGCCACCTCGTGTGCCACGACACCAGCAACTTCGGACTCGCTTTGCGCAGCAAGAATCAGCCCCGTGTGTATACCGATAAACCCGCCGGGCAACGCAAACGCATTGATCTGCGGATCGCGAACGACAAAGAACTCAAATTCCTGTCGCGCAGAATCGCTGCGCACAGTCAGCCGGCTGCCGAGACTGTTGACATAGTCGGCAGCCTCGGGATCGTCCAGATAGGCGGGATCCTGGCGAATCTGACGCATGATGTCCTCGCCGAGGCGGCGCTCGTCCGCCGGTGAAATGGCGGCCGCCGACGCGTCTCCCAGTTCAGGCAGCGCCTGAGCCAGCACACGGGGAACACAAAGCAAAACAAACAGCAGAATCAACCGTGGAATCATGATGCTATGATAATTCCGGCATTCCGGAGTTCCTAATGAAAAAACATTCTGATACAGATGAGTTAACCCATTTTGACGCGCGCGGCCAGGCTTGGATGGTCGATGTCGCGGACAAGGCGGAGACCCGGCGCCTGGCACGTGCGACCGGCCGCATCGTGATGCAGCCGTCAACGCTGCGCCATATTGTCGCCGGTGCCGCCAAGAAGGGAGATGTACTGGGTGTAGCGCGGATTGCAGGCATACAGGCGGCCAAACAGACCTCGAGCCTGATTCCGCTTTGCCATCCTCTGGCCCTGACCAAAGTGGAAATTGAGTTCGTGATCGATCGCCGCAAACATGCGGTCACGTGCACAGCGATGGCAGAAACAATCGGCCGCACCGGTGTGGAGATGGAAGCGCTGACAGCCGCCAGCGTCGCACTGCTGACCGTTTACGACATGTGCAAGGCCGTGGACCGCGGCATGCGCATCGAGTCGATCCAGCTTGACGAAAAACGCGGCGGCAAATCCGGGGTATGGAAAGCACCTACTCCGAGGCAGCGCTGATCGCAGCAAGCCGATGCCTGCAACATAAAGTCTTATAAGAAATTCAAATGGCTGGATTTGCAATGCATATCCTTCCAATTGGCAGTGGACAAGGACAGCCGCGTTAGCTAGGATTAAAGAAATTTAAGCATCAGCTTATTTTTCTTATTCAATTGGCGATTGAAGCAGCAATCAGCATCGCGTCTGCTGATTTTCTGCCGCGCCGCCTGACGCTATCACCGTTATCTAACAGGAGGGGGTTCGTATGAAACAGTTACGCCGTAACTTTCTTAAACTTTCAGGTGGTGCCGGTGCGATGGCTGTCGCGGCCGCCGCGGGTCTGCTCAAGGCCGGGTCAGCCTGGGCTGCGCCGTGGAACAAGAGCGCCTTTGAATCGAAAGCGGTAGCCGACGTCCAAAAGAGTCTGGGCGCAGCTACTTTGATTGAAAGCAAGGAGATCACCATCACTGCGCCGGACATTGCCGAAAACGGCGCTACCGTGCCGGTCGCTGTCACGAGCAAGATTCCAAATACGCAGAGCATCTCCATCATCGCAGAAAACAATCCGTTCCCGCTGGCCGCGAGCTTCGACATCATGCCCGGTGGCGACAGCTATGTGTCTACAAGAATAAAAATGGGCAAGACATCCGATGTGCGTGCAATCGTCAAGGCCGACGGCAAGTTCTACACAGCCGCAAAGGAAGTCAAGGTCACCGTCGGCGGCTGCGGCTGACCAGCTGCCGCCAAAAAACTACCGATAACAATAGGAGCAAAATATGGCTGACCCGATGAAAATCCGTGCCACCCTGCAGGGCGATACGGCAGACGTGCGGATCCTGATGCGGCACCCGATGGAAACCGGCACACGCAAAACCTCGTCCGGAGTGGTGCCGCTGCACTTCATCCAAAGCGTTGTTGTCCAGCACAACGGCAAGACCGTGCTCGACGCGCAATGGAGCCAGGCAATCTCCCAGAACCCGTTTCTCGGCGTGCGCGTCAAAGGTGCCAAGGTGGGCGACAAGATCAGCGTTACCTGGACCGATAACAAGGGCGATAAACGCACCGATGAAGTTGCAGTCAGTGCGGGTTCCTGATTTTCCGGCAATGCCGCACCGGTCAAAACCAATAATTAAGGAGGAGATCATGGAGAAAATGCGCAGCATCGGACTCGCACTGGGCGCTGTCGCCTTGTTCGCGATGGCAGCGCCCGCGATGTCGCAAGGGAACGATCTGTCGGTCGGCCGAAAAATGCTGGTCGAAGACAACCCCGGCGACCTGTGGATCGACATCGGCAAAGAACTTTTTTATCAGAAACGCGGCCCCAAGAAAGCCTCGCTGGAGCAGTGCGACTTCGGTCTGGGTGCGGGCAAACTTGAAGGTGCCGCCGCCCGCATGCCCCGTTACTTCGCAGACACCGATCGGGTCGAGGATCTGGAATCGCGCCTGCTGACCTGCATGACCAGATTGCAGGGCTTTGACCGCAAGGGCTTGGTCAAACAAGCGATTAGCCGCCCGCGTAGCAAGGGCTCGGACATCGAAGCCCTGGCACTTTACATCACGTCACGCTCGAACGGCATGAAGGTCAATGTCACGCTGAGCCACCAGAAAGAGTACGACATGTACAAGGCCGGCGAATATCTGTTCTATCGCCGCAGCGGACAGACGGACTTCGGTTGTGTCCAGTGCCATGGCGAACCGGACAAACGCATACGCCTGCAGGACCTGATTAACATGACCAGCAAGGCTGGCGCGCAGGAAGTAGCATCAACCTGGCCCGCTTATCGTGGGGCTCATTATGTCGTTCGTACCATGCAGTGGCGGCTGAATGACTGCGTCTGGCAGATGCGCCTGCCCGACCTGGAATACGGCACGGACTACTCGATTGCTTTGACCACTTTTCTCAACCACCGCGGCAACGATGCAGTAATGCAAGTGCCCGGATTCAAACGCTAAGGGGGACGAGATGAAAAACAACAATTGGTTGAAGTGGTCGGCTTATGCCGTCGCCGGTCTGATCGTTGCGGGCTGCGCAACCTATCCGGATCAGGCAACGACGAAACAGATGGCGGAGAAAATGGTATTTGAGGGTTTCACCTACTCCGCAGAACACAAGAGTCGCCTGGTGCAGGATCGCTCGCAGCAGATCTGCAGCAAAATCGGCGATGAGAAACTGACACAGGCCGAAGCCGCGGAAGTAGTCAAGCTTGCGCGCGCATCGATCAAGTTTCCGGCCTCAGGCAAACTGGTCGGTGACTGGAAAACCGGGGACAAGCTGGCACACAACGGCGCAGGTGACCGTATCCGCAACGGCAAGGAAGAAAGCCGCAAGGAAAACGGCGCACTGTGCCAGAACTGCCATGCACTGGCGCCGGGCGAGATCAACGTCGGCAACGTCGGCCCACCCCTGACCGGATACGGCAAACAGCGCGGTAATTCGGAAGCCATTGCGAAATACACTTACGAGAAAATCTACAACGCGTGGATGTATTTCCCCTGCTCGAACATGCCGCGACTGGGTGCGACCGAACACCTGACGCCGGAACAGATCACGCATGTGGTGGCATTCCTGATCGACCCGCAGTCGCCGATCAATAAATAAGCCTACGTTGCTGCAATAAACCGGGGGCTTGGGGAACCAAGCCTCTTTTTTTCGGGACTAGTCCAAATGCACCTTACACGTCGGGAATTTCTGCAAATCATGGCCGTGGCCGCCGCGCAGGGCATGCCGCTGACGAGCGGCAGCGCATTCGCCGCAGCGCGCAGCGGCGAACTTTATACCCTCGGTAAAGCGCCGGGCAACGTCACCCTGATGCATTTCACCGACTGCCACGCGCAGCTGTTGCCGGTTTATTTCCGCGAACCGGATGTGAATATCGGCGTCGGCGATGCCCTTGGCAAGCCCCCCCATCTCGTCGGCGACGCTTTGCTGAAGCATTTCGGCATCAAGTCCGGCACGCGCGAGGCGCATGCATTTACCTACCTCAACTATGTCGACGCCGCACGCACCTACGGCAAAGTCGGCGGTTTCGCCCATCTCGCGACATTGGTCAAACAGGTGCGCGCGCAGCGTCCCGGAGCGCTGCTGCTTGACGGCGGCGACAACTGGCAGGGCTCAGCCACGGCTTTGTGGAGTAATGCGCAGGACATGATTGACGCATCAAAGCTCCTGGGCGTGGACATCATGACCGGGCACTGGGAATTTACCTACGGTGCCAAACGGGTGCAGGAGGTTATTGCCAAGGATTTCAAAGGGCAGGTCGAATTTCTCGCACAGAATGTCCGCACCGCCGATTTTGATGATCCGGTATTCAAGGGTTACACGCTGCGCGAGATCAATGGTGCACCAGTAGCCATCATCGGCCAGGCTTTTCCTTACACGCCGATCGCCAATCCCCGCCATCTGGTCGCTGACTGGACATTCGGCATCCAGGAAGAACGCCTGCAAAGGACCGTTGATGAGGCAAAAAAGAAAGGCGCGCATGCAGTAGTGCTGCTGTCGCACAACGGCATGGATACCGATCTCAAGCTCGCTTCGCGCGTTTCCGGCATCGATGCCATACTCGGCGGCCACACCCACGACGCAGTGCCGCAACCCGTCGCCGTAAAAAACCGCGGCGGGACCACGCTGGTCACGAACGCCGGCTCCAATGGCAAATTCCTTGCCGTACTCGATCTCGACGTGCGCGGCGGTAGTGTCAAGTCGTCCCGATACCGGCTGCTGCCGGTCTTTGCCAACCTGCTCGATGCCGACCCTGACATGGCCGCACTGATCAAAAAACATCGCGCACCGTACGAAGCGAAGCTCAGCGAAAAACTCGCCGTCAGCGAAGGCCTGCTTTTCCGCCGCGGCAATTTCAACGGCAGCTTTGACCAGCTGATTCTCGATGCCCTGCTCGAAACCAAGGATGCGGAGATCGCATTCTCGCCGGGTTTCCGCTGGGGCACGTCGATCCTGCCCGGCGAAGCAATCACGCTCGATGACGTGATGAACATGACAGCCATCACCTACCCACAGGTTACAGTCAGCAACATCACTGGCGAGAACCTGAAGAGCCTGCTTGAAGACATTTGCGACAACCTGTTCAACCCGGACCCGTATTACCAGCAGGGCGGTGACATGGTGCGCGTCGGCGGTCTGCAGTACGCCTGCAACCCGACTCTGAAAATCGGCAGCCGCATTTCGGACATGCGCCTTAAGGGAAAAGCGATAGAAGCCGGCAAGACGTACAAGCTCACCAGCTGGGCGCCCGTGGCCGAAGGCGCCACCGGCGAACCGGTGTGGGAATCAGTCACCCGCTACCTGCGTGACAAGAAATCGATCAAACCGCCGGTGCTTAACCGGCCCCGGGTAACCGGGATTGCAGGCAATCCGGGAATGACCGCCTCCTGAGGCGACGTCGCGCCGACGGCCTGCAGTTCATCACGCCGCGGGCGAATTGCAGGCAGCTTGCCACTGCAACGGCTTTGCTCCGGACAATCTACCGGTTGATGAATTCGTTACTATACGAACGTGCCAGGGTTTTCTCTTCCGGGGTGGTCTTGCGCTTGGTCAAAACCACTCGCATCGAATCGACGGCCCTCGGCGTGCGCATCACCTCGTCCTGGGGCGTACCGCTGCTGACCAGGCTCTGACCATAACTTGACAGGTTCAGGTTAGTTTCCGTGCAATCGAATCGATAATCGAACCAGCCCAGATACCAGAACCACTGCGTGTAATAAAGCCACGAATTCTCGTTGAATGCCCGTACGTGGGTCGGATCCTGCCACGCGCCGAGGGAAAGATCATAGGGAACCAGAATCGTAAAGCGCCCGCCTTCTTTCAGCAATTTGAGGCAGTTTCCCATCAATTGCGGCAGTTGTTGAACATGCTCAAGCACATCAAATGCAATGATTTCGTCAAACTGGTTTTCGGCAAGAACCACGCTCTCGAAGGTCGGCGATGACACCGAGACCGGGAAGTCGACCGGCGCAGCCAGATCGACCACGATGTCGGGATTCAGGCTCCGGTTAATGTCTATATTCAAATAGCCGGGCCGGTAATCCTTGCCGCTGCCCAGATTGATCCTGACAGGTACTTGCGGACGGGACAGCCCGGAGGCATCACCACGAAGCACTGCACCGATGGTTTTCTCCAGGGTTTTCTGGAACTCCGCATCATTCGTCGTCGCCTGAAATCGGCTTATTTTTTCTTTGACTGCCGACTCAAATTGTCCATTGTCTTTGAGCAGTTTCAGGACGTAATCGACGAACGGTATCCTTCCCGGGGTGAAAATCACATCCTTATACAGGGCCGGCGCAGAGTCTTCCGGGAAATTCTCAGAGATCACCGGTACGCCGTTGGACAACGCGTAAAAGGCCCTGATCTGCTGAAATAGCTGTGATTCATAGAAATGCAAATTCAGCACAGCCCGCGCTTTACCAAGTAATTCGTCCCGTTCGGGCCCGTATAGCCCGAAAACCACCAGAACATTCAATCCCCTGTTGCGAAGCTCTTCAATAATCGCCTTTCTTCGCTCATTCATGGAACCGTAAAAAATCAGATCAAACTCCCGGTGCTCCTGCAGGGTAATTCTCTGGAGTTTTTCAACATGGAAGAAATCGATCCGCTGTGCTCTGTCGTGCAGGAGAGCCAGATTCGATTGCGAGTAGTCCCATACGAAATGGCGATCCAGGCAGTTCTTGTATTCGGAGCTGATCCATACGCTTTTTTCCGGAACCTGTTCGGTATTGAAAATGACGGTATTCGGAGGAAGAGAAAGGTTTTTTTCGGGCTTGATATGGGCGCCGAAAACTATGTTCAGCCCGCCCGACAGCACCCGGTTCTTGCTCAACCTGGCCTGATATCCCGCAAGCGTGCATTTCTCGGCCACGTACTCCGCGGCCTCGAGCAGCGCCAATGCGTGGATGTAGCCGGGAGGCTGCAGGATGCATACATTGATGATCGGTTTCTGAGCGGCGTCGTTGGCGGGCATCAGTCTGCAGTCCGTTGATGATGAAAATTCATGATTGGTATTCTGCCAGATGAATTATTGCCGATGGTTTTATCACGCATCGGCGAACATTGGGTGGCCGATGATGCACGTGGTTTCTGCGGCAAGGCCGGCGGGAAGGATCAGGGCAGGCGCGGGACCGAGAAACTCTTTGGCGCCTCTCCCTGCTGATACCGCTCGTACATAGCGCCATACGCAGACTCGATGTGTCGCCGGTAAAGGTCTATGTCGAACAGCGGATATGTGGTCCTGTTTTTCTCCAGCCTGGACTTGAGGCGTGCGACCATCTCCGGCGTTGTTGCCAGCTTGAATGCCATTGCTTCGTAATCAGCAAGGTTGTCGGCAATCAGTTCCGGCACCCCCATCGCGCGCAGCAGGCCCGCTGCGACCCTGCCTGCAAACGCATTGCCCCTGCAAGTCAACAATGGCAGTCCGGCCCACAAGGCATCGCTCGCCGTGGTATGAGCATTGCATGGAAGTGTATCCAGAAACAGATCCGCCAGCCTGTGACGCGCCAGGTGATCCGCTGGTGGCAATCGCTTTGCAAATACCAGTCGATCGCGACGTACGCCCCTTGCTTCCGCCTCCCGCATCAGGTTTCCGGACGCGGCGACATTCCCTTCCAGCAGCCACAATACGCTGCCATCGACACGTTTCAGCAGACGCATCCAGACATCAAACACATCCGGCGTGATCTTGTAATTATTGTTGAAGCAGCAGAACACGAATCCTGCATCCGGCAGTCCGGCTTCGGCCCGCAGGGGAGTCTCCTCCGCAATCCTTCGCGCGGCACCGTTCACCTGATAGCTGTCAGGCATTCGCACAATTTTCTCCGAGTAGTATTCCTCGTGCCCCAACGGAATTACATCGGCGTCACCGATGATGTAGTCCATATGGTCCGCACCCGTGGTGCCCGGATACACGAGGTAATTGACCTGGACCGGCACGGCACGCCGGGCAAAAATTCCCGGGCGAGACCACTTGGAGTAGCCCTTGAGGTCGACCGCAATATCAATTTCTCGGGCACGCAGCAGGTCCGCGACGGCATCATCGTTCATGCTGCGCACGTCAATAAAATGCTCGAACGCCTGCTCGAGTCTGGCGCGCATGTCATCCTTGACGTCAGGTCCGAACGACCACGCCGACACCTCGAACCGCTGCCTGTCGTGCTGTTCAAACAATTCCACCATCAGATGAGAAGTCGCGTGCAGGTAATAATCCGCTGACAGATAGGCCACCCGGATCCGGTCATGCCGATAGCGTTCACCCTGCCACAGCGGTGGTGCACGCGGCGGATATTTTTGCGCCGCATAAGTACGGGCGCACTTCAATTGCTCTGCACCGGAATCCGTGAGCACGAGAAACGAGAACGGCAACACACGCTTTCCATCACGCACCTGCTGCTCGAGTTGCCGCCGGTCGGCCGAAAAATTACGCCAGTCGCAGATCTGGATGTTTGCAAACAGCTTGTGGCCCAGGGCCTGGTCGAACTCCGGGTCCAGCTCCAACAGCCGGGAATAATCCTGTGCTGCTCGCGCATGCTCGCCCATCAGGCGCAACAGCCCGGCGCGATTATTGAGGAAACCGCGGAAATCCGGCGCAATCGACAGGGCCCGCTCATAACTCGCCAGCGCTTCCTCATGACGACCAAGATCCGCCAGCAGGGCGCCGCGGTTATTGTGCGCGTCCGCATTGCCGGCGTTAACCGCAATCGCGCGCTCGTAGCTGCTCAGGGCTTCGGTTTCGCGGCCCAGCCGGGCCAGAACAACGCCGCGATTGTTGAGAACATCGGCGGATTCAGGACTAAGCGCCAGGGCCCGGTCATAGCTGCTCAGCGCCTCGGCATATTGCGTCAATGCCGCAAGCACCAGACCGCGATTGAACCACGCGTCATGATCGTCAGGACTTTTTTCCAGGACCCGGTCATAGCCGGCCAGGGCCTCGTGATGCCGCCCTGTAGCCGACAGCACGCGACAACGCTTGACCTGCGCTTCCCGGTGATCGGGTTTCAGCGCCAGCACGGCATCGTAGCTTGTCAGCGCAGCGTCACGCCGGCCAAGATCGACAAGGGCCGCACCGCGATTAAGCAGCGCCTCCAGGTTTTCAGGTTCCAGCGTCAAAACCCGGTCATAACTGGTCAGAGACTCTTCATGTCTCTTCAGAGCCCTGAATACCCTGCCGTGATTCAGGTGGGCCGTCGCATTTTCCGGATTGATCTCGACCGCGCGGCGGATCAACTTTTCCGCTTCTGCAAACTGTTTATGCTGCGCCTGCAGCACGCCCAGAAAATGCAACGCGTCGGGATGTTCTGGTTGCCGCTGCAGCAATGCCCGGTAGCCCGCAAGCGCCTCATCCAGCCGCCCCTGCTGATGCAAGGCAAATGCCTGGCCAAATTCATCCGGCACCGCATCAACGCGTGCTGATAAGAGGTCAGGCTGTTCGGGGAGCGACCCGGGCGTAGCCGCGACGCGACCGGAAGTTCGGCCCAAACGTGCGAAACCGGACCGGAAAAATTCTCGCACTCGCCTCACGAACACAACATCTTCTCCAATCAAGTGCCTCAGTCAAAAAAACGGTAGTGCATCAGCCCCGCGTCTGCAAGCGACGCGCTCTTAATCTGTTAACTGCAAATGCTCCCGCTATCGGTTGATCCAGCCCTGCGCCCAGAACCGCGGCAACAGTATCTCACCCGGGTTGCGCGCAGCCAGATAAGCCTCTTGCCGTTCGGCAAGTTGTCCGATTTCCGGCGCCACTCCGTAAACGACGGCCGTCGTCGCGATCAGTACGGCCAATGTCAGGCCTACGCCCTCCCACCGCCCGATTACACGCTGGCCTCTTGCAAGCGACACCACACCAATCGCCCAGCCGACCAGCAGCGCCAGCAAGGTCTGGCTGACGGGCATTACCAGTATGCCGTCAACCATCGCCTGTGCCGCAGCACCGGTCAGCGCAGCGAGCAATGCCGCTTGAAACACGCTCGCACGGTCATCAACCTGTCCGGTAACACGCCTTACATGCAATGCCAGTGCAAGACCGCCCATGGCACACACTCCCGTGAACAGCAGCGCGGCCGGGATACCCCACTCAGCCAGCCATTGCAGTACCGCATTGTGCGGGTGTGCCGCCACCTCGGTGGCCCAGTACGCATAATGCATGGGCCCCACGCCGAACACCGGGTATCGCGTCACATAATCCAGTGCCGTGGACCAGAGTTCGCCGCGACGCGACAGAGTAAGGATGTCGTCCGTGCGATGCATGAATGTCACCGGCAGATCCTGCAACTGCGGCAGGCCGAGGACGAATACCGCGTAACAACAAAAACCGCACAGCAGTCCCGCGACCTGCCACTTTGCCCATCGCCGGCCGGCATTGCCGGCAAACAATAGCGCTGCAATCGTGCCCGCCAGCAGCGCCGCCCAGGTCCCGCGCGTCCCGGATCCGATCGCCAGCATCCACCATATCGCCGGCACGCTCCACAAGAGCATGCGCCTCAACCTCGTCGTGCCCCACCACATCGCCGGCAGCAGCAGGAAAGGCAGCAGCATGGTCTGGATGTGGCCGAAAAACCTTACATTGGAAAACCCGGTGTACAACTCGCGGATATTGAAACCCTGGCCATATTCAGGCCCGATCAGCAGCATGGCGCCATAAACACTGCAGGTGGTCACCGCGTAGGCTGATGCGGTCGCAAAAAATATCGCCACGAGCGCGCCGTCTGCACGGGCGCTCATCATGCGCCGGCTGGCCGCAACCATCATCGCGGTGAACAGCAGCAGCAATTGCGTGCCGCACTCCAGCAGCGCCCAGCGCGGCATTTCTGCATACAGACTCGACGCCAGGCCCAGCGCAAATGCAGCTGCCAACGACAAACAGGCCGTGCGTGGCAAACCGGCCCAGACCGCTGCCGCACCCGCCGCCGTACCGGAGACGACGAGCGTCAGCAGCAGTGCGCCAAAAAGGCCCAGTTGGGCAATTCGCTGGCCGTCATGCCAGGCGAGAGCAAAGGCAAAGTCAAAGTTCGGCGCAAAGAAAACATAGGCCGAAACTGCAATCACTGCCCAGGGCCATCGGGCGGGTGCGCCGGAAATTCGGGATAGCGCTGACCTCAGATGTTCATCAAGCGGCATCAGTTGATATTAACCGCAGTTTCATGGTGATCACTAAGCGGTGGCAGGCAACCCGTGCGCAGGTGCGGCATGGATTTGCATAAAAAACTCAGTCAAAAAAAAGCCCCGGTTTCCCGGGGCTTTTCGTACATCAGGCTGTGGATCAGGTGCCCACGCCGGTTTTCGATTTGCCGCAACCCGTACCGCTGACCACATACGTCCACGTGACAGAAGTGGTACCCACGTTCGGAACGATCAAGACGTTACAGTCGGCCACCGCCGGGGTGCCGGCGATCATGATGCCAGCCGCGCTGTACGAAACCGATGACAGGTTTGCGCTCGTGCCCGAGGGGAAGACCGCGCCCGTCGCCGAATTGACTTCAGTCGACGTGTCGCACTCGGCTACTGTGCCGGCATTGTTCTGCAGACACTCGGCAATCGCCGTCTTCCAGGATTGCGTGCGAGCGATGTTGTCCTGCCACTTGGCACGGGTGATGTAGTCCTGATACTGCGGAATTGCAATCGCCGCCAGAATACCGATGATCGCAACCACGATCATCAATTCGATCAGCGTAAAGCCTTTTTGCAGATTTTTCATATTAAGAGCTCCCAAAAATTGAAAATCATTAGCAGGTCGGTGCCCGCACATCCTATGCAGCAAGAGCTGTACCAAGCGCAGCCAGCACGCCTCCCCCGAGAGCTAAATAATCACATAACTAATTGTTTTTATTGTAATATTTATATAGTCGGGCTGATTTTTATGTGACTTTGTTCACATCCCTCAAATCCCCGGCTCATCGCCCAAACTCCACATTGCCGGTACGTTGAGCTCAGAAGTACGGTCTTAGGCAGTATGTGACAAAGATTGTCATTTTGGCGCCGCCAATAGGTATCGCGTCAGTTCCTGCCGGACGTCGCTGATGACGGAATCCCAATCTGCGATTGCAGTCTGCCGAAACAGGCGCGCGGCCGGATACCAGGGCATGGTGTCGCCGTTCAGCCCGTAGCGCCACTCAGGCGCATACGGTGCCATGACCCAAACCGGCCGACCCAGCGCACCGCTCAGATGGACAACCGATGTACAAACGCTGATCACCAGATCAAGGGCGCCGACCAGCGCTGCGGTTTCATCATAATCGCCATCGATAGCCTCCGGCCAATCGGTGATATCCACGCCCTGCCCGGCCTTGAGCGCGGCGATCTCGGCAGCACGTGCGCCATACTGCAGGTTGACCCAGCGCACGCCGGGCACAGACAGGACCGGGAACAAGGCGTCCAGTGACAATGTGCGCCGGTCACGGTGCGTATGGGCAGTGCCGCCGCGCCACGAAATGCCCACGTTTACGCCACCGCCAAGGGCAGCCAGCTTCGCCTGCCAATGCGCTACGCGTTGCGGATCAGCCTTGAGGTAACCGCGGTGATCCGGGAAATCACGTACCGAATTTCTGAGGTACCCCGGTACGCTGGCACTGAAAATCCTGACATCCACATCCTCACGGCTGGTTGCAGCCGCTTTGGTGGCGTTGTCCACGATGGGGATGAACGTGGCTTCGGGAAAAGACCGGGTAAACAACCGGTCAAGGCGCGGCTCACATTCGATGTAACAATGCTTCGCATCGCGTATCAGCTGCGGGAAACACGAGGAATACATGATGTCATCGCCCAGCCCCTGTTCGCGCAGCACGTGCAGCGTGCGCCCGCGCAGCGACGTGCCGTTCCATCGCGGCTCGCTGGTTCGCCTGGTTGCGCGCCGGATCTTGAACCGGTACTCGAATCCGGCCCAGCCGTCCCGATAGCGCCCGCGCATCAGGTTCACCATGCCCAGGTGAAAATGCGCATCGGGATAGTCCGGCAGGACCTTGAGCGACCGCCGGTACGCAGTCACCGCCTCATCTATCTTGCCCAGCCCCAGATAAGCCGACCCCAGCGTCACGTAGATTCCGGGAACATCGGTGCGAAACTTGATGGCGCGCCGGCAGGCATCGACGGCCCCCTGCAGATCACCGCTTGAAAACCGTGCATGCGCCAGATAGAACTGGGTTTCAAAGGTCTCGCCCAGTTCCACCGTCGCGCGTTCGGCCACATGCAGTGCGACTGATGGCATGCCCAGCTGGTCGAGCTTGAGTATCAGCTTTTCCAGCACGTCGGTGCGCTCCGGGGCAAACTCCTGGGCGGCCGACAGTTCCTCAAGCGCCTCCTTGTCCCGCCCGGTGGACTCAAGAATTTCGGCCATATAAAGCCGGTACCTGGGCTCATTCGGCTGAATCGCGACGGCGCGCCGGCACAGGCGCTCGGCCGCCTCGAAATCCCCGGACTTGAGCAACGCCAATGCGAGGTCGGAATGCGCCTCCGCCAGATCCGGATCCGCGTCGACGGCGACCTGCAAATAGGGCATGGCCTCCGCATAACGGTCCAGTTCCAGCAATGCGCGCCCGCAGAAATGGTTTGCCTGGGCGCTGCGCGGTTCCTGCGCAATCAGCGTCCTGCACGCCTCCACAGCATCTTCATATTTTTTTTCATTGAACAGCACAATGACGGCGTTCAACCCGGGCATCGCCCGGCGCTCGCGCCGCGCGCGAACTGCCCGCGCCGGCATGCGCAGAAAGTGCATCAAAAGGTTTTTCAACATGCTTGCACGATCATTTCAAGACTGGTTACGTATCCGGTTGCCCGCCGGGCCGGGACTGGCTCGAGTCCCGTCAAACGAGGACTACACCGGGACTGATTCACTTGGTATGCTTGCATTCTACACAGCATGCCCGGCCACCCGATGACAAAGGAATCACACTTATGGGAATTTTTGGCTCCGCCTCAGGAAAGCAGGTTGACGATTTTGCCCGCGGCCTCGTGAATGAGGTATTTCGACTCCGCCCGCCCGAAGGCAAGGCAGGTGCGGGTAATCCCGGCGTGTCTTTAAAAAATCTGGAGCAGAAAGTCGATGCACTATTCGATACGGCGACTGCCTTCCGCAAGGAACACAAGCTCGGGGTCTACAAGAAGGCTCGCCTCGCCAACACCTTCCGCTGGGAAATGAAGGAGCGCGGCTATGACGATTCGTTCACAGAAATGATTACCGAAAAGCTGGTCGTTGCAGTATCGAAAAAAGACTAAGTGTCCTTGTTAACGCGCCGGCGGCGGCCGATAACCTGGAATGCTGCTGACATCGACGACATCAATCTGCTCCGGATCCAGAAACTCCCTGGCATATTTCTCGTAAATCTTGTCCCACATGAACACGTCGAACAAATCCGGGTCGACGTGGCCGTTCAGTTTGAACTTGCCGAGTATGGTCAGTGACTCGGTCAGGGTCTTGCCTTTCTTATACGGCCGGTCCTTCGCCGTCAGCGCCTCGAATATATCGGCAATGCCCATGCACCGCGCCTGCAAGGACATCTGCTCCCGTTTGAGCCCGCGCGGATATCCCTTGCCATCCATGCGTTCATGATGGCCGCCGGCATACTCCGGCACGTTCTTCAGGTGCCGCGGCCAGGGCAGCGCCTCCAGCATCTGTATTGTGACCTCGATGTGATGATTGATGATCTGCCGTTCGGCGCCGGTCAGCGTACCGGCGCGTATGGTCAGGTTTTCCACCTCATTGACAGTCAGGAAGTCGCCGATGGTGCCGTCCGGGCGGCGCCACCGGTACTTCGCGGCGATCGCCTTGACGCGGGCGATATCTTCATCGCGCATCGCTTCACCGCCGATGTTTGCCTTTCGCAGAAACTCGCGATCGTCATCCACGCCCCTCAGGAAGGCGTCGGTTGACGTTTCCGACTCACCCCCCATCAGCATCGCCAGCCGGGCATCACGCTTGATGACTTCGAAGCGCGTATCGATCAAATCAATCCGGTCGTATATCGTCTGCAGTTTGGTGGCCTTGTCGACGACATGCACCGGCGTGGTAACTTTGCCGCAGTCATGCAGCAATCCGGCGATTTTCAGCTCATAACGGTCACGGTCACTCATGGCGAAATCGCTGAGCGGACCCGTCTTGCAGTTATTGACCGCTTCGGCAAGCATCATGGTCAGCGTCGGTACGCGCTCGCAATGCCCGCCGGTGTACGGAGATTTGTCGTCGATGGCCGCGTTGATCATCTGGATAAACGACTCGAAAAGGCTTTCCAGGTGATTGATCAGAAGCCGGTTGGTCAGTGCAATCGCCGCCTGCGATGCAAGTGATTCCGCGAGGTGCTGATCGTCCTCCGAAAACGGCACCACCTCTCCGCTTTGACGACTCTTGGCATTGATCAGTTGCAGCACGCCGATGATCTCGTCCTCGTGGTTCTTCATCGGCACGGTCAGGAAGGACGTCGACCGGTAGCCTGTTTTCTTGTCAAAATTCTTGGTACCGGAAAAATCAAACCCGGCTTCAGTGTAGGCGTCTGCAACGTTGACCGAGCAGTCGTGATGCACGGCGTAGGCCGCCACCATGCTGTTGATGGGCTTGCCCTCCTTGTCGACCAGGTTGACCGGGTAGAAGGGGATGTCAACGCCGCTGGTGCCGCCCATGGCGATGCCCAGCGTGTCGTTGCGCATGATCTCGAAGCGCAGCGTCTGGTTGTCCGTCATGCGATAAAGCGTGCCGCCATCGGCATTGGTAATGGTCTTGGCGGCGACCAGAATCGCCTCCAACAGCCGGTTGATATCGCGTTCCTTGGACAGCGCAACGCCAATACGCAACAACTCCCCGAGGCGGTGCGAGAGTTCGTGTTGCCCCGGCGCGGCCTCCACCCTGTTCATCACCGCTGCCGCAGCGGAATGCTTATTTGATACAAACCGCACGCACCTGCTTCATGTCGGTTATGCCCATCAGCACTTTTTCAATGCCGTCCTGTTTCAGGGTGCGCATGCCGTCTTCAAGAGCGGTCGAAACCATTTCCGCTACACGCGCGTGCTCCTGTATGTTCTTTTTCAACGCGTCGGTGCCGACCAGCAGTTCGTGCAGGCCCACGCGGCCCTTGTAGCCGCTGCCGCCACACACCTCGCAGCCGACCGGATCGTGAATGACCAGCTTGCCGCTATCACCGCCATAGTCCTTGACCCAGCTCTCCAGCACTTTCGCCTCGGCGGCCTTGGGATCTTTTTTCCAGCGCTCCGTGTTCTTCAGTTCCATCGAATATTCAACCAGCAGGCTACGCACCTCTTCTTCGGTTGCGTCATGCGGTTTCTTGCATTTTCCGCACAGTCGCTTGGCCAGACGCTGCGCCAGTATGCCCAGCAAGGCATCGGCAAAGTTGAACGGGTCCATGCCCATGTCCAGCAGACGTATGATGGACTCAGGAGCGCTGTTGGTATGTAGTGTCGCGAACACCAGGTGACCGGTCAGAGAAGCTTCGATGCCCGTGCCGGCCGTTTCCTTGTCGCGCATCTCGCCAACCATGATGATGTCGGGGTCCGCGCGCAGGAACGCCTTCATCGCCACCGCGAACGTCATCCCTGCCTTCGGATTCATCTGCACCTGGCGCAGGCCTTTCTGCGTAATCTCGACCGGGTCCTCCGCGGTCCAGATTTTGGTGTCCGAGGTGTTCAGGTAACCGAGGACCGAATGCAGCGTCGTCGTCTTACCGGAACCGGTAGGGCCGCAAACGAAGAACAGCCCATAAGGCTTGGACACAACCTCCTTGAGCGTCTCAAGGTTGTGGTTGGTCAACCCCAGCTTCTCCAGCGGAATCGGCTCGCCCGCGGCCAGTATCCGCATGACAATATCCTCGACACCGCCCGCAGAAGGTATGGTCGCCACCCGCAATTCAATATCCAGCGGCCCGAATTTCTTGAACTTGATCTTTCCGTCCTGCGGTTTACGCCGCTCCGAGATATCGAGGTCGCACATGATTTTCAGGCGGGCGGAGAGCGCACTGCGGTAGGCGGCCGGCACCTGGATGTACGGCTGCAGCGATCCGTCCCTGCGGAAGCGGACCTCCGTTTTTGCCTTGCCGGGATAGGGCTCGATGTGGATGTCCGACGCGCCCTGCTGGTAAGCATCGATAATGATCTTGTTGACGAGCTTGACCAGTTCGTTGTCGGATGCGGCCGACACCACATCATCGCCCCCGACGCTTTCGCCTTCCTCGTCGTCCAGGGTGCCGAGCATGTCTTCGATGTTGCCGGAATCCTCGAGGCCGGTGGCACCGCCGAACATCTGATCGAGCGTGCTCGCGAACTCGCGGTTGGTGGTCACCCGATACACGATCTTGCTCTTGGGATACACATTGCTGACCATCCGCGACGCCTTGACCCGCTCCGGGTCCGTGGTGGCAACGACGATGCCTTCCTTGGTATCTTCCAGCGGTATCCACTGATTGGTCTGGCAAAACTCACGATTCATGTTGCGCATCAGGTCGGGCGGCTTGATGCGATCCTGCTTGAACGGCTCGTAAGGCACGCCGAAATAACTGCCCAGGGCATCGCCCAACGCCGGTAACTTGACCTGGAATTCGTCAGTCAGCACGGTTTCGACATCGAGGTTTTTGCGGCGGGCCGAGCGCTGCGCAAGTTCAAGCTCCTCACCCGAAATCACCGCGTTGGTGACCAGGCCGTCGTACTTGCTGCGCACCTGCATCATCGGACCCTGACGCTGCTTGAACGCGATGGCCAGCGTTTCCGTCAGCGATGCCACGCCCTCCTCCATCATTGCGGGAAAGGGCTGCCCGGCTTTGTTGTTGATGATCTGCACGACGCCGATCAATTCCTTGGTTTTCGCTTCGACGACCGGCGCCACCAGCATCTGCTTGGTGCGATAACCGGTTTTTGAATCGACTGCCTTCAGGAAATTGAGCTGCGCACTATGTGACTTGAGTTCCGCGTCGTCGTATACGTCGCGAATGTTGACCACCCGTTTATTGGCGGCCACGAATCCCGCTATGGACTGCTCATTGATCGGCAGCTTGATGTCCTTGAACGAGTTCAGTCCCGTCTTGACTTTGGAAATGATCGAACCCTTGTCGTCGCTGAGCAGGTAGATCGTCAACCGGTCGGCGTTGAACAGGCCGCAAAGTTCCTGCGACAGTTCAAGAATGATCTCGTCGATGTTCTTGGTCGCATGAATCTTGTTGGTGACCGCCTGCAATTTCTGCTGAAAATTGAGTTTTTCAGTCAGATTGTCGGCCGGTACCGGTTTGCTCTGGAGCACGGTGCTCATGATCACCTCCCTGTTTCCGTTGCTACTGCACTGACTTGGCTATAGACACAGGTCTTTTGCGCAGGCCTGTGGGCGCCGCGCCGGACCCGGGAATTCAAAAATCCATTCTAATTCCGCCATTTGCGGGCGACCCCGGGACATGCGGTCCACAATCTTCACCATGATAAACACAGTTCGAAGTGTGTCACATAAACGGCCCGATGCCGACGGGTGTTCGCGGACTCTCGCCGCTGGCACGTCTGACTGCGGTTTTCCGCTCATCGCCGCATGTTCACGCACACCACCGGATGATGCAGGTCCGTCGATGAAATCAATTAACATATTGATTTTATTGATAAATAATCCTGTCGTTGCCCGGTAAGGGATTATTAGTCCATCCGTAGTTGCAGTGTTCTGCTCCGCTCGCCGCCCGCCTCGCCCCGGAACTGGTTGTGACATCACTTGGTATCGAACTTGTGAACGCCGGCCCACTCCGGTCCCGGCGGATCAGTGCGGTAAGCAGCGATGCGATCAAGAAACACGTCGTAGAGGTGTGCATCCGGCGAAATCTTCTTCAGGTTTATAAGTTGCAATTCGGCCTTGTCCCAATCCTGCGCGCGGTAGTACCGCAATGCCTGGCTCCAGAGTTTGAGTTCGTCGAGCCGTGATTGTTCAACCTCACCTTCGCGGCCCATCGGTTCGTAGATCGCGACTGGTTCATCCTTGCCCTTGACCTGCACCTGATCGATTTCCCGCAGCACGATCCCGCTGATGCGTTCCTTGGTGCTTTGGCCAATGAGAATGGCGGCACCGTACTGCTTGGTTATACCTTCCAGCCTCGAACCAAGATTTACCGCATCGCCCATCACCGTGTACGCCTTGCGGATCTGTGATCCCATGTCACCGACACGCATGACCCCGGAGTTGACACCCACGCCTATCGCAAACGGCGGCCATCCCTTCTCGTTGAATTTCTGATTGAGTACTTTCGCCTGCTTCATCATGTCGAGCGCCGCCAGCACGGCATTCTGCGCGTGATTCGGATCGGCCATGGGCGCGCCCCAGAACGCCATCACCGCGTCACCGATGTACTTGTCGAGCGTGCCGCGATGGCCTTCACGGATTACCAGACTCATGGTGGTCAGGTAATCGTTGATATACACCGAAAGATCTTCCGGGCTCAGGGTTTCAGAAATGGAGGTAAATCCACGCACATCGGCAAACAGAACCGAAAGCTCCTCGGCTCGCGGTTGCATATTGAATTGTTCGGGGTTGCGCGCCATTTCCTCGACCAGTTCCGGCGGCACGTATTGCCCGAACAATCCGGTAATCAGCCGCGTGCCCCGCGCCTCGACCAGGAACCCGTAGGCCATGTTGAACGTGAACAGCAGGAGTATCAGCACCATTCCGGACGCCAGCGGCAGCACCAGATTTCCGGCCTGGAATACCATCAGGTTGGTGCCAACCACGCCCACTATCGCAAAAGCAGTCACCAGCATCGATTTGAAAGGGGTGAGCAATGGCAGCAGCAGGCCCAGCGCTACGCCGGCCAGCAGCAGCAGCACGAACTCCGCGCCGACGATGTAGGGCGGACGCTGTTTGATATTGCCGTCGAGAATGCCGGTGATCAGATTGGCGTGGATTTCCACGCCCGGGTACACCGGATCCACCGGTGTTGCCCGCAGGTCGAGCAATCCCGGTGCGGTCGTACCTATGAGCACGATCTTGCCCCGCAATGCACCTACCGGAACTTTCTCGTTGAGTACATCAACCAGTGAAAAATAGCGGAAACTGCCTTTGGGTCCATGATAGGGCACCAGCGCAGCCGCCTGGTCATCGACCGGAATCTGGAACGGCCCGGCCTTGATCCACTCGAGCCCGCTGTAATTGGTCGTGCTGCCGTCCTGACTGACGACCGGGACCACCGGCGGCTGCCCGGTGACCGTGCGCACCATGGCCAGCGACAGCGGCTCGTAAAATGCCTTGTCGTACTCCACCAGCATGGGAACGCGGCGCGTAATGCCATCAAGATCGGGCAGTGGATTGATATGCCCTGCGCTGGCGGCGGCCCGCTGCAAGCGCTCGAGGTTCGCGGTATAACCCGACCATGCAGTAACGCCGACCTTGCGTTCGCCAAACGCGCCGGCTGGCAGCACCGGCGACGGCAGCATTCCCTTCCTGCTGGCATTCTCGGGATCATCACTGAGAAATACATGTCCCAGAACGACAGCGCGATCCTTCATCTTGCGCGCGAAAATATCATCGTACTCCAGCTGCGGCCGCACCCGGTCGAGCACGCTGTGATACTCCGCGACGCCCTTCAATTCCTTCTGTCCCAGCTGCTCGAGTACGCGTATACCCGAAGATTCATCACGCTCCGCAAAGACCACGTCGAATCCGACTACGGCAATGCCGTATTTGTCGAACAATTTGTCGAGCAGCAGCGCGAGCCGGTCACGTGGCCACGGCCAGCGACCCTCTCCGCCCTTCTCCCTCTCCTGCAGACTTTTTTCGTCAATATCGAGAATCACGACGCGCGGATCGACGGTACGCGGCATCGTCAGCCGGAGCCGCGTGTCGTAAACAATGGACTCAAGATTATCGAGCAACGGCATGCGAAACACGTGTATTGCATGCAAAAGAAAAAGCATCACGATAGCCAGCCCTATCGCGATGCGTGTCAGATTTTTTTTCACCCGTTCGTCCTAGGGCCTGTTAACAATTACTTCATGATTGCGACGGAGGCGATTTGTCCTCAGAGCTAGGAGTGCCGAGCGCGGTTTGCCCGTAGGCAAATAAGCGAAGGTGCGACAACGCCCTGAGGTCAAATCGTCCCGTCCCTGCGGGTTGTGATCAAAATCGCCACTGCCTGCGTTGCCTGCCTTGCCCATATTCTCGATATGGGCTGCGGCATGCGCCTTGTCATTGACGATTTTGATCACAACGCATCTCACGAAGTAATTGTTAACAGGCCCTAAGCCGCGCCCGGCCTGAGCAGGACTGTCCATGCGCCCGGCGGAATTGCAGGTCCCCCGGCATTATTGTCGTCTTTCCGCATGACCCCGGACCGCCACGCCCGAGGCCCGAAACTGGCTGCGGAACAACAGCCGCGTTATCGAGCCTGTCATCCCGGGCAACCCCGTATCCGGCAATGCTGCCATCAAAGCCCGGGCGGTTCGGTCCCGTTCCCCGGTCCCGTTACTTCTTGATGAAAAACTCCATTTTCACGCCGGCCAGCTCAATCACGTCGTGATCCTGCAGCGATTTAGCCTGGGCATCGATTATTTTTCCATTGATCACCGGAAACTTTTCACCTTCCACATGGGTAATGAAGTACCCCTGCGGACGACGTGTAATCACGGCGACCTGCAAACCGGGTTTGCCCAAAGTCGTCAGGTTTTTAACCAGATCCAGTTCCTTGCCGGCACTCGGCCCTGTAAGAATTTGCACCGCGGCCATCGCCTGACCTTCTGCAGGCTTTGCTGCAGCCGGTGCTGCAGCAGGTTGTGCTGGTTTGGCCGCCGGCGGCTCCGCTTTGGGAGTAGGCGGCGGCATGGACGGTTTCGGGGTCGGCGGCGGCGTCGACGGTTTCGGCGGCGGCGCGGACTCGCTGGCAGGCTTCAGCGGCGCTGCCGGCTCGGTTGCGGGCTTCGGTGGCGCCGCGGACTCGCTCGCCGGTTTCGCGGCTTGCGCAGCTACCTTCGGTGGCGCCCGCAGAATCATCGTTTTCTCGAAATCATCACCGCCGC